>Ga0302122_10000502_pt1 | contig 24121 bp, 17 predicted proteins | sample CB21_SCM_MG_FD_203115 | JGI IMG/M metagenome (GOLD analysis project Ga0302122, IMG submission 203115) | Marine microbial communities from Western Arctic Ocean, Canada - CB21_SCM | ecosystem: Environmental > Aquatic > Marine > Oceanic | place: Canada: Western Arctic Ocean | collected 2017-09-28
CAGGCCTGGTCGTCGGGCGGTCCGGGGGCCGCCCCCTGCCGCACCAACTCGTCGGCGAGGGCGTGGGCCTTGACGCGCCGCGCCGCGCCGACGAGGGACTTGCCCGGCGCGCTCTCTAGGGAGGCGCCCGCTTCCACCAGAGCCAGGGCGGTCCGTGTCCGGCCGTGCTGGCACGCCCGCGCGAGCACGTCGCTAGGAATGGCGGCGCCCGCGTCGCTGAGCGCGTCGACGAGCCGGGCGCCGGCGGCGTCCGGGGCCACGATGCGGCGCGTCCCGCCCCGGATGCCCCGCAACCCGTCGGCGAGGCACAGCCCAAGCCACTGCGCGACGTCCGCGTGTTGTAAAGAAGCCGCTGCGTTGCGCTGGCTCACTAAGAGACACGTCCAGGCCGCGCGCCGCCGCAGCTCGGCCAGGGCCCGGATCCGTTCCTCGGGTCCCTTCAGCGCGTCCTTGCGGAGCGTCCGCGCCGGCAGGTCCGACGGATTCAAAAGCTTTGCGAGTGCCGGGAGCGCGCCCTCATAGGCCTTCGCGCAGAAGGCGGGGCCATTAAAATCGTCGCCGGGTCGCATGACGCCGGGGCAAAGCGCAAGTCCCAAAGCCGCGCCGTCGAGGGGCATGGCGTACGCGTCCCCCACTTCCCTTCGTAAGGTCTCGGCCTCCGCCACGAGCATAGCGACGGCCGCGCCCGCCTGCGTGCCATAGTGCTCGGCAGCGTGCGCCTTCGGCTCGCCACACCACCTTTGATCGCTGAGCCAGGGCCTCTTATGCACCTGGTCGCCGCGCAAGCGCACCGCACTCAAACAGGGTACGCTATCACCCAGCCACTTCTCGAGCGCCTCGTCCCGCGAGCACGCCTCGTGCAAGGCGCGCAGGGGTCCCGCGAACGCGGAGTCGGTGGCGAACGGCCACTTGGCCGCAGTCAGCCCCAGCGCCGCGCGCATCATCTTGGTGGGGGCGTGGGAGAGCGGTGTCGGTGCGTGGTCGCCCGCGACGCGCGCCGCTTGCGACGCGCCGCACTGGTTCCCGGACAATAGGTCGTCGTCGGTCCCGGCCAGGTCCCGCAGCCACCGCCCGACGGCGCTGTCGCAGCTTTCCAAACAGAGCGCGCAGACGCAGGCCGCGGCGTCCCGCGCCGCTTTCCCGTCGTCGACGTCGTCGTCGTCAGACAAGGGCGGGCCTTGGAGAATGGCCACCGCTAATAAAAAAACCGAGAACGAGGGCAGCGCCGAGGCTAACCTATGGAGCGCGGGCGCCGCGCCCTCTACTAACGACGCGGTCTGGGCCGCCACGCCCAGGAGCCGCGTCTCCTCGTCGGACGTCGTCAGGCTCGTCTCCCGTTCCCTATCGCAGCGCGCGCGGCACGCGTTGGCCGCGACGAGGTAGGCGTCCATGATCTTTCGCGCTGGTTGGGCGAAGGTCCGCCGGTCCTCCACCGAAGCGTCATTTAAAGTCATGGCGGCCGCGACGCTCGCCTCGCCCGCAGACCGCCACGCCTCGGCCGCTTCGGGCGTCAGCGTGAACGTACCGGCCCACGCTTTTGAATCCTCGAGCGGTGGCGTGTTGGCCACGCAGGCGTCGACGAGTAGGGCGAGCGGCCCCTGCAGCAGCGCCGCTCGTAAAGTTCGTCGCGCGTCGGCTAACTTGGGAACCGGGGCGTCGAGCTGGCGGAGCTCCTGTTCTACAGCGCGCACCGCGCGCCTCGGCACCGCCGCCAACAAGCGCCCATGATCGTTCATCAGACCATCGCTTAGTACACCGAAGTGGTCTCGAATTGCGGTCTCCGTCGCCCGGGCGAGCGCGCATCGACCGCCGACCGACGACCCCTCGACGACGCAGGCGCACCAGGCGGCCACCTTTGAAACGGACCAGGTCGTTGGGTCGGGCATGTCATCCTTCGTAGATAGGGCCAGGGCCAGGGCCGCGGGGCACCGCCTCGCGCGTCGCTCTTTTGCACCGCCCTCTAGCGTCGCGGCGACGAAGGCGGCCGTCGTTGCGAGCCCCTGGCCCGAAGCAGCCGCGCGCCGTATGACGTCGCCGAGGGTTTGACTTGCGGCTGCGGCATCTTTCGCCACCAAAGCGTTGAGCAGCCGCGCGCCGGGCCCGAAGCCCAGCGTCGGCTCGCTAATTGCATCGCTCGCCGTCCACAGGTCCGACTGGAGGTCCCCGAACGCCAGCGCCGCGCGGAGGTACGGCTCGCCCGTGTTCCACGCTTGCGTCATCTTCGTTAATGAAACGGGCGGCGCCAGGAACTGGTCCGCCTGCCGCGACCGCCCGTCCGTGCCGCCCACGATGCATGCTAGGGACCCGAGCGCATTCAACAACCCCGTCTCCGTCGCCAAGGCCCGTCCTAAGCCGCCGTCCGAAGACACGGTTTTGACATCAACTTCTATAATTCCGTCCAATGCCCGCTCGATGATCAAGGCTTCCTCCAGCTCCATGAACCCGGGCGCGTCCCTTCCATTACGCGTGCGGCGGCACGTGCGGTGGGCCCGCAATACGTCGGACCGGAGCGCGTACCAATAGAGCGCGAAGCGGTCCGCCCGATTCTTGGAGCCGCGCACCGTACTATCGTCGGCGTCCCACCAGCGCGGGAGCGGACTCTTGGGACAGGCGCACGACGCGTCGCTCACTAAACGCCCGACGGCGTGCCGCGCCGCGCACGTCAGGGGCCACGCGTCCTCGTCCGCACTTCGCAGGCATAGGGGCAGGGCCGCCCGGAACCACGCGACGCGCGCGGCGGGTGACAATGGCACGTCCGGCCGCAGGGAACTCACTACACATTGCGCCGCGAGCGTCCGTCCCTCGGCGGTGGTCATGGTCAGGAGTGCGGTCGGACCCCCGCAACTTTCGCAGAGCCCGTCGAGGGCCTGGGCCGTCGCCGCGTTCGTCGCTTTGTCGAAGCCGGGGTGGCGCCTCGTGGACATGGAATCGTGCCCGCCCTCACTTAGTAACACCTCGAGCGCGACGCCCTCGTCGGACACGGCCCACCGTCCCTGAACTCGTATTAAAGCTAGCGGCCCCAGCGCCCGAAGCGCGTCCGTCACGGCCGCGGCCAGGGCGTCGACGCCGCGGTGGCGCGCGGCCCACGCGGCGCCCGTCGGCCGCCGGCGCTGGCTATGCGCCCGCGTCCACCACTTTTCATACCCGGGCTCCTTAGCGCGCGCCCGGCGCCGCTTGAGCGTCGCGGCGACGGCAAAGGGCCACGCGCCGAGCTCCCGCGCCAAGGACGCCATGCCTGACGGGCGCGTCGCGCTCTTCTTCGACGGCGGGTCGTCGTCGGCGGTCCAGCTGCCCAGGCTCTCGTCGCCCTCGCACATGTCGTTGTCTTCAAAGGCTGTGACCGAGTCCTGGCTGCCCAGGGCGCTCGGCTCCGAGGCGTTGCTGGGCGCGTCCATTGCTCTATGTTTTGCAGTTAAAGGTGTCGCCGCGGCTTCTCGACCGCACGACTCGTGTACTGCAGGGCTGCCTTTACGCCGCAGCGTGAGGGCTGCCTACGGTTGACAGCTCCAAATTGCAACAAAACCGGACGGGTTCCGCCCGACCGCGGCCGAGGGAGGTGTCCCCACGAGTCCACGCGCGCGAGCACACGCTTCTGTTCGCCCGGGGCCGGTGAGGAGCGCCGGGATTTGAATCGGGGCTGATGGTGCAGTTACTCGTTGGGACCAGTTCGTCCAGCAAGAGACCAAAACCAGCGTCCACCGCAAAAACGGACGTGCGCACTCCCACGCCACGCAACCGACGCGCGCGCGGTGCCACCGGTGCACTCGCACGCTGCCTGCATCAAGTGTGCGTTGTCCGTCAAGGCCGCACCCGCTTGCCAAGAGTCCGCTCACCGGCCCAAAAGGCTGCCCGAAACGCACGAGCCGAGCTCAAAGCGCTCCGCTCGCCGCGCACCGAGCGCCGCCGCCCGTAGACCACGCGCACGCACCATGCGGCGCAACCTCTCGGAGGGCAGCGACGATTCGCCGCGCGACGTCCAGGAGCTCGAGGCGACGGAGCGCCGGCTCGCCCGGCGCCTGCACCTGCTGGACGAGCTCAAGGCATCGGACGTACACGAGTGCAGCTGGACGGGCAACGTGCGCCTCGTGGCGGCGCACCTCGACGACGCGGCTAGGAAGGGCGGGCTGCGGGCGCGCAGGGACGTCAAAAGCTGCCGGAAGAAATTAAGAGCGCTCGAGAAGGAGAGCGACACGATGGCGCGCAAGCGCGAGAGTCTAGGCTCCGACGGCGAGGCGTCGGAGTGCGAGATCGCCGTGTGTTATGACGACAAAATAGACGAAGCGCGCGAGGCGTTGCAGGCGGCCGAGGACCGCGTCGAGAGTGCTGAAAGGACGGCGCGCGTCGACGCCGCCAACCTGGTGGACGCGAGCGAGTTCGGCGAGGGCTACCGGCCCGTCCACTACGCCGCGTACGCCGGCCACGCCGAGGTCGTGGCCCTACTCCTCAACAACGGCGCGCGCGCGTCGGAGAAGAACGCCGCCGGCTGCACGCCCTTGTTCCTGGCGGGCCAGCAGGGCAAGGCGAGCGTCGTCGAGTGCCTGCGGCGCAACGACCCGGGCTTCGACGTCACTCGAAAGCGCGACTGGGTCGACTGCGGCGACGGGCGGGCCCTATGTCCCTTGGACGTGTGCCGAGTTCAAGACGGCAAGCGCGTGCCCCAGCGGGCGGCGACGCGCGACGCGCTGATGGCGGGCATCGAGGACATGGTGGTGGAGGCCCCGCCCCCGCCGCTCCTGACCGAGGGGGTGCACGGCGGGCTCGAGGTGACCTGGACGCCGGACCACTACGAGGTGCAGACGGGCGGCCTGGACGCCCCGCCCGTGCACGCGCTCAAGGTCAAGGTCGTGACGACCGACGGTGCGGACCCAGCCTACATCCAGGTCATCCGCGCGACGGCCGAGCGCGCGCGCGTGCTCCCGGGCTTCGACCGGGGCCGCGTGGAGCCCGGCGTGGCGTACGTCGCCCTCTGCGCGCGGGTCTCGGCGTCGGGCGCTTCGGCGTACTCGGCGCCGTCGGAGCCCGTCGTGGCCGCGGCCGCGGTCGAGCATGAGGCGCCGAGCCGCGACTCCACGGCGCAGCCGCGTGAGCCGCCGCGGGTCCACCCGAAGATCGCGCGCGCGCGCGCGGCTATGCTCACGAACCGCGAGAAGCGCCGCCGCGTCCAGGACCTGATCCGGGCGCCCGCGTCGTCGCGCGCCTCGCCGCGCGGCGCGTTCAATTCAACCCCGCGCGGGCCGGCCCCTGCCCCCGCCGCGGACACGGCGCTCGACCTCCTCCTCCTCGACGACGACGACGTGGTCCCGGCGCCCGCGCCCGCGCCGTCGCGTCTGTCCCCTTAGTCGTCGCGCGGGGGCCTGCTTTTTAACAACTACAACTCCACACCGACCTTAGCCACGAGAGCTGCCTAACTAGGACCCTTCTGGGCGTCGCCCCCGGAAGCGAGGGTGGGTTTGTGCGCCAGGTAGTCAATATTTCAGATTTAGAGGGGAGAATGCACGAACGTGCCGACTACCCGAGGACCGTCTGCATTTGGCATTTGGTGCCGTAGTAGCCGGAGAAGCACTTGCAGAGGCCCGAGTCGTAGTCGCAGAGCCCGCGGCCCGAGCAGTCCCGGCCCTTCGTGTTGCCCATGCCCGAGAGGATGTCCGTGCCGGAGGGGCACTCCTGGAGCGAGCAGTCCGGCCCGCGGAAGCCCAGATCGCAGACGCAGCCGACGTGCTTCATCGCATCCCAAGGAGTCGAGTAGGTCGTGCCAGCCTCCGTCGCGAGCTGCTGCTGCGTGTAGCAGATGCCTCTGTCGGAACAATCATTGGGGCAGCTGGTACCTGCGGATATCGACACAAGTGAGTCAGGTTACCTTAGGAATCATTGCGAGAGACCTTCGCCAACGCCGTCGAGCAAACGCAGGTATGGGACACCATCACGTCGATGGCGCGGGGCGCTTGATTTGATTTCTACACAGGTTCATGCGCTCGCACGCGATGCCCTCGTAGCCGTCGAAGCAGTCGCACTCGCCGCTCTTTCTGTCGCAGGCGCCCTGGTTGGAGCACTCGCTCATGCCGTGCACGTCGTTGTGGCCGGCCACGGGGAACTTGACCCAGGACGTGGCCTTGGGGCACGTGCGCTCGGAGCAGTCCGCCGCCTGCCAGGCCGTGTCGTTGTTCGGGCGCAGGTGGCAGGTGCAGCGGTCGTCGGCGCCGCACGAGCCGTGGCCGGAGCAGCCGTTCGGGCAGTAGGCGTGAGCCGCGGCCGCGAGGAGGAAGAGCTTGTACATGGTTGTTTGTTTTGTGTCTGCAGGGGAAGAACGCGGTGAGTTGCCATCGCGTCGATGGCGTGGAGGCGTGGGCATGGCGATTCTTTCGTTCCGCGGCGGTCTGGGCGGCCGGCGTGGGCCGCGGTTCCGCCAGGCGGCCCGTCACGCGGGAGAAGAAGGCTCTCGGGTTCCGCGACATTCTGGGCGGCGGCGAGCCGGCGGCGGCGCCGGGCGGCCCGTCGCTCGGGAGAGACGGGTGCGTTCGGGAGCGAGGGATTGTATGACGGGGGCAGCCTTGCGCGGCCGCGGGGCGGCGTTAGGTCCAGCGAGGCTGATTTAACGAGCTACTTGGCCCGTCGCCGCATCAGGGCTCTGCGGCACCTGATTTTGGCAGCAGCCCGAGCTGACGAGGTTTGAGGAAGGCACGAGCAAGCGCGAGTAAATTCGGCGTGGAAACTGGCGCTGAAAAGAGGCTTTTAAGGTGGCGCTGGCTCTATTCCAGTGAGAGGAGGGACGTTGAGGGGGAAATTAGATGTATCTTTTAAGAAAACCTCGTTCGTCATGCGCCTGGACTTCCATGTGCATCCTGCAGGACCCACGGGAACGTTGGTGTGCCGTCGACGCGACAACTCCACAATTTTTCCCTCGTCGGAGGCCGCCCCCATACGAGTACGCAAAACCAAGCAACACCCGGCTCGGATATCCTCCGGGGGCGATGCTGGACCACTGCGTACTGCCAGCGACGCGCAACGGCATATACGGGTTTTGCGTAAAGAGCGCAAACTGCTCCGCCGGCGCCACAGCAGGGAGCAGCACTGGACGTGTGCCAGGACACCTACAGCCTGTGACATCCACATCGATCCGGTAGCGATCAAGGATTCCTGCGGGCGCTCCTCAGACGTGAGCTGCACCCTAAAAGCACCACAGCTAGACGCCGCGTGCCGTCCCTAGACGCCGCGAGCAATAATAAGAATGGCCTCGGTGGCCGAACTCCTGCCGCGGGCCGCGCGCCTCAAGTACGAGCTCGAGGTGCAGCTCCGGGCCGTGGAGCAGGGCGCCGGCGACGCGGGCGACTGCGGCATGGGCCTCCGGGAGCTGTTCGCGCAGATCGGCACGCTGCGGCAGCTCCTGGACGCGGAGCGGCCCGAGCGGCGCGCGCTGTGGAAGGTCAAGATCGACGAGCTGGGCCACGAGGCCCAGTTCCTGTTGAACGACCTGCGACGCGTCACGCGGTTCCACGACCACCAGCGCGAGCGCGACTCGCTGTTTAGGCGCCGGGCCGGCGCGGCGCCGAGCGCGGCCCACGACGATTTGTTGGAGGCCGAGGACTCGTACGCGCGCTCGGGCAACCAAGTGGACGAGCTGATGGAGAACGGCCGCGCGTCGCTCGATTCTTTGCGAGCCCAGCGCGAGCGGCTGAAGAACACGCACCGCAACGCCCTGGACATGATCAACAAGCTGGGGCTCTCGGACACGGTCATGAAGCTGATCAACTCGCGGAACCGGCAGGACCGGAAGATCGTCGCGGGCGGGTTCGCGTGCCTCTTCGCGCTGTTCTACCTGTGCCTGCGGTGGCGGGGGTAATGTGTTGTAGTGTATGGTCGCGTCGGAGGCGTACTGCGCCGGCTCGACGGGGGGGGCGGCCGACGCCAATGCTGCCGGTCGCGCCCTGGCACCTTATGTCATACACGCTGGCTCGCTGTCGTACACGTCGCCGCGCCCAGCACGCTTCCAGGGCTCCTCGATAGAACTCTTATTCACATCCCTCTGCACGTGCGTTTAAACATAACGTGCGGGTGCAAAACTTGATTGCTTAGCGCCGGCCTGCAGCCAGGGCAGCCCAAACAAAGCACAGCGATGGCGCAAGTGGCCCCCGTGATGATGGTCGTGGCCGCCGGGCCGCTGGGCACGGTCATGCAGGTCCAGGCGAACGGTGCGACGCTGCAGATTCAGGTGCCCGAGGGCTGCGCCGCGGGCCAGCAGTTCCCCGTGGCGCTCCCGACGGCCCCGGTCGTGCAGGGCGTGGCCTACGTGCCGGGCGAGGTGAGCGGCACGCCGGGCCTGAAGGGCCTCGCGGCGGCGCTCAACATGCCCGACGGCAGCGCCGGCGTGCTGGACATGAGGCAGCACTGGTCGGGCCTCGAGGCGCTGACGGGCGGTCTTATTGAAAAGGCGAACGTGTACGACATCCATCACTGCCCGCCGGACCCCACTGACAAGGCCGCCAAGTTCGCGGCGGCGTCCAAGGTCGCCCAGATCGTGGCCCACTCGACCGCCTGCGAACGAACGTGCTGCGCGCCGGGGCACTCGCTCATGCTCCACGTGAACGACCGGGCGGGCAACACCATGGTGACGATTCAGCGGCCGGGCTGGGGCACCAGCAAGTACTGCCTGAACCACGGCGCGTGCGCCGACTGCTGCCGGGACGAGATCATCGTGCACGAGGGGCGCGTGGACGCCGAGGCCACGTGCTGCCTGTGCTGCCACTTCAAATTCTGCTGCTTCAAACAATGCGACGGCTGCGGGCAGCGCGTGCTCAACCCGAACCCCGTCTCGAAGGCCAGCGTGCCCTTCCTGGGCGGCGGCTGCAAGCCACGGATCGACGTCTTCGAGAACCACGACTCGGCGCGGCCGAACGGGCGCGTCGACGGGCCGTGCTGCTTCGGCGGTCCGCGGCGCGGCGTCCACCGCCGCGGGCCCGTACGCTGTGCGACTCACCGGCCCGTCCCCGCGCAGGGTGCTCGGAGCTCTGCTGCGAGTCTAAGTTCGTCTACAAGACGCTGGACGGGCGGGACGTGGGGCGCGTGCGGAAGCTCGTCCCGAGCTCCTGCAAGGATGCTTGTCTGGAGATATTCACTGACTCCGACAAGTACTCGATGGAGTCCGGCGCCGCGTGGACATTAACCAGTGGGTTCCACGCCAGCCTCGAACCTTGATGTCCCCACAGGTTCTACCAAGGCTCCACGAACGAGGAGAAGGCGAACACGATCGGCCTGGCGCTGCTCCTGGACTACATGTTCTTCGAGCGGGACAATGGGATGATCTCGTGCTGGCAAGATGATGACAGAAACGATTGGGCCGAGGACCAGGGCGAGACAGGTGAAGTGACGGCGGCTGACTTTCACATCGAGTGCACCCTCTGCCTCATGTCCCTGTACGGTTGCATCTGTCCGTGCTCCTGCGGCGTTACTCTGTCCCCGTCGTCCGATTCCGACGGCGGCGGCGGCGGCGGCGACTTCGGAAGCCCGGCGGCGCCCGACGGCGGCGAATGGGAGCCCAAGGAGGAGTGGCTGCGGAACTACATGCGCAACGTGAAGATTCACCGCGGCTGAGCTCCGAACCGGACTCGCACCCTAGCCTTAACTTATCCCGCCGACCGTTAGCCTACCTCCCTGACCGTAAATGTATTTATCGTAAGATCCTGAGCGATCCCCCCTAAGGTGAATTGATGCTGATTTACCCTGCGACACTTAATGCTGCGCGAGTACGGCTGAATTTCCGAGCTTTGTCCCCAACTTTGAGCCGACCGTACGTAGTTGGCCCCCTATCCAGGAGTAGCTTATAACATATCCCGCCAACGGGATATGTCTGTTAGCGTCCCCTTCAGCTGCACAAACCGCGCGAGGAATTCCTACTCATAGTTTGTATGCCAGTGCCGCTTTAATCGCGTCCGTGCCGTCCACGAATTTTGCCTCGACGTTGTATTCCCTCGACTCGTCCAGCGTCCGAATACCGTCGGACGTGTCGAGCAAGACGCGCCGCGTCGTCCGCGTCGAGGCGGCTATGTCTAAATCCGAGCACGCCGCATTGGCGACGACGGCCGCGACGTCGTCCACGGCGCTCGGCGGCGTGAGCGACAGCTTCATTATGAGGTCCTCGCCCCGGTAGCCCGCGCCGCCGACGACCCGGTTCGCGTCCCGCGCAAACCGCGCGAAGGCGTTGTCCACGGCCTTGATCCGTTTCGAGTCCGGCTCGGCGACCTCGTGCGGGCACACGACGACGGCGTCCGCGCCAAAATTCTGCACTGCGGCAGTTAACGCGTCGGCCTTTCCCTCGAAATAGCCCGGAATGCCCCCCGCGAGACCGTTCTCGGCGTCTTCCGCGACGCCCAACAGGACGTAGCGGCCGACGCCGGCCTCCTTCGCGGCCTTCGCGATGGCTTCATTAGGCAAGCCGTTCTTCGCGCGGTAGTCCGCTTGGTCCTGTGGACTGTACGTCGCAAAAAAAATGGGGATGTCGCCGGTGCCCGTCGGCGAGGCCTTGGCGTCCGTGAAGCCGCCCACACAGCTGACGCAGGCGCCTGCGCCCTGCAGGGCTGCGGCGACGGCGGCACCGTCCGTCGTCGCGTCGGCGGCCGTCCAGGTCACCTTGTCCATCCACGGCTCGGCATCCGTCGGGCGACCGGAGCGACTCACGGACGTGACACTCACGCCTCTCGCAGCGAGCGTCTGGCATACGGCTCGGCCGACGAAGCCGCTGCCGCCGAAGACCGTGCATTGCTTCAGCGCGGCTGCCGTCGCCAGGACTGCTAGGAGTACGCATCGATGACGCGACATCTGAGCGATGAGGCGGTGCAGTAATTGCTCTCCGAAAGATCTTATGACAAGTTATGTGAGGCGGTGCAGTGATGTGCTCTCCCGGAGCTCTGTGCGGCTGTGGCCTCTACTGGAGCTGAAGGACGTAAACAGTGAACGTATAGTGTGTCGCTGTGTGAGCGACCCCGAGCAAGAGCACGCGCTCGACATGTAGACCGGGTTTTCTCAAAAACCCGTCTCAGGCAAAGAGACGCACAGATTACAACGCGATCGAGGAGTAAGACGACCGCCGCCGAAATAACTACAAAAACCGCCTTAGACCACAAAGGGGCATCACTCCAGGATTTCGTCCAGTTCGTCGAACGAGGGGAAGAACCGCGGCGTGATCTGCTTGTACGCCCGGTAGGCCGGGTGGATGCGCTCGAGCTCCTTCTCTTCGTACGCGCTCTTCGCGTCGAGAAGCAGGCAGAGCAGGAACACGACGAGCAGGCGCTGGAAGCTCTCGGTGGCCACGCCTAGGCCCGTCGCGGCGACGAGGAGCCCGCCGTAGATTGGATGTCGAACGTAGGCGAACGCGCCCGTCGTCTTCAACTCGTTGTCCGCGACGGGCGCCGCGAAGGGCGTGAGGTTGCCCGCGCCCAGATCGAGCACGCCCAACGCGATGGCGCCGAGGCCGGCGACGACGAGGCCCGGGCCTAAGAGCGTCTCAATGGCGCCCCCGACGAAGGGAACGTCTCCTACCAAAAGCAGGAGGATTAACGCCGCCTGTGCCGCGACGTACACGTAGGAGGGCCCAGACTGCTCGACCTGAACATTACTTCTCACGCTGTCCACGTATTCTTTAGCGGCGTCCTTTACGTTCGAACCCGTGCCGCGCGCCGCCATGCGCGATGCGAAGTCCGACAGCATGCTCTGTTCCGCCTCGTCCTCGGATTCTGCCGGCGCCTCCAGCGGTGCCGCTGCTGGCGGCGCTTCATACAGGTCTGCCCTTAGGGAGAGCCAGGGCGTTATCCTGGGTGCGGGCGCGAAGGCTGCGGCCCCAGCGATGATCAGACTGCGTCGTAGCATCGTGCTTATGCGGTCTGTAGTGTCAAATCTCGAGGTGGTGAGCGCCACGGATCGATCACACAGGCTGGCGTCGTACTCTCTAGCCCACCTTTGAAGCCCTTCTAGCCCCAGCAGCAAGGTCAAAGCAGCAATCACTTTCCAAGCAAATCTGCCAAGAAAACCCGTGACCTAGGCATCGCAGCTTCGCATTCCCTCATATTCCCTGTGTTTCCTGGGCCAGCGGGGCTCCACCGACTAGTCCTAGCAACGTCGTAACAACAACAAAAACGATAAACTACATTTTAAGTGCACTCCCCTCTGCGGCGGCGGCCGCCTCCTCCTCCTGGTGGGTGAACCACCGGTACCGTGACGGCTCGAGCCCCTCGAGCGGCCCGGCCGGGCGCGCGTGCGCCGCCAGGTAGGGGTCGTTGGCGCGCGTCACCGCGATGACGGACGCGAACGAGGACGGCTCCGTCTGGGCGAGGTCCGCCAAGACCTTGCGGTTCAGGTCGATGTTGGCGCTGCGCAGGCCGCAGATGAGCCGGTTGTAGCTCACGCCGTGCTCCCGGCTCCCGGCGTTGATCGTGCGGATCCAGCTCTTGCGCATCTCCCGCTTCTTCACCTTTCGATCCCGAAACGCGTATTGCCAGGCTTTTTCGACGCGCTGCACGGCGATGCGGAAGCAGTTCGTCCGCCCCCGGTAGCCCTTGGCGAGCTTGATGAACTTCTTGTGCTTGTTGCTCGCAAAGGGCCGGACCGGCGTCACGAGCGGCGCGCGGGCCGCCGGCAGCAGGCGGCGCGCGGCCAGCATCGCTGCAACGAAGGTGTTCTGCGCCGCGGCGGTTGCCTTGACGGCGTTACGCGCGCAGCGGCGGCGTCTTGGGCGAGCAGCCGTGGAGCCTGATTTGCTGCGGCGCTCGCGCTCGCGCTAGCGTGATCGCTCCGCAAACCTCGCAACGAGGCTCAAAGCTATCGCAAAAGCGGTCGCGGGGCTCAGCAAGCGTTTTTGCAGCTGTTAATCAAGCAGTAAGCTGGCTAAACCCGCGCGTACAACCCGTGACGCACCGCACGCAGAGCAACCGCACTTGTTTTGGCCGACGAGCACCTCCTGCTGCAATCGCGGTGCCGTCGTCGATCGAAGCGCTCATACCGGCATCGGTGCAGGCCTGTCTGAAGCTAACAGTCCGCGTCAGCAAGTTGGCGGTCGGCATAGCAAAATCGCACCAAGTGCGCTTGCCGCGCGCGACGCGTCGTCGCAGCACCGCAGGAGCGGTTTAAAACGATGCTCGAGGAGCAGGCCTACGACCGCATCGACGCCGCCGACGACGCCGTGGCCGACGCGCCGCCGGCGGTCGGCCCGGGCGGCCTGCAGAACGTGTCGAAGACCTCGGCCTGGGCGGCCGGCGGCGGCGTGGACGCCGCGCCCGTGCCGCGCGCGCGCCATTTGCAGCCGCGGCGCCGGCCGCCGCCCGAGCCGCGCGCGTCGCCCCAGACCCGGCTCGAGCACCGCGTGCGGCAGTCGCTGCGGCGGACGACCGCTCCCATATCGCACGGCCCGCGCGCGTCGAGGCACGAGCGGCGGCGCGTCGCGCTATGTGTGGTCGCGGTCCACGTCTTCCTCGCGCGGAAGCTGGGCGTGTGCCCCTTGCCGGTCGTGGCGCTGGGCGCCGTGGCGGCCGTGTTCGCGCTCCGGCACCACGACGACGACGCAGCGTTGCGCGCGGCGCGGGGCCGCGCGCGGCGCGCGGTTGTATACGGTCTCGAGGCCTTTCTCCGCGCGCTGCGGGACGCGCGCGTGTACTACGCCCACGTCGAGCGCGTCGTGCCGGCCCCGGTCCTCCGGTGCCTAGTAATGGCCTGGGCCTGGCGCGTCGCGGCCTTCCTCGGGTCGCCGGAAAGGTGCGCCACGCTCCTGCGGCACCTGGCCGTCGTCGGCGCTGCCCTCGCCGCCTACGCGGCGTCGACGGCGCGGACCGCGCCGTCGCTGGCGGTCGCCGTCGGCGCGCTGCACGGTCTGCTCGCGCTGGTGGAGCGCGCCCTCGGCGCCGACGCCGTGGCCCTCGCCGTCGCGGGCCTGGCGTGGTCCCGGCCGGGCGTGGGGTCCCTGCGGGACAGCGGCGCCCTGCATAGCCGCGACTTCGGCGTCGCGCGCGTGTCCGCCGGGCCGGCCCGCGGCGGGGACCTCGCGGCCCGGTCCGAGGTCTACCTCGGCGCGTGCATGACGTGGGTGTCGGCCCGGGACATGTCCATCGCGCGGCGGGGGCCCCCGGACTAGGGTCGCATTTTAAAGTTTTAACCGTGACCGTAGCTTGTTGGGAGGAACTTCTTTACCCGGGGTCCGCTCACGGCAGGGCCTGGTAGTTGTACGCCGCCGGGTCCGTGTGCGCGCACGTGATCGCGCGGCCGCCGAACCAGCGGCCGTGCAGCGCGAGGGCCGCGGCGTTCGCCGCCGCCGCCTCGCCCATGAGCACGCGCACGACGCCGCGCGGGTCCGTCCCGTCCACGTAGACGTGCACGACGCCGCCCTTCTGCTTGCACTCGTCCGTCACGTCCGCTCGGATGTCCTCGCGCCACGTCGCCCCCGTCTCGTCCGAGGGGTCGAACATGTTCGTGATCGTAAAGGCGGCCGTCGCGGCGCCGGGCCCGGAGGCAGCGACGGGCTCCCCGAGGCCTGCGCGCGCGCCGAGCGCGTTCATCAATGAGGCGCGCCCGTCCGCGCCCAAGGCGACCCCGTCCCCCCCACCATTATCAAACTTCCAGTCGCCCGCGGCGGCCTTGCCCATGACCGAGCCCCCGGGCTCGTAGAACTGCACGGAGATGGGCGTCCCGGCGCCGAGCTCGATGCCCGCGATCTTCGTCGAGGCCTTGAGGGCGTCGTCCGCGCGCACGAAGCTTACCACCGCCGAGCCGGGCGCGACCGAGCCCATGTCCACGCTCTCCACGTCCCCAAAGGGCGCCAGCACCGTGCGCAGGTCGCCCTCGGTGATGTTCGGGTGCAGGTTGCCCACCAGCAGCTTGCGCCGGGGCGCCGCGGCCCGCTGGTCGATCTCGGCCTGCTGCTCGGCCGCCGCCGCGGTCTCCTGTTTCGCCAAAAAGTTCTTCTCGGCCTCGGACGCCTTGACCAGGATGGGAAAGCGCTGGAAGTCCGGCACGGTCCCGTTGAGCATCAACACCATGGGGACGCTCTCCAGGTCGTTCAACTCCACGTACGCGTACCCCTTGTGGCGGTTCGTGTACTTGTCCCGGATCATGATCACGTCCCGGACCTTGCCGACCTTCTCGAAGAACTTGCGGATCTGCTTCTCCGTGGCCTTCATCACGAGCTGGGAGACGAAGACCGTGCGCTGGTCCTTGGTCAGGTCGTCGATCTCCGTCTGCTGCCGGATCTTGCCGATGTCCTCCTCGGTCGCGCCGCGCGGCACGTGCGGGGACTGGGCCGCCGGGCGGCCGCCGCCCGGCTGGTCCACGCCCCGCCGATAGGTGCCCTCGGAGTAGGCGCCCAGCGCCGGGTCCTTGGCCTCGCTGCTGCGCTCCTTGCGGCGGCGCCCGCGGCTGCGGGAGCGGTCCCGCCGCCGCCGGCCCTGGCTGCGGCTCCGCGACCGGTAGCCGCGGGCCTCGCCCCGCGAGCGGGGCCGGTCATCGCGGCGGCTGCGGTCTCGGTCTCCGCTCCGCGGCCTATCCATCGAGCTCAGTCTTTGTGTTAAAAGGTTAGTACGCCGGGGCTCTTGTACGGCGTTGACGGCGAACCTGCGGTGTGGCGCGGCGCCTGTGGGGCGGACCTGCTGCCGCGCGTGTACCTACACGAGCAAGCGCGGAGCCTACGGAGCAGGCGCGGCGGACTTTCGCAGAGACAGCGAAAAATGCCTAAAGCAAGCTAAAGCAAGCGCGGCGGGCTGCGGCGAGCTAAGATTGCCAAAGGAGTAGCTTGAGTATGTGGCGATACGCTACGGCACAAGCAAGCAGCACGTAAGGCAACAGCAGTGTCGGCGCCGAGGCTTATCAATTCGTCTCCCACTCTAGGAGTGTGCGGGTTTTTGAAGTCGGGTTCGGGTTTGAAAAACAGTTACTCGCCGGCCGCCTTCCGCAGCCGCTCCCAGTGCGCCACGGCCACGCCCACGAGCACGTAGGCGTCGTGCGTGCCGTCCGCGCAGTTGAAGCATAACGTAGCCTTGCCGCCGACAGTGGACAACGCGGCCCCGACGGCTACACCGGGCGGCGGCGGCAGGAACGGCACGACGCGCCGCACGGGCCGCCCGCAGATCGTGAGGGCGACGGGCGGCCCCCGGACGTTCGTCAGCGCGACGGCGCAGCCGCCCGCCGACGCCTTTAAGGAAGCGGGCACCCACGCCTTCGGCAGACAGCTTCCGGCCAACCGTGCCGCGTAGTGGGCGACGATGGCCCGCGCGCCGCCCCGCAGCGCACCGCCGACGTCGTCGCGGACCCTTTGGAGGTGCTTCGGCCCGTCCCGCCCGGGCAGGGGCAGCCGTGCGACGACGGCGCCGATGTGGTTGCCCACGGCGACGCCGGGCGGCAGCGCGCCGCCGTACAGGTGCACCGGCACGGCGCAGGCGACGGCGTCGCCCGGGACGGACGGCCGCAGCGCCGCCGCGACGAGCGCCACGTAGAGGTCATTGACCGTGGCGCCCGGTGCGAGTTTCTTTGCCACGCGCTTCAGAAGTTCAACGTCGGCGAAGTCCGCGGCCCAGGCGACGGTGCGCGGGCCCGCGCGGCGTTTCGGTGGCCGCGGCGTCGTTATTAACATGAGCACCGAGGCGACCAGGGCTTTGAGTAAACGAGACGAGACGAGAAATGGCCCGAAGACGGCGCGCAAAATCCGTACCAACAAACTCCGCTTTTTCCGCGGCGGCCCCTGCTTCAGTAAGGCCTCAATCTCCGCGCGTTGGTCCGAGAGGTTCCCAAACAGCGCGCCGAAGGACGCGCCGTCGGCGATGCAGTGGTGCGTCCGCAACAAAATGTCCGTGCCCGAGGTGCGCGGCCACACTAAAACCTCCCACCAGGGTCTTTTTTCCAGCGTGCCCCGCAGTGGCAGGTCCAGGACCTTGGCGATCGTCCGCGCCAGGTCCATGGTCGGCCGCGCCTCCATGACGACGGGGCGCGCTTCTTCCGCCGTGAGGTCTTCGACGAACTCCAGTGCATCGACGTCGACGCGGCTCCGCAGGCGCGAGGACGCCGGCGCGACGTGCGTGGCGAGCGCCTGCTCCAGGTCCTTGGATGATAGCGGCGCGCCGCCCAGTTCCAGCAGCACGCCGGGCACCGACGGCGCGTCGCGCGTCTCGGACAGTAGCGCGAAGCGGCCGATCGGCGTGAGTCTGCGTCGGATGGTGTCGCAGTCCGTCGTTTGCGTGACGGTGAACGAGGCCGCGCACGCGCCAGCGGCGTACTTGGCTGCCGCCGTCCAGGGCACGCGGGCCAACATCATGGATTTGAGCTCTTAGCGCTCCGGAGACGTCTCCACGCGCGCTAGGTTGAGGAGCGCAGCGAAAAGCGGGTTCGCACTGACACCCGCCAGACCCTTCAAATCTATGTGAGAGCGACTTTGTGCGCTCGTCCCGGTTGGAGCTTGATTCGTTTGATGTCTCCTGTCCCTGGCAGCGTTTCCTGTCTGATCTAGCGGTGGTATGCCCCAAAATCAGCACATAGGTAAAACCCGTACTATAAAACCCGCACTTAAAAGAGGCGGCGACAGCCCAGCTCAAATACGCCCAGCGTATTAGCATTGCAACACACGAATTGCCTCTCTGAAGGCCGCATCGCTGCGAGACAGTAGCGCTGCACGCCAACCGCCGCCTGGGGCATCACTGCGACATATAGCCACAATGCTGCACGCATCGCGCCAGCTCGGCCGCGCATCGCCGCGGCGCGTGCAGCGCACCATCCTGAGTGCAGCCGCCAACAAGCGCCTCGACGAGCTCGCCGCGCGGCACGAGGCACTCACGGAGCAAACGCAAACCGGCGCGCACGACGTGAAGGCGATGCGCGAGCTGCACGGCCTCGACGATTTGTTGGAACGACGCCGCGCGCTCGACGCCGCCGCGAGCGAATTGGACGATCTCCGGGAATTGGCGCTAGATGACGACGCCGAGATCCGCGCCGCGGCGGAGGAGGAGCTCGAGGATGCGACGGCGACCGTCGCCGCGCTCGAGGGCGCCTTCAAGGCGAAGCTCGCGCCGGGCGACGCCACGGAAGAAGCCACCTCCTGCCTGGTGGAGATCCGGGCGGCGGCCGGCGGCGACGAGGCCTCGGTCTTCGCCAAGGACTTATTGGGCATGTACGAAAAGTACTGCGCGGCGAAGGGCTGGCGCTTCGCTACACACGACGTGCGCCGCACTGAGTTCGGCGGCGTCTCGAGTTGTATGGCCGAGGTCACGGGCGAGGGCTGCTACGCCTGTTTACGGTGGGAGAGCGGCGTGCACCGCGTGCAGCGCGTGCCGACGAACGACGTGCGCATCCACACGTCGACGGCCAGTGTGGTCGTGCTGCCCGGCGCGGACGCGGCCGAGGTGTTTACCCTCAACGAGGGCGACGTGCGCATCGACACGTTCCGGGCGTCGGGCGCCGGAGGGCAGCACGTGAACACCACGGACTCGGCCGTGCGCGCGACGCACGTGCCCACGAACACCGTGGTCTCCATGCAGGACGAGCGGAGCCAGCACCGCAACAAGGCCAAGGCTTTATTGTTGTTGGCGCAGCGCGTCGGGGGCGCCCTGGCGCAGCAGCGCGCCGCCGCCGAGAGTGAACAACGGTTGTCATTACGGGGGTCGGGCGACCGGAGCGAGCGCATCCGCACGTACAACGCGCCGCACGACCGCGTGACGGACCACCGCTGCCAGACGTCGAGCGCGGGCGTGCCGCGCGTCTTGAACGGCGAGATCGACGTCTTCGTGGAGGCGCTCATCCAGCTCGACGCGGACGAGCGCGTCGCGGCGTTCGAGGCGTCGTAGTGTCGAGGCGCGATGGCGTACTGGGGACGCCGCCGACGCAAGATCAGTGTTTAAAATGTTAATTGTTCCTTAGTGCCTCGGCAGGACGTGCACGTGCGCGTGGGGCACGCTTTGGCCCGCGTGGACGCCGTCCTGCACCGCGATGTTCGCCCCCGTCGCGCCGTACTCTTCCGTGATCAGGGCGTGGACGCGCCGCGCGGCGCGCCACAGGTCGCGGTGGCGCGCATCACTTAATTCGCGGAGCGTCGGGACCACGTTCTTGGGAACAACCAGCACGTGGCCCTCAACGAGCGGCTTCAGGTTGACGAGGGCGCGGCAGGTGTCAGACTCGTAAAAGACCTGGGAATTGAGAACGGGGAAGCGTCCGAATAGCACGTTCTCTGAGTCCGGAAACGGATCGCATCGCCGCCGATAGCGCGCCGCCTCCGCGGCCATATCTTCTTCGCTCCGCGCCTGTCGACTCGCGTCATCCGGCACATCCAGCGTGACCGGGGCGCATTCCTCCAGCGGCGTCCAGTGGTCGATCAGGCCGTAGATCTCGTCGTTGTGGGCCAGGTCGCCGCGGCGGCGCGGCACGACGTGCGCGTGGACGTGCGGCACGGGTTGGCCCGCGCTCTTCCCGTCCTTGAGGGCCACGTTGTACGCGTCCGCGGTCGGTGCCAATTGCTGGGCCTGGCGCATCGCGTCTGCCAAGTCGTCGCCCTCCTCCGGGGTGAGGTCAGTGTAGCGCTCGACTTGCCGTTTCGGCGCCACGAGCAAGTGGCCGGGCAGGATCGGTTTCAAATCTTGAATGACGACGGATAATGAGGTCTCGAGCGCGATCTGCGCCGGCTTCAGCGTGACGGGACCCAAGCGGAGCGCTTGCGTGGCGGCGGCCATGGTTGCCAGGCGGCGCATCAACTTTGTTGTCGCTGGTCCGATCGCTTCGACGTGCTTCGAGTGTCGAGCGCGTTCGCTGCGGCGGGCTTTCAGTCGCGCTTCGAGTGATGCTAGGCCGAGCGCGTCGCTCGACGCCTAACAGAGTGTGCACTCCTTGGCAGAGCCTTTGGGCACTGCTGCACCTCTGCTGCGCTATCTCCTCGAGCAAAGTTTATCGTCTCGACTGAAGCACTCGAGAAGACGAGCTTCCAGTCGCAGCCGTGCGCCGAGTTCCTCGTTTTGGCAAGGTGAAATGCAAAGCCTTGACATCACACATCATCATCACCATCCTGTCCCCCCGGTGCCGTCCTCAATATGTTTTTCGACGTGTCTTCGGAGCATGTAGACCGTTCTGTCAACAAGCTTGCTCAAAATATGCCAAAAAACATCGCAAAGGCGCATCTTACCCATGCTGCCTCATTCGAGAACTCCGCGCACCAGTGAAGACCCGTCCGGGCGCTCGGTTGAGACGCCAAGCATTCGCGTACAGCCCGGCGCGTGCTTGAGGGACGCCAAGCTTGTTCATCGAGGCCGCTGTTACGCAAGTTGGCGCCGTGCTTTGCACTTCGATAGACCACAAAACGCCTCTACACGTGCTTAGCGCTGCGCCCCACCCAGCGAAGCCATGGGCGACGCCGCGGCGCCCTGGGCCGAGGCCCTCCAGAGAGCAGTGGGCTACGCCAGCGACGCCACCGCTGTGAACCTCGGCCGGCCGCCCACGTCCCCCTGCTGGTCGCTGGTGCTCCCGACGGTTGCCGTGGCCTCGACGCTTTTGTTAAAGGACCCCCAGCCGCAGCGGGCGGCAACAAAAGTACCGAAAATGACATTCTACAACTCGATCCGCCTGCGAAGTGGCGTCGCCTTCCTCCTCGAGCTGGCGTGCTGTGTTATAATGTACGTCCTCTCATACATAAGACGACCAAAACGCGCCACGACGTCCGACGTCGTGGCCATCTACTGCGGCTTCGGCTTCATCCCCGGCGAGAAGCGGCACTGGGACGGCCGTAGCATCACCCGGGGCGCGGGCGGCTCGGAGCAGTGCGCGATCCGCTTGGCGCGGTGCCTGGTGCGGCGCGGGAAACGGGTCACGGTGTTTTCCGGGAGGCGGCCGCGGGCGCTGAAGATCGAGGGCGTGACCTACGCGCCCGCAAGGAGTTTTGATGTGCACGGTTCTTACCAAGCAGTGGTGGTCTGGCGCGTGCCCCAGATTTTGTTGGTCCAGGCGTGGCTCGGCCGGTCGATAGGAACGGACGCGTTGTCGTTTTGGGTCCACGACGGCTCCTACCTGTCGCTGTTGGAGGCCGCCGGGGCTTTCTTTAGAAAGGAAATTCGGCGGGCGGTTAGAATAGCGGACCACATCGTCTACCCGTCGTCTGAGATGCGCGTCGCCCAGCACGCCGCTTTATTCCCGGCGACGGACGCACACGACGGCGGCCGCAACGTGCTCCAGTCGGCATGCGTCGTGCCCCACGGCGTGCCGCGCTACTTCGACGACGTCGACGACAGTCGAAGGCGGGACGGCTGGTTATTGTGGCCCGTCTCGCCCGAGCGCGGGTTAGACACACTGTTAAAAATGCTGCCGCGCCTGCGCCGCGCTGTTAAAAGTCGTGGCGGCGACTTCCGCGTCGTCGTGTGCCACCTACGGAGCGGCTACCACGGGAACACGACGATGGACCTGCCGGACGACGTCGTCTTCGCGGGCCTCCTGCCGCCGCACCGTTTGGCGGCCATGCTGCGGAGCTGCGCGCTGTTCGTCTTCCCCTCGTCCGTGCCCGAGGCCTTCAGTCTGGCCACCTGGGAGTGCGCGCTGCACGGCGTCGTGCCCCTGGTCTACGGGCTCGGCGCGCTGGCCTCGCTGGAGCGCGTCGGTTGCCCCTGCGTGGCGCCCGGGGACGTCGACGCCTTGGCGGACCGGGCCGTCGAACTGCTGGAAGATCCGGCGAAAGCGGCGCGGCTGCGCCAAGAGGTCGTGGGCCGCGTGCGCGCGAGCGCGAGGGACTGGGCCACGACCGCTCGGTACTGGGAGGCCACGGTGCTGCGGTAACAAGTTTTATCTGTACTCGCGAGTTCTCCACTGCCAGGGCGTGGTGGGGATCACCCTCCGGCAACCGCTCCACGCCCCTTGATGAAGTTGGGCTCACGATGGAGTTGTGTGACGGGTGGGTGGAACGATGCCTCAGAAACTAGGCTACCCGGGGACGCGGCGAGCCGAGCAAGCTTCTGAGACTGAGATGTTTCATGAAATGTACTGGGGCAGCATGAACACTTGGAGTACCACAACGAACCGGCGACGGTCCGGAGCAGCAGACATAGACCGTGCCGCGGCAATACAGCAGCAGCGATGTAAGACGGAGGTGTTCGAAGGCGGTTCCAAGACCCGTGGGCGGGGCTCGTACCCCAAAAGGCAGCCCAAGAAAAAGCGCGCTGCAAAGCAGGAATTTCCAACAACCGCGGAGGTCTGCTTCCTCGCCAACGGGTGCTCCGCGTGGTTCCTGTGCGCCGCTGGTGCGTGGTCCCACAGCGCGCCGTGTCTCCTCTCGGTGGCCGCGGCCGTTTATTACACCGTGCGTTGCCGAAACAGCGTAGAAGCGCGCGTCGTGCGGCACGGCTTGACGATGCTCGGCGCACTGAAGGTGGTCCTGTGTGTGGTTGGCCTCGTTTCGATCTTCGGGGACGCGGTTGGCGGTCCTGCGTGCCTCGACTTGACTCCGCGAGTCCCGCACCTCGGCGTTTTTTTCGTCGCCGGGGCCCTGGACCTCGCTCTCGGCGTCGTCTGGTGGTTCGAGACCGAGTTCCTCAAGGACCTCTTTGCGGGGGGCATCCTGAAAGGCATACAACTGCAGGGCATACACGTGGAACTGCCTCGGATAAAGCTGGCCCCGAAGTTTTCCGGCTGCTGCCGCCGACAGAAATCATAGTAATGCGTCTCTTTCAAGGATCAGTTCATTAGACACGTGAGTTAGAGTTCCAAGGGTCCCCATTGATTCAAGCTACCTGCCTAAGGTACCTGTCGTAAGTTTTGGTGTAAGAAGCGTGTGGTGCATCTCGCTAATTGCACGGGCGGGTCTAACCCGAACCTGACCGACACCGGTTCGTGCGGGGTTGGAGCATGCAGAACATTCCGCCGAGCCAGGGCTGCCCTCGGTACAGTTCGACGCCATCAGTTCTGGGGCGCTCTCGCACACGGTGCCAGCCCGACGGACACGGTACCGACGCGCCTGGTTGCCCGACGCGCCTGGCTGCCCATTGAGCGCGAGCCGATGACCTCCAACCCACGCGCACGCGCGCCGACGAGCCCGCCGACAGTCTCGAAGTACCATGCGGGCAAGGAGGGGCTGATCATCTACGACGCGGATGATGTGACGCTGTCCGTCAGCGACCACGACTGGGACCCGACGCGGCGACGGCGCTCCCGCCTCTACCTCGGAGGCCTCGCGTGCCTCGGCGTCGCCGGCCTCGTCGGTTGGTGGCTACTGTGCGAGAGGGGCCGCTGCACGTGGGATGGGCCGGACCTGTCGAACGGCTGCGACTACGCGTCGTGTCCCGATGGCGCGGGCAACTCTACTCGACTTCTCGCGTGATGCCGCATGGAGAAGAAGGGCCTGAAGGAGGTCTTTCAGTAGTGGCTCCTCGGCGCCCCCCGGAGGCACGCAGCTCGAATTCAAGAAATATTGTTCATCGCCGCAGATAAGTTTGTGATCACGACGCGTGAAATTCAGCGCGAAGATACTTGCATTCTTAAAGACATTAAATTTAAGTGAGTCGTTTGCCACGGCATCCCGCCCCTTGCAACGGATGCGATGTCTGCCGATCTGACCCCGCACAGACCCGCACTCTCTGTAAGAGCGCTGAAATTGTCGTAGAGCGTGCACGTGCGGTGCTGTAACACCAGGGCTGCGAGAGGCAGCCCGAGGTGCTGGGATGGCGAAGGTGCAGTCCAGCACCGCCGACCCACCGGTGAACCCACACACTGATGACGAAGAGCAAGATAAAGAGGAGGAGGAGGAGGAGGAGGAGGAGGAATACGAGGAGGCATACGATGATGCGCGTAACGAAACCAGCGCGCCGTCGCGGCGGTCGCTCGTGCTGAAGGGGCACACGGACTATGTCTTGTGCCTGGCCAGGCTCGCCGACGGCCGGCTCGCGTCGGGCAGCGTCGACACGTCCATCATCATATGGAGCGTCGCGGAGGAAAAACAGGTCGCCAAGCTCGAGGGGCACACGGAATCGGTCACAAGCCTGGCCGCGCTCGGCAACGACCGGCTCGCGTCGGGCAGCGTCGACACGTCCATCATCATCTGGAGCGTCGCGGAGGAAAAACAGGTCGCCAAGCTCGAGGGGCACACGGAATCGGTCACAAGCCTGGCCGCGCTCGGCAACGACCGGCTCGCGTCGGGCAGCGTCGA
>Ga0302122_10000504_pt1 | contig 23966 bp, 14 predicted proteins | sample CB21_SCM_MG_FD_203115 | JGI IMG/M metagenome (GOLD analysis project Ga0302122, IMG submission 203115) | Marine microbial communities from Western Arctic Ocean, Canada - CB21_SCM | ecosystem: Environmental > Aquatic > Marine > Oceanic | place: Canada: Western Arctic Ocean | collected 2017-09-28
GCCTCGATGCCACTAATGAGGCCCGTGGCACTCGGCACGTGCTTCTGGAGCCACGTCAGGTCCGTACTAAGAGTCTCGATCTCCTCCAAGCGCTTCCGCCGCTCCTCCCGCAGTTTCCGCAGCCCGCCCAACAGATCCACGCGCTCTTGGGATCTAGAGGCGAACAGCCGGCACCAGTGGGCGAACTCCACTTCCAGGGTCCTCACTTGCGAGTACAGTTCTCTTCGTTGTTCGTCGGTCAGTTCCATCCTTTCATCGTCAATCGCCAACTCCTCATTGCAGCGCTCCGTTTCTCTCTCGCACCGCGACGACTCCACCTCGGCCTCGTCCATTAGACCTTGGACAACTAAAACCTTGCGCTCTCCTAAACGCATTGAGGTCCACAAATCGTCCGTCGCGACGCGGCAGACCTTCAAGCGCTCCAGGTGCTCCGCGCCCTTTTCATGCAATGCTTTCAACTCCGCGGGCGCCGTCCGCACGGCGTGCGCCTCAACCGTTATGGAATACTTCGTGGCGGACGCCGCGCCCAGTACCACTTGGTACGGCCCGGCGCGCAAGGGCTTGTGTTCCGGATCGTGGATGACCACGGTCCGCCCCATCTGCGTGCCCGTGTTCAACTGCTGGGCCTCGTAGGGCGCGTACCCGCAGGGGATGGGCGGGCTCAGCCCGTCCCGCTTGCCCGGGACTCGAAACAGCGTGCACGCGACGCGCGCCAAGCGATAGCCGCGCGCTGTAAAAACGCCCCGGTACACCACAGTGATCGTCAACGATAAAAACTTCCTATCCATGTCGTCCGGCACGACGAAGCGGTGCGTCCGCGACTCCCGCGTCTCCAGCGACTCGTTCTCATCCAATAAAGACGCGTGGTGGCCCTCGTACTCGAAAAGTACGGTAGCGGGGTCCTTGGGTTTCGGTCGTAAGGCATTGAGCTTCTCGACGCTCGCGCAGACCGTGACCGGCGGCGCCTTCCCCTGGACGACAAGTTCCTCGGACTCGACCGGTACATCGCCGCCCTCGTGGACCCCGTCGCCGCCGAGCCCATCCTCGACCGTCCCGTCGTCGTCGAAGGACCCCCGCGCTTTTCTAGACGCCAGCGAGCTCTCCTCGGGGAAGTCCCGGAGTTCGTTCTGCCTCCGTTTAAAGCGGACGTTGGCAATGGCCGTGAACTGCTTAATTATTTGTTGCACGGCCCCCTGCTTGCGGCGCCCGTGCGTGTCCGTACGTTCATCCACATAAAACTCATCCAGGAGCAGGCGGACCTCCTCGTCCGGTTCGAAGCTTGAAGGCGCGGCGTCCACCAGCTTTAACAGGGTAGTCTGCGTGTGGGCCGCGCCGCTCGCTAGATAGGGGAACCACTTCGTCGCGAAGTGCAGCTCGACGTCCGTGGCGCCCCTTTCATACGCGGTCCGGAAGGCGACGTACTCGTCGCCTTGATTCAGGCCCACGGTCGCGTCGAGGCCCGCACTGACGTGGGCTTCGGCTAACAACGCCAAAGCTTGAACGTCGTCCGCGTCGTCCTCCTTCGAAATGGAAGGCGCGAAGCTGAGCTCCGGGTGGAGTAAACGGTCTAAGACCAGATACTTGGCCTCCTCTTCACTCAGCTCCAGCGCCTGCTTGGAGCGTAATCGCGCTAAACGGCGCTCGCGCAGCACGATATCTAGTAACGCGGCGGACTTGCTTTGCGCGCCGGCGCTGACCTCCCGTCGTAGAGGATCTGCATGATCCGGCGAGGTGACTCTACGAGCGTGCAACCCCCCTTCCAGCACGCGCCCCGTCTTGTCCAAACTTCGAAAGTGCGCTTCGCCCTCTTCGTGGGTGAACTGGCACAGCAAACGGTGGGCCTCTATTTCATCTTGAGAAAATAAGAAGGGTAGCGCCAATTGTAAGACCCGAGGTAGAGCTAAGATACGTTCAATATCCTCGGGCGGCAGTTTCGGAGCGTACTCCGGGTCGTACTTCATCTCCTCGGCCTCGGCCTCCGAGACGTGGCCGTAGGCGATGGGGTTGATCAAAACGTCTAAGGCGACCCACCGCTTTTCATCGGTAGAGCGATCAGTAGCCTTCTTGTGCCGCACGCGCGCCGCGACGCAGTCGCCGCTGGTGCTCTTATGTGCTCTGGCTTGCAGGTTTTCCTCGGCCTCCTTCTCCTCTTTTATTTTTAAAGCTCGTTCCTGCTCCGCGACCATGTCCTTGAGTTCCTGCATCACGCTCCGCCCGGTCGCCTCCTTGTGGGCGTCGACCACGGCATTCTGCACGTCCTCCACCGTGGCCGCTTCACCATCTAAAGCTCGTAAGTCTCGGTTCGACGCGCGTAACAATCTTTCAGACTGCTTGAGCTCGCGATCCGCGTCCCGGACACGTCGCTCCAAAGCTTGCTGCTCCTTATTCAAGGAAGCTTTCAGATCCCTCGTACTCATGCGCTGCAGGACCCCGGGGTTCCACAGATCAGAATTCACGAACTCCGCGTGATGATCTTTCACGCGACCGATCTCCACGTCCACCTTACCCAAGCGGTCCTTGGCCTGTTGGATGGCCTTGCGCTGCCCTTGGGCCTTGAGCTCCTTCTCCGTCTTGTCCAGGCGTTTCTGCCCGCGCTTCGTGCGCAGGACCCGGCCCAAGCGATCCAGCGCCGCGATCAGAATGTGCGCGGCCTGCTCCTTCTTCGCCACGACGACCTTGAGGGCCTGGGCGATGCGGTTCGCTAACCGCAATTTCCGCTCTCGCGACGCCAGGACGTCCGACGTCGATTGGTATTCTGCGACCTTCGCCTCGTGGGCACTGCGCATCTCCTCGATCTCCGCCGGCTTCGGCGCCAGGGCGCCCCGCAAGCCCCGGTTGGACTCGAGCAACCTCAAGGTTCGTTGCAACTTCCTTGCCTCGTGGTCGGCCCGTTCGGCACTCTTGGAGAACTGCGCCACAACCCCTTCCAATTGCAGCGATTGCTGCAAGGCTAAGACCAAGCGCGACCGCGCCTCAAAGAGGTCCCGGGTCATGCGCATGGCCGACTCGCGGATCTCGCGCATCGGCGGGCACCGCGCGTCTTTCTTGGCCGTGGAACCCCTTACAAATCGATCGAGGCCGCCACTGAGGTACCCGCCTGACGCTTCGCCATCTAGCTTCACGCACTCCTCCACCATGAGCTCCTCCTCGGCCCGCTCGTTTTCTCGTTTCTCGATTTTGATTTCCGTCCTCACCACGCCCTGCTGGTACCTCAGTTTGCCGGCCTCCTCCTCGTCTCGTTGTTCCAAAATATAATCCGCTTTATCTAAAGCGCGATCAGCCCCCTCCAAAAACAGTTCGAGGCGGTGCTCGTCCTTACGCACCTCCCGACTGCGAAAATCCTCAAACCGCATGCTAAAGCGCTCCTCCCGTTCATTAAGTTTAATGTCGTCCGCCGCCTGCGCCTTCCGTAAAGCTAAGAGTCGCCGCGCCTCGGCGCGCTTCCGCCGCTTCTCGGACGAGCCCTTGGTGCTCCGGCGCTTCTTCTTCGGTGCCTTGGACTCTTCCGTGTCTAAAGTCTCGACCTCCGACTCCGATTCGTAGTCCTCGCCCTCGCTCGACGACGAGGCGGTCTGTTCCGGTTCGGCGAAGGGGTCGTCCCAGGTCGTCGCGCCACTTTTGGGGTCGCGCCAGAACGGGGTCCCATGTTCATCTTCGTACCGCTCCCACTGGACCTTCAGGGCCTCCTCGGCCTCTAGCGCGGCATGCATCGACGCCTCCAACTCCTCCCGCTCCCGTTGCTGCCTTAGTTGGGCAGCGACCGCGGGGTCGACGGAAGGCTCCGCCAGGTCGTAACTTAGGAAACTCTTGGTCGCTACATCGTCGATGGACGGCACGATACTTACCGGCGCCTCGCTCACCGTGGCGCCCAGGACCTCGAAGACCGTCTGCGCCAGCAGCTTGCGCCTTTCTTGGTTGAGCTCGTGGCCGCAGTCGACGTAGTCCACACTACAGACGGTCCCTCCCGTTCGAACCGCTTGGGTGATGGACGGCGCCCGGTCCACGCGCGCCTTTTCTAAGGCATGAGGCCCCAGCTCGCAGTCCACGAAAGTTGATTTCTTCGACTGTAGCAATACAAGCGGCACGCAGATCCGGTTGAGGACGGGCCTCACATCATCATGATCTAGAATGCCGCGCAACTGCGCCATCACGCCTTGCGGCCCCGTCTCCTTGGCCGGGCGCCGGCACGCTTTAACCATCTCCTCCGGGGCTTCGCCCACAATAACAAAACGACGCGCTTTCCAGAACTCCTTGCACACCTTATCTTTTCCAAACTCCGTAATGTACTCGGGGCTGAGGTGGGCGTGCTCGATGACCGCAACTCTTTCCGCTTTCACGGCGGAAGCTAAAACGCGGTGCATCGTCTTCGCCTTCTTCTTCAGGCCGTTCGCGCTGAAGAAGGCGTTCACGAGGACGAGCGCGACGGTGGCGGCCTTCACGTCCGCTAGCGCCCGGGCCCGTTCCGTCAAGTGCCGGGAGGCGAACTTGGCGAGGCAGCAGGCCCCGTTCCCGAAGCCCAAAAAAATGATCCGCACATCCCTGTCCCGCGGGAGGCGGTCTCGGTTCTTCAAGTGCACCAATAATTGCTCGACGCACGTCGCTTGCAGCGAGTTGTTCACGTTGCCCAGTTTGCGCGCCCCGAACTTGCCCCGGGGCCAGACCGTGTGGGGCAGGCCCGGCGTCCCCACGAGTAACGCGTCGCCCACGCAATCCGGCCGCGACAACAAATGCCGCACGTCCCGTTGTAAGGAGTCCAGCGTCATAAACACGTCGGGGCAGACCACGAGTAAAAAGCGCATGGGCTTATTGTTGACGGACGGGAGGGTCTTTGCTTTATTCGCGCGGTCCATGATCGCCTCGGAATCGATCAGGGCCTTGGTCTGTTCTAGATAGGTGGCCGTGCCCCGATTGTCCGGTTCCGGGTGCGGCGCGCCCACTAAATATCTGTACGTGCACACGACGCCCTGCTGCACATGATAAAATTCGTCCTCGTTTGATAATGGATCGGCCACGGGAAAAATGCTCTCCGCGAGGGCCGACTTCCTGGCCCCGTCGTCCTCGGAGGACGACTCGTCTGAGGAGCTCTTTTCGCCGTCGGACTCGTCGCCGGGGGCGGGCGCCGGGCCCTCGGCTTCCAGTGTAAGAGGGCCCTTCTTGGCGAGGCGCCGCGCCTCCTCGGCCAAGCGCCCGTCCTCCTCCTCGCGCTCGGCCTCCAATCGCTTTCTCCGCCGCTTGGCCGCGTTGCGCAGCTCGGCCAGGGCTTTTCTAGACTGGTTCCGCGCGCCGGGTAGCGCCTCGAGGGGATCGCCGCCCCACTTGGCTCGGAGTTCCTTCTTGGACAGCGCGAGGGGCGCGCGCTTCCGCCGTTGCGTGAGCTCGGACTCGGAGTCCGAGAGCTCGCTGCGCGCGCGGCTTCGCGCTACATACCCGGTCGTCATGGGCTTCTGCCCGGGCCCCTCGAGCAGGCGCTTCGTTCGCGTTCGTTCCAAGGAAAGCTCCGCGGCGGTTTGGGTATGCCGTAAACCTTCCGCCTCCTCCCGTTTTTGTTCGGCCAACGCATCCTCCCGCTCGGCCCGCGACGCCTCCTTCTTTGGTAGAGGCCCCTCCTTCGAAAAGCGGTCCAGGTCGAAGACCGAGAAGCCTTGTATTGAAGACCCCGACAAGTCCTCCTGGAGCAGGGCCGCGGCCGCGTCTGTAATACGGGTTCCTAACAACTCCAGCCCCAGCATTAACCCGGCCCGGTCGACCCGCCCCAACCCTTGCGCGTCGAAGTGCTTGAACGAGGCGCGCGCGTCCACGCCCCGCTTCGAAGCCAAGGCCAAGAGCCGCCTTAATTCGATACCGGCGGCCTTGGCTTCTTCTCTAGTAGCTTCCGCCTCCTCGAACACTTCGGCGTCCGCGCGCGCCGGCGCTCTATTAACGAAGCGGATGTGGCAAACGGGACAGCGCACGAGCCACAGCGTGCCTTGGGCGTCCACCGAAGCTTCCACGTCCAAGGCGTCGACCTCCAGTCCTAGATCTTCCACAGTAGCGTGGCCGAGGTCGTCGTCCTCCAATTCTTCTAAACGAGACTTGGCCGGGGCGTACGTCGACTCCGCGAACTTGGCCAATGCTCTCGCCAAATGGGCGAGGTCGTCACGGCTGGCGTGCTCCGGCTGGCCCGCGGCCAGGGCCGCAGCCGCGCGCGCGGCCGCCTCCGCCCGCGGTGCCAAGGACTGCTTGGCGTTCCTTCGAAAGCTCCCGGAGGCGGTCCTTCTGGAAGTGACCCGGGACTGCAAGGACGCGACCTGGACGCGCCAGCGCGCGTGGCTCCCCAAGTACAACAATTGCTTCACGTTCAGGTCCTCTCGAATGCCGTCGTGATACTCCGCGATGCAAACTGAAGGGGCCGCTTCATCCGCAATGTCCAGCTCCGTCTGTCCACCGCCCCGTCGCCAGGCCGCTTCGAACTTTACAGCGAACATCTTGATGCGCTCCGCCGCGAAGAACTCGTCCCGGACATGGTTCGGCAGGTTGTGCGCCGAGCCGCGCGTCACGCGCGCGGCCTCGGGTTCTAAATCTTGCCTAACAAGGTAGCCGTCCTCGTCCGTGCCCAGCCACTTCGTGGGCGCGCCGTCCTCGAAGAGCACGGTCTCCGGGACCGAGAGGTGGAGGCGCGGGGATCTGCGCAGACCGGTCCACAGCGTCGAGAAGAGCCACGACCAGTGCTTCTCCTGCTGCTGGCCGCGGGCCTTGTTGAGGCGGGCCTCTTCCCGGGCTTTATCCTTGGCCGCCTTGAGCTCCTGGGCGCTGAACATGGTGCGGTGGTGGGCAGCCGCAGTGGTGGGCAGCCGCTGCCGGGCAGCGTTCGATGCGCCGCGCCCGGCGCGTTTGTCTTTGATCTATTGGCAGGCTGTGCCGAGTCTGCGCGCCGCCCAGGCCGCGCTCGACGGGTCTACCGGGTAGCGTTACAGCTTTGTTTCGATTTAATCGCAAACCCGTACGCACGGGGGCGCGCGATGGCCAACGCCATCGCGTAGCGGCCATCGCAAGGCATCGCGCCGTTATCGACCCGATGGAAACTGCGCAAAAATTTAATATTCATTGTTTGCCGCGCCCCGCGTTATACTCTTCGTATTGCCTCCACGCCATTTACCCCATCGCTACGGGCGAACACGAGCTCATAAGGAAAGACCGTTACTCCCTACACCGTCGCCCCGCGGCCCTTGTCGTTCTGCTTGTAGTCCGGCAGGAACGGGGCCACGACCGCGATGAGGTGCGCCAGGGCGTTGTACGGTAATAATGAAACGCCCAGCCGCATGCCGATGGCCGTGCCGCCCACGTCCCGCAGCACGCACCGGCCGATGGACGCGAATATGTCCGCGGGCAATTCGGAGGGCGCCACGGCCACCTTTTTGAAGGACTCCATGGAGTCGATCTTGTGCTCGACCTTGTCGTAGAAGTTCGAGGACACGGGCGAGGGGTGCACGACGCACACGTCGATGCCCTTGCACTGCAATTCGACCGCCAAAGACGCGGCGAACTGCGACATGAAGGCCTTGGTCGCGCCGTACATGATGGCGAAGGGGTTCGGGATGTAGGCCGAGGCACTTGAAGTGAAGACGATGCACCCCCTCTTGTTGGTCTTGACCATCAGGGAGGCGAAGTGGTGCGTGATCGCGACCGCCGCGGTGGCGTTGCATTCGAGGTTTACGAGGTGCTTGCCTAGCGGCTGGGAGTCGAAGAAGCCGGTCACGATGAACCCGGCGTTGTTGAAGATCAGCTGAATATCCTTGCCCTTCGTCGCCCGCTTGATCTGTTCGAGGTAGTCCTGGCCGGGCGCGAAGGACGCCGCGACGCCCACGAACTGCTGGGACCCGTACTTCGTCTGGAGTTCCTCGACCGCGGGCTCGAGGAAGCCGTCGGGCAACCCGACGACGACGACGTTCAGGCCCTGCTTCGCGAGCTCTTCGCAGATGGCGCGGCCGATGCCCGTCGACCCGCCCGTGACGAGCGCCCAGGTCGCGTCGTACTTCTTCTTGAGGTCCTGCGTGCCGCGCAGTCGGATGTACACGAGGGGCAGGATGTAGGCCGCCAGCCACAGGCACGTGGGCGCCGCCAGGATGACGAAGAGCCACTTCGGCAGCGCGAGGACGGCGCTGAGGAGAAAGACCATGATGGCTGCAACTGCAACTGCTGTGTACAGTGGTGCGTGCGTGCTGGTCCTTAAAAGTTCGCTAGCGTGCTCAAAGTTTGTTTTTGGATTTTTTCGTGTAATACCCGCACGAAAACATACTCGGGTTTTCCACGCATTTTATTTTAGGGCAACTCCTGCTGGACGGAGCGGCGTCATTGCTACGGATCTAAAGGAGCGCCCTCACAACTGAATCAAAAGGGCTGTGTAATCCCTGTCGAACCAACTAACGCCGACACCGCTCAAATACCGCACCCAGCAGGAGAAGGCTGTACGCTCTTTCGCACGCCGGAGCCATGGAGAAGAAAGAAGACGACGACGTGCACGACCACCACCGCAGCGGCTGGCACACGCTGTACCAGTCAAAACAAGCCGTGCCGCAGCACTTCAACAAGCCGCAGCCGAAGCCGAAGCCCCCGCCGCCGCCGCCGCGCGCGGACCCGCCCACGCCGCCGCCGTCGCCGCCTAGCAGGACGCGAGATGACGACATCGACGAGTTCATGAGTTTCACGGGCGTGACGGATCGAGCCCTGGCGGCGCAACTGGTCGCCGCCGCCTTGGCGCAGGGGAAGAGCCTGCGACAGGCCATCCGCGAGTACCTCGAGGGCCTGGAGAAAGCAACGAAGGGCCGGCGCGATCAGGTGATCGCGGAGCTCGTGGGCATGGGCTTCGACGCCGGTCTCGCAGCGCGCGCGTTCGACGCCTGCGGTGACGACGCGGGGCGATGCGCCGCGTGGTGCGCGGCGCGGCGCGACGCGGTCATCGCCGAGCTCGTGGGCATGGGCTTCGACGCCGGTCTGGCAGCGCGCGCGTTCGACGTCAACGGCGACGACGTCGAGCGATGCGCCGCGTGGTGCCTGGCCCAGCGGCCGCCGCCGCCCCGGGCGTCCGACGCGGACTTCGCCCTCTTCGGCGCGCCCGCGCCCGCGCCGCCCCCCCGGCCCGCGCCCGCGCCGCCGCTGCGGCCCGTAGCGGCCGCCCCGCCGCGACCGACGCCGGCGGCGGCGCCCGAGGCGCCCTGGTCCGACCTGCCGCCGGCGTTGGTCGCCGCGACGAATCCCTACGGCCACGCGCCCCTCCGGATCATCTCGACGCCCGCGGCCGGCGTGGCGGACGGCGCCGCCGCGACCGCTGACGCGCGCAATGCCGCGGGGCGCGTGCAGAAGGCCGGGCCGCTCGCGAAGTTGTCGACCGGGGGTCTCCTCGGGCAGCGGGCGGTGCGGTGGCAGGGGCGGCACTTCGCGCTCGGGCACCGGGCGCTGGCGTACGGCGACGCGCCCGCGGACCAGGGCCTGTGGGAGGCCAAGAAGAAATTTAACATCTGGGGCTCGTACGTCGTGCCCGAGGCGGCGGACCGGGCCGCGGGCCGCGCGCACGCGGTGGCGGTGTACCGCGGGGACGAGGACGTCATCGCGGGGCCGCGGAGCGGCGCCGACCGGCGGCGGAGCGCGGCGGCGCTGTCGGACCGCGACGCGACGGCGCGGGACCAGATCCTGCTCGTGGCCGCGGACTCAGAGGTCGACGCGCGCCGGTGGACGCTCGCGTTGATGGCGGCCGCCGGGCGGCCCGGCGTCGGTCTCCTGCTGAGCGAGGACGCGCGGACCCTCACGCTGCACGCGGTGCTCGCCGAGCCCCTGGGCTTCGCGGCGGCGACCGCGGACCACCGGCTGCTCGTCGCGCGCGTCGACCGGCACGGCGCGGCGGCCGCCGCGGGTCTACGAGTCGGCGACGAGCTCGTCCAGATCAACGGCGTCAACGTGCAGCCCGCCGACGCGCCCACGTTGAACAAGATCCTGGGCGCCTCCGCAAAGCCGTTAGATTTGCGCCTGCGCCGCCGGAAGGACGCGGGTGGCGCGGCCGCGCAGCGGGACGCTGCTCAAAAGGCCTTGCGGGCGGTAGCCAGTGTCGTGCGGGACGCGGCCGAGCGCCAGCGCGCGTCGCTCGACGTGGGGGCTGCTTTGCGCGCGGACCAGCAGGCGCGCTGCGCGGCGGAACAGAAGCGGGCGGACGCCGCGCGCAAGTTGGAGGAGGCGCGCCAGGCGTCGCTCGTGGACGAGGAACAGCGCTCCGCGCGCGTTGGCCGCGACGCGGCGGTGGACGGGGCCGTCACGGACGCCCTGTCCGCCGCGCTTAAGGCCGAGGACGCCGACGCGGCGCTGGACCCGGCCGTGGCCGCCGCGTGCCGCGCGGACGCCCGCAGGATGCTCGACCGCGCGGCACCCCTACTGAACTCCGACGACGCGCGGCGGCGGCTCGCCGCCGCGGCGCCGGGCCTAGACCTCGCCGCGTTGTACGATCGCCTGGTCGAGCCAGCTCCCTCAGTGCAAACCGCCGTGGCCACGCACGCGTGGGAGGCGGCGGAGCCGTGGCAGCTCGCTTTGGTGGAGGGCGCGCGCGTTTCTGTCGTGAAGACGCTCGAGGACGGCTGGTCCGAGGTAAAGCGGGTGGACGACGGGGTGGCGGGGTTGGTGCCTACCGGGTATCTCACGTTCGCGCCGGCGGCGAATGCGCGTGTGTAATACTATGTATCTTTCTTACTTAGATGCAGCAACTAGCGGCTAAGTTGGCGGGCTGGCGCGAGGGGCACTTGACCCGGGTGCGGTTCGGGAACGCCGCACAGAGCCAGGGACAAAATGTGTGGTGGTGGAGCTTGTACGTCATGTCCAGTAGTCCTTTATCCACTCCGATGGCGTCCATTTCCGCGCGTGCCCCGGGACCACCCTTTGCGAAGCGGCAATTCACTCCAAAGGCGCGGTAAGGCGCGACGCCGTGGGGTTGCCCGTTCTTCGACGGGATAAGCGTCGCATTCACGCGCAGTGTGGGAAATGCGGATTTCCAAAGCTGGTGGTCCGGGCCCGCTCGTCCCTTGGCCCACCGCGTGCCGATCGCGCGCGGCGCCGCCGGGTCGAGGCAGCCGACCACGCAGCCAGGCTCGTTTGCTGCCACGTCATACATGGTCGCGAATGTTTTAGCGATCGGGCGGTGCATCATAAAAAGAAATCGCCCCAATTCGGCGACGGCATAACCGTGGCGCGGGGGTCAGCGCCGAGCTCTAAGGCGTTGACGTCCTTGAAGAGGATCACATCTGGCCGCGCGAAGACGATGGTGTCGTACTGAAAGCCTCTTGCGCGCTCGTGTCCGCTCATTAAGACCTCGGCCTCGCGGATCGTGAAGGCCCAGGAAACGGATTGGGGGCTGCACCCCTTGCAGCCCGGTAAAGCCCCACGCTTGATCTTGCGCATCAACGGGGTGTTCCGCGCGTAGGCCGCTCGCACGGGCGCGTATAGCGTGTCGAACGCGTCGGCCAGGCTCGGGTTCCAGGAGTAGATGAAGACGTCGGCGTCGTTTGGATCGACGACGTGGCGATGCAGCGAGAGACTTGTCGTCCGGAGCCAGGCGGCCAGGAGCGGGTGGTCACCGTCGACGGTCTTATCGTTGAATCTGCTATTCATGCCGTGCTGAATGTTGTGGAACCCCGCGGTGACGAGTACGGCGACCCGCGCGCAGCCCCGGTCCGTATGGCCCGTACTATTAGCAGTTTGCGGCAGGCCGCAGGCCGTCGACGCGTTCGACTCTCGCACGAAGAGGCCCTCGACCTCGTCGGTCAAGTTCGCGAGGTTGCGATGTTCTCCGCCCAGGGCACGATGGGCGGTTACGGGTGGCGCGTCCCGTCGAATTAAGAGGCGGCGATGATTTTGACGACGGCCATCACCGGTGGCCGCCGCGCCGAGCGCGAGGACGCTCAGCGCGAAGCGCGGCTTGCCGGCGGAGACTCCAAGCATGCTACGACCTTATATTATGTTGGCGCTGCGAACTTATTTTGTCGGGATCCCAAAAAAAAAATGGGAACGCGAAACCCGCCGTGTAGGCAATATGGGCGTCGCTGAGCCGGGCCGTCTCGGTTGGGGTAGGAATTGGCCAAAGGGGTTCTCTACCAAAAAAAAATATGTACTACTTTCATTATTTCCGTGGCGCCTCTGAGGCGGCCGGCGCGGCGGCCTCCGCCTTGGCGCCGCCGCTCAGCGCGTACCTCCCCAGGATCAGGTTCACGTCGCCGAGGGCGCCCCAGAGATTCAAGAGCGTGTTCTTCTTGATCGTGAGGCCGCCGGAATTGAGCAGCTTGAGTCCGTTGGGCGCTTCGTAGATCTCCGACGCGGGCACGTCGTACGCGTCGTCGCCGTCGCCGTTCAGGAGCGCCGACGAGAAGAATACGCGGCCGGGTGGCAAGCTCACGTCGTTCCGCGCGGCGGCCTCGGGGAAATCCAAAAAGAAACGCAGGCTTTGCTCGCCGGGCCGCCCCGTCGGCGAGCTCCACCAGCCGCCGCCGTCGCATGCCACGGATACGGTGCCGCCTGGACCCACAAACGACCCACCGCCGCCGGCACACTCGAGCTTTTGGCAGAATCGGCCCGCAAGCGCCTCTTCGCCCGGAAAACCAAGGTCGAGCACCTCATCCGTGAATGAGCACTGGAGCGGCAGTAGCAGCCGCGCGCCGCTCTTGGCCCACTCCTTGTCCATCCACGTGCCGCTCTCGCGGCCGACCGACAGGCTGATTTTCACGTCGAGGCCGGCCAGCTCCGCCGACGGCTTGCCGCCGTCGGGTTGCGCAACTCCGATTTGACTCGCGAGCTGCGTCCCGACGAAGAGCGTGAACGCGACGTCTATTGCCGTGCCGAAGTAATCGGCTTCGGGGCTCCCCAGCTTCGGCACTTCTCCAACTAAGTCTATGACCGACTGAATACCAAACAGGCCGAGCACGACGCTACCAGCGTACTTGCGAATGGGGTTTTCGGCGTGCAAGGCCATCGGCGCGCGCAGCGATGGCCTCGATGCTGTCGGTACACGCAGCGCTGGCGTCGTCGGTGCGAATGCATGCGTGGCGTGCAGCAATGAATAGGCAGCAATGCAGCGCATGATAACTGCGGCCACCGATGGACTGTGCAGCCTGCCCTTGTTGTAAACTCTGTGCACAAGTTGGATAGAGATCGCTGCGGCCCTGAAATGTATATATTGTTGCACTTGTGCTATTGCAGCACGCGTCGCACCAGCAAAGGCTTTTGATGGTTCAAAAATCTGTGGTGCAAAACACCCTGGAAAACCCGTCAAAATGACATCGGAGCGGACAGACACCGCACCGTCGCGACAACTAAGTAACAGGATAGAATATTAAATTTGAGATCGTTCAGAAAAATTTGAGGTCATTGGCCCTTGCGTCCGCCGTCGTGAACCGGTCTTTTGGAACCGCCGGCACGTGGGCCCACTAATCACCGTGTCCGCGTCCTCGACCCACTGCTGCGGGTCGCGGACGCCCTCCTTCTCGTCCAGCGGCCCGTACTTTTCGACCCAGGCCGGCGTGCCGTAGTCCTTGACCCACTGGGGCAGCACGGCCTCGCGCGACTCGCCGTGGTTCATGGGACCCAGGACCTCGGCCTCGGGCCGCGCGAGCAAAGCCCGGTTCGCGGGGTCGTTGAGGCAGGACCACTGCGTGCGCGGGTTCGGGGGCTTCGGTGCGTCGTCGTCCTCGTCCTCGGAGGACGACGAGCCCCAGGCCCCGATGCCGAGCTCTCCCACGGCGCTGGGCTCGACCGGCACCGTGGCCTCGCCGTCCCACTCGGCCGGCGTGAGGGGCACCGGATATAATGAAGCCCGGTCGATGCCCTCGACGGCCGCCTCGATCGTGGCCAAAACTTTCTGCTGCCGCAGGAGCCAGCCCATGGACTCCGGCTCGGCGCCGCCCGGCTTCTTGCGCGTGCCCTCCAGGCTCTCAAACGCCTTACTGACGACGAGGATGCGGAACTCCGACTCGGCGGCCCAGACCGGGCCCGTGTTCTCGATCTTCAAGGGGGAGGCGCGGAGGCCGCAATCCGGGTAGGCCGCCCGCAGGGTCCGCGTGATGAGGAGCTGCCGGGGCCCCGGCCGGGGTTTACCCTTCTTGGGCTTGGCGCTGCCGAAGAGGGGCATCGCGGCGGTGGCGTCGGGGGCAGCCCCAAGTGTGCTCTTGTGGGCACTTCCGCGCCTGGGGCGTCCTTAGCAAGTAGCAGGGGACCGCCCGTACCGTGGCGCTGGCTCACAGCGTCATGCGCATAAGCTCATGCGCATGAGACCCTGACGGGTTTTATGTGCGGGTTATTCTCGGCCATGCATGCCCAAAACCTCCTCTGTGCAAGCGGATCACATACGTACGCGTGCTGCCAACATGGTGCAACTCCTACGACGCCTGACTGCGAGCATCGCATCACAAGCATCACGGCTGCCGCGCCTCGGGGTGCGGCCGAGCAGCTCCTCTGCATACGAGACGCGCGCGCAGCCGGCGCCGGGCGCCCCGTTTCACATCGCCATCCCGGTCCACGACCTCGACGTCGCGAAGCAGTTCTACGGCGAGACGCTGGGCCTGGCGGAGGGCCGCTCGTCGACGCGGTGGCAGGACTACGCGATGCAGGGCCACCAGGTCGTCGTGCACTGGGTCGGCGAGGACTACCGGTGCCAGGACTACGTCAACCCCGTCGACGGCGACGAGGTGCCCGTGCCCCACTTTGGCCTGCAGATGCCGACCTACGAGCTGTGGAAGGAGGTCGTGGACCGCGTCAAAAATGCGGGCATCCCCTTCATCATCGAGCCCACGCTGCGTTTCGAGGGCGCGCCGGGCGAGCAGTGGACGTGCTTCTTCAAGGACCCCTCGGGCAACAACCTCGAGTTCAAGCACATGTCCACGCCCACGAACCTGTTCGCGCGGTACAACGCCGCCGAGGGCTAAATGGTAGAAATTACTCCACTGAGCAACCCGGCCACGTCCCCCTCCTCGTGGGGGCAGTGGCCCGCGCCCGCGACCGCGACCAACTCAATATCCGCGGCCGGCGCCGCGGCGCGCAGGTTCCCCGCGAGGCGCCGCGCGTTCGCCACCGGCACGATGGGGTCCGCGGCGCCGTTGATGATCAGGACGCGGTCCAGGGGCGCGTCCGAGGCCAGCGCATGCGCGAGCCGCGCCTCGAGACTCTCGCCGCTCAGCGCGGCGCCCACGACCTGCTCGGCCCGCGCCGCGACGAACGTCAGGAGGCCACGCTCCCAGCCCGCGGCGCCGGCCGCGCGCGCGTAGCGGGCGGCGTAGGCGTTGAGGGTGGCCGTGTTCTCCCTCGCCTCCGGCCCGTAGGTCGCCCCGAGGCCCCGCGGCCAGAAGTCCGTCGACAGCACGAGGCGCCGCAGCAGCACCCGGAAGGGCCAGCGCGTCGCGATGAACCGCGTCGCCGCGCCGACGAGGCGCGCGACGGGGAGCGCCGGTCGCTTCGCGCGCGCCGGAGGACCGGGCGGCCGCCGCCTGCGTGAGTATCAAGTGAGGCGTCGATGACGCTGAACGACCAGACGCCGCCAACACACCCCGCGACGATCGCCGGCGCTATGAGAACGAGCGCCGTCCGCGTGCCGGCCTTGGCCGCGCGCACCGCCGCGTCCGCGGCGCTCACCGCGCCCATGGAGTGCCCTACGAAGACGACGCGCGACGCGTTCCGGGTCAGGGCCTGCGCCACGTCGCCGCTCAGCGCGTACTTCCTCCGTTGGCGGGGCCGCCGCGTCAAGCCAAAGCCCGGGTGGTCGTGCGCCAGTGCTTGCGCCACGTCGGTCCGTCGCGCGAGCGCCGGGAGCAGGTCGTCGAACGACTCCGACGTCAAGCCGAAGCCGTGCGAGGCGTGTATGGTCACGGCGCCGGGACCTCCGTACGAGATGACGCGCACGCCCTCCACCGGATCCGTGTCGACGACGCGCGAGTTCTGATCCGGCAGCAGGGCGGCCGGGTCCGAGAGTTGCGGTGATCGTAATAGCTCGCGTGCGAACCCAGCCGTCAGCGACTGCGTAAGCACACCGGCGACAACGGCCGCCGCGGGCCGCTTCTTCACAAGCTTGGCGAACACGCCGAGCGCCGCGACCCACGACAGCGCCCGGTCGCCGGTCTCCGTCGGTCGGTACGTCGCGCATGCGGGGAGCACCGGGCTCGACGTGAGTGCCGCGGCGGCGACCGGGAAAAGTAAAAGCCTCATCGCTTCTTTCTTCTCTGAAAGCGCTCAGATATCGCCTCGAGCGCGCGCACGAAGGCGTAGATGACGAGGAACGCGGCCGCAAAAAGGGCACTGGCAAGCACGACCGTGCGCAGGCGCTGGGCGGGGTCTGACCAGCGGTTTAGGATGTCCTGCTCCGTGCGCTGCGGCATCAATGTGTGCGAGTGTGTCAGTGCTACAGAGATCCGCGGCGATTTGAGGGCTGGTTCTTGGGCGTTGGTCGAAAGCTCTATGCAGTAACACAATTTACGTGATCGCTTGTCAGCTTGCAGGGTACTTAAGTACTTAGTTCAAAGTATGATGATGATGTACTTACGCGGGTTTTGGGGGCACTAGCACCTAGGGGATGGATGTGAACCGCAACAGTAGGGGAGCTGGTTCAACATCGGGGGGAGGCCGTCCGGCAGGGAGCCAGTTCAAAGTATTGCGCTGGAAAACCCCGTCTATAATACCCGCACTCGCGAGCAGCGCACACGTGCGAGCCACGCTGCCGCCGTAACTGCATCTACAAGGCACCCGTTGCAGCTCCTGGATAGACACGATCAGCTGCCACGATCGCTGACAGCGCAGCAACATCAATGCGTGCAACCATGCGAGCAAAACTGCTGGCAGTGCTGCTGACGGCCGCCACCGCGCTGCGGCCGTCGCTACGCATGAGCGCCCAGCTCCCCGCCACGGACCCGTTACGACGCCGCCTCTTCCAGGGCGCGGCGGCCGTCGTCGCCTTCCGCGCGTACGAGGCGCCCGCGGCGCAGGCGGCGAGCCGCGTGCTCTGCGAGGCCTTCGCCACGCCGGCCACGGACGCCAAGGCCTATCGACTGATCGAACTGGCGAGCGGGGCGCGGGCTTTGCTGATGCAGGACCCGCGCGCGGAGAAGTGCGCCGCGGCCGTCGACGTCCACGTGGGCCACCTCAGCGACCCACCGGACCGGCCGGGCCTGGCCCATTTTTGTGAACACATGCTGTTCCTCGGCAACGCCGCGTACCCCGGCGAGGACGAGTGGGAGGCCTGGATCTCGCGAGCGGGCGGGTCCTCGAACGCGTTTACGGACACGGAGGACACGTGCTATTTTTTCGAGCTCCCGGACCCGGCCAAGATCGGCAATGCGTTGGAGCGGTGGGGCCCCTTCTTCTCCGCGCCAAGATTCGCGGCGGACGCGACGCGGCGCGAAGTCGAGGCGATCGATAGCGAGCACTCCAAAAACCTGAAGAGCGACGGCTTCCGCCTCTTCCAGCTGACCAAGGCGCGGTTCCCGGCGACCCACCCCTTCTCCAAGTTCGGCACCGGCACGCGCAAGACCTTGAGGCCGCCCGACGGAACGGGCGAGCCGCCCGTGGCGCAGCTGCGCGAGTTCTATGCGAGGAACTACGTCGGGAGCAACATGGCGTGCGTCGTGTGCTCGACCCAATCTCTAGATGTCCTCCAGAAGGAAGTGGAGCAGGGGTTACGGGACGTTAAAAACGGCGGGCCCCGGAACCCGCCCTCAACTTTATATTTTGAGGAAGCGCCCGTGCCCCAGGACACGGACGCGTACGTCGTAGGATCATTACAATCCCAGCGGGAGCTCTCCATACAATGGGTTCTCCCGTACGACCGGTCCGGCCCCGACAACGCATTTAAGGACCGCGTGGAGAAACGGTACGCCCGGGACGACCTCTTCCTCAGCCACATTTTAGGTCATGAAGGCCCTCAATCTCTGTTGGCGGATTTAAGGAGAAGGGGCCTCGCCACGAGTCTGGGCGCCGGGTCGGGCGAGGACACGGACCAGTTCCGCACTTTTGATATTAGCGTGGACCTCACTCTTAAAGGTTTAAGGGAGTGGCGGACTGTGCTCGATATGGTGCGGGGCGTCGTGCGTGCCTTACCGGAGGGCGCGTGGCCCGCGCATACGTTTGAGGAGCCCGCGCGGATGGCTTCGATAGGCTTCAAGTGGGGCGAGATCCCCGACGTGGCTTCTTTAGCTACGGCCTTGGCCGGTAAACTCCAGGTCGTGGGCTGGGGTGCCGACAAGGACTTGTCCGACTTACTCGTGTTGGACCGGACGCCGCGCGCCATGTCTCTAGAGCAGCGGAAGCGACATGTCCTCGAAACGTTAGCCGTGATGAATACGATGACGCCCCTGGTCACCGTGGTAGCGCCGGAGGACGAAGTGAAACGCGCCGCAAAAGGAAGTCCGAAAGTCGAAGCCATCTACAAGACACCTTACTTTCCCGAGAAGCTACCTGCTACCGTAACACCTTCGGTCGCCGCCTTCCCGGCTCCAAACCCCTACGTGCCCGCTATGGACCCGAAGCCCAAAGTCGCGAAGAAGGCCCGGCCTTCCTTAACTGATTTCGGGCCGCCCGTCAAACTTCTGGAGGCCGACGGCGCGACCCTGTGGCACCGCCAGGACAATATTTTCGGCGTGCCGCGCGCGGCCGTGCTCGTGCTATTACGGACCGAGGTGACGGGGTCCAAATCGGCCAGTGACGCCATCCACGCGCGCGTCTGGACGCGCCTGGCCCAGGACGCCTTGCGGGACGCCGACTACCAGACCGCATTTAGTTCTTATGATGCTTCATTAGCGGGCCTGGACTGGACCTTCGGGCCCGGGCCGCGCGGCGTGCAACTCAGCTTCGGCGGCTATGATGATAAGCTCCCGGAGCTCGCCCGGGCCGTCACCGGCGCTCTCAAGGCCTTCGACGCCATCGCCTACGCGCTGAAGGACAACTCCGCTGCTTTAGAACGGGTCCTGGACGGCGCGCGGCGCGACATCCGGGCGGCGAGGGCCGCGCCGGCCTCGTCCAAGTGCGTCGAGGAGCTCGGAGTCCTGACGGAGCGGCCCAAGTTCCCCCTGGCCGCGGCGGAGAAGGCGTTGAAGGAGACGGACGCGAATTCATTAAGGCGGTGGCTCGCCGAGAGCGCCAACGTGTTCGGGAGCGTCGCGGCGACGGATGTGCTGGTGGAGGGCAACGCGGACGCCGCGTACGCGAGGCGCATCGACATAAGCATCCGGGAGGGGCTGCGGAGCCGGCTCAGGTACGAGGGCTGGGCCGTCCCGGCGGAGCCCTCGGTCCTAAAAGTCCCGCTTGCTTTGAAGGCGCCGATCCGCTACGCCGCCAAGCCCGCCCAGAGCGACGAGTCGAACTACGCGGCCCTGTACCTGTACCAGACCGGGAGCGGGTCCCACGTCCGCGCGGCGACGCTCGTGCTCTCGTCCGTGCTCGAAGCGCCCTTCTACGACGCGCTGCGGATGAAGCGGCAGCTGGGCTACGTCGTCCAGGCCGCCGCGCGGTACTGGGAGGGCGTGTCGTCCATGGTCTTTTTGGCGCAGTCCGCGAAGAACGACAAGGAGTGCGCCGGGCCCGCGGACATCGTGGGGTACATCGAGGAGTTCATGGACGGCGAGGCCCCCAAGCTACTGGACGCGCTGGACGCGGCGCAACTGAGTGACGTCGTGGACGGCTTGGCGCGGCGCCTCGACGAGCTCCCGAAGGCGCTGAGCGGCGCCGTCGCCCCGCACTGGGACGAGATCGTGTCCCGGCGGTACGACTGGGACCGGCGCGCGCGCGAGGCCAAGGCCCTGCGGAAGCTGACCGTGGGGGACGTGCGCGCCCTCTTCGCCGCCACGCTCGCGAAGGACGGGGCGCGGCGGCGCCCCGTCCTGGTCGTGGCGGACCGCGGCCGGCCGGCGAAGCCCCCCCGCGCGGATGGGATCCCGGACGCGGCGGCGTGGGCGGCGGGGCTGGGGAGCTGGGACGACGCTTGATCGGCCGTGGTGTTATATAAGTTGTTATGGCAAGTACCCCGACGAAGAAGAGGGAGCCTTGAGAAATGGCGCGACGCTGTTGGCGTGCTTGACCTGGTATTATCTTGACCTGGTCAAAAAGACGTGATGTACGGGTTTTTCGACCCAAAGTTGCGAGCGTATTGCAACTCTCTCCTGTGGGCCAGGTGCACGCCATCGCTGATCGGTGCGATTGGGTACGCATCGACGCGATGGCGCTTTGACACCACGCATCGATGGCAAGCAGCAAGAGAGGACAGCTCTCACTGACAGACTTTACGAAATGCTTCGCGAGCGGTGCTATTGCTGGTGTTATTTGCGATGCATTGCTTTATCCGCTAGACCTATGTAGAGCACGACTCAACGCGCCGAGACCAAAGGGCGCGCCAGCCCTGCCGGCGGACCCGGTGCGCGCGCTGCTCGCCGTCGGCCGCGAGCTGCAGCCCAAGCCGGCCGCACTGTACCGCGGGCTCGTGTGTGTGCCGTGCTTTGCCCCGGCGGCCTACGGCCTGTATTTTTCCGCGTACGAGGTCGCGAGTCGCGAAACGGAGTCCGAGCTGCTGGCCGGCCTCGCCGCGGAGGCGTGCGCGAACCCCTGCTACATCCCCTACGATGTCGTGAAGCAGCGCTACATGGTGGGCCGCGCGAGCGGTAGCGTCGTGACTGCCACTCGATCAATTCTGCGAAAGGACGGCCTGCGCGGCTTGTATCGAGGTTTCCTCTTGACGTTTGCGACGTACGGGCCGTTCTCGGCAATTTACTTTTGGAGCTACGAGAAACTCACGGGGCTCGCGGGGCGGTACCCGCTCTTCTGCGGCACGCTCGCGGGAGCCCTCGCCGGCGCGGCGACGCAGCCCGTCGACTGGCTCAAGACGCGCGTGCAGGTGTCCGCGGACGTCGGCGGGTCGTCCACGCGCATCGTGCTCGACGCTATACGCGACGAGGGCATTTCGGCCTTGTTTAGAGGGGCGGCGGCGCGCGCGTTCTGGCTGGGCGCGAGCTGCGGGATCACGATGCAGGTTTATGAAAGCGCGAAGGAGGCGCTCGGGGTGTCGGTAAGTTAATGTATATTTAATATCTGTTTTTCTTTTTAAATCCGGTCTGGCTTACGATTGGCCGCAAGCTATCGCAGGGGCGGTGCGGACGGGAGGGCTAGAAAACCCGTTAGCTCTAAATTAATCGAGAATCTGATGCTCTGCGGATCCAAAGCTACCAAATCAGAGTCGTAAGCAGTTCTACGTTTTGAAAGTATGCAGCGCACACTCATCGCCTTATGCCTCGGCGCCGCGGCCGCCTTCGCGCCGTCTGCGACGCCGCGTAGCCTCGTAAAGCTGCAAGCAACTCCTTCTGACGTCTATAGCCCGCCGCTGTGTCATGATTCACGGGTGCCTTCCTCCACGAGCGATGGGGACTCGACTGCATCTTCGCGCTGCCAATGATCGTACACTAATCGGGACACCCGCAGGCGCGGCCGCGGAGTGCCTCGACGAGGAGTGCAGCGTCGACTACGTGGACATGCTGATGACCCAGCTCAAGTCGCGCGAGCAGGAGCTCTCCAAGACGGGCCGCATCGTCGACTACGAGCGCGACGCCGCGCTCGCGGGCGTGCGGGCCATGATCCGCGATTTAGAGGGCCCGGTCCGACGCGGCGTCCTTGGGTGACTTCTACCTGAGACGCGCCGATGGCGTCGGGCGGAGCCACCGTGGCGCCATCGACGCGACACACTTCCAACACAGGCGGACCCGAACCCCATCATCCAGGCCGTCAAGGCCGCCTTCGACCTGAACAACGCCAACGTCTACGGCAACAAGTGAGCACCCCACCACCGGGTCCCGTGGACGACTAAAGAAAATTCACACACAGTTAAGACACACCCCTAGAACACGATGAGGTCCGTGTCCGTGAGCGGGCACCGCGCCGGGGGGGCGTCCTCGGGATCCGCCGGGGGCGGCGCCTCGTCGTCGACGACGAGGAGGTCCTCGACGACCCACTCCACGTCCTCCTCCGCCTCGTTCTCGGAGAGCAGCAGGTCGTTCACGCGCGCCCAGAGCTCGGGCCGGCCCTGGCGCGTCGTCGACGAGAAGAAGAGGGGCTCCGCCCCGTAGAAGCCCTCCAGCGCGTTCAGGGACTTGGCGAACTCCGCCGAGCTCTTCAACTTGTCGATCTTCGTCGCCACCAGGACCACGGGGATGCGCTTGCTCCGCAACACGGCCACGAGCTCCGCGTCCTCGGCGTTCGGGTCCCGCCGGCAGTCCACGAGGAAGACCACGCCCCGCAGCTGCGTCCGCCCGTCCAGGTACGCCTCCAGGAAGCTCGAGATGTCGGCCTGCTGCGCGTCCGCGATCTGCGCGAAGCCGTAGCCCGGCAGGTCCACGACGCGCGCCCTGCCGCCCGCCAGGTCGTCGACCTCGAACAGATTGAGCAGCCGCGTCCGGCCCGGCGTGCGGCCCGTCACCGCGACGCCGCGCCGGGCGCCGACCAAAGCGTTGAGCATCGAGCTCTTGCCCACGTTACTTCTCCCGAAGAAAGCGACCTCCGGCAGCGCCTCCTTCGGCATGTCTGAGGGCGAAGTCCAGCTGCCCAGGAACTTGGCCTCCAACGAGGACGTGACGCGCAGCGCCTTCTTGGCGACCGGCTTCACCTTCGTTGGGCGTGTCTTCTCACCTCCGTCACGTTCGGCCGTCGCCTCCGTCCAGGTCGCCGCCGTCGCTTCGGCCGTCGCCTGGAAGGGTGCGCGTCGCATCTTCTGGGGCTTCTCGACCTCGTTGGGCGTGCCGCCCCGCCGATCCCGGCCCGCGAGGCGTTCGCTGCGCCGCGCCTTGCTCTCCTTTTTGCGCATCTGCATCACGTTGTAGGTCCTCGAGGCCCGCGCCTCCTCCTTCGCGGCTTCGTCCTTTTGTTTCTGCGCGGCCTTGGCGCCCTTGTTCTTGGGGCGGCCGCCGAAGCAGACCGTGGGCCGCGCGGGTGGCGGCTGCGGCGGTGTAAAGGCAGCGGTGAGGGCCAGGAGGACCCAGAGCGAGTGGCGGCACATTTTGAGACTACACGCGCCAGTCCTGACGGCGTTTTAGAGCAGCAGCGTGTATGAGGTGAGCACTTGAAAAACCCGCACTGTGTACGGGTTTTTAATTCCATCGCCTGTGATCGATTGAAGCAGGCGGGCGTGCTCACTGCATCTTGCCCACTGACGCAACGTGGTACTGCCACTGAACAGCAAGCGGCCCTAGCGCTATCGCAGCGATGCGGTCAATGAGACGCGTCCTGGGTCTCCTTGCGGCCAGCGCCGCGCTGGTGCCACCCACGCCGCTGCGGCCGCACCAATGCCTCGCAGCGAGCGCTGGTGAAGAGTTCGAGCTCGAGCTCAAACACGGCTACCGGCGCTCCGCGGAGCACCCGGGCGACTTCTCGGACGACGTCGTCGCGGAAATCGACGAGCTCATCGCGCTGCGGAAGGAGGCGAAGAAGGAGCGCAACTACGCGACGGCCGACGCGCTGTTGGCCGAGCTGAGCGGCTGCTACGACGTCTACGTGGACGACGCGACGCCGCGGGAGTGGCGCGCCGGCGCGCCGCCGGAGCTGGTGGTGGCGCCGCTGCCGGAGTACACGGGACCCACGAGCGGCGGCTTCCAGCCGGTGGACGAGGAGGCCTGGTGGGAGCGGCAGCTCGTTCCCCTGGGCAAGAAGGCCCTGGACGCGCAGCGGGAGGCCTACTTCGCGCTCGACGGGCCGACGGCCCAGGTCTGGGCCCGGGCCATGGGCCGCGACTTTTTCGTCGGGCGCGTGCGCGGGAGCGACGCCCAGGCTGCCCTGCGCATGCAGGCCGAGCTCGTCGACTGGTCGGCGCGCGAGCTCCACCTGCCGCTGGGCGCGTCGCGCGACGTCGCGTACACGATCGCGCCCGACGTGAAGCGGGCGGACGTGGCCGCGTGGGAGGCGACGCCCGGGCGCGAGGCGCAGCCCGCGTTGGCGGCGCCCGCGGAGGC
>Ga0302122_10000506_pt1 | contig 23945 bp, 16 predicted proteins | sample CB21_SCM_MG_FD_203115 | JGI IMG/M metagenome (GOLD analysis project Ga0302122, IMG submission 203115) | Marine microbial communities from Western Arctic Ocean, Canada - CB21_SCM | ecosystem: Environmental > Aquatic > Marine > Oceanic | place: Canada: Western Arctic Ocean | collected 2017-09-28
TGCGTTTCGTGAGGCGTGCCGAGTACGATGCGAGGCGGAGCGTAGTTGTCGGGGCGCGTGCTGGAGACGTCTTCGAACCAGCGTTCGTAGGTTTTGAGGAGGCGTTTGGCTATTTCGGGACGCTTTTCGTAGAGGTTGTTCGCCTCGCCGGGATCGGCTTTCATATCGTAGAGTTCGAGCGGTACGTTGTCGGGCATGCGTTCGTTGGTAAAGCCAGTCGGGTGGACCAGCTTCCATCGTTGTTCGCGCACGGCTATGTGGTGTAGCGGTGTGGGGGAGTCGCCTCGATGGATTTGCATTATGAGCGTACGATTGGGCCATTCGACTTTTTCTCCTTTGAGCAACGGTAGGATGCTGCGACCGTCGAAAGGGTGATCGCTTGGCAGAAAAGCCCCGGCGGCTTCCAGGAGGGTTGGCATAACGTCGATGTGGGCGGCGATACGATCATTGCGGGCGCCTGCTTTGAGCTGAGCTGGCCAGCGTATGAAGAAAGGCGAGCGGATGCCGCCGTCGTGCACTTCGTTTTTCTTGCCGCGGGAGGGGCCGATGTAGCGACGTGTATTGGGGCCGTTGTCGACCATGAAGATGACGATGGTGTTTTCGACTGCTTTGCGCTTTTCGAGGTGGGCGAGTAGTTTGCCGACGTTTTGGTCGATGTTTTCCACCATGGCGAAAACGCGAGCGACGGTGTCGGCATCTTTGTCATTGCCAAGCAATACAGGCGAAAGGTCTTTGTTCTTATATTTTCGATACAAGGCTTCGGGCACGTCGTGGTAGGGGCTGTGCGGGGCGTTCGTGGCGATGTAGGTGAAAAAGGGTTTCTTGGCCTTGAGAGATTGGTCGATGAAGTCGAGGGCTCCGTCGAAGTAGACGTCGGTGCAATAGCCTTTGGTTTGAACCTGCTTATTGTTGCGGAAGAGAATGGCGTCGGTGTAGCGGCGATTATTTTCACGCGGCTCGGATGGTTGACCAAGACCTCCTCCAAGGTGGATGAGAGCTTCTTGAAAGCCTTGATCGGTTGGACGCATAGGGTAGTTGTCGCCGAGGTGCCATTTGCCGAAGATGCCGGTCTTGTACCCTGCGTCGCCGAGCGCCTCGGCGATGGTGACTTCTTCGGGTTCCATCATGGACCGGCCTTTCCAGGTGTCCACGAGTCGAGTGCGGTAGTTGAAACGTCCCGTCATCAGGGAGGATCTCGTCGGCGAGCAGACCGGACTAACGTAGAAGGTATCCATGGACGCGCCGTCGCGGGCGAGCGAATCGATGTGTGGCGTTTCGAGGACGGGGTTACCCATCGCTGAGAGATCCGCGTAACCTTGGTCGTCGGTCATTATGAGAACGATGTTCGGTCGATTTTGGGCGAGGAGCGTGATGCCGGCGAAGAGGGCGAAGGCGATTAAAAGGCGTTTGACGATCATATGAATTGGGATGGAAAGGCCGCTAAATAGGTTTAAGAGCACTAAGTTGATTGGGGTGATATGATCTGAGTGAAGGTGTTGCGGATCACGTTGGGTTTTTAAATACTAATTCCTATTAATCAATGATTCACTTTGCGTTGGACGGTGGAGGGGGTCGGCTAGCTGCTTGAGAATCGAGGTTGATTGCTTGGGGAATTGGGTTATCGGTTTTCCATGCGCGTTTTCTTACCCTGTAATTCTCTCGTTCGATGGCTTTCTTTGGCTTTGCTTCCCGTTTGCGGCGCCTGGGCTGAGCCGGAGATTATCAAGGATATCGAGTTTGCTCGGCCAAATGGTCATTCGCTGAAACTGGATCTGTATTTGCCGGAGGATCGAGGGGATGCTCCGTTGCCGACTGTTCTTTGGGTGCATGGCGGCGGTTGGAAAAACGGGAGTAAGAAGAATTGCAAGGCAGCGTGGCTAGCTGAGGAAGGCTACGCGGTTGCGAGCATTAGCTATCGCTTGACAGATGTGGCCATGTGGCCAGCTCAGATTGACGATTGTCGCGAGGCGGTGAGATGGGTTCGGCGTAATGCGGGGTTGTTTGGATTGGATGCTGAGCGGATAGGTTCCTGGGGTGGATCTGCGGGCGGGCATTTGGTCGCTTTGATGGGGACGCTGCCTTATTCGGAGGGCGAATCGGTTTCCAGCCGGGTATCGGCGGTTTGCGATTGGTACGGTCCGACGGAGTTGATGACGATGCCGCCGAACAACGTTGGCGATGGGCGAACGATTGAAGATGTGGCGAATTCGAATGGGGCGAAGCTGCTAGGCTGTACTGTTCGAGAATGTCCGGAATTGGCGAAGCAAGCGAGCGCCTACGATAATGTTTCCAAGGATGACTCTGCTTTTCTTATCATGCACGGCGACGAAGACCCCGGAGTCCCTATTCAGCAGAGCATCCAGTTTTACGAGCGCTTACAGAAAACGAAAGTACCCTCTCAATTTAAGACCGTCGAAGGCGCTGGCCATGGTGGCAAGGAATTCGATACGCCTGAGTCGAGGGTGCTGATATTGAGCTTCTTCGATCGATATTTGAAGCGGTAGTCAGTCTGCGGGTACGCGGAGGTTTTGGGTTGGAGATAGTTCGTCTGCGGCGGTCCGGGACGGACTCTTCCTACCTTTCGGGGATGATCGTGGAGGCTTCTTATCGGATCCAAGCGTAGATTGGAAAAGTCCGCAGGTGGTTGTTGGTGTCGTCGGGGCTGGTTAGGTAGCAGGTCTCCCGCGTTTTCTTGGACGTGTCTTTGGGGGTGATGCGGAGAAGGTATTGGTGATTCGCTTTCACTTCTTCGATTTCGAAAATGAAATTGGGTTCCGCATCATCCGCGACTTTCGTGAAAACGTCAGCGATCTTCATGGGGTGATTGGAGTGAATTTCAATTTCGCATTCTTTAGAAGTCGCGTCTTCGCCGATTTTCCAGAGCAGGGCGCGCCGCTTGAGTTGGATGAGTTGCGGGATATCTACATTTAGGGTGAGCTTGTAACTTTGGGGACCGCCAGCTTCTTGGACCTCCACAGTGATCTCTTTGCGCTGCGGGCCGACGCGGCTTCCGATATCGAAAGTGGCGAGCAGCTTACCGGTTTCGCCAGGAGCGTAAGTGTCTTTTTCGAGCGAGGGGACGGTGCAGCCGCAGGAGGCGGTCGACTTGGAAATGGTGATGCTCGAGTCGCTCGTATTGGTAAAGGGGTAGTAGGCATTCACTTCCCCTTGTCCGATCTCAGCATCGACTTCGACGATGGTCTTTTCCCAAGAAAGCGCGTTTCCGGCGATCACTGGAATCTGAATAAAGAGCATCGCGATGGCAGCGATGGTAGCATGGAGAATGGAGCGCTTCTTCATAAGTAGATTAAGATTGTGCAAATTGCCTCCATTTGTCCAACAAACTCCTTGCTCGCGCCGAGGCTTGGCGTTCTGATGCGCGGCATGACCGCATTTTCACGACCTGATGGCAGAAAAAACGACGAGCTTCGACCGGTTTCATTCGAAGCGGATTTCGCTCCTAATGCGACGGGCTCTGTCCTGGTATCGTTTGGAGATACGCGCGTGATTTGCGGCGCGTCTTTGGAAAAGCGGATTCCTGGCTGGATGCGCGCCCAGGGCGTAGAAGGCGGCTGGCTGACAGCGGAATACTCTATGTTGCCGTACAGCACGCACGATCGGAAGCAGCGCGATTCGTCGCGTGGGCGTTTGGATGGCCGTTCGGTTGAGATCCAGCGTTTGATTGGCCGTTCTTTGAGGGCTGTAATGAATTTAAAGAAACTCCCGGGTTACACGCTTTGGATTGATTGCGATGTATTGCAAGCCGATGGCGGAACGCGGACGGCTTCGATTACCGGAGCGTATTTGGCGGCTCGGCTTGCCGTGCAGAAGCTCATCGACGAGGGCAAGTTGAAGGAGAATCCGTTCAGCGACTCGGTTGGCGCGATTAGCGTGGGGATCTATAAAGACAATGCAGTGCTCGACTTGCCGTATGTCGAGGATCGCGATGCGAGTGTGGATTTCAATGTCGTGATGACTGGCAAAGGGGAGTACGTCGAAGTGCAAGGCACGGGTGAAGAAGCGACGTTTTCCGAGGAGCAGCTAGCGAGCTTGCTTGCTTTGGCGAAAATCGGCTGCAAGGAAATCTCATCGATGCAAACGGCATTTCTCTCAAAGCGCTTATTGGCGGGTTTGGGGAGCTGATACTATGACGCCAAATTCTTCGCGTATCTCTTTGATTTTTTCTCTGTCGGTTGCTTAAACCTCTATCTTTCCGAATTCGGGCCCAGAAATGAATATTCACGAATACCAAGCTAAACAACTATTTGAACAGTACTGCATTCCTTGCCCGAAAGGCGCGGCGACGAGCTCGAAAGATGAATTCGGGTCTTGCATCGATAGCCTTGGCGAGGGGCTGATCGTTGTTAAATCGCAAATTCATGCCGGCGGGCGCGGCAAGGGAACGTTTACGGACGGCTTCCAAGGCGGCGTTAAGTTGGCGAAAACGAAAGCGGAAGCGCTGGAGTTCGCGAACAGGATGATCAACAACACCCTGGTCACTATACAGACCGGTCCTGCTGGTCGAGAAGTGAAAACGGTCTACTTTACCGAAGGCGCGGATATCGAGAAGGAGTACTACTTGGCTATTCTGATGGACCGGGCAACTTCGGTACCAGTGGTCGTCGCTTCCACTGAAGGCGGAGTCGAGATCGAGAAAGTAGCCAATGAAACTCCCGAGAAGATTTTTAAGGCATTCGTCGACCCGACTATCGGGCTTCAGGCGCACCAAGCGCGCGGCATCGCTTTCAAGCTCGGATTCGAAGGTAAGCAAGCAGGAGCTTGCGCGAAATTGATTTTCAACCTCTACAAGATGTTCTGGGAAAACGACGCCGACATGGTGGAAGTGAATCCCTTGATCAGCACTCCGGATGGTGGGGTTTCGGCTCTCGACGCGAAAGTCAGCTTCGATTCGAACGCGCTTTATCGTCACAAGGACATCGTCGCTTTCCGCGATCTTAACGAAGAAGATCCGAAGGAAGTCGAAGCATCGAAGTTCGATTTGAACTACATCGCTCTTGATGGAAACATCGCTTGTTTGGTTAATGGAGCCGGGCTCGCAATGGCGACGATGGACATCATTAATCACTGTGGCGGCGAAGCGGCCAATTTTCTCGATGTTGGAGGAGGAGCGACTGCCGAGCAAGTAACGGCAGCTTTCAAGATCATCCTGAGCGACCCGAAGGTCGAAGGAATTTTGGTGAACATTTTCGGTGGTATCATGCAATGCGATGTGATTGCCCAGGGAGTGATTGAAGCGGCGAAGGCGGTAAGCCTCGATAAGCCATTGGTTGTTCGACTCGAAGGAACCAACGTCGAGAAGGGCAGGCAATTGCTAGCGGACAGCGGAATAGAGATCACCTCGGCCGACAGCCTGGCCGATGCGGCTCAGAAAATCGTCGACATTGTCGCCGCTAACTAGAACCACGTAATTAGAGATTTAATACAATGAGCGTACTAGTTAATAAAGATACACGCGTAGTATTTACGGGAATCACCGGCAAGTCCGGAGGCTTTCACGCCAAGCAGTGCATGGAATACGGCACTCAAGTAGTAGCGGGCGTAACGCCAGGCAAGGGCGGGCAGATATTCGATGAGAAAGTTCCGGTTTTCAATACGGTTACTGATTCAGTCGAAAACGAAGGAGCAAACACCGCCTGCGTATTCGTGCCGCCTCCATTCGCGGCCGATTCGATTCTAGAGTGTTTGGATGCAGGCATCGAATTGATCATCGCGATTACCGAAGGCATTCCGGTTAACGACATGGCGAAGGTGAAGAAAAAGCTTCTTGAAACCAACGCTCGATTGATCGGGCCGAATTGCCCAGGAGTCATTACTCCCGGCGAGTGCAAAATCGGAATCATGCCAGGCTATATCCATAGACCGGGTACAGTTGGGATCGTTTCGCGTTCGGGCACATTGACCTATGAAGCGGTATGGCAAGTTACGAGCTTAGGCTACGGACAATCTACCTGCATCGGTATCGGCGGAGATCCGATTAACGGAACGAATCACACCGACGCGATTAAGCTGTTCAACGAGGATCCGGATACGGAAGCCATCGTTATGATCGGCGAAATCGGCGGCGATGCGGAAGAAGCCGCGGCAGCCTACATCAAGGAACATGTTAAGAAGCCAATCGCTGGATTCATCGCTGGAACAACAGCGCCTCCGGGAAGACGTATGGGTCACGCTGGAGCGATCGTATCAGGCGGAAGCGGAACAGCGGAAGCCAAGATCGCGGCCATGGAAGCTGCCGGTGTCGTAGTAGCTAAGACGCCTTCCGATATGGGGACAGCGCTTCTCGAAGCCTGGGGCAAGTAGTCCCCTAAGTTGGGCACAGGATTTTTATATAGCTAGGCTCCTAGGGGTCTGGCTTTTTTGTAGGGCTGGCGCTCGCCATGCCGCGTTTTTTACTGTTCTACATACGCGGCGCGGCGCAAGCGCCGGCCCTACCTTTGAAATGAGGCGCCCCTACAATCACCTTGGGTGCTTTGCATTGATCATGGCGAGCAGGTTTTCCTTAGATTTTTGAAGCTCGGTTCGGTTGATGCCTTTGATTATCTTGCGGGCCGCGGTGTGGTGCCCGGCTTCGAACCGGGCACGGGCCATGTAAAGTTCCATGAGCTGTTTTTGAGTGGGGTCACCAGGAAACTCTACAAGTTGCTGCCACTCTTCGATGCCGGCTTCCCAATTCGGTCGAGAGACGTCGAAGAAGCTTTGGGCGTAACGAAGTCGATAGGGCAAGTGGGTCGGCGCGAGGAGAGCAGCCGTCCGAAAGGACTCTTGCATTTGCAGGTCGAAGCTATCTGGGAGGAAGAGCTTATCGTCGATGAAGAATCTCTTGTATTCGAAAAGGAGGTTTCCAGTTTGGTAGTGGTAGAGAGGCTCGTTGGCGTCTAAGTCGATGGCCATTTGATAGAAGGCGAGCGCTTGGTCGTATTTGCCTTCTTCCGCGAGATAATTGCCAAGCTGGTTTTTGACGATGGCATGGTAGGGGTCGAGCTGGTCAGCTCGCATGAGCATTGCATTGCTGGCTTTGCGTTCGCCAGTGCGGTGCAGGAACATGCCGAAGGAGATGTATACGGGAGAATATTCTTTAGCGGCTCCGATTAGTTTTTCATAGCCGTCGACGATCGATTGGAGTTCAGCTTCAATGGATCGAACATCCTCGGTAGCCATCGCTTTTTGGTAGCTTTCGAAAGCTGCTGCTTCGCGCTCGCCGAGTCGCTTGAGCATGTAGGTGGCCATGGACTCGCTGGATTTCGGCTCGTCATCTTTGTCTTCGGCGTAAGCGAAAGGGATGACGGATAGAAACGTGAGGGCTATCGCTGTAGAGAGGAATTGTTTCATGGAGAGGAGTCGTTCGTATTGGAATAGCATGCAAGAGCGAGAATTATTGGACGCCGAAATCGTGATAGCGTTCCATTGGGATGGCAACTAAGGTGACCTTCCCGTAAGGGATTTACTGGGCGAGAATACTTTGAAAGCCTTCTTGGAGAGTGAAAAAGGCGTTTAGAATCTATTCGATATGCGTTTCAATTGGGGTAAGCAGGCGCTGAGTTGACGATGAAGTATCGCCTGCCGGAACGGAAACTGGGCGTGCTTGAGGAATCAGAGACGTCATTTGGTGGAGAAAGGTAGGGCAGTATCGCCGAGGCTGCAGTAGAACCTTGATTTTTCATTTAGGCGCCGCTGCGGCCTCGGCGATACCGCTCTACCGCTTGTAAACGACCCCGCAAAAGACGAATGCTATTGAGCGCTTGCCAGCGTGACTAGGCGCCACAAGGTTTGGGGGTGAATGGCCGGGTATCGTAGTTTAAGTTCAGACAAGACGTTCGAGACAATTGAGTTGTTGGGTCACCGAATCGAGGAGCGGTTTCCGAAATCCAACCTGAAGGGTGTTTGCGACAGTTTGTTGGAGGTTGCGAGGGCTTCGAAAGCGAAAGCGGCTTGGATCGCCCGGCCTAATTACCCTTTGAGAGTAGGAATTGGGTTGGTGATTGTCGTGGGTTTGGTGACGCTGGGATTTATTTTGTCGCTGCTCGAATTTGAGAAGAGCAGCCTTGGGTTGAGTGAATTGGTCCTCGTCTTCGATGCAGCGATTAGCGACGTAGTCTTCATGGGGGCTGCGGTTTTCTTTCTGGGTACTATTGAATCGCGAATTAAACGAAAGCGGGCCTTGCTCGCATTGCATGAGTTGCGGTCTTTGGCGCATGTCGTCGATATGCATCAGCTTACTAAAGATCCTAACGCGATTCTGAATTCGGTTTCGATAATCACGCCCTCGTCGCCTTCGAGAGAGATGACGCCCTTCGAGTTGAATCGTTATTTGGATTATTGCAGCGAGTTGCTTTCGCTCACGGGAAAAATCGCGGCTTTGTACGTTCAAGAATCTCGCGATTCGGTGATATTGACGGCGGTGACGGATATTGAGAATTTGACTAACGACCTCAATCGCCAGATCTGGCAAAAGCTGATTATCCTCCAAGCGAGTTACCGGGAAGAGTCGGGTAACGCCGGCTCTCCGAAGCGAATCGTTTAGTTGCCGTGGTCGGCCTCTGACCGACCGCCGAAATATTTCTCGCGGATCCAATCGGGTTGCCAGACGTCGAGCGAACGTTCGATTTTGCTGAAGTCGACCTCTTTAGGACCAGGATTATCGACTGAAAGCGGCGAGGGATCCCCGACTCTTTTCTGCCAATCTTGCATGAGAGCGGTGAGCTGTTTGACGATGCCAGCGTAAGAGGGGTGTTCGACAAGATTGTTCATCTCGTTAGGATCGTCGATCAAGTCGAATAATAATGTGTGATTAATTTTTGGATATTTGTGCAGTTTGAATCGGTCGTTGCGAACAGCTCGCATGATGTCCTGGAACGGTAGGAAGATCGAATCGCGAACGCTGGCATCCGGGTTTTCGAAAAGCGTCGAGAGATCTTGGCCATCGATGTCACTTGGGATGTCTACCTCGCATAGACTGTAAATCGTTTTGTGCAAATCGAGGATGTAGGTCATCGCATCGGTTTCTTCGCCCTGCGGAACGCCGGGTCCGGAAATGATGAGTGGGCTACCCATGCTGTGTTCGTACACGTTTTGCTTGCCGAGCAATCCATGAGATCCCATCGCGAGTCCATGGTCGGCGGTGTAGATGACGATTGTGTTGTCGCGTTCTTCGGACGATTCGATTGCGTCTAAGATACGTCCTACCTGGGAGTCCAAGTGGGTGATGAGACCGTAGTACTCGCAGAGCTGATCGCTGATGACATCGTGCTCGCGTGGGTGGGTGGAGAGCCCTTCGTCGCGCTTTTTACCGGATACGTGACCGTTGTCGAACGGATGATCGGGTAGGAAGTTTTCGGGAAGCGGCGGACGGTTTTCGTAGTAGAGCTTTCGATACGATGGAGGCGGGTTGCGCGGATCGTGCGGAGCGGTAAATGCAACGTAGAGCATGTAAGGCTGATCGCCGCTTTGATCGTGGATGAACTCGATGGCTGCGTCGGCGAAGTGGGTACTGGAAAAACGTGTGCCCAATTCCTTTTCGGTGAGAGAGCCGTCGGGCTTTAGTTCTTGCAGCGGTACCTTGGTGTGATCGGACATACCTCCCATGTAGATATTCTTCCCGGATTGGAATGAGCGGGCGAGCGTTTTGAGGCCATTATGCCATTTGCCGACCGCAAAAGTACGATAGCCGTTTTCTCCGAGTCGTTCGGGCAAAGTCGTTAAGCCTTCCCAGTTGCGCGTGTCCTTAATTCGGTGCCAGTAGCGACCGGTCATAAGCATGCTACGGCTGGCTACGCAAACGGCTCCGCTGTAGCTGCCGGCGCAATAGTTTCGCGTGAAGCTGAGCCCATTGGCGGCAAGGCGGTCGAGGTGAGGCGTTTGGATATACTCGTTGCCATGGGCACCGATTGTGTCTGGGCGTTGATCGTCGGCGAAAAGGAAAACGATATTGGGTCTATTTGCGGCGAAAGCAGAGCTTATTAGTAAGCAAAAAGCGAATACGATTTTCATAGTAATGGAAGCATTGGTTTGCGTTAAGGGGGGGTCGAAGGAGCTTTTGGGAGAAGCGTCAATCGAACAGGTGGGGCCGCGTTTTAACGTCTCATTTCGAATAGCATTTTCGCTCGGTGGCTCGCTTGTCGATGATCGACTATTGGCGATGGATATTCAGCCCCTGAAGAAGATAGAGCCCATTTGTGAATCGCTTTGGCTGGCAAATCAGCGAGCTCTGGTATCCATTTTTTAATATATTCGCAGTTCTGGTCGAATCGTTCTTGTTGCCTCCATGGATTGAAAATCCTGAAATAGGGTTGAGCATCGCATCCGGTAGATGCGGCCCATTGCCAGTTACCGTTGTTTACGCAGGGATCGTAGTCGACAAGTTGTTGAGCGAAGTACCGTTCGCCCCAGCGCCAATCGACGAGTAGGTCTTTGACGAGGAATGAGGCGACGACCATTCGGACTCGATTATGCATCAAACCAGTCGCGTTGAGCTGGCGCATTCCGGCATCGACTATCGGAAATCCAGTAACTCCGCGTTGCCAGGATTCGAATTTCGTTGGATCGTTTTCCCACGGTATCGAATCGTATTTGTCCTTGAAGGCGTGTCCGAAGACTTTGGGGAAATTAAATGCTACGTGCGTTAAGAAATCCCGCCAATAGAGTTGCCTGACAAGCGGATGGTTGGCGCCCAGCTTTTCGGAAATGGTCCAATAGGCGTTTCTCGGCGAGCAGGTCCCGAATTTTAAGTGGGCGGAGAGTCCGGTGGTTTTTTCCAAGGCCGGGATATCCCTTTCGCTTTCGTAATGGCGATAGGATGAAATTTTCGCGAGTAGGCGATTCGCTGCCAAATAGCCGCCTGCGATGTGGTTGGGTTTTGATGGGGAGTCGCAGATAGCCTTGCAAATTGAGCGAAGGCTTGGGGTTTGCCTGACAGAGCTGAACTTTCCTGTACGACTTGCTAACGGGGTCGGCTTAGCGATGGGAAAGGTTCTGGCATTATTGTAGAAAGGAGTGAAAACGGTGTAAGGCGTGCGATCTTTCTTGAGGGCTTGTTCAGGCTCGACGAGCAACAAGTCGTTGCACGAGTGAAATTCGATTCCCTGATCGATGCAGGCTTTCTTCAATGCGAGATCTCTTTTAATGCTAAAAGGCGTGTAGTCGCGGTTGACCCAGACGGCCTTGATATTGAGTCGTTTGGTCCAATCGTTAGCCATGGCTTCGATGGAGCCTTGGAAAACGGCGAGTTTGGAGTGGTATTGTTGAAGCTGCTGATCGATTGCTTCAAGGGATTCGAGCATGAAGCGTAATCCCGGCACGCTCCTGTATGGGTGAGGATCGATTTGGGCTGAGTTGAAATGAAACGCAGGAATGACCTCTTCGGATTGGGACAGAGCTGCGTTGAGGCCCGTATTGTCGCTCAATCGTAGATCTCGTCTGAAAAGGAAAAGGGATTTCGAATAGGGTTTCATAGATCTGAAATTGTAGGTTGAAATTATAGGTTGAAATTATGCCTCGTAGTGGGAGCTGGCTTCTGGGTGGGCTTCGAGGTATTCATCGATTGCGTCGATGAACGTGTCTCCGTACTGCTCGAGCTTTTTCATGCCGACTCCGCTAATATCGGAAAGCTGGTCTTCGTCGGTCGGGTAGTCGCGGGCCATTTCGCGTAGAGTGACGTCGGAGAAAATGATGTAGGGAGGAACGCCTTGCTCGGAGGCGAGCTCTTTGCGAAGCGTGCGGAGGATTGCGAAGAGCTCCTCGTTGCATTCGATGCCGCCGGTTGCTGGCGGACGAATTCGCTGTGTTCGTTCTTTGGGTACGCTCGGGCGAGTGAGTACTACGGATCCTCGATCTCGAAGCGTTTTTTTACCTTTGAGGGTTAGCTCCAGGACGCTGTGTTTTTCGGCGTTTTGACTGATGTACTCTTTGCGGATGAGTTCTCGGCCGATGACTTGCCATTCTGGGCGGCGGAAATCGGATCCGATATCGTAGGTGGAGAGTCGGTCGTGTCCCCACTTGATGACCTTTTCATTTCGGCTGCCTAGGAGGACGTCGACGATATGGTTCATGCCGACGCTAAATCCGCTGGCTTGCCGAACGCGGAAAATGCAGGACATGAATTTTTGGGCGGGAAGGGTGCCGTCAAACGTTTCTTTAGGGTTTTGGCAATTGTCGCAGTTCCCGCAGTTCGGTTGGGTCCAGTTTTCGGAGAAATAGCCGAGTAAAACGCGGCGGCGGCATTCGGAGGATTCCGAGTAGTGAACCATCTGACGTAGTTGTTGCTTGGCTACGTCGCGTTCTTTGGCGTTGCTTTTGTCGGCGATGAACTGGAGCTGCTTGGCCACGTCGCCCGCGCTGAAGTAGAGGATACAATCGGCAGGCAGTCCGTCGCGTCCGGCTCGGCCGGTTTCCTGATAGTAGCCTTCGATATTCTTGGGCATATCTTGGTGGATGACGTAGCGGACATTGGGTTTGTCGATACCCATGCCGAAGGCGACTGTGGCGCAAATGACTTTAACCTCGTCGCGGATGAAGGCGTCCTGGTTTTCGGCGCGTTTGAGCGGGGTCATTCCGGCGTGATAGGCGAGGGCTTCAATGCCGTTTTGGCTGAGGCGTTCGGCGAGCGTTTCGGTGGCTTTGCGAGAGTAGCAATAGACGATTCCGCTTTCGAAGGGTTTGCTTTGGATGAAGCGGAGGATCTGCTGGAATACAGCCTGTTTGTTCTCGATCCGATAGGCGAGGTTGGGGCGATTGAAGCTTGCGACGAAGGATTTCGGGTTTTTGAGACTAAGCTGAGTGAGGATATCGCCCCGAACGCGATCGGTCGCGGTAGCGGTGAGCGCCATGAATGGAAGGTCGGGAAAGAGGCGCCGCAAATTCGAGAGTTGGCGGTACTCGGGACGAAAGTCGTGACCCCATTCGCTAATGCAGTGGGCTTCGTCGACGGCGAATCGATTGACCTTCCACTGCTTCAAGTCATCGAGAAAGCCGGAAAGTATGAGACGTTCCGGAGCAACGTAGAGGATGGCGTACTCGCCAGCAAAAAGCTTGGCGTAGCGTTTTCGAGCTTCGGTTTTGTTGAGCGAAGAGTTGAGGTAAGTTGCGTTGATGCCATTGGCTTTAAGGCCGTCGACCTGGTCCTTCATCAGGGCGATGAGTGGGGAGATGACGACGGTGAGGCCTTCGCCGAGCAATGCAGGGAGTTGGTAGCAGAGCGACTTGCCGCCTCCGGTTGGAAGGAGGGCGAAGACGTCATTCCCCGCCAAGGATTCCGAGATGATCTCTTCTTGGAGCGGTCGAAACTGGTCGTGGCCGAAGTAACGTTTTAGGAGGCCTCGAGCGGTTTCCATAAGACTTGTAGCAGGCATGGCGAGAAAGGTGAATGGTGAATGGTGAAGAGTGAAGAGCGAATTTGAGATTTTGAGCGGACCTTCCTAGAAATCTGTTTTTTTGGTCCATATGACTGAAGCAATGTTTCATTCGGGTGTGGAGCGAACGTAGAATTTGATTTCGGCGATCGCGCGATTTTGAAAATCATCTTGCATGCGGGCGGCGGGGCGGGTCGTATTTGGGGTATGAAGTTCATTTTGCGTTTAGGCCTCGTCGCAGGGGCGTTTGGATGGTTGAGCATGGCGTTGGCAGATGCGAACGCGGCTAAGGAAGTTCTTTACGAGGCTGCTCGCGATGCCGAAAAATCATTTGAGGAAGCGTATACGGCGGCAAAGGACGCGGGAGTTCTGGAAGCGTTTTTAATTGAGGCTCAGACGCTAAACTATCTTTCGACGGGAAATATGCCTCAATTGTACGAGAATCTCGGCAAATTGGAGGGAGTCATCGATTCGTTGGAATACGGAACGGACAAACCTTTTCACTCGGCCCGGCAGTTAATCGGAATGGTCGCGTCTATACGAGCGATTCAAGCTTACGAAGCGAATGACATCGAAATATTCGAGAAAGAGGCGGCCAAATCCTATGTTAATTCTCCTGAGTATAATGAAGCCTTTGGGTTGATGCGGCTGATGACGGAAGTTCGCCAAAAGGAAGTTCAGGAATCGGCAATGGCAAATTTGCGCATTCCGATGGATATGAACATTGCCAGTGCCGATGGTGAGGAGAAAACGCTCACTCAGTGGCTAGGAGGAAACCAAGCGTTGCTAATCGATTTTTGGGCAAGTTGGTGCGGGCCTTGTATGCAGCTAATGCCGGAGCTTCGAACGAAAGCGGAATCGCTTCCGGACCAAGGGGTCGTGGTTATGGGAATGAATACCGATGCGGACGACCCGGTAGCGAAAGCAAAGAAGACCCGAGCGGATCATAAAATGGAACTGATGCCTTGGTTACTCGAACCCGAGAGTCGGCCTCTAAGTCAGATGCTAATGATCAACTCGATTCCGAGGATGATTTTGGTGAGTCCTGAGGGTAAGGTGCTCTACAACGGCCATCCTATGGACCCAGGATTGAAGGCTGCATTGGCGAAACTCGACGTGAAGATCTAAGGAGGTCGATTGGGTTTTTCCTCTTTTTTAGAGCTGGTCCTGCTCAGCGTGGACCATGCAGCGTTTGAAAATACGCGGCGCGGCGCAGGTGCAGGCCCGACATTGATTTGAAGATCTTTCTTGAAGGACGAAATTTCTTGGTGTTCCTCTGTGTGCTTCGTGGGAGAATAATCATTCTAAAAATGAAAATCGGGAATCTAGAATTAGAATCGAATTTGTTTCTTTCGCCGTTGGCCGGCTATACGAATTTGCCGTTTCGTTTGACGGTGAAGGGATTGGGTTCGTTGGGTTTGGTGACGACTGATTTGGTGAATGCTCGTTCGCTGCTAGAACAGCGTGCGGTAGCTTTCAAGATGATTGCCACCGATCCGCGGGAGCAACCGATGTCGGTGCAGCTTTTTGGAGGCGTGCCGGAGGAGATGCGTGATGCAGCTTTGATGGTACAGGAACGTGGAGCTCAATCGGTCGACATAAATATGGGCTGCCCGGTGAAGAAAGTCACCAAGACGGGGAGTGGCTCGTCGATGATGAAAGATCTCGGCGCGACGCAGGCTTTGGTTAAGGGAATGGTTGATGCTCTCGACATTCCCGTGACGGCGAAGATGCGGTTAGGATGGGACGATCAGAATATCACCGCGCCTGATTTGACGATGGCGTTGGAGGACGTTGGCGTATCCGCGATTTTCGTACATGGACGAACTCGAGCTCAGGGATTCTCGGGTGGGGTTAACTTGGAAGGGATTCGCTCGGTCAAACAGGCTGTGAATTCTATTCCGGTGATCGGCAATGGGGATGTGACGACTGCGGAAGCGGCTCGCATCATGTTGCGCGATTCGGAGTGCGATGGAGTCAGTATTGGGCGCGGCGCTTTCTATAATCCATGGATTTTCAAACAGACTCAGCATTTCTTGGAAACCGGCGAACAGTTACCCGATCCGACATTCAAGGACCGGATCGAATTGATGCGGGCGCACTTGAAACGGATGATCGAGTTTTACGGAGAGGGCCGCGGATGCGTGCAGTTTCGAAAAGTCGCTCCGTGGTATGCTAAGCGATTCGGGCCGTCGAAATTTTTCAAGGACCGTGTAGTGAGGTTATCTTCGCTGGAGGAATTCGAAGAAATTCTCGCTCAGTACATCGATTGGCGGAATCGATTTTGCAACGATACAGGAGAGTTGTTGGAACGGTACAGCCCAGGCGTTCAGTATTCGTCGATTACTGACGGCGTTAAGCAGGAAAGCATAAAGGTTCCCAAGGGAGCTGTGGAGAATTGGTAAGAGCTTGTGACGGTCGTATAACCAAAAGCTCGGCTCCGAAGAGTCGAGCAGTGTTCATGATCAGATCAATTGAAGTTGATTAGGCCGCTCTAACTAGGGAAGCTGGATCGAGAATAAGGGCGATGTTCCCATCGCCAAGTATCGCTCCGCCGGATACGCCTTGCATCATGCTGCCGAGGCTTTTGATGACGACTTCCTGTTTGCTAATCATGTCGTCGACGAGAAGCCCGCAAGGGCGACCTGCGGTTTCGACTACTACTATGGTAGCTTTTTCGGATCGGTGACGGCGTTCTCGATTTGAAAGTGATCGTGCAAGCGGAAGAGTGGGATTATCTTTCCGCGCAGGTTGAGAACCTCTTGGTTGCCTTGGATTGTAGTCATCATTTCCGCATCCGGACGTAGAGCGACTTTGACCGAAGTCGTTGGAAGAATGAAACGATCGGCTCCGACTTTGACGACGAGTCCGAGCCCGGTGCCTTTGCCTTGATCTTTCGTGGTGAAGAACGGTTCGAAGATATGCTTCTGGGTATTGGCGCCGATGCCCATGCCGTTGTCCTGGAAGCTGAGGATCATGTAGTGCCGCGCTTCGATGTGCTCGGGCAGGTATTTGGCAGCTTCTTCGGCGTCGTAATACAACATAGAAAGCGCGACTTCGCCTCCGTCTGGCATGGCGTCGCGAGCGTTGGTAGTGAAATTTATGAGAATCTGTTCGAGGGAGGTTCGGTTGAGGTTTACGTAAACCGGGTGCTCGGCGAATTGCAGATCGAATCGAATGTTCTCCGGGATGAGCCGACGGAGAATCTTTTGCATGTCGCGCGTGACTTTGATTGCGTCGAGAACCTCGGGTTTGAGGTTTTTGTTTCGGCGGCTGAAAGAAAGTAGCTGTTGAGTGAGATCGGTGGCGCGTTCGGCTGCTTTGCGGAATTGCTTCGAAGCGAGGTCGATGGGTTGGTCGGTGTCGGGATCGAAGGCGTGGAAAATATCGCTGATCGATTTTTCGCGAGCATCGTCGAGGCTACAGCCGAGCAGGTTTTTGGCGACTTGGTTTAGGTTTTCAACGTTGCCGAAACGGTTGAGAACCACGATGCCGTCATTGGAGCAGGGATTTGCTCAAGGCTTGGGCTTTGGAAAGCTCGTCCTTGGGGGAATCGGTCTGGCTAAGGTCGTCTATCTCCATTCTCGGCATTCAGGCGGATTGCTAAGTTGGTAATTAGTGAGTCAATTTTTGGAGAAATGCAACGTTTGGATGTTTGATCGGCAAAAGATATTTTATGTGCCGCGTAGGTTGTCATGCGTTTTACTTATTTGGATACTGGGCAATGCAATCGACGACGTGATCGATTTGTTTGCGAGTCATGTCTGGAAACAATGGCAGGGAGAGAGCGTGATCCATCTGGGCGTAGGCGACGGGATAGTCGGCTTTTTCGTATCCATATTTCGAATAGGCATCGAGGAACGGGAGAGCGATCGGGTAATGGACGCCGGTTTGGATTTCGTTATTGGAGAGATGCTTTCGCAGCGCGTCGCGATTTTCGAATTGGGCGCAGAATACGTGATAGACGTGGCTTCGATCGGAAGGCGTCGCTTGGACATTCACGCCGATCTCGCTTAGCTTTTCGCGGTAGTAGGTCCCATGGGACTGGCGTTGTTCGGTCCAGAGCGGGAGGTGTTGTAGTTTGACGTCGAGCACGGCGGCTTGGATCCCGTCGAGACGGCTGTTGCGACCTTCTCTGCTGTGATTGAAATTGGTGGATCTACCATGATCGCGCAGGCACCTGAGCGTTTCCTTTAATTCGTCTGACTCGGTGACGATACCGCCGGCTTCGCCGATCGCTCCCAGATTCTTCCCCGGATAGAAGCTGAAGGTTCCGGCTTCGCCCATTGTGCCCACGGGACGGTCTTTGTATTGAGCTCCGTGTGCTTGGGCGCAGTCTTCGATGACTTTCAGAGAGTGTTTCCGAGCGAATTCGAGAATCGGGTCCATGTCCGCAGGGAGACCGTAGAGGTGAACGGGGATTATCGCCTTGGTTCGATCCGTAAGGCGCTTGGGGAGATCGGCTGGATCGAGGGTAAATGTATGCGAATCGATATCGGCAAAAACGGGAGTGGCTCCGGCGTGGCTCACTGCTTCTGCGGTTGATATCCACGTTTGAGCGGGAACGATGATTTCATCGCCAGGACCGATGTCCAGAGCGCGCAAAACGAGCTCGATCGCTTCGGTACCGTTGGCGCAGCCGATGCAGTGTTGCGTCCCCGAGAAGCTGGCGAATGCGGATTCGAATTGTTGCACGAACCGGTTGCCGTCGTTGCCAACGAATTGGCTGGAGGACAGTACGGATTGGATGGCCGCGTTGATTTGCGGCATGAGAGGAGTATGCTGATCGAGCAGGTATTGTAGGGAACTTTCATTTAACAGTCTCTGAGCTTTCGGGCTGGGTTTCCGGCGTAAATTCCTGGTTGGTCGATGTCTTTGGTTACGACAGCTCCGGCTCCGATGACGACGCGATCGCAGATGTTCACGGGAAGAATGGTGGCGTTGCTCCCGATGGAGACTTGGTCGCCGATTTTCGTTGGCACGAGGTGCGAGCGATCTCGAGGCGCTGGGCCTCCGTTCTCGAATCGGTCGTTGATGAACATTACGCCGTGGCCAATGAAGCAATCGTCGCCGATGGTGACGAATTCGCAAATGAAAGAGTGTGATTGGATACGCGTCTTGGCTCCGATGTTGGCATCGGCCTGGATCTCGACAAATGGGCCTACGAACGCGTCGTCGCCAATGGAGCAGCCATAGAGGTTTACAGGTTCTACTACGGTGACATTTTTGCCGAAGCTGACGTGTTTGATTTGGGCGGTATGAATGTTCGGTCGATTGGGCATGATAGTGCTGCGCTGATTTGCTGTGACTGGAAAAGCGTTATAGGTGAGCGATTTCAGATAGGAAAGCAATAGGGCCCAGCAATACGATGTTGCAACAGCCCGAATGCTAGATCGCTCGTTATTGGATAAACTTAAGTTATCTGAACCGTAGTTTTGCCTATTAGCTGTTATTTTCCAAATCCTCAATTTTCGCGTCATTGTGTCGTTTTGGATGGCATTTAGCGACCGGCTCGCTTGATTGTCCCGTTTTGAGGATCGATATTATGCCTACGAAGAACACATCGACTTTGCCTGAGACGAGAAGAGGAGTTCGCATTCGCGAGCTGCTCTCCCAGCGGATTCTCTTTTTGGATGGGGCGATGGGAACTATGATCCAGCGTTACAAGCTGGAGGAGGCGGACTTCCGCGAGGGTCGATTCGAAGACCATCATATCGATCTCAAAGGCAATAACGAGTTGTTAGTGTTCACGCGTCCTCACGTGGTTACGGAGATCCATAAGGCATTCTTGGCAGGCGGAGCGGATATTATCGAAACGAATACATTCAGCTCGACGAGTATCGCTCAGGCGGATTACGAGCTCGAGAGCATCGTTTACGAGCAAAACCTCGCTGCGGCTCGCCTGGCGAGGCAAGCGGTCGACGAGTTTGTCGCCGAATATCCGGATAGGGAATGTTTCGTGGCAGGCGCTTTGGGTCCGACGAATCGGACAGCATCGCTTTCGCCTGACGTGAACCGTCCGGAGTATAGAGCGGTCTCGTTTGATCAGCTCAAAGATGCATACGCGGAGCAAATTCGTGCGTTGGCAGAGGGAGGCGTGGATTTGTTTTTGCCAGAGACGGTTTTCGATACGCTGAATCTGAAAGCATGTATTTACGCTCTCGAGGAATACTTCGAAGAGCGGGGAGAGCGTATTCCGGTGATGCTGAGCGTGACGATCACCGATGCGTCGGGCCGGACGCTTTCGGGACAAACGGTCGAGGCGTTCTGGAATTCAGTCGCTCACGCGAAACCTTTGAGCGTGGGTATCAACTGCGCATTGGGAGCTCAAGAAATGCGCCCTTATATCGAGGCTTTGTCGCGTTGCGCGGACTGTTACATTTCATGCTACCCGAATGCGGGACTGCCGAATCCGCTTAGCGAAACGGGTTATGACGAGTTACCGGAGGATACGGCTCGGTTCGTGGAGGATTTCGCCGCGAATGGGTTTGTGAATATTATTGGCGGCTGCTGCGGCACGACTCCAGAGCACATTGCGGCGATTGCGAGCAAGGCTAGAGACTACGCTCCGCGAAAGATACCGACGATCGAGCCAGCGTTGCGCTTAAGCGGGCTGGAACCGTATGAGGTGAAGGGCGAAAAAGCGCCGTACGTCATGGTCGGCGAGCGGACTAATGTGATGGGCTCTCCGCAATTCAAGCGGCTGATTAAGACAGACAAATTTGAAGACGCTTTGGCGATCGCTCGGCAGCAGGTCGAGAATGGAGCCAACATCATCGACATCAATTTCGATGAAGGGCTCTTAGATAGCGAGGCCTGCATGACCCGCTTTTTGAATCTCATCGGTTCCGAGCCGGAGATATCTAAGGTGCCGATCATGATCGATTCCTCCAAGTGGGCGGTTATCGAAGCGGGCTTGAAATGCGTCCAGGGTAAATGCGTCGTCAATTCGATTAGCTTGAAAGAAGGCGAAGCGGTTTTCCTATCTCAGGCGGCGAAAGTCATGCGCTACGGCGCGGCTGTAATTGTGATGGCTTTCGATGAGCAAGGACAAGCGGCGAGCAAGGAAGATAAAATACGGATCTGCGAACGCGCTTATGATTTGCTCCGCTCGGAATTGGATTTCCCGCCGGAAGACATTATCTTCGATCCGAACATTCTTACCGTGGGAACCGGTATTGAAGAACACAATACATACGCTCTCGACTTTATCGAAGCGACGACAGAGATCAAACGTCGTTGCCCCTTCGCTCGAGTTAGCGGTGGAGTGAGCAATGTTTCGTTTTCGTTCCGCGGTAATAATGTTGTGCGCGAGGCCATGCATACGGCCTTTCTTTATCACGCGATCCAAGCGGGAATGGATATGGGGATAGTGAACGCGGGCATGCTCGCGGTTTACGAAAACATAGAACCTACCTTGAAAGAGTTGGTTGAGGATGTGTTGCTGAATCGGAATCCCGAGGCTACGGAACGCTTGGTCGATTACGCGGAAACCGTGAAGGGCACTGGCAAAGCCAAAGAGGAAAAGACGGAAGTCTGGCGCGAAGGCACGGTCGAGGAGCGGCTTTCGCACGCGTTGGTGAGGGGAATCATCACCTACATTGACGACGATACGGAGGAAGCCCGTCAAAAGTTGCCGCGTTCGCTAGATGTGATCGAAGGACCGTTGATGGACGGGATGAAGGTTGTTGGGCAATTATTCGGAGCGGGAAAAATGTTTCTGCCGCAGGTTGTCAAGTCGGCTCGCGTGATGAAGAAGGCTGTGGCATACCTGACTCCGTTTATGGAGGCGGAGAAAGCGGCGGCCAATAATACCAGTGGCCAAGTTAAAATTGTAATGGCGACGGTGAAGGGCGACGTGCACGACATCGGCAAAAATATAGTGGGAGTCGTTTTGGCCTGTAACAATTACGATGTGGTGGACTTGGGGGTGATGATTTCTTGCGACAAAATTTTGGCTGCTGCGCGTCGTGAAAAAGCGGATATTATCGGTTTGAGCGGATTGATAACGCCGTCGCTAGACGAGATGGTTTACGTGGCTTCGGAGATGAAGCGTGAAGGCTGGGAACTGCCGCTTTTGATTGGCGGGGCAACGACGAGCAAGGCACATACGGCGATTAAAATCGCCCCGGCCTATGACGGCCCGATTGTTCAAGTGCCGGATGCGTCCTTGGTCGTGGGCGTTTGTAGCGAGCTGCTCAGTCCTGAGCGCAAAGACACGTTCGTTGCCGATTTGAAAGTCGATCAAGAGCGATTGCGAAAGCGTCATGCTGAAGGAAATGCCAATTCCGCGCGGTTGTTGTCTTTGGACGAAGCACGGCAAAGCGGGTTTAAGCAAGATTGGAAGTCAGCCGAGATAGCGGTACCGGAATCACTGGATACGCGTGTTTTCGACAAGGTCGATTTGGGGGATGTTTTGGAGTATTTCGATTGGTCTCCGCTTTTCTGGACTTGGGGATTGAAGGGTGTTTTCCCAAAAATTCTCGATCATAAGAAATACGGGGAGCAAGCGAGCGAGCTCTACCGCGATGCCCAAGAGCTCTTGAAGGATATCGTCGAGAACAAACGTTTTCGTTTGCGCGGCGTGTATCGGTTTTGGGCGGCGCAGTCGGATGGCGACGATGTCCATTTGTACGCCGATACATCGATGAGCGAATCGCTCGGGACCTTCCACTTTTTGCGTCAGCAAAAGGAAAAGGCATCGGACTCGACTTATTACAGTTTGGCGGATTTTGTCGCTCCAAAATCGAGTGGACGCGTGGACAGTTTGGGAGGCTTCGCGGTCACTACTGGAATAGAAGTTGAGGATTACGCTAAAACGTTCAGGGAGGGTAACGACGACTATCGAGCGATTATGATCCAGGCTCTCGGCGATCGTTTTGCCGAAGCCATGGCTGAGTACATGCACAAGCAGGTTCGCGATGAGTGGGGATTCGGGACTGATGAGAATCTTGAAGTTACTGAGATGATCGGCGAGAAATACCAAGGCATTCGTCCGGCAGCGGGTTATCCGTCCTGTCCGGATCACACTGAGAAAGGCAAACTTTGGGATTTGCTCGATGCGGAAGCGAGCACAGGAATTTCGTTAACGGAAAGCTACGCGATGAACCCTCCAAGCTCGGTATCCGGATTGTATTTCGGAAATGCGGAAGCTCGCTACTTCAATGTCGGCAAGATCGGGAAAGATCAGATCGAATCGTATGCGAAGCGAAAAGGAATCGACGTAGCCGTGGCCGAAAAATGGTTACAGCCAAATTTGGACTACAACCCGTAGAGGCGATCATGCAGGTCGTTTCTGGGTAGGGCCGGCGCTTGCGCCGTGCCACGATAGGGGATTGTTTTAAAGAAACGCGGCGCAGTGCACGCTGAGCGTGCGCTGGCCTTACGAAAAATGAGTTGCGGAAACACCGGAATGGGCTGCGGCTCAATTTGATTCGAAATGATCATTTTGCAGCGCTTGGGTTGCTTTGATAGAGCGAGATTCCGGTCAATTGAGACCAGTATGCGGCATCTGATCGATTTGGCGCATTCAATGCTAAGACCCTACAAATTCTCATTCTCACGAATGCGGAACGATCATAACTTTTTACAGGAGCAGAAAACCAGAGGTCGGCGTTAAGGGGTTTTTCGCCGGCCTCGACTCTGCGCAGTCTCAGTGTGCCTAATCTAGGTGCTCTCGACTTCTTTGCCGGTGAGCGTCTTGATGAATTTCTTCATCGCAGGCGTCAATACGCGACCTTTACGATGGAGGATAGCGAGCGGACGAGTGAATCCAGAGCCGCTGAGGGCAACCGATGATAGGGTGCCTTGCTTGACCTCCTGAGCGACCGTTGCCTGTGGAACGAGCGCGATTCCCGCATCGATTTCGACGGCACGCTTAACTGTTTCGATGTTGTCGAATTCCATGACGGGCTCGATTTCGATCATGTTGTCGCGAAAAATCTGATCAATCGCTTTGCGCGTGGGAATGTCGGGATCGAAGCTGATGAATTTGTAGTCGGCAAGCGCGTCAACCTCGACAATCGTTTGATTCGCGAGCGGGTGATCGGGATGGCAAATGGCGACTAGCCGATCCTCGCGGAAAGGTATCATTTCGATTTGGCGCGTTTTGACCGGGAAAGCGACGAGGCCGAAGTCGACCGAATTGTGGAGAATGTCTTCGTAGACCAGGTTGGAACGGCGGTACTCGACGCGAACATTGACTGATGGATAGTCGCTCAGGAATTCCTTAATGTAGGGAGGGAGCTCGTGAAGACCGATGCTGTAGATGGTCGAAATACGAATTGTGCCGCTTATTACCTTCTTCATTTCCATCAACTTGCTCATGAGCTTTTCGTAGACGTGGAGAATTTCCTTAGACGAGTTGTAGACTCGAGTGCCTTCATGGGTCAGTTGGAATTGCTTTTGACTGCGATCGATGAGCAAGGTACTGAAGTGCTTTTCCATCGCCCGAGTCTGTTGGCTTACGGCGGATTGAGTAACTCCGTTGAGGCGGGCGGCTTTTGAAAAGCTCTTAGTTTCTACGAGGTCCGCGAAGATCTTAAAATTGTCGACTTGCATAGGGAGGCGGTTGAAGTGGAA
>Ga0302122_10000510_pt1 | contig 23885 bp, 16 predicted proteins | sample CB21_SCM_MG_FD_203115 | JGI IMG/M metagenome (GOLD analysis project Ga0302122, IMG submission 203115) | Marine microbial communities from Western Arctic Ocean, Canada - CB21_SCM | ecosystem: Environmental > Aquatic > Marine > Oceanic | place: Canada: Western Arctic Ocean | collected 2017-09-28
TGCGGGTATTTGAAAAAGACATTAACAAATATTAAAAAATATCTTACGTTAATATTTTATAAGATTCGGGTTTTTTAAAAAAGATCATCTGCATTTTTTAAACCATCGATTTTTTAAAACCCGAATATTTAAAAGATCTTCTCGGAGGGCGGCCGCGGGAATTTCAAAACATGTTCGTTTCTGACGGGCACATGGTGTTAGTCATTCTACCCATACGTTCTAATTACGGTGGCCGCGGGGCATCGCAGCAAGTAGATCCGCGGGACTCGACCTACTTCGTAGTACGCTGTCGACGCGCCACGTCATCAACGCCGTCAACGCGCCGCGTAATCATATTAAATACTTTAGGCTGACGATGACCGCAGCCGCCGCCACGGCCCCGTCCGCGAGCCGACCCGCAGGAGGCCCGCGGTGCACTGGACCACGAAGAGCGCGGCGAAGCCCTGCCAGAGCTTGGCCAGCGACGCCGGCGCCGGCCGCGCGAGCACCATCAGGCAGGCGATGTTCGAGGCCCACATCGTCACCGACGCCGCGCTCCAGTCGAGCGCGCCCATCAACGCGCCGTTGACCGGGTAGGCCAGGCCCTTGAGGGCCTGGCAGAGCATGACCAGGGGGAAGACGCCCAGGCACGCCGCCCGTACTCTGAGGTCCGTCGTCAGGCCGTTGACCACGTTGAACCGGTTGAGGTGCGTGCACAGGGCCAACAGGGACGAGCACCCGAGGCCCGTGGCCATGCCGAGCTGCAGAATGTGCTTGGACCGCTTCGTGTCCTGGGTGTGTTCCGCGTAGAACTCCCGGGCTAGCAGGGTCTGGGTGGCGACGGCCGCGGCCTCGCAGAGCTGCGTCGTGGCGACGCCCAGGGCGAAGCACACGGCGTGGGCCGCCGACGACACGGCGCCGAGCTTGGCCGCCTCGCGCGCGCAGACGGAGTAGGCCGAGATCTTGCCCAGCGTCCGCACCAACACGAGCCCGCCGGCCTTGCCGTAGTTTGCGAGCTGCGCCGTGAGCGCGCTCCGCTCGCACCGCAACAAGTTGGCGACGGAGCCGGCGCCCGTCCGCTTCGCGAGGGCCCGGAGTAACGGGTAGAGCGCCAGCGTTTGGCTTAAAGCGGTGCCGGCGGCCGCGCCCGCCGCGCCCAGCCGCAATGGAAAAATAAAGAGCGGGTCGAGCACCGCATTCAAAGCGGTGAAGGCGAGGGCCCACTTCAGGGGCGTGGCCGTGTCGCCCAAACCCCGGAAGACGCCGTTCGCCACGAGCCACACGGTCGCGGTCGGCGCGCCCAGCGCCGCGATCCTCAGGTACCAGAGCGCGTGGCTCTGCATCGGCGAGGACGCCGCGACGCCGAAGGCCTGCAAGAGCCGCGGCGCGGCCAACAGCACGGTGAGGCCCTGGAGCGCGCCGACGAAGAGCGCTAAACACAGCGCCGCCGCCACCGCGGCGCTGTTGTCGCCGGTCTCCCCCTCCGCCGCGACCAAGGAGATGGACGTGCGGAGCAAGGGATCGTTCGACAGCTTGCCCAGCGCGTACTGCGCCGACACGGCCGCGCCTGCGCCGCCCAGCGCCGTCGCGCCCAGGCGCCCCATGTACGCCGTGTCCACGAGCCGCGCGAAGGGTTCGGCGGCGAACTGGACCACCGCCGGCAGGGCGATGGCGAAGAACTCCTTGTTGAGGCCCTCCATCGATTTCTCGGCAGCGCCGCTCTTCGCGGCCCTCCGGCCCAGCGTTGGCCGCTTGGGCAGGCTCAGGTGCAGCGCGGCGGTCCGCGCCGACGCGACGGCCGCGAGGATGAATGTTGCGCGCATCGTGGTCGCGATTGCCTGGTCCTGCACGCGTGCGCAGCGCCTGATGACTACTTGGCGACACAAGCCTGGTGTTTGCTTAGGTCCGTGCCTTGCTTCCCGTGCAGGAGCGGCGCTGAAGGGGCGAAGAGACAGACGCTACAACGCGCAACAGCAACCGTAGAGCCTATGGAGAGCCACGTAATGAAAAAGCGAGGTAAAACCCGTACAGAAAACCCGAACCCTACGGTGAGGGCTCCTCAAAGGCGCAGCTCTACAGCTGCGTGCCAAACGCGCGCGAACAGCATTCGTACTGTTTTTTTTTACAGCGCAAGAACGCGTGCGCAACTTACTTCTGCTGCGTGAGAGCTCGAGGCACTATGCACGGCGTCCGGAAGGGCCCGCCGCCCTCCGCCGACAAGGTCACCGCGCGGCGCAAGAAGGCCGCGACCTACGCCGCCCTGCTGAAGCACGCGCTCGCCGCGAAAAAAGCCCAGAAGAACGACTCCGAGACGTACGCGATCGTCGAGAAGCTCCTGCTCGCGAGCCCGGACGTGCCGACGCTCTGGAACTACCGGCGGGAGATGCTGCTGGCGCGGGAGACCAAAGCGGGCGGGAGCATGGACGTCGGGGAGATGAGCGCCGAGCTCACGCTCACGGCCCGGTGTCTACGGAAGCAGCCCAAGTGCTACGCGGCCTGGCACCACCGCCTGTGGACGGTGCGGCGCCGGCCGGAGTGGGCCGCGGACGAGTTGGCGCTCTGCGCGGAGTTCCTGCGGCTCGACGAGCGCAACTTCCACTGCTGGCACTACCGGCGGCTCGTCTCGCGGCTCGCGGGCGAGGCCGCAGCGGACGCGCGGGCCTTCGCGCGCGACCGCCTGGGGGCGAACTTCTCGAACTACTCGGCGCACCACGCGCTCGCGGCGACGCTGCCCGCGCCGCTCGACGCCGCGACGGCCGTCGCGGAGCTGGCGCTCGCGCGCCAGGCCTTGTTTTGCGAGCCGGATGATCAAAGCACGTGGTGGTTCCAGTTTGACGTCCTCCGCCGGTCGAAGTACGCCTCCGTCGACGCGGAGATTGCGGCGCTGGAGGAGCTGCGGGCGCTCGAGCCGGACGCGCGCTGGCCGCACATGGCGATGCTCCACCTGCGCCTCGCGCGCGGCGCGGACGGGGATGCCGCGGCGGCCGCGGAGCTGCGGGAAAAGCTGCACAGGGAGGACCCGGATCACGAACGGATGTACGGGGAGGAGCTGCCGGAGGCGTTCTTTGCAAGGCCTTGCTCCTCCTAGGGGTGGAGTAATAAATATTCTGTGTTGAAAATGGGATTCGCCGCGTCGACCGGTGGAACCGGACTACTTCCCATTGGGTAGCAGGGCGCCCGGTGGTAGATGGCGCGCCGCGCTGGGCGGAAGTGAAATTTGCGCGCTTCGGAGGAAGGCTGCGTACGCGTCAGCAAGATATCTAAGAGGACCGAGGTGTGGGAAGTATATCGCGACGCCTAAAAACCCCGCACTGAGCAGCTGCGCATGCACAGGCACTTGCTCTTGAGTAGAGAGTGCTGAGGCTGCACGGCTTCGCGCGACGCAGCAAGACCACACTACAGTTTTAGCAGTGCTCTCAAAAAGCTACGAGCGCACCAAAACAACTTGTCACTAAGGGAGAAAAAAGACACTCAAGGCTCAGAGAACAAAACCTCTACGTACCAGTGCATCAGTGCGCATCCGTGGCGGATAGGAGCCACAGCGAGCCACTGCATACCAGTGCCGCAGCGCAACAGCAGCTGCGCCGCGGAAGCCACGGAAGCCGACCATGGCGGCAAATGTGCGCCCACCAGTCCCGCCGTTTACGAAGGAGACCGCCATGATGAAGGTACGCGCCGCGGAGGATGGGTGGAACAACCGCGACCCGGCGAAGGTATGCTTGGCGTACACCGTGGACACGAAGTGGCGCAACCGCTCCGAGATCTTCCAGGGCCGGGAGAAGGTCCAGGAGTTCCTCTCGCGCAAATGGTCGGGGGAGCGCGAGTATCGGCTCATCAAGGAGTACTGGGCGCACGGCGACGACCGCATCGCCGTGCGCTTCGCCTACGAGTACAACACCGCGGACGGCAAGTGGTTCCGCGCCTACGGCAAGTTCAGCGTCGAGAACCTTGAGGCCTCCTTTGAACGCCGCAGAAAATGGCACCGGCGCCGATCACCGTCGCGGTGGCCCTGCTGGACCACGCCGAGGCCACCGCCGGCCCAGCCTCGACGCCTACTGAGAGGACCTCGCCGGCGTAGCACAACTCTGATCTCCCACGCAGGCAACGAGAACTGGGAGTTCGACCAGAACGGCCTCATGAAGACGCGCCACGCGAGCATCAACGACTTACCGATTGAAGCGTTCGAGCGGCTCTTCCACTGGCCCCAGGGCCGGCGCCCGGACGGCCACCCGCCGCTCTCGGACCTGGGCCTCTGAGCGTCCCCTGCACATACTGCACATACTGTCTATACCGTCCTCGATTTCAATTTATTTAGTTATAGATACTATCGGTCACGGGCCCCGCCTCGGGCCGTGGCTAGGCCGCCCAGCTCTAAGCAAAGGCAACAATGATAAGGTCCGGCGGAGGAATGCGGACGGCATCTAGAATAGGGGTAGTGACGCAAAAGTGGCACTCGCCTCTCGCAGCAGCGCCCTGGGATCAGACTCTTCCAGAGCTTTCCAATCTCCAATCGACGGGTCCACGGGTCGCTTTCTTTGCTTTTATTATTAGTATTTTTAGCTCCTGCCCTCGGTGTTGATTGCGAGACGCGCTGTCACGTTGAGCGCGCGCCGACGGCGAGCAGACACGCGTCAAACAGGCTGCCCATCCACGAGAATCACCGCTACGAGACCAGCTGGACCACTCAGCAATTAGGCGCCGGCTGCCTCACGGACGTCCCGGCGGGACGGAGAGTACCAGGCCATTCCACTCCTTCAAAAATGTACGGCCCGCCGCGCCACGCGCCCGTGCAGAGCGAGGCCGAGGCCGCGCGCGACCGGAGCGAGCTCAAGGCCTGGCGCGTGCAGCGCGTGGCCACGCTGGCCGCGCGAAGAAGAGCGGTGCGTGTGCTGCGCGGCGACCTCACGAGCCCGCCGCGGCCCGCGCGCCGGAAGAGAAGAAGGAGAGCGCCGGGGGGCGTGCCCCCGACGCCAACCAATGGCACCGAGGTGGAGACGCCGGCCAAGGCCCTGGCGTCCCCGCTGCTGACGGCGACGGCCGCCGCCAAGGGGCGGAAACGGTCGGAGGGCAAGACGATGGAGGCTGAGGGCGAGGTGCGGATTTTTGACCACTTTTTGGTCGTGGGGCTGCCCAGTCGCCTGGTGGAGCACCCCGACGTCTCGATTAATGCGCGGTACTCGCCCAAGGTGTTGCACCACCTGTCCCCAACCGGCGCGCCGACGGAGGCCGAGGCCATCGCGGACTTCTGTCTCCCGGCGGGCGCCAAAGTAAGCGCGGCTTCTTCAGGCGAAGGGAGAAGGCCCGGGGCCCTGAACAGCATGCGCGGCGTCAAGGAGGTGATTTTTGTGTTGAGCGGCGGCGGCAAGGATGGAAGGAGAGTGCAGTACGGCGTCTGCGCGCACGCGTCGCGCTTCTACGAGAGCGTCGGGGACGATAACGATAGGCCGCCCCTCGTGGAGGTCGACGTGTGCTACTGCCTCGTGACGCAATTTCCTTTTCTACCTCTACATTTTGCGGTCTTACGCTCGGCGATCCGAGCGGAGGTCGAGGCGTTCGAGACGCGGAGGCACCCGCGGAGCCGGCGCTACGCCGCGGCCCACGCGGTGTTGAAGGCCTATGCGGAGGTGCCGCCGCCCCTCCCAGGCGGTCTCGTGCGCATCAACGAGCTGGCGTGGACGCGGCCTAAGCGAAGACGGGCCAAGGCGTCCCGCGCGCCGCGCGACGAGGCGACACGATTAGCCCGGGAGTGGTCCCTGCCCGTGGTATTAGGGCGCTTGTCGCTGGAGAACGTGTTGAGGGTCTTGGCGTGTGCGCTATTGGAGTTGCGGGTCGTGTTCGTGTCCCGGGACCTCCAGACGCTGTCCACGTGCGCTTTAGGTGCTGTTTCTTTACTAAGGCCTCTACGCTGGGCCGGGCCCTTGATCAGCGCGCTGCCGGCCGACCTCCGGGACTACCTGGACAGCCCCGTGCCCCTCATCCTGGGCGTCACGGGGCTGCCCCTGCACTTCGAGCAGGGCGCGGACATGGTCCTGGCCTTCGCGGACGAAGATCGGGTCCGTCTCCCCGTGGGCGAAGACATCGAGCTGCCGCGCGGCGCCACGCTGATCGAGAAGCTCCAGCCCCTCGTGGACTTATTACGGAGCGAGCTGCGGGGCGTCCCGCTTTTACCGCCGCTTTCGACGCAGCACACGCGGACGTCGGCGGACGCGGCCTCGGCGTTCGGCGACGAGCCGTGCGAGGAGGACGACCTCGACGGTGAGCGCGCCCCGTCGCCGGGCTGGGCGCGCGCGCCCAGTCCCAAGGCCCTGAAAGCTTTAGATGATGTGGTGGACGGCGTGCACGCGCACCTGCGCCTCCTCCTAAGCGGCGCGCGCGCGCTGCGGCAGGCGCGCGACCTGAAGCGGCGCGTCACGAAGGCCGCGGTCGCCGAGAATGTGCCCTCGTTGCAGCAGATGCTCCCGGAACATGTATGGAACGGGTTGGGTGGAGACCAGGGCTTCGCGTTTTTAAGCAGAGTGGAGCAGACGCAGATGTACTCGAACTACCACCACCACGAGCCCACGAGCAACGACGACGCCGCGGAACTTTTACGACGCTTAGACGAGGACTTTGACGACGGCGTCGAGTCCTCGTCGTCCTCGGAATGTGATACAGAAGAGGACGTTACTGAAACGACGGGGGCCTTCTGGTGCCGGGGGCGCTGCGGCGGCGCCCTGGACACGCCCTTCTGCACGGCGGCCTGCCTCGAGCAGTGGGAGCGGAACGCGCGGCTCGAGAAGCAGCGCGAGCTCCGGAAGGTCGTGGGCCACCAGCGGCTCCGGGAGCCGCTCAAGCACCGGAACGAGACGCGGTCGCAGTGGTCCCACCGCGCGTCCCTCCATGCCCAGCCCTCGCCCCAGGCCGCCGTAGCAAAGCGGCCCCCCTTCGGCTTTCACACTTCCGTGGACCCGCGCGGCTTCCTGTGCTGCGACAAGCGGAGCGGCGGGACCGCCGCGCCAATCGGGAATATTGCGAGGCGGCGCCCGCGCACGCTTGTCGCGCGGCCCACGGCGCAACGCGGCTACGCGGGGCGCGGGCCCTCGACGTTGGCGCTGGCGCGGGTCACGCGGCGGTCCGACGACCGGCGGGCGCGCGTGCACGACGCGGCCTTGGTGCTGCAGCGGAAGGCGCGCCGGGACCGCCTCTGCCGGGCGCTCGAGGCGGCGGCGTGGGCGGCGCGGCGCCCCGAGGTGCCGGAGATGGAGTGGCGGCCGTGCACCGTCATGGACGCGCTCGAGGAGGACCTGAGCGTCGCGAGCGAGGAGAGCCTCAAGTTACGGTCGCCCTCGGTCACGTCACTCTCCTTCCTGGTCGACCCCCCGCTGGCGGAGGCGGACGAGAAACCGAACGTCGTGGCGCAGCTGCTGCACGCGACCAAGGCGCGGGTGCTGTACGAGGCCCTGGCGGCGTGGCGCGACCGCTTCCCGAGCGACGACGAGTCCGATTTAAGTGATGCGGCGCCGCGCGCGCCGTCGCCCGTGGACCTGCAGGCGCCGTCGCCGCCGAAGCCGTCGCCCGTGGCGCGCGCGGCGGCGGCGCTGGTGGACCTCATGGAGGCCGAGGACACGATAGCGCCGCCGGCGCCCCCGCCGCTGCCGCCGCGCCCCAATAGCCAGGGGACGCCGGAGCGGCCCAGTCCGCCGCGGGCGAGCCCCGCCGAAGGGCGCACGCTGCTTTTACGGGACTCGTTCGGCGTCGAGGAATTGGAGGACTTCGACGACGACGCGAGCGGCGCGGACCTCAGCTCGGGCGGCGACCTCCCGAGCCTGGTGTCGCCGCCCAAGAACACGGAGGCGTCGCCGGTGGAAGACGCCAAGCCGCCGCCACCGCCACCGCCGCCGAGTCCGCCGCCGCAGGACCTCATGTCGCCCGCGCCCGACCTGCGGCACTTCCCGGCCCGTTCCTTGTCCTGTTCCTCGGACGACGCCGCCTTATCCCTGCGACGAGTTGCATCACCCATCGCCCGGCCCATGGCGGCCGAGGAGATTGTGGGTTATGATGATGTGGAGTTCCGGGCGGCGCTGCGCCAAGGCTTCGTGGCGGTCAAGCACGGGCGCCGGGGCAAGGCCCACGTCAGACGGTTCCGGGCCTCGGAAGACCTCACGGAGTTGAGCTGGGCGGCCGAGGACGAGCCCTCGTCTGTGGTTCACGCGGGCCTGCGGCGGCTCAAGCGCTTCTCCAAGGGCTACCGCGTCGTGCGCATGGCCGACGTCGTGCAGGTCTGCGGGCGCGGGTCGTCGCGCGTGCTGCAGCGGGCGCACTCCGCGGGCACGGTCGCGCGGCCCTTCACCGTGTCGCTGGTTTTAAACGACGGCGCGTCCGTGGACCTGGAGTTCCAGGACGCCGCGAAGCACCGGGCCATGCTCCGCGGGTTCACGCGGCTGGCGGCGGCGTCGCGGAAGCTCGACGGCGAGTTGGACCCGTGGGAGGAGGCCGTCGAAGCGCTCGCGGTGAAGGCGGGGCCCGAGTGAACTAGTAAGTCCCCGCGTTGTTTATTACTCGGGCTTCAAGTTTTGCGGCACCCCTTGGAAACTTCCCTTACGTTGGAGCCGCGGCATCGAGGAGTAAGACGGCCGGCCGCCGCCCTAGGGGCTGAGTCAGTTAAGGGGGGAAAGCAGTTTGGCCCTAGTGACCGTGGGACACGACGCTAGGGTGTAAGAACCAACTATTTTTACCCGCGCCGTACGCCGTCGTCGCAGTCTTTCGAGGGAGCACCCTACTTCGTGCCGCCGCCGGCCGTGATGCGCATCCGCGCGGCCTGCTTCCGGCTGAGCTTCACGGGCGCGGCGTCGCCCTTCTGGACGGGCTCCGCGGCCTTGACGAGCACGAGCTCGATGTGCGCCGGGGAGGCCATGTAGGGGTTGATGCGGCCGTGCGCGCGGTACGTGCGGCGCCGCTGGTAGGGCGCGCGGTTCGCCTGCGAGTGCTTCACGACGAGCTCGTCCACGTCCAGGCCCTTCATCTCGGCGTTGGCCTCGGCGTTCTTCAGCAGGTCCAAGACGATCTTCGTGGCCTTCTGCGGCCAGCGGCACTTGCTGCCGGCCGAGTTGCGCAGCTTGCCCTGCGCGTGGCGACCGCAGCCGCCCGTGAACTTCGTGAACGACACGGCCTGCTTGAACTGCAGCACGTCCTCGAGGTAGGCCTTGGCCTTGGGCAGCTTCATACCCTTGATGTTGTGGCAGACCTCGCGGCAGTGCTTGAAGTGCGCCCGCAGCGCGGAGCCGCGCGCCTTGGACGACTCGACGCTCTGGTCGGGGTCATAGGAGTACTTGCCCATCCTGACGATGTGAGGCCTGCGTGGGATGCGGTGAGCAGTCCGCGGGACGGCTCTTCGCGGCGCGTCTTGTTTTGTGTGTCGTTTTGCGGGCGTCGCGCTGCCACCAATGGTCCTGGCCCGCGGCGGCGGCGTCCGCAGGCGTCGGTGACTGCCGCGGGCGCGTGTAGTTTACGTTTTTTGCGTGGTTTAGGGCTGTGGCGATTTCAGCTAATACGAGGCCGCAGCCGGCCGCGTGTCGCTGTCTTTCGCACGAGCCGTCCACCGTAATGCTGTGAGGTCCTGGGGAGTCTCTCGTGTCACCACCTTGCTTCTAGGCGCGGCTACGGACGTTTTTCGCCGGTCTGATTTTGGTGAGGGCTAGCGAGGATGGTGCGGGTGCAAAAAATGTCAAAAGCGAAGCCCCCAAACGGGCAGTGCGTCCCACTAAGGAGACCTCTCTGGGCCCCTCGCGGAAGATTCCGGACGTTTTAGCCGCCAAAACTCGAGCCTCTCAAAGTCCGCAGAGAGGACCTCGTCGAGCGTCGCCTGCGCCGTATAGCGCCGTATTACAAGAGCACGGTGTAGTTCTATAGCCGCTGCCATACTCACGCAGCCACGCTGCAGCCACAACACGCTTGCGAGCATCCATAGGACGCGAGCTGTCCCAAAAACAAATGGCCCAGATGATGGCCCCCGGCGGCTTCGCCACCACCAAGGCGTGCCAACACCAGGCCTGCGCCGACGAGCTGTGCCGCATGGAGGCGCACGACGCGCAGCTCGACCCGTGCTGCGCCAAGGACCGCAAGGAGAGCCGCCAGGCGGGCCGGTGGATGGCCAAGCTGCGGCACGCCGACCCCACGCGGAAAGCTTTAGACGCCCGCAGAGGTGCGATCGACGTCGCGCCGCTGCCCGAGTTCGAGCGGCCGCCGCGGCCCGGGCCGCCGGCGCTCCGGAAGAAGCCCGACTCGTCCGAGGACGAGGACACGGACTCGGACGCGGAGTTCCTGGAGGAGCTGGAAAACGACAACGAATTGATGGAGAAGATGCGGACCGCGCGCATCCGCGAGGCCGAGTCCAGCGCCGAGACGACGTCGGCCGAGTTAGCGCGCGCGTTATCGCAGGGGCCCGTGCTCGTGCACGCGTTTGCACCGTCAGAAAACTTGCAGCACCTGGACGGCGCGCTGGCGGTCGCGGCCTCGTTACGAGGCGTCCGGTTCTTGCGGACGAGGCGCGGCCAGGCCATCGGCGCCAAGGAGCTGGAGGCCGCGCGGCTGACCCGGGAGAAGCTCGAGGACGCGCCGCGCGGCGCCCTGCTGGCTTTTGTGGATGGGGTCGTGAGCGCCGCGAAATTAGACCTGGGGGAGTTCGCCAACGCCGACGCGGTGGCCCACGACCGGGTCGAGCGCTGGCTCGACAACGCGCGGTGCACGTCTTTACGTGGTGCTGATGATGGTGATGTTGCGGAGGACGAGGAGTACGACGAGGCGCCCGTGGAGTACTACGCCTGCGGCAAGCCGGGCTGCTGCAAGGTCTTCGAGCACAAGCACGTCGGCCTCGAGGTGCCGCACGAGTTCGACGTGGACGCGGAGCGGGTCTAGTGTGCTAAGTATGTGAGGTACTATCGCGTACATGCCGCGGCGGTGGCGTGGCTTTCTGGGAATTGTCATACGCTCTCTCGAAAGCCGCACTCTGAAAAACCCGAAGTTTGCACGTGTGGTTTTCATTAATCGAGCACTGCTGGGCCAGAAAAGCGCCTATACAGATTGTAAGTGGCTCAAAAGTTCGGTCACGAAGGGCTTTTGACGCTGCGAGACCGTGTGACTTGAGCTCGCGCACGCGTCAACAAAACCACGCATGATGATGCGGATAGTGCTTGCCGCTGTCGCGGCGCACGCGCTCCAGCTCCCGGCCCAGCTCACCAGCCTGCAGACCCAGCTCAAGGTCCCGCCGCTGCCGGAGCTGCCGGACCTCGGCGCCTTGGCGCTGCCGGACCTCGGCGCCTTGGCGCTGCCGGACCTCGGCGCGTTCGCGCTCCCGGCGCTGTCCCTCCCGCGGGCGCCGACGTTGCCGCAGGCGCCCGACGGCTCCGTCGCCGACCTGGCCACACGATTATTGAGCGAGGTCGGGCACGCCCTGCAGGGCGACTGGACGCCCTACGCCAGTGTCATGGCCGCGTCCTGCGCCGCGACCGTGGCCGTGACGCTCCCCGCCCTGCTCCTCACGGGTGCGGCCGAGCGCAAGCGCCAGGCGCGCACGAAGGATGAATTACCGGTGGAGGCCGCGGCGCCCTACGCCGGCGGCGCGACGACGTACTCGCCCGCGAAGGCCAACGAGTTCTACGGCAAGCAGCCGCTCGTGGTTTTGGAGCGCCTGACCTGGCTCACCCAGGCCACCTTCGCCTTCAACGTCAAGTTGTTGGTCGACTGCGCGCGGGGCTGGCCCGAGGCCTCCGAGAAGGACCGCGCTAAGGAGTGTTTGGCTCTGTGCGAAGAGCTGGGCCCGACCTTCATCAAACTGGGCCAGGCCTTGTCCATCCGCTCGGACCTTATTAGCGAGGCGTACGCGCTGGAGCTGCGGAAGCTGCAGGACGCCGTGCCGCCCTTTAGCGACGTGCAAGCCACGGCGATTTTACAAAGAGATCTGGGCGTGCGGGACCTGTCGGACATTTTTGAGGAACTGACGCCGTCCCCCATCGCCTCGGCATCCATCGGCCAGGTCTACAAGGGCACCCTTAGAAAAGGCTCGTACCAAGTCGCGAGTGACGACGACGACCTGGGAGAAGTCCGAGAAGTTGCGGTTAAAGTAAGGAGACCCGGAGTGTTAGCGGATATTGCTTTGGACCTCTATGTCTTAAGACTCCTCACCCCCTTGCAAGTTAGAATTTCAAATGCAGTCAATAAAGTAAAAACGGAGCAGGAGGACATTGATACGGCCCTAGCCCTCGTGGACGAGTGGGGCCGCGGGTTTGTGAATGAAGTGGACTACGTCGCCGAGGCGACGAACACGGCCGAGTTCAGTCGGGCCATGCGGAAGCGCGGTCTGGGGGCGGTCATTTCACCGAGAGTCGTGACGGATTTGCTCCGAGAAAATGTGTTGGTCACGGAGTGGATCGACGGGACGCGCCTAGACGCGTCGGCGTCCCCGGACGTGCCGCGCTTGTGCGGTGTCGCGATCAACGCATACTTGACCATGCTCCTGGATACGGGGACATTACATTGCGACCCGCACCCCGGCAATCTATTACGGACGTACGACGGGCGCCTGTGCATCCTGGACTGGGGCATGACCTTGCAGGTGCCGGGCGACCTCCAGTACGCTCTGCTCGAGTTCATCGCCCACGTGAACACGGAGGACCTCGACGAGATCCCGCAGGACTTCGTCAACCTGGGCTTCACGCCGCCGGACCAGCTGGAGCGGGTCAAGAACTCGGGCATCACCGACGGCTTCAGCTTCATGCTGAAGCAACTGAGTGGCGGCGGCGGGGCCAAGCAGGTGCAGCAGAGGCTGCAATCTACCTTTGAAGAGCGGTACGGCACGACGGACAAGGAGGAGATTCGAGAAATGGCGCGCGCCGAGATGATGGAGAACATGGAGAAGCAACTGGCGTCCGAGGGCGTGGACGTCCGCGGCGTGTCGAATGTCATGGAAGAGATGTCCAAGCGCAACAGGGAGTTATTTCAATTGCCGACCTGGGTCCTGTACGTCGTTCGGGCTTTTTCCACCCTGGAGGGCATCGGCCTGAGTTCCGACGAGAACTACGCCATCCTGAAGGAGTGCTACCCGTACCTCGCTCGAAGGTTGTTCAAGGACGACTCGCCGCGCGCCCGGGCCGCCCTCAGCGCCATGATCTACGGGAAGAACAGCGATTCTGTGGACGTGGACAAGTTCTCGGAAATGATCGAGGGCTTCGCGTCGTACACGTCCGCGACGTCGGGCGCCGGCCTCACCGAACAAGGAGCGTCGTCCGAAGTTGTATTGATGGACGCGGACAAGGCCGCGAGCGACGCGCAGAAGGAGTTGATCGCCGATGTGCTCTTCGCCGAGGACTCGAACCTGGTGCAGGAGACCGTTGTGAAGGAGGCGGCGTCTTTACTCGACGCCTCCGTGCGGGCGGCGTTAACGAACGCCATCGACGCCACGCCGTTCCTCGCGCACAAGATGAACGGCGAGAGCGACGACGGGCCGCTGCGGAGCGCCATCCAGCAGCTGAGGAATTTACCGGGGCCCGCGCGCGCGGCGCTCTTGCCGCTGACGGGCGGCGTCGAGGCCGCGGCGGCGCTGGCCGAGGCCGTGGCGCCCCTCGTCAAGGCGGACGAGCGCGACCGCAAGACGCTGTCGGCCATCGAGAAGATCGGCGGGCTCGTGAGCGACGGCGAGGGCGTCGACCCGCAGCGGGCGCTGGACGCGCTGTCGAGCAACAGCGCGGACCTGCGCGCCGTGGCGACGCCCGAGGCCGCGCGGCGCGCGGGCCTCGTCGGGCGGCGCTTCGCCGCGGCGGTCCTGGACCGCGCGGCGGAGCGGTCGCACGACGCGGGCGCCGAAGCGGTGTCGAGCGCCGCGCGCCAGGCGTCGGACGCCGTGCGGCCCGCGGCGAAGGCGTCGGCGGCGAAGGAGGAGGTTCCCAGTAACTAGTGTGTGCTCGTTTTCGTTTTCCTTCCTAAAGGTTTTGAATTACTGCACCTCCCAGTGCGTGAGGTCCCAGAGGAGCCCCGCCGCTAAAAGCAACCGCCGGTACTCGCCGCCGACGCCCCCCAGGTCGACGACGAACCGGTTCGTGTGGCCGCACAGCTCCGCGCAGGTGAGGGGCGGCCGGTTGATCTCCGCCAGCTCGCTAACCCCGGACGCGTCGTGGACCGGCACCCGCTCCCCCCAGACGCAGGGGCAGCAGACGGCGCCGGAGCAGTGCTCCACGGGGCCGAGCTGCAACGCGTACGCGCCCGCTGAGTCTAGGACCGTGGACCGCCCGATGCATAGGACCGCCGACGCGGCGTTGTCCCGCACGCGACCGATCAGTTTGTCGTTTTCGTAGACGCTGAACTCGGCCGCGTCGTCTCTACATAAACACTGGCGCGGCAGCGCGTAGAACAGACAGACCAGCGGGTGGAGCCAGAGCGGCCACGGACACGCGGGCCAGTGCCAGTGCTTTACCAACTTCAGGCGGGAGGGGCCGTTCTTATCTTTTAGCGTGATGTTCATGGTCAAACCACGGCACACGCGACAGCAGACCCGCTCGAAGCACTCAGACTCTTCCGCGGCGTGTAATACTTGCCGGCCGTCGATCGCACTGGTGATCCGATAGTTGTTCCGCGCCTCGAGCCCGCACAGCTCCGACACCTCGAACTCCTGGCGCACGTGCAATAGCCGCTCGTCGAAGGGGTCCCGCGACCGCGCGGTGGGCTGGCGGTCGACCACTACCGTGCCGCCGCCGATGTCGACCATGCGAGCGTCCGCGCACGTCGTGTCGCCCTTGACGAGGGGCGACGCGTGCACGAGCTCCATCTTGCCGCGCGACCGGTTCGGTCGACGGGGGCTGGGCCAAAGCGCGCCGGGCTGCCCTTTGAGGTAGCACTCCGCGCTCGGCGTCCGTGGACGACGTGTCGTATGTTATTGGCGCGCAGCCGTGACAGGACTGGACGAGCACTCTCTCGGTTGCCTTCCCGGGCGCGCCGCGAAGCGCAAGTGCTTTGTGCGTGCTGCTCCTTTTGAGGCGCGGCGCGCCGCGCCGCGCTACCCGAACCCCAGGGCACGTCCGCGGCGATGGCGTGCTAGTGAGGTAACAGTACCCCCGACGACACGCCCGCCACCAGGGTTATGCGAGGATAATAAAATTTCACACGACGGCCACGCGCGGTGTCTCCCCCCCCGGGCCCACTAGCCCTAGCACCGTAACAAAAAACGAGCCACGCCCGCCGGAAGGGCGTCCGCGCCACGACGCCGTCGCCGCGACGCAGCGGACGCCATCGACCACACCGGCGACGCGGCACCCACGGAAGAGAATCTTAGACCCGCCCTAGGCCGCCTTTGCCTTGGAGAGCATGCCCCCGAGCTCCTCCTTGAGCTTGAGCACGATCTGCCCGAGCCAGATGACCTGCATCACGCTCAGCGTCAGCAGCCCGCCCATGAAGACCTTGACGAGGAACCGCGAGTGGATGTCCGGATCACTTTCTAGAATCCGCAACCCGTCCCGGCAGTAAAAGTACGTGAGGTAGGGCCACAGCAACCCCCGCACGACCAAGAAGGACACGGCGAAGAGGCCCCCGATGACCAGGCGCGTCACCGGGAAGTCCCACTCCAGTTCTTCCACGCCGTGCTCCGCGTCGAAGAGAGCCACCACCGCCAACACCGTCGTCGAGACTTCGGACACGCCGAAGAAGAAGGAGCCGTACAAGTGCGAGAACGGGTGCAGCGCGAACAGCGACACCACAATGACCACGGCGTGGTGCACGACGAAGATGAGGCCGTCGTCGAAGAAGACGCTATCGAGCAAATTCTTCCACTGGAAGGCGAACATGACCACGCTCAATCGCTGGAAGGCCGGGTCGTAGTCGTACAAACGGTCGTGGGCCGTCTGCGGGATGAAGCGTAACGGCGCGCAACCCTCGCCGTAGGAACTCTTCCAGAAGGTGGCCCAGGAACTCGGCGTCGCGGTGCAGCCCACCGTCAATGCCGAATGGACGTGGGCCATAGCCGCCGAGAGCGAGGGCCAGCCCGCCTCCACGTACCAGCCCCGCCACATCATCAGGCCCCTATACCCGCAGGCCGCCAGGAACAGCACGTTCATGGCGCCCCTACTCAAAATCTGGCGCTTCGCGGGCGTGCGCGCCGCGGCCCACGTGTCCCTGAGAGCGCCTAGCAAATAGAACGCCCCGAGATGCGTGGCCAGGGCTCTCATCATTTCATAAGCGACGTAGCGCTCGAAGCCGCGGGCCGGCGCGAACATCGTGCCCCACGTGTCCGCGGGCGGCGCTTGGTCGAAGAGCCTGGCGGTGAAGTCCGCGTCGAGGTAGCCGCAGGCGATGGCCAGGGGCTCGGACCAGACGGCGGCGGCGACGATCAGGGTGCCGAGGAGGCCCTCCTGGAGGGGCGTCATGGGCTTGCGCGGCCGTATTGTTTCACCGCGGCGGCGTATGAGACTTGCAGCTCTGATGCTCCCTTTGGTCAGTCTGGGCGTCTCGCGCTGCAAGTTTTGACGCGTACTGTGTAGCTGGAGGCTATAAACGGCTACCGTGGAGTCCCAAATTGCACGAGACGCGCCCGCGGCGGTGCTACGGGTGGATGCAGTAAAGTCAACCCTAGCAAAGTGCGGGCTCGGGTTCGGGTTTATCTTGCGGGTTTTAATTAATGTGTTTTTAATCTTGGTTTTAAGCTGCCCGCGGCCGGCCGACATCACAATCGATGAACGTCTCGGATTACAAGGCCGAAGCGAAGTCCGAGGGCAGCGCGCACGGCGCCTCAGACGCCAAGGCTGAAGAAAAGGCGGCGCCCGCGGACGCATTCGCGAAGTCGAAGGAGTCCATCCTCGCTGCCCTTTTGGCGGACACTGATAATCTCAACCAAGCCGCGACGGCCGCCCTTGTCAGACGCTTGTAGCTCAACCAAAGCAAAGGCTACCCTCGCGCGCTTCTAGCATCTCAACCAAACACGTCGCTGCAAAATCGTCCCCGCGGCCGTCTCAGAATGGCGTGTGAACCACCCAGCAAGACGCCGGGCGCCGCGGTCCACGTCCTCGGGCGCGAGGAACTGGTCGGGCGCGTCTTGGACTATCTGAATTGCGAAGCCATCTGCACCGTCTGCGCGACGGCCAAAGCCTTCGATCTTGCCCTCGGACACGTCGAGTCGCTGAGCATCGTAAACGTAGAGACGTTGCCGGCGCACGTGTGGAGACGCTTTCGGGCCGTGCGCGAGGTCTTATACATTTGGCGGCCTTTTGCCGTGCACGACACCACGATCGCTCGTTTCTTTGAAGCGGCGGTGCTCGTCGGGCAGCAGTGGCGCAGCGTCGTGGTGCGTATCGACCGGGACGATTTCGACGATACCTTTGAAGACATCACGATACAAGGCCTGCGGACGCTGCGACTCGCGGTCGCCCGGGGTGCTCTCCCGCGCCTGGATCACTTCGGAATAGACTGCTATATGCATACGATCGACGACACTGCTATTCCGCCGGAGCTCGCGGCGCTGGCCGAAGTTTTACCGCCCTTCGCGGCCGCGCGGCTCGCGGTCTCATTATTAGACTACATCCACGAAGGCGGCCACGAAGGCTGCCTCGCGGCGCGGACGCTGGGCCGTGCCTTGGACCGCCACCCTAATTTTGACATAAACCACCGGACGCGCCGCCACGGTCCTCTACTTCTCGACGCGATCCAGCGCCCCTGCGGTCGCGTGAGGAACGGGCGATGGCTCTTACTCGGTCTCTTCTCGGGCGCGGCGCCGACCCTGACTTGTCAAGCCTGCGCTACTTCACGACGCCAAGCTGCGAAGCTGCCAAAATATCGGTTGACTTTGTGAAGCTTCTCGTCCAGGCCGGCGGTCGTCTCACTTCGGATCTAAGTCCGTTGTTCTACGCTTGCGGCGGCGAGGTAGGCCTGTGGAGGATGGAATTTAGTGACGGCTGGAGTTGGTCTGTGGATAACTCCCGTACTATCGGAGGCGACACGCGTCACTATAAGCCTAAGCTAGGCCTCGTTCAGTATCTCCTGGACCAGGGCGTCGACCCTCTTGCAGACTTCGGCGGAGGTCGCTGCGCGTCGGACTTGCTCCAGGACTTGCTCAAGCAGGCCCACAGTGGCATGTCAGGTTTTTCATATGACTTGGGGATGAGCATGGAACTGAACGACACAAATGAAGTCAATAGACTCCTGTCGAACTCAAGGGCAGCGCAGCGCACAATCGAGAAACTCGAGTCGATGGTGTCCTCCGTGTCCGCCGCCGCGCTGCGTGCGACTCGGGAACAGCTAAAGGAGGCGCTAGCAGCAACGCATAACTAACAACACGTTACTTCTTCCCCTTCGACCCCGACCGGTCGTCGAGGGGCTCGAGGCCGAGCCGCGGCTCGTTTTGGAGCGCCTCCTCCCACAACGGCTCCGCGCGCAGGACGTCCGCGAGCGACCCCTCGAGCGGCGCGACGATCGTCTCGGGCGGGTCGGGCAGCGCGATCGACAGGCAATGCAGCGCGAGGCGGTCCAGGCCGCGCTCCTCGCGCCACCATCGGTTCACCTTCGAGTCGCCGTGGGCGCTGTCGCCGATAATAGGCATCGAGAGCGCCTGGGCGTGGCGCCTAATCTGGTGCGGGCGGCCCGTGTGTGGCATCGCGAGCACGAGCGTGCACCGCGGCTCCGCCAATCCCGCGAGCTTGCGGAACGTCGTTTTCGCCGGTCGCGGCTCGCCGTCGTCGCCCTTGATTGCCCGGTCGACCACGATTTCGCTCCCCACCGCATCGCGCTCGTCGAAGCCGCGCAGCAGCGCCACGTACTCCTTCACGCCGTTGCGCAGGCGACCGTGGCACTCGCCAGCCGCCTCGCCGTCGAAGCCGAAGAGAATGCAGCCGCTCGTCCTGTGGTCGAGGCGATGCACGGTCCAGACCTTGCGTCGAAACTGGCGCTGCAGCTGCGTCGTGAGCACACGCCGTCGGCCCGTGTCGTGCGAGCGGTGCGTTGAAATGCCTGGCGGCTTGTTTACGGCTACGTATCGGTCCTTGTAGAGCAGCACTGGGATGCGTGCGCCTAGAGCGGCCAGTAGTGGTGCTGTCCAGAGCAGCATTGCACCTGACGAGCATGTATGAACGCCGCAGCGCAAAATAAAACCACTCGAAAACACGTACATGTCTTTTATCGTGCGGGTTTACCTTGCAAACTTGTGCAAAACTACAAGCATCGTCCGGAAGAGAGAGCCAAGAGGCGATACGATGAGCTCACCCAGATGACGCGTCGAATCTATGGCTCTGCGCACCCTCTAACAGAGGAGATCCAGGCGAGGCGTCGCGACGCCACTGGGAAGTAACCAATTAAGTAATCACTACTAGTACACCAACAAGAAACTTACAACTCCACCTCCTTCGACTCGCTAGCCCCGAGCGGCCGTCGCGGCGGCCGCAATAGATTCGCCGCCGGTCGAATAGGATGTGGCGCGCGCCGTCGCAGCGCCCGCGTCGACGCGAACCGGTCGCGGATGCGCGCCGTGGCGTGCGGCAGACCGTAGGACTTATGCAGTGTCCACTCTACGGCTGGCGCGTCAGCGCCATCGATGGTTAACTGAGGCGCGTCCCGCACGAAAAAACAAGCGGCGTGCGCCAGCGGCAGAGCGGCCCACAACCGCTCGGCCTCAGCCAAACTATCGAAGTGCCGCGCGCACCATCGAGGATGATCCCAGACCACCGCCGCCGGACCGTCCACGCGCTGCTCGGTGCCGAGGCCCGTCGTCTCCAGTAACCTAGAAACTTGATCGTCCAACGCCGCTGCCCCATCGCCGAGCCGATGCGTCCATTGTGGCAGCGCGTCGGCGCCGAGCTCGCCCGAGAAGAGGATACAGAACGAGTTGCAGTTCTTCCGTAAGACATCGTAGGACCGCCCGCTCCAGAACGGCGCGAGCCGCAGCATGATATTAAATACGTCGACAGGTGACTTCGCCGTCCGCCTCAGGGGGATCGCCTCGCGGTACCTGTGCGGCTGCGCCGACGCCGGGTCGCAGCAGAAGACGCCGCACGTGTCGTCCTCGTCGTCCAGGGTCGCGCCAAAGGACCACTCCAACCCGTGGACTTCGATCGCAGTATGAAACGCGCCGGACGAGCCGTTCAGCAATGAATTGAGCGCGCCGGCGCCTCTGAAGCTCACGTCGTAGACCCGCAACGTCACGGTCGCCTCGCCGTCCGACTCGTCATTTGCATCGAAAGTCCCCGACGGCGACTGGCTCTGCGCCTCTTGCCAGGAGGAGACGGCGGAGTGCTCGGCGAAGGCGCACTCGATCGTCCGCGGTCTATACGGTAACGCCTCCGCCTTCGGGGCGTCGCCCCGGAACCGGTCCAGCAGCAGCCCCACCTTCCAGCGCGTCGGGTCGTCCCACGTCGTCTCTCCACTGGATTCGTTGTGATAATAAAAGTCGTCCGTCTCGGGATCGACCCAGCGCACCCAGCCCGTGGGTAGGGGCGCGCCATTTGTTGTGTCGTAGTTGGGCACTTGGACCATTGTTCCTCGCGCGCCGACGGCGTGTGCTACAGCTGTATTACTGCCGCCTCTGTAGAGTTCCCTTGGCCCTCGTGGACGCGACGACGCTCGCACAGTAGTTCCTCCGTGGTCCCAGACCTGCCAACGCGAAGTCTGCGACGTATCGGTCGTTGTGCGAGACCCCTGGCCCCCAAAACAGTGATATGCTAGGACGGGTTTCCGCCTCGAATTTTATGCACGGGTTTTCACCGCTCAAAAATCATCTCTTAACGCGAGTTGGGAGCGAGCAAGTCCGCAAAACACTCGCAGCGGTCAACACGAAGCCCGCAGCGATGGCCACCCTGCTCAAGGGCACCGTCAAGAAGCTCAACCCCGCGACGACCGCGGTGCTCGTGTGCGACATCCAGCAGCGCTTCACGGAGATCATTTACGGCTTTGAGGCATTGGTGAAGTGCAGCGGCTACCTCGTGAAAGTAGCGAACGCATTAGATATCCCCGTGGTCTGCACGGAGCAGTACCCCAAAGCTTTTAAAGCCACAGTGCCCGAGCTCGCGGCCCTGATCGCGGCCAAGGAGAAGAACGCGACCTTCGAGAAGACGCTGTTTAGCATGGCGACGCCCGAGGTGTTGGGCCACTTGGAGGGTTTAGGTGTCGAGTCCTGCGTGCTCTGCGGCTTGGAGACGCACGTCTGCCTTTTACAGACGACGCTGGATTTATTGGACCGCGGGCTGCAGGTGCACGTCTGCGCCGACGCCGTGTCGTCGCAGCGTCCTTTTGATAGGAGCGTCGCGTTACGACGGCTGGAGAGCGCCGGCGCCGTTGTGTCGACGGCCGAGTCCGTCGTGTTCCAGCTGCTGAAGGACTCGAAGCACCCGGCCTTCAAGGCCGTGGCGCCCTTCGTGCGCGAGAACGCCGAGGACGCGAAGGACTCGGTGCTGCAGGCGCTATAAGTCGTTGTATAGTAGTCCTTAGTAATCGTCCGGTCCGCACAGGTCGCGTCGGTGGCCCGTCAAGCGTCCCGTGGTTAAAGCAGCGTGTAACGAGGGCACTCCGAGGTCCGTGTGGGGTGCCAAAAGGCACCGGTGGGATGCCGAGCGGAGCTCAAGGCGGGTCGGTCCAACTGAAGTCCCCGGCGATGCGATGCCCCGAAACCCCGACAACCAACCCCCCCACTCTCTGGTCGAACGATGCCTGCGGGGAAAATAGAAGGACACGGGCCATCCCGGAGGACTCGGGAAGCCCGGTACGCACCACACGTAGCGGAAACTTCAGAAAATCAGCGGATGCAGACGACGCCCTTGCCGAGGGCCTGGGCGCGCGCCTTGCCCTTCTTGGCCGGCGCCGTGCCGAAGCAGTCCCAGAAGCGCAGGGTCTCGTCGGCGCCCGCGCTCAGGACCGTGGACCCGTCCGGCGACGTGCACAGGCCGAGGATGCGGCCCGTGTGGCCCTTCAGGTCCTTGATCCGCGCCATGGACGGGCACTTCCACAGACTCAGCTGGTTCTCGGCGTAGCCGTGTCCGCTTAGTAACTCCTTCTCGCGCGGGTTCCACTGCAGGGCGCACACCTGGCTCCCGGTGTCGACGCTGTTGATGGACGCGCCGCCGCGGCTCGAGTTCCAGAGCTTGATGCACCGGTCCGCGGTGCCGCCGCCCGTCGCCAGGACGTTGCGGTCGTGCGGCGACCAGGCCAGCGCCTTGACCGCCGCGCAGTGCTCCGTCAGCGCGTGCACGGGCGCCTGCGACTGCACGCCGCTCTGCGCCGCGGACCAGAGCATGACGGTGTTGTCGTTCGCGCCCGAGGCCAGGGTCGTCCCATCCGGCGACCACGACAAGCCGCAGATCTCCTGGGAGTGGCCCACGCAGGACCCCGTCGCGTGGTCTCTAATCCGCACGTCGTGGTGCACGATCGTCGCGTCCCGCCCGGCCGACGAGAGGCAGTGGCCGTTCCACGCCAGCGCGCTCACGCGCGCCGCGTGGCCGTCCATGCGCCGCAGGGCGCGCGAGGCCGCGACGTCCCAGAGCTCCGTGCTCCCGGCGGACGTGCCCACGGCCAGGTGGCCGGCGTCCGTCTCGCCGGGCAGCCAGGAGACGCTGCAGACGTAGTCGTCGCCCTCGTCCAGCGTCAGCAGCTCGTTGATGGCGCCCGTGCCGGCGTTCCAGACGTAGACCGTGGGGCCGAGCGCCACGGCGACGCAGTTGTTCGCGCCCCACGACGTCAGGTTCAGGTAGTAGTCGTCGAGCAGGTCCGGCGCGTCCAGGACGCGCGAGGGCGCGCTCGGGATGTGCCGCGTGGACTTGCCCTTGCGGACGGTGTCCTTGCCGTGGTGCGCCGTGTAGAGAACCTTCAGCGAGTTCACGTAGCCGGCGCGCGGCGCGGGCGCCTTCTGCTTGTACGCCAGGACCCGCGAGCCCTCGTCCATGAGGCCCGCCTTGAGGCGGGCGTTCAGCCGCTGCTGGGCCTCCTGGTCCGGGTCAGACGACTCGCCCTCCGAGGACGAGCCGGACATCTGGTGGCCCGCGCCGTCGAAGTCCATGGCCGACCGCGTCGGGATGAAGCGGTCGTTGGACGACGACGAGTCGGACCGCACCAGCGCCTTGCGCTGCCAGCGCGGCAGGATGGCGGACTTGACGTCCGTCGGGTTCAGGATCTTCTCGAGGTCCGCGAGGTCCGCGTTTTTATCTCTCAAAGCTTTCATGGCAGACATGATTGTTTGTGGTGTTTTTTTGGTGGTGTGTCGATCTAGTCGACTTGCTTTGTCAATTGAATGACCTGCGTGGGGGGCGAAGGTGATGCTCGGTGCCGCGCACGGGTGTGGGAGGGCGCGCGCGGTGTGTGTTTGCGTCGGGTGCCGGCCGTGTTCTGCGCGGCGCGCCGTAATAATTGGGCGCGCCCGCGGCGAGCGCGCCGGGGGTCGCCAGCGCGCCGCGGAACCGCCACATATCTGGGCGGCGCGCCGGTGGCGTCTTCCGGGCGCGTGGGCGGCTCCACGGGTGGCGCTGACCGCCAAAAGCGCTGCGCACTGTTTCTCGTCTAGGTGCGCGCACAAAGCGCGGGGGGAAGTGCGCGCCCGCAGCGGGCGCAGCAAGGGCTGTCACAAGCTGCTAAGCATGATGAGACGCTGCGCTGCACGTTTGTTGGTGCTCGAAAGCGGTGTGTATGGTGTGAGCGAAGCCGGCCAAAAGCAAGCGGCGGATTTTTCGGGGACGAGCGCTGTGCCGTAAACCCACTGAAAGCTCCCCAGCCAACGAGAGCGCCCCTCAAGCTACCCGTCGCACCAAGTTTCACCGAATATAGGTCCTTGGTGGGCTCCCGCGGGCCTGGCCAGAGAGAATAGGGCATAGGTTTTTTGACATCCGACTGCGTCGTCTGTAAAAAAACGCTTTGCCCCAGTAAAATATTTCATTCCAAACTCAGAAATACAGTAAAAATTTTATCCTCGCTTCGCTCGAATA
>Ga0302122_10000512_pt1 | contig 23834 bp, 19 predicted proteins | sample CB21_SCM_MG_FD_203115 | JGI IMG/M metagenome (GOLD analysis project Ga0302122, IMG submission 203115) | Marine microbial communities from Western Arctic Ocean, Canada - CB21_SCM | ecosystem: Environmental > Aquatic > Marine > Oceanic | place: Canada: Western Arctic Ocean | collected 2017-09-28
TGGGAGGGTAAAGGTCGACTGATAAATATAATCGCCCGCGGTGTCAGAGGAAATTGCCGGCGTGGTACCGGTAAAGATAAAATCTGATTTGCGCCCTTGCAAAAGAAGCATTTCTATAGCACTTTGGAGGTCTTGTGTGCCCACCTTCCTGGGAGAGACAGGGTAAGTGCCGCCAGCTTTTGCAAGGGCGTCAAAGCGGGCCGCGTAATCCGCAGGCAACACACTCCTTGAACCCCTTCGCATGCCTAAGGGGACAGCATAACCAATAATGTGTGTTTGCACACCCAACGTCGTGGCCAAAGTTTCCGCATCCGCATTGATAGCTGTTGCGACATCTCCCACCCAATTTTTGCCGGTAATTAACAAAATACTATGTGCTTCACAACTTGTGGGATCGATGGGGCTCAAGAAACCATCCGCCGAGCCACTGTAGTAATCCTTAGCCAATGCAAATGCCGCCTTGGGGGTGGCAGTGGTGGTACACCGGCCACAATAAATCCCCCCCCGCTCGATTTGCCCACTGTAGGTCACCCAGTGATCCGTGTAACCGACCCTAGGGATGAACCCGTTATTATTAACCGCGCCTTCAAAGGGGCATAATTTGCATAGCATTGGTCGAATCTTGTCCACACCCTCGCCTTCGACATTGTTAGCTTGGGGTACCTCCACTAGGATTTTTGCCCCTTTGCCCATCACCATAAGCCCAAAATCTATACTGCTGGTTATCTCCGGTTTCGCCAGGATTTTTTTCAAAACGCACTTTAAATGTTGCTCTCGGGTCTCTCTTTCTATTGATGTACCCAGATACTCGCCGTCAGCTGAGTATTTCTTGACTACCCCTGCATACCGATAATCATAATCCCACCTCGCATAATTCGCATTCCAACCGCCACTTCCGCTATCGGCGTCAACATGTGTGGGATATCGGACTTCGCTGTTGTGGCCCCCGCCTACCACGTAAATATTGCCGTCGGCGTCAGAACCTAATCCAACCGGTGTTGCTATGGTAGATTCATCGCAATTCATCTTGCGCGAAGCAAAACGTTGCAGAGGGTCTCCACTGTGAGAATATTTTCCGACCTGGCCGCCGCAATCCGGGCCGTATCGGGTACCTGGTATGGGGTCGTCCCAAAGATAATTTAAGGTGGTAAAAGCACGTTGGAGATCATATCGCCGGGGATACCTATACGTACCCGTGTGAAAGGAAGTATGCCCAACCACATAAACCCCATTGGCAGTGACTTCAATATCGTCTTTGCCCGACACCCACCATTGGTCTAGTTGTACACCAGTTTCGTCATCGTAGACAGTAACTGGAAACCCAAACCTGCAATCAAGATAGTCACCCGGCACCGCACCAACGGCCCCGTCCATATTACCCATGTTAATCCCCGCGGGGAATGAGCTTCCGTGACTATATCGATAATTTTGCAAAACGTAGACTTTCCCGCCGTAGACCGAAATACCCGTTAGATCTCCGTACTTGCCACAGGCAGACCATTTAATGCACAAAGCCTCAGTCCACCAAACCTCCGGACGTCGTATCGTGCCATCCCAACCCTCGTGCGCCTCCCACTCCTTCAGCAGGGTGCCGGAGGCATCGAGTTTTGTAATCCACCAGGATGAATCCACTTTTTTTCTGGCGAGCCAGATGTTTCCTTTCGCATCAACATCGATGCCCATAATAGTCTCAAATAAAACATCGTCTGTTGGTGATGTGATCATCATCCTAGCGACTTCGAGGCCATCGGAATCGTATTTAATGATGCCGGCAGAGGAGCCCACGTTCACGTATCTAACCGCGGCGCCTGACGGTCCACAACAATCCCTATTGCCCGCCTGCGCAGGATATACCGCATAGGTGTTGTCGAAGGCGTCAACAGCCATTTTGCTGTAGTCTTCTCTATTAAGAAAATTCAGGCTTGCTGCATTATCTATGTTATGGCCATACGTGCTAATCGGTTTTAGCTCCGGGCTTAATTTCGTGATTCCGCCAGCACCAAAGTCAAGCGCAGAGTTACTTTTCACATGCACATTGCCCTTGGAATCGACGGCGACGTCGCTCGGCAGTCGTATAGCGCCAGTATATTCCATCAGACTTAGGTTTATATCAGCTACTGTCAGTACCATCGCTTCCCCAACATCGATCATCAGCAATACGTTGGACCGGCCATAAGCACCAGGAGGCGGAAGCTTTTGCGCAGATACCTGCGCGCTAAACAGCAAAAGAGCGATACAAGCAAGGCTAAGATTAGTTTTCATTGGTGCGCCATGTGAGGCCCGGGATACACGGGTTAAACGATGCATTGAATCTGTAGAAGTCGATTTTGCACAACTAAAACTTAAAGCAGCAGTTATGAGTTTGGGTGTGCACTTCGATATCTTGTTTTTAAAAGAACTGAGCCTTGTCATAATTTAGAATCGTTATATTCTGCCCGCTGCCCCGCATTATCTTCCCCGCCGGATGAAAGGCCTTGATACCTTAGATCATACATACCTATTGTTACAAAAGGTACAGTTTTCCTGATGCAAAGTTAACCCCTTGGTCGTGCGGTATGTTCAAGAGGCAAAACTGAGATCAGCCAGCCAATGGAATATTGCTCGGTGTAATCTACCGCTCAAACGGGCCTTATGCGTATTTTGGGCGATGCCAATGCGCCGGTGCTGCGTAGCTGGGGAATCGTAAAATTCCACAAAACAAGGCAAGGCAAGGCAAGGCAAAGCAAGGCAAGGCAAGGCAAGGAAGAATGGCGGCGGCGTTGCCCAATAGGTCAATTATTCAATGTGCTGATTAGCCAACGTGACTGATCAGTGAAAATGCTGATCGGCCAAAAACGAAAGCGCAATAATGACCTATACAGGTTTTTTTAAAATCTCTCCCGCCACGATTCAATCACAGCCTCTTGCGAGTTGGATGCACTTGGAGTCGCTATTGCGCCCGAGATGATGCTCCCTTTCTTGGTAAAACCGCCGCCAAGGGAAACCGCCGCCTCGTTGTCAGGCGTCCCGCTTATGCCAAGATACACCTTATTGTTAAAGATCCGCGCACCTGTAATCTGCCCAGCGCCAAGCTCGGTTCGCCGGAGTACCTTGCCACAGCCGTAGCCTAATTCAGCCAAGGCACTGGTTCCGGGAAAGCAGCCCCCGCTAACATCTGGCGTATAAAGCGGGGCATACAACACTTTATCATTTATCTGTATTTTATTAGTAACCTTCTCGTCTTTTCCCAGGTTGACATACCAACCAAGATCATCCTCTTTGGGGCAGGACGCCGCTTTATCGGTCACGTTTTTTAGGTTGCTGATGGTCGGTTTGCCCGGATCCGAGTTGTCGGACCTTACCGATTTCCCACCAATGCCCGAATCCCCAAAAAGAGGGAATTTCTTGTCTTTTATTCCAAAAATACGGTTTTGTATGGTCGATTGTGATAGCTCGAGTTTGTTCAGATTGCCTGTGCCAAAATAAAGCCAGACTTTTTTATCACTATCTTTAGCGCCATCTGTTGTTGCGGTTACAGGCATAAACGACGCGCGTTGATTAACGTTATTTCCCTCACCATCGAAAATAAGATCATATGCATAAGGTTTGCCGTTATCGGTGAAATTAAATTTAAAAAGCTTGCTCTCCATATCAACCACATAAGAAATAGCGCCCTGATACGTTGCCTTTGGCGTTGTATCTGGAGTGACTGCAGTAAATTGAGCCGGCACTGAATTAATGAAGCCACCCTTTGTATCCGGCAAATCAAGGCGGGAACGCCTCCTGCCCGCGGTATCAAGCTCAATAAGATAAGCTGCAGATCCATACTCTTGCGATTCCGATCCATTAAATCCACCACCAATTATGGCAAGCCATTTTGGTGGCGCTGCTTCGGACACCAGATTAATGGTTGGGGTAGACCACGCCTGGCCTAATTTCGAATATTCAAATTCGCTAGGAATACTGCCATAGTTGTTCTCGGTTAAATTACCAGTTGAGCCCCAATGACGGACAACCCGGTTGACCGGGTCATTGGAAAAAGCAAAAAGAAACTTAGGGTTTAAAGGGTTGGTGATGTCCAACGCAAAATATCCATACCCATCCCGACCAAGCCCCGCGATCAAGATGGTGCGCCAATGCCCTCCCCTCCCGTGATTGATGTAAATATCCCTAACAGCCGGTGATCCATCAACCCCATATATAGGGATGGTGGTGTTGGGCACTGAAGTGGTCATCTGGCGCAAGGCCGGCAGGATATTAGGCGGTACAAATCCCCATAATTCTTCGCCAGTATGGTCTTCGAATGCGTGGAGCATTCCATCGTTGGCTCCAACATATACAACCGTGGGCCGACTGGCGTTCGCCTCGAAAAATTCCTGATAATTATTAGTTTTCTTGTAGTATTCTTCTGATTTGGGGTTGCCTGCTTGTTTAGTATTAATCGCGGCGGGTGGCCCGACGATGGTCATTTCCGAGTGATAGATATCACCAAGTTTCCACTCTCGTTGATCGCCCACCTGTAGATCAATGTCTTCATCGTAAGAATCAGTGCCACGAATGAACCCGATCAACTGGGCGGCCTCACTATCGGGCGGTATGCTAACCCCCTCATACAATAGTTTTTTCAGCCCAGCCACATTGCTGGAGGTAAAATTATTTAGTCCATCAGGGACTCCTGCATCGGATGCCACAGTCCAGATCCGCCTTGAATCTGCATCCTTAAGGTTCAGCTGCTTCCCTGCCTCCCAGACCACGCTACCAACCGCACCCGTATCGGAATCTAACGAATACTTGGTTAACTTACCCCTCCACTGACCGTTTTCGGGGATAGTAAAGCCCGATTGATAGATATGATCGCCCGAGGCTGACGGAATCACAGGCGCGGTACCGGTATAGCGGAGATTTGTTTTTTGAGTTTTCGAAATGAAGTGCATCAACGTGTCTTGCAGCCCGGCCTCATTATCCGCATAAACAGGTGATAACGGATAGGTTCCACCGGCTTGCGAGAAACTCTCGTAAGCATCAGTAACATAGGAGTGATCAGAAGAAACGCTAAAACCCACAACCAGGGTTTTAACATCCAGATCACGCAACAGCCTTGCGGCGACAGGGTCTGGCCTGCCCCAACTGTCGCCGTCGCTCAGCACAATGATAAAGTTTCTTTGACATGATTCCTCCGGGTCAATTGGGCCCGGTGTAGAGGCGCGTGGCGGCGCCCAACTTGAAGCTGGTGCGCGGTTTTTAAAATAATCCTCGGCAAGCTGCATCGCCGAAAGTAGGTCAGTTCCACTTCTGCGAACCAGCATGTCATAGGCCCTACACCCACCGTAACTCGAATTACACAAAAACGGAAGAATGTTTTCTGCACCATTCTCATCGACCTTAACCAGCATGCGCTCGTCGCCCGTATACGACCAGGCCGTTAGGCCGAAATTCGCCTTACTAGTAACATCCTTGTTTGACAGCAGTCTTTCCAGCACACATTTAACGGCCTCCATTCGGCTTTTGGCCGGTGCCACCTGCGTGATAAATTTTCCGTCTTTGTCATATTTCTTAAGATACTTGGGCATATATTTATGCCCACCAACCAGGTAAATATTACCCTCGGAGTCCGAGCCCATTCCCTTTGGCTGAATAACACCGCCCAGAGCAAAACGGCATGCGACCAGCTTTGGCGCAAATCGCTTTATGAGAGTCCCGGAGTGTGAGTACTTGCCAACGTGACCCCCACAAGAGAGCTCCGTCCATTTTTTGGTTTTTGGATCGCGAACAGCGCTCCCAGCATAATCGGCCTCTGCTCCAAGGATATAAATACCGTTGGCAGTGGCTTCGATATCGGTGCCGCCTAGCGCCCACCAGGTGTCTATTGCTTTCCCCGTCTCTTTGTTAAAGACCCGAACGCGATATCCCCGCTTGCAGTAATCATTAATGCCCGCAATTTTGCCTGGATAACCACGGCCGGAGCCATAGGGGTAGGACGTGTCAGAAACGATATAAACACTGTCACCATATACAGCAAGCCCTTTAGGGTAATAACCTTTACCCGGGTCGCCTTTATATATAGGCTCTATCGCAATTGGCCATTCGCCAAGAAGAGCTCCAGATGGGTCGAGTTTTCTCCAAAGAAAAGGGCCCGGTTCTCCCCGCGAAGGATACGGAGATTTGCATTCAACTTCTTGCCCTTTAGTGCGTATCGCTGTTACGTAGATGTTGCCGTTTGAATCAATATCAATGGCAAGAGGATTGGGAGTTGAAAAGGACTGAACGTGAGCACCACTGGCATCAAATTTGTGTATTTTACCGGTCTTACAATGAGTCAAATAAAGGTTGTCTTCTTTGTCGGTCGCGATCCGACTGGGGAAAGTTTTTTCAGAATTTAAGAAAAACCCATTCCCATAATCCTGAAGCCAGGTGCCAGCGGAGTTGTATTTTCGAAATATCTCGCGGGGATTATACGAAAACGCGCGATGTGCGAGATGCCAACTGCCATCCCCAGACCCGGCAAAATCCATAGGCATAGGCTCAGGCGCTTTGACCCGCTTAGTCGAGTTATTCATGCTCCCTGAGTTATCAATCGATAGTAAGATATTCGCCGGGATAGACGAATCGACTCCAGCGCCTGGCGGCGGCTCCTTGGCGCCATAGCTCGCAGGCGCTACCAGCAAAAGGGCCGTTAGCGCTATGGCAAAATAAAATTGCGCTGACGCTTTGTGCTGAACCACCTTGGGTTGCACTAGAGCACGACCAAACTGTCCGGTTGCAAGGCGACTTAACTTAGGCGTTTGCCTAAATCGCAAGGTCATAACCGCTTGGGCCGGCGCCGCCATAGTGTGGGTGGCACACAAACATTTTGAGAGGTCAAATTAATATTCATTGGCCTGGCCCACATCATTTCCCCCATCGGATGAGCCTCCAGCTGTGATCGATGCTATTACTACTAAATTGGTGCGGGCTTGTTTTGGGCCGATCCCGCTAGATACAATTTCATAAATATATTTGGGGCCCAAAGCAGCCAACGTTGCGGTTAACGTAATTTGGCAGAAGTATTCATGCTTGGCCATTCTTCCTTGAAATTTCAGTGCCCTGACAGCTGAACTCTCACCAGCTACCCTCCAGTCATCCATACTAGGGTTCGTTGCACCAAGAGCTGCACTGCCAATCCGATGGCAGACCTCGCCAGCTGGTTCTATATCAATGCACGGTACCTCCCCCCCCTCCGACTCAGCATCCAGCCATCGGACTGCTGCATCTACACAGGCTTCTGCCGAATATAGCGTCTCGGATCGGTCCGTATGGGCCTCTATCTGATCAACACTTCGGTTACCAATATAAAAAAGACCCATCCCCATAGTGGTAATGACCAAAGTGATAATCAATGAAACTACAAGAATTGCACCTTTTTGGCCGCTGAGCTCGAAAGGTTGGCTCATAGCGTCAGATTTCTCACAGCAACACTGGTCGAGAATTCACGTCGTCTGAACCGATCGGTCGTTTCAAGCGTAGAGTCGCCCGGATAATGCGCGCCTCTTTGGTACGATTTTTCACGGCTGAACTCCTGCTTGGTACGTAAGGCGAGGTAGATTTCGATGAGTTTTTTTGGGTGCGCTGCACTGCCGGAATATTCCAGCTGAAGGTCCTCGATATAGTCAGCCATCGCATCTTCAGCACCAACCTTTACCTGGCTTGGTGGCGCGATAATGTCGGTCTTCTTAAAAAGCCTGCTTCTGGTGCCTCGTGTTCCCACATGATCCCTTACCCAGTAACGGATCCTAAGTCTTTGACTGGAAATGTTCGTTGGTTGATCATAAATAACCGTCACTTCATCGCAGCAGCCATTGCCAGCGCCTTGGGTTATAGAAATAGCGTCGGCATCGGTAATCGCACCGTGTTCTACCGTTCCTGACGGCGTCCACCATTCAGATCCTGCCATCCGAATATCGCGTTCCATGATTTTTAAAACATTTCTACCTGTCTGCCCAATCACCGTAGTGTCTCGTATTTTTGTGTATTGCTTATCGACAAGATCATAGGCAATCAAAAGGCTCCCCAAAGCAATAGCACTTACTGCCGTTGAAACCAGCACTTCAACCAGAGTGAATCCTTGATCAGGGCGTATCGGGCGCATCAAATGTTCTTTTAGCAAAAATCGTGTTCTTACCATCGGCGCTGGTCAACTCGACTGTTAATATGTTTACCGTTCTGGTTCCCACAACTTTTTGGGTGATATTAATCTTGCGAATATCATCGGCTTTGGCCTCTCCGGATTCTGCATTCAGGTAACTGCACCATCGTTTTAAATGCGCTAACTGAACTGCTTTTCCGGAAGACGTAGTCAAACCTGCGCATACGCAAAGGTTTTTGCCTGAATATTCTGTGATATTTTCTTTATCACCAACCACTGTCTCAATGATGTCGGTAACGATCATGTCAAGGCGCTCGCGTTGCTGTGCTTTTTGAATAGCCTCATCCGAAGCGGCGATAAAACCAAACACAGCCGTAATACCAATCGCGGTAATGACTACTGAGATCATTACCTCAACGAGGGTAAAGCCGTCCTCTGTCAACTCAGATTCAGCAGCACCTTGATTCACTTTACAATTCCTTCCACGAATTGGTTGCCGCATTAAGTTTAGTAGTCTCAAAGAACCCAGTGGCCCCGAAAATCTGGGTCTTGTAGTGAATGGCTTTATCGCCACAGGTCGCGGTAACAGAAATCGTCTTAGGAGTAGCGGTCCCGTCAGGATTGAAGCAGACTTTGAAACCCGTAGAACCCGCATATTCAGAGCGATCTGGAATCAGATCATACTTATTCATGTACGCTTCATCATCCCCGAGTGCCACACCCTCGTCAGTTAAGGGTAGATGAAGATAACCCGCCGCCTCACAATCCGCTGACATCCCGTGCATAACCCATACTTCTGGATGCACCTGCGTCGTCGATTCAAAGCGCGCTCGGGTGGTACGATTAAAACTCATTGCCTGGGCGCGCAGGGTCTGAAGAAACCCGTTCAAGTCGTCAAAATCGTTACGAACCTTGGTCGTGCAATTCCAGCCGCCCAGATTTAAAAATGTAGTTGAGACTAATGCCACTAGTACGATCACTACCATAAGCTCTAACAAAGTAAACCCGCGCTCTTTGCGAGTGGATCTGGCCTGCGCTTTCACATTGGGCTCCTCAGACACTTTGCCACGCTCGGGTTGATCTGGGCTGTTGTTCTTTTGCGATCAGCTTTTATTGCATTTCGATTTGGCCAGAGCCCTTGAGTTGCTGGATCGCAGCATCCATCGTGACCATTCCGTCGCCTCTGGCGGTCTGCATAACACTTTCTATCTGGAAGATCTTATTTTCACGAATTAGATTACGCACGGCGGGGTTACAGACCATAACCTCGAATGCGCCGATACGCCCTCCTCCGGTCTTGCGAAACAATTTCTGTGTCATCACCATTCGTAGCGATTGAGATACTTGAGACCTGACCTGGTCTTGTTGTTCAGGCGGGAATACATCAATTATTCTATTGATTGTATTTGGAGCCCCAGAGGTATGCAGGGTACCAAACACCAGATGGCCAGTCTCGGCGGCGGTTAATGCAAGTTGCACAGTATCCCGATCTCGAAGCTCTCCAACCAGGATCACATCTGGATCTTCCCGCAAAGAGGCGCGCAAGGCATTCGAAAATGATTTAGTGTCTCGTCCAACTTCACGCTGGGCAACAATAGACTCTTTGTTGGTGTGGATGTATTCGATAGGATCTTCAATCGTCAGAATATGCTCATTACGATTGGTGTTTATATGATCGATCATGGCTGCCAGCGAAGTGGATTTGCCAGATCCGGTCGGGCCTGTGACCAGAACCAATCCATTCACCTGGTTGGCCATATCCTGAGCTACGGCTGGCAGTCCAAGATCGAGCATGGTTGGAATCTCAGTCTCGATCTTGCGCAAAACTGCTGCCTGTCCAGTTGACGTATGGAAGAAGTTCGCCCGATATCGCAGGTCGCTTATCACAATGGCCAGATCAAATTCCCGACCTACCTCGAAAGTCTCGCGGGCTTCATCCGATTCCAGGCTATCGTGTATAAAAACGGCCAACTCTTCGGCGCTGACGGTATCGTCGGCAAATGTGGCGATCTGCCCGTTGACTCTGATCGATATTGGTCTATCTGCATGAATATGGAGATCCGATAGGTCATATTCTTCAGTGTAGGATGCAATCCTGCGCTCTACGGTCATTTTTAATTCCTGTGGTTACTTTGATTCCCGAATATACTTTACTCCTATTAACTTTTAGGGTAAATCTAGAGCCCAAAAGAAGTTTTGCATAGAATTTCAAGAAATGGCCTACCGGCAGTGCCGAAAGCCATCGTGAAGTTGCCGAACCTAGAAACGTACTAATGGAGGATATCTGTCATCAGAATTGATTGATGGACAGGGATAACTATCCCTTTGCATCTTTTTCGGCGTGCGAGTTTCGTTGCTCGAATCCGCCGATTCAATATTGACAGTCATACCGTAATGGCAAACAAACTGCTTGGCGCACTAAAAGCTCGACTAAGCAAATTAATTGTTCAGCAAGAAGATGTCGTCGGCGTGGACATCATGCCCGGCTACATCCGCATTGCGCAACTCGAGCAGTCCGGCAAACGGTGGACCGTCACAAAAGTGGGTTATCGATATGTGCAGGGGCAAATCGATACCAATGATCTAAAAAATAACCCCGATGGTTACTCAACCAAACTGCAACAGGTTTGCGAGAAGAATAAGGTCTCCACATCTAACGCTGCTGTATCCATCCCTGTAAGTAGCGCTGTTATCCAGGTCGTTAACCTGCCGTTGATGTCCGATGAAGAACTAGACGAGGCCATCAAAACAGACTCACTATGGGATAACGTTGTGCAGTTGCCTGATCCTATAGACGAATATTCTATTTTTCATCAGGTGATTAAGCGCCACAACACTGAAAACCTGATGGACATTTTGTTTGTGGCGTCCAAGTTGAGCGATATCGAAGACTACATGGGCATAGTTCGTAACGCTGGGCTCAATCCCGTTGTGGTGGACGTTCGCTGCTTTAGTTTACGCAACGCGTTAGATCTGAAACAAAATCTCAGTTTTAAACAACCCATTGGGCTTTTGGAGTTCGGTCCGTTTGAAAATTTTCTGTTAATCATCGATAAAGAAGGCGCGCCTTTTATTGCAGAGATATATATATCGGATATTGACAAGGAGCATCTCCTAAATACCAGCCCGACTGAAGCCGGCAGTGACAACACGAAGTTATTTGAACGTTACGCAATGCAGGTGTCTCAAGTCGTTTCCAGTTACCAATCAAAATACAATTCGACCATTGCAAAGATTTTTGTTGCCTCTACCCTGCCCTCTATCGATGACGCAATTGCACAGTTCCAGATCGGCTTGCCCAATACCCGTCTCGAAGCATTCAATCCATTGGCCGATGTGCGGGTGCCGGCTAATATCGAACAAAAGGTCTCCGCAGAGCCCAACTCGTCAATGTTTGCCGCCGTACTTGGCTTAGCAACGCGCAAACTCGATATTTTCGGCTACTACCAGTACGTTACCGGCGTCAACAATATCAATCTGCTACCCAATCGCGATGCGGTAAAGGCTAAAGCAAAAGCGAAAGCCTTCTCCAGATACGTCTTGATTCTGGTTGTGCTCATGGTGCTTGCAGGTGCGGGCTGGTCATTTTTTGATGTCAGTGAAAAAAAGAATTCGGTTACTGAAAAAATGGCGGTCTATTATGCCGCAGCCAACGAACGAGACAAAAAGCTTGCAACACGGGACGAGCTTGTCCGACAGATTCAAAAGATTTCCGGACTATTAGAGGCAAGCGCGAATCTCGACTCTAACCAGGTATCTATGTATGAACTGCTTACTGAGATCAATAATTCGGTAATCGATGGGATTGCTTTAGATTCGATTGCCTACGATGGCAGTGCGGTCATCATTACTGGAAGGTCACTCAGCGACCAGAATATTATTGAATTCAATAGTAAGCTCGATAGTAGCTCGCATATTCGCAGGGCATCTTTACAGACCATGTCTGTTTCAATGGAGGATGGCCTGGCTTTGAAAAACTTTTCTTTAAGATGCACTCTTGAACCTCTTGGCAACAAAACGGAGGCGGAGCAGTAATCGATATGGACCTTAACGTTGACATCGGAAGCTTTTTTAAAGGCCTCACAAAGGGAGGTAAGGCGGGAGATAGTGCCGGGGCTCAATCGAGTCCACATCTTAAGCAATTGGTTATCGGCATTCTCGTTGCGTTACTGATTGGGGCTTATCTTTATTTCTTTTATATTCCTGAGCAAAAACGTATCAGTGAAATGCAAGCCATGATCGACAGTACTGACCAGATTAGATCTGAAATTTTGACTCTTGATCAAGAGATTTTACAAAACCAGGCTACACTTAATGAAGGTAATGCCCGGTTCGACGAGTTAAACAGGCTATTTCATAATAAACAAGAACTTGAGGATCTTTACCGAAATATCAGTCTGTTAGCGTTGACCTACGAACTGCTGGTCGCCAAGCTCGAGAAAGGCAACGAGGTGCCGGTTTTCTCCGATAAACCTCCTATCGATCAAGGCGAAGGTCTACCTTCGAAAAAAGAAGTCGCCTTTTACAAAATTAGTGTTCAGTTTGAGTTTGTTGGAGACTACCTTAGTTACACTAATTTTCGTCGAGATCTTGCCCAGCAAAAAAAGATTATTAATATCGAGCGCGAGAAAATTACTGTCCGCACTGGGGAAGATGAAAGCAGCGGCGTAGTAGATATTGTGACTACGCTTTCGACCTACCGCTTCCCCGCCTCTGATGCTGACCGCTTCATTACCGGCGGATAGCTTAGGATGAATAGGTTTTCAACCTATATCGGAGCTTGCGCTGTGATCGTTTTCTCGAGCCAGACCTTTGCCGCAAATCCATTTAACACACTTAAAACGCCGCAACAACCGGCCGAAGTTGTGGAGCCCGTTCAGGAGCCCGATCTGGAAAAACCTCCGCTTCAGCGCTGGCCTGTGCACAATTACATTCTCATGGGCATATTGACAACAAAAGCGAGCAGCCCCACGACTAAGCGAGTTGCTATTATTCGAACTCCAGCCCCTCATTCGCGAACCTATATTTTGCACTTTGGAGATCTTTTGGGCGCCCAAGATGGGTACATCAAAGCGTTTGATAGCTCAGGGTTTACAGTTGTACAGCGCGGTGAGGACGACACCCCGGAAGAAGTCCGGCTCAAGGTACGCAATAGAGGGGCGACGAAGACCAATGACTAGGCTCCTGGCAGTTGTGTTGTCTTGCTTGTTTTTGGCCTCGTGCGCATTACTCGAAAATCAGGGCATTGTCCCTGAGGGTTTCGTTGATCCAGTCACGAATATTGCTGAGCCCGCAGTCGTAGATCAGGAGATTGTCCAAGAACTTGCTGAGCCCGCAGTCGTAGATCAGGAGATTGTCCAAGAACTTGCTGAGCCCGCAGTCGTAGATCAGGAGATTGTCCAAGATCTTGCTGAGCCCGCTTCGACACCCGTACAGGTTGACCCAGACCCAACGCCCGTCGAAGAAGTCGCTCTTAGTCCAACGCAGCCGGGTGAAGAGGGATCAGGAGCTGCGAAGGACGGTAGTTCGCCGTTGGTCGAGGTCGGTGAAGGCGGCTCGTTAATCGACTCAAAAGGGTTCGCTACTGACAGCCTGGCCAAGGTTGCGCGAACGGTCGCTGCCGGACCTGATCTTGAAGACACGTTTGAATCGGGAGTCACCCCAGAAAAACGGGAACTTGTCAGTAGGGAAGAACCCAAGAACTACATGGATCTCAACGAGCAACGAGAGGATTTGTTTCCGATAACGATTAATTTGGATGACGTCGATATACGCGATGCAATGACGATGCTATCTGAGGTTATCGGAAAAAATATACTCGTTGGAGACGAAGTGGGCGGAACGATCTCGGTCCGACTGATTAATGTTCCGTGGAATAAGGCCTTGGACGCTATCCTCCAGATTCGCAAGCTCGCTAAACATGTTAATGAGGAAGGCACCATCATCCGCATTCACGAACAAGCAGCGCTCATCGCCCAAGAGGCATTCGAACGTCAGCGTAGGTCTGATTTAATTGCCGCTCTTGAGGCAGAAGAAGCAATTGGGCCACTGTTTACCGAGATCTTCCGGCTTTTTTACACCGAACCAACAGTGGTCAAACAAGAGCTTCAGGAGGTTCTGGGGATCAGTGAACCCGGGCAAGGCGGCGGCGCTGTCAATGCCTATGGTGTACAAATTGCGATTGACGCGCGAATCAAAGCCTTGATTATTAAGGGCAACCGTCAGGATCTGGATTCAATCTCCCAACTGATCTCCAAGATCGATGTTCGAACACAACAAGTTCTTATCGAAGCGTTTATTGTTGAAGCAACCGATGATTTCAGTAAAGAATTTGGCGCACGCTTTGGTGTCTCAGACGTAGGTGTTATCGGCAACCCTGACAGTACCACCAAGATCACTAAGGTAACCACAGCAGGCGTTGCAGGATCCCAATCGGACACACCTGGGGATGTCAAACTTGGCGATTTGTCCGGGCTGGCAACTAACTTTGCGGTCACCGGTGGCGCTGGCATCGGATTAATGGTTCAAAGTGCAAGCACGCTATTAAAAGCAGAGCTCTCCGCGATGGAAAAGAAGGGATATTCGAAAATTATCTCTAACCCGCGGGTATTTACCCTGGATAACCAGGAAGCGGTTATTATTCAGGGTGATGAAATTCCGTATCAGAGCGCGTCGGAAAGCGGAGGCACGGAAGTTCAGTTTAAAAATGCCGGCATCAAGCTTATTGTGACCCCAAGCATCGTCGGCGACGGAAATATTATCCTTACAGTTTCGGTAGAGAAAAAATCAGCAAACACCTCTACCCGGAATCCACCAATCACTTCACGCTCGATAACGACCAAATTGTTAATTAAAGACAATACCGTAGTTGTTATCGGCGGTGTATTTACTCAGGAAACATCCGACGGTGAGGATAAGGTTCCATTTTTAGGCGACCTTCCAATTATCAAGCACTTGTTCCGCTTCAAATCCGACAAAGATGTGCGAAAGGAATTACTGGTCTTTCTTGCGCCTCGGATCATTTAATCCGCCACCCATTTACTACACGGTTCTACCCAATGGCATCAAGACCTAATTTTCAAATTAAAAAAGATGCCGCGACCCACCTCGCGTCATTCTTGGTCACCAATGGCTTGATCTCGGACAATCAACTGGATCAAGCCATTACTGCAAGTAATGAAAGCGACCGGGGTCTGATTGAAACGATTCTTGAATTCGGCTTTACCAATGAAGAATCTGTCGCAGAAGGTATTGGTGGGATGTATGGCCTGGAGGTGGCACGACTTCAACGTATGGAAGACGTACAAGGCGATGCCCTTAAACTTTTGCCGATATCTTTTATAGAGCAGAACCGAATTGTCCCGTTCGAAGAGTCCGCAGGCACTCTTAAAGTGGCCATATCGGAGCCTAACTCGCTTAATACGGTACCTGGCGTCCGAACGATCACCAATAAGAAAGTCACCCCTTACGTTATTACTTTCTCTGACATGGCATCCATTCTGGATCGTCTATTACGCGGAGACGACTCTCAGCCGTCACCTAGGCCCTCTTTACTAAAGACTGTAGAGCGCAAAAAACCAAAGTCAGTTTCAGCCTCACTTGCCAGGCGCCTCGGCGAAAAAAAGGACAAGGATAAGGATCCAAAAGATGACGCAGCATTGTCATCTGAAGTGGTTACATTGGTTGACCAAGTTATTAGTGATGCGATTACCGCTGGTGTAAGTGACATACACATAGAACCTTATAAGACATCCTCCAGAATTCGTTTCCGAAAAGACGGGGTACTGCAGGACCAGCAGCGGTTTGCTCGGTCACTCGGTGCCCACTACGCGGCGGTCACAACCAGAATCAAGATCATGTCGAGCCTGGACATCGCTGAGAGGCGATTGCCCCAGGACGGGGCTTTTTCAGCGAGTAGCGGGGCGAAGGAAATTGACCTGCGTGTATCTATTTTGCCCACGGCATTTGGTGAGCGCGTGGTCATGCGACTTCTAGACGGGTCATCGGCAAATCTATCTTTGGAGAAGATGGGTTTGTCCGAGGCAGACGAGAAGGCTTTGAAAACGGCTGTTGATGCTCCCCAGGGGCTTGTGTTGGTCACCGGCCCAACGGGTAGTGGTAAATCAACCACGTTGTACAGCGTACTTGGAAGACTCAATCAGGTAGGCGTTAACATCCTGACAGCTGAAGACCCTGTTGAATACAATATGGAAGGTGTTGGCCAGGTGCAGGTGAAAGACGAAATTGGCCTAACTTTTTCTTCGGCGCTAAGGTCGTTCTTGCGTCAGGATCCAGAAGTCATAATGGTGGGTGAGATTCGAGATCAGGACACCGCCAATATCGCCATTAAGGCCGCGTTAACGGGTCATATGGTGCTGAGCACGCTCCATACCAATGATTCTGTCAGTACGATCACCCGACTACTAAACATGGACATTCCCCCTTATCTGATTTCCTCCTCGCTCGCGGCAATCGTTGCTCAAAGACTTGCTCGTAAGGTCTGTGATAACTGTCGAGAGATCGACGAGGATGTCTCTACAGATCAGTACCTGACCATGGGCTTTACTGTTGAAGAGGCCTCTCGCAGCAAGTTATACAAAGGTGTTGGGTGTGACAAATGCAATAACACCGGTTGTAGCGGTCGTCGTGGCATTTACGAAGTATTGCGGATAACTGATGGCCTTCGCGAAGGCATCCTTCAGGGAATGACGACACTCGAGTTATTGAAGCTAGCCAAGGAAGCGGACGGTTTCATGACAATGCAAAACATGGGTCGCTCACTGATGCTGCAAGGAGATATTTCCGCGCAAGAGTTCCGACGTGTACTCTTGCTGTAATTGGGGTTGAAAACCTAGTCTTATGGCAATTTTTGCGTGGAAAGGTCTCAAAGACGGTCAATATGCCAGTGGCCGAATTGAAGGCATCAATCGAGACGAAGCCGCGTTTAAGGTAAAAGAACAAAAAGTTATTATTACCAGTCTGACCCGGCTATCGGGCGCTGAGCAAGTCGAAGAAAAAGCCCCAGAACCCCTTAATCCGGCCCGACGGGCTGGCAAAACAGTCCCAGTGAAAGAACTCGTTTTATTCACCAAAAAGCTAGAAGCCATGATGCGGGCCGGGCTCCCCATTTTAGATACCATCGTTTTGATTACTGCTCAAATTGAAAATAAAGTAATGAAGTCAGTGGTCGAGCAGATCAAGATCGATGTTGAATCCGGCACCCCGCTTTCTGATTCGTTTGCTAAACATCCCGCCGTGTTTGACGATATTTACGTTAATTTATTAAAAGCTGGTGAATCCAGCGGAAAAATGGACACCTTTCTTGGAAAGCTGGTCGAGGGGATTGAAAAAAGTCAGAAAATAAGATCAAAAATCAAAAGCGCAATGGTGTACCCCACCATATTACTGGTTGTGGCAGTCGCGGTTATCGCCATAATGATGATCTATGTAGTTCCTGTCTTTCAGGAGATGTTCTCAGGTTTTGCTGGCGGCCTGCCCGCTGTCACGCAAGCCGTAATCAACATCAGTGAGTTCGTGCGCGATCCCTGGGGAGGCGGCCTTCTTCTGGCCAGCGTAGTCGGGTTTATTGTGATGCTTACTCAGATGATCAAACGAAGCTACAAGTTTCGCAAGCGATTTCATAAGTTTGTCTTAAAGCTGCCGTTATTTGGTTCGCTGATTCAAAAATCCGCCCTGGCGAAGCTGTCAATGGTTCAAGGAAATCTCAGCGCGGCTGGCGTTCCGGTGCTTGAATCATTGGATATTTGCGCCAGTGCCATGACCAATCTCATAATCAAAGAAGCGACCATTGAGGTTAAACGCGGCGTCTTTTCCGGGGAGCCGTTATCTGAGCTTTACCAAAAAGAACCGAAAATCTTTCCCGTCACTTTCCATGCGATGGTCTCTGTAGGCGAGAAAACCGGCAACATGGAAGAGATGTTTGGAACTATCTCAAACTACTATGAGGAAGAGATGGATGAGGTCGTTGACCGCTTAACAGCAATGCTCGAGCCGGTGATGATAGTTTTTATGGGAACCACTATAGGCTTCATACTGCTGGCGATGTATACCCCGATGTTCATGATGGGGGAGACGCTTTAGGTTAAAGCCCCGTTGTTTAGGGCAAAAGCCGTTGCAATGACTAGCACGTTGGCTGGTTAACCCGTACAAACCAGAGCCTAACCGTCCTGGCCGACAGCACTCACTTTGTTTACTTTTCCTACCCAGGCTATTCTATCGGTTTGTGCGGCTTAGCCCCGGTAGATATTTGCCTTCACAATCTTGTCATTTCCGTCTTCGTCACCGGTGTTCGTGCAAAGGGTAATAGAATCGGGGCCGGTATGTGAGTTGGAAAACTGATGTACACCTAGTCCAGTCGGGTTGCAATTTCCACCACGGGTTATATTTACCTGTTTGTCATTATATGGGTTATCATATTCTAGAAAGTGCTTCACAAACTTTGCAGCCAATTCCGACGTGGTACTAAGGCAGGGAACGAGAACTATTTCTCTATTTCCACCGCGCGAATCTTTGAACAACTTGAGGTTGCCTTCACTCTGGGCGGCGCACCTGGCCATCCCAGCACCCATCTCATCTCGCATATTTATATGGGATTGTAAGACAGCCGAGATTTTGGCTTTGGTGATATACCCGTTGTACAGCGGTATCCCGACCGCAGCCAGAACGCCAATGATCGCGACGACGATCAGCAACTCGATTAAGGTAAAGCCTTTTGTGTTGCGCATAGTGGGCTCTTTGTAACGTACCACTGCTTAAGATTACTGCGCCAGTTGGGTAATTAATCGCAAGCAGTTTTATTATTTTGGTTTATACACAACGTATCTTTGCCATCGGCAATTGCAGAGGCTACAAAACTGGTAGCTGCGACTGCGACAATCTGAAAAGCATAATCGCCGCTTTCGTCTAAAGTCAAATTGCCTGAAAAAAGCTCGGTGTTTATCTTTTGGGTGTGATCGCCTGCTCCAGTGCCGTAGTACTTGCCCTCTTCTCGCAGGTAATCTCTTTGCATCAGATAGATCGATTTAAGGCCTGTTTCTGCGGCCTTTTGCTTGCCATCGGCAATATATCCCGTCACCATTGGCGTGCCGACCGCCGCCAGTACGCCTATGATGACCACTACTATTAATAACTCCAACAGCGTAAAGCCGCGCATCGTGCGTGGGGGTTTCATAACTTTCTCAAAACGGGGTTTGAACAATTAGTAACATGAAGCATATCGCCTCACACGCCTTGCGAACTACGAGGGCAAGGTATTGGGGCTGGGCTGGACCGAGCCCGCCCATGAGCAACACTTTACCAATGGCGCTTGTTTGCGTTTAGTCAGAAGATCCGCGCCAGGTTTAAGCATAGGTTAAGGCGCATGACAAGACGTTGCGTTATCGCAACATCAAACTATTATTCTGCAATCAGTGTGGCAACTAGCGACGTGCCATCTGCGCCGTCATCGTCCCCAGGCTTAGTTGTCACAGTAACCGTTTTGCCAGCCACAGCAATTTGGGTCTGACCCTTTTTTCCGGTACCTGCGAGCACAGCATCTTCAGCTGAATTGTATGGATTTTTCCAGGCATCCCATTTGAAATGGGCGATAACCGCGGTAACGATAGTAGTTGTACCATCGGAGCAGTCTTTAGCTGTGTTTGCTGTCGCGCTGGTTTTTACTGTGTATTTGGAAGCTGAATCTGCACATTTAGCCAGAATCGCTGCGGTCATATCCCGGGCGCGGGCATGATTCTCTTTGGTCGCGGCAATTTTAGTTGAAGTGATATAACCGTTGTAAGCAGGAATTCCAACCGCTGCCAGCACCCCGATAATCGCGACTACGATCAGCAACTCGATCAGGGTGAAGCCTTTATTTCTTTTGGTAGGGTTCATGCGCAACATCGTTTTAGTCCTCATCGGTTGTGTGTCTATATACAAACTCTTGTTCCAATAGCGAAATGGTAGCATAAACCCGCTTGAGGCTCATACTTCCTGATATTAACTGGCTTTAGATAAATACCAGGCTCAGGTGAAAAATACACTTTTGCAGCGTATGTCGATCAGATTCAGTAAATTGTGGCAGTAAAATAGCAAGTTCGGCAAGTACTGTCTAAAAAAACCCCCTGAACTCTCATCCCTACCCCATGATCAGCCACTCCCGATTGGTGCAAGGTGGGTGCCCTGGCTAGTGGCAGCGGTTTGTAGATAAGGGCCAACATATGGCGGCGGAAAGTAATTAGCACGCTGATCGACTGGTGTCCTCGCGATCTTGGGTCTGACTCCTGGATAATCGCGACTTTTAATGGAGCAAGCCGCGCCGTTTTAGGTAGAACATAAATCCAATCGCATAATTTGGGCTGGGTCGTCATATACGACTTGGGGGCGCCCAATTTATTGAAGAATCTGACTAATGCTCGGGCAAGGCACGGCGCGAGGGGGATAACGCTTTGCGAACGCCGCATTCTAGTTTTTTTAGCAACCGCTCATACTTTGCTCTTGTACCAGAAATAGATAGTGATGCCTCTAAAAACTATGCCCAACACTACCAGTGAGATAATCAGACAAATTAGATAAACAGTACTTTTATAGATATTTTCCGATAGGTGAAAGGTCATTATTGAAATCGACAGCCCAAAAGCTATACCAATTAACAATGTCGTAAGGTACGACAGGGCATTTAAAGAGAAATACGAGTAGTCCTCACATCGATTTTTCATAGCCTTACCCCCAATGATTGACGTGGCCTATATGCTAAGTACAAAGATGCCAAATTATCATAACCTCGTTGTAAATTTTCTGACTCTGCCCATGTTTAAGAAGCGGTTACTAAAATTAGTCAATAATTCCAATAGATTTTCACAAAGTGAAGGTATATTAGCAGGATGAAACACTCCAAAGGTTTTACCCTTATCGAACTGTTGATCGTGGTAGCGATCATTGGTGTTTTAGCTGCTGTGGGGATTCCAATGTTCAACGGTTACATCACGGACACGAAAACTAAGGCCACAACATTCCAACACGACCAAATAGTTAGCTTTATAACCGCCAGTATAGTTAAGTGCGATTTCAGTGGCGGCAAAATAAAGTTACTCGATAATGCTGGAAAGGATATTTATATGGATTGCGTGAGAAAAAGTGATGGCGTGTTCGACGGTGGTGTGTGGAGGAACCATATGGACACTCATTTTGCTGGAGGCCTTGGTTGGAAAAACCCCTGGGGTACCGCTAATCCACACGATGCTGGACGCCCCACTTGCTGCAGACCCTTTGATGGAGACGGCTGGATCAAAGGATTAACCAATATCGGAACGCAAGATAAATATATTATTGTAAATACTGATATCGATGGCACAACCGAAAACAGGCGGGCAAGCAGAATATTGGGCTACGGTAAGTAATTTTTTTCTATCTAAGGCTATTGAGTGACCGAAACTAGAACTAACAGCCATCGCAGAAAAGGCTAAAAGGTTTCGGTGTTAGCTCGGTGCTGGGAGTAACCCATGCCCGCACCGTCGGCCTTTTATAGCCTATGGTGCTGAGTATTTATCCCCCAATAGACTCTTTTAGAGTTCTCCGTCTATAAGCGTCACAACTCAAATACACCCAGAACCAAGTTATCTAGGCGTAGAATCTACGGGAAATAACGAAACGACAACAGATAGTCAGAAATTCGGCAATCTTCAAAAGATCAAGAGGCGTGACATGAAAAAATCAACCAAAGGGTTAATGCATCTGATACTGACAATCGCTGCGGCAGTGATCGTCTACTACCTGTGGCAATCAGGGTCAGCCAGCTGACAGACCTCTTCTCGATCCGAGCGCTGGGATTGCTCGACCTTGCGTTTGATCTGAGGCGTTCTGGGTTTGATGTAACCACTTTGGATACCCTCGCCTTCCACCTACCAATAGAACTGTGCCTGGATTTATAGCCACGATCGGCTCTGATCTGCTGGATTAACCTTCACAGAATTAACCACTATGAAGTGTTAAGCACAAAGCGCACCTGCTCAGTGACAATGGCCCGCGTGACCAGCTCTGGTGAGCTGGCGGAGTATCTGGTAGACAATCATATGATGCATACCAGAGCTAAGCCGTACCACCCGCTAATCTTGATTTTCTGACCGAGATTCAGCCTTTTTTACTCGAAGTTTGTTGTCGCCAATTTTGATGCCGTTCAAGGCCTGCATAGCAGCCTTGGCTTCGCCAACTTTGGGCATTTCGACAAAAGCAAAGCCTTTCGACTCGCTAGTTTCTTTATCTATAACAACAGTGCAGTACTGTACTGCACCATGTTTTTCAAACATCGCTAGCAGAGCGACTTGCGAGATGCTGCGGTCTAAATTACGGATCAGTAATTTCATTGGCTAAAGGTTTCTTAGGGTAAATATTCGCCGATCTGATTTGCCAGGCACTCAAGAAGCTAATTTTCAGATTCGCTAAGCCGCTCTTGCCTTTTGGCTTCTTCGGCCAACACAGCTTTAATCTCGCTGACGACGGCACCTACATCGGCCTGGTGAGTATCTTCGGGGTGAATACCGGTCAGCGGGGTATCTTCATAGAGTTCGCCTTTTTCATACAAGGCCCACATTTCGTGCGCGCTGCGGTTATTTAAAATCTCTGGCGCGAACCGACCGTAGTACTTGTTGATGTTGCGTACGTCGCGAACTAACATTTCCTGGGCATGATTATTAGCCGAGGCATCAACCGCCTGTGGCAGATCAATAATCACCGGACCATTGGCATCAACCAACACATTAAATTCCGACAGATCGCCGTGAACCATGCCTATACAAAGCATTTTCTTGATAAAATCAATCACTGTGACGTGATCTTTGATCGCCTCTTCCAAAGTCATTGATATGTCAGCAAGTCGTGGCGCTACGCGGCCATCGGCACCGGTTATTAGCTCCATAAGCAGTACACCGTCAAAAAGGCCATGGGTCTCAGGCACTCTAACATCGGTATTGGCCAATAGCGCCAGGGCGTCAACTTCGGCGGTGTGCCAGGTTTGTTCTTTTTGTTGTTTGCCGAACTTGGAGCCGCGTTCCATTGCTCGTCCGCGTCGTGTGTTTCTAACTTTACGACCTTCCTGATACTGTACCGCTTGCTTAAAACTTCGAGTCGTGACGTCTTTGTATACCTTGGCACAGCGAATTTCACCCGCTGATCGCACCACGTAAACATCCGCTTCTTTGCCGCTCATTAAGCGGCTGATTACTTCGTCTACCAATCCATCTTCGACAAGTGGTTGAATTCTGGGGGGGACTTTCATTAAATAGTGTGGCCGATAATCGTGCCGCGCATAATACAGTAAGCGACGGAATTTAACTGTTTCGAACGATTGCTCAACCGACTTAAATTTAAACCGATGTCACGCGAACTATCTTAGATACCTGTTTTTGCCAGCAAGTCACCGATATGGTGCAAAGCTACTAATCGGAGGGAAGATTTAATTCATTATCACTTTCGGGATTTCGGTCTACGAGAGCCGCTCTGTAATTTCCATCAAAGTGAAACGGGTATCAGACCAGGCGCTAACCGGCCTGGCTTTGCAGTACAATCGCGCGCTCTTGAGGCGCCCAAACTCTGATCAACGGCATCAGTTTTCGATTTCGACCAGCAGCAATATGAACGACAACTTCAGGGCGGCGGGACTCCTTATGCTGGCGATGGCCATGATCTCGTCTAATGACGCTATCGTGAAAACCGCCAGCGAGTCGATGAGCATCGGTCA
>Ga0302122_10000513_pt1 | contig 23832 bp, 14 predicted proteins | sample CB21_SCM_MG_FD_203115 | JGI IMG/M metagenome (GOLD analysis project Ga0302122, IMG submission 203115) | Marine microbial communities from Western Arctic Ocean, Canada - CB21_SCM | ecosystem: Environmental > Aquatic > Marine > Oceanic | place: Canada: Western Arctic Ocean | collected 2017-09-28
CGAGGCGCCGGCCTGCGCGCGGCCGCGCGCGGCCGCGCGGCGGTTCCTGCGGCTCGAGAGCATCGAGGACGCCGCGGCCGAGAAACTGGGCGCGTCGGCGAAGCGTCACGTCGTGCTGCTGCGCCTCTGCCTGGTCATGCTGCGCGTCGGCGAGGAGCGCATCGGCGACGCCGCCGACGGCATCGACGCGCTCAGCCGCCTCGGCGCGGCCTGGTTCCCTGCGACGGCGCCGGACCTGTGTTCGCGGTTCCTCGCGTGCGAGATCCACGCGAAGCCGCTCCGCGCAGCCGCCAAGCGGCACCGGCGCGACCGGGCGCGGGCGAAGCGCGCGAAGCAAGGTCTGCCCAGAAGTGTCCTCGGCCGGCTCCGCGGGATTTTACCTCCTCGCGGCGAACCCGACCCCTGAATTTTGCTCTAACTACATCACTATACTGAGGTCATGAACTGCGCCTGCTGACTGTCAATGTCATACCAATCTATGAGCCGGCGTCTGTGCCCGTCGTCCCAGTCGCAGCCAATTCGTGGGTGGGGGCTGCCCACGAAGATTCGCATGCACCGGCGGGATGCGGCGTTAACTGCACTGTCCCTGCGAGGTTCGGCGGCGCGGCCCCCGGGGCTCTGATGAGTGATTTGCCCCACTTTGACGCGCGAACGCCGGCGGCAGCACTACCACCCGACGCGAACGTGTTGGCTGCTGCGGAAGCCGTCCCGGGGGCTGCCGTGCATGCGGCGCAAGAGACAAAAGATGATCCTGTTGGCGCGGCGCCGCCCGCCAAGGCCGCGGCCGTAGCACCAGGAACACAACCGGTGCCGGTCGCGGCGGCGTTACCGGTCGCGGCGGCGGTGCCGGGAGGGGGTCTAGCCGCAGCACCGGCCGTGGCGCAGCCGCGAACGACGCGCCCCCGGCCCGAAGACGGCCAGCGCGTCGGCACGTGGCGCAGCGAGGAGCGCCAGTACGTGACCGAGGTCATCTTGAGGTTCGGAGAGGGCCGGCTCCCGAACGTACCCGACAACACGCCGCTGCGCGTCTTGCTTTTGAACGTCCTGAATTGCAGCCCGATGCGCATCACCAAAAAGTTCTCGGGTCGGAACGCGCTCACGCGCGGGAGGTACCGCCGCGCCGTCGAGCCGGAGGCCGCGGTCGTCGAGAGGCTGCGCACGCTCGAGCGCGCTTTCCACCGGCGCGTCCGGGACGATGGCGCGGTGCTGACCATAACTCTCTGCGGCACGTACGACCTGCCTACGGTGGAGGCCATCGCCGACGCTGTTGCCGCCGCCGCCTCCGCCGCGCGGGTGGCAGCCGGGGGGGCGATCGGTCGACGGTTGCCGACCGCGAAGCGATCGCGCTCGAGGGCTCCGATTGCATCCTTCGGCGCACCGACCTTCGCCGGGCCCTACACCGCCGTAACGACCTTTGCTGCGGATCCGGACGGGCCGCCACCGCCACAGGTGCCCGTGGGCGAGCCCGCGACGATTTCGATCGCCATTGCTGGACTGCTGGACTTGACGCCGGTCCAGCCCACCATGCCGGCCCGGGTCGTGGCTGGCGCACCTGTCGTAACAGCCGCACCTGCTCCGGCCGCGCCCACGGCCGTGCCGCCGGCTGTAGTCATGAACGTCTCTGCCTCCTCTCTGGACGCTTCTGCGTCTCCAAACACTTACTCTACATCTTCTCCTTCCCCGGTCCCGTGCCGTAATTTCTCTATATAGCGCCGCTGCCGCGGGACTTCAATCTTCGAAGAATAACCCCGCCGCGCCTGCTGTTGTACCGTGCTGTATCGCTGAACGAGGTTCCGATCTTCGGAGAACCCCACTGCACAAGTCACTGCACCAAACTGAGCAAAATAATAAGCCGTGGCGATAGGCGTTTAGCAGCGTGCGACGTGCACGGCTGGATGGTTAATATTCTTCTTTTTGGCTCGGGAGGCACCTCTCGCAGTGCGTCGCCGGTTCATAGGCGCACGACGTGCCGCTCTGGACACGATTCGAGTTCGATTACAAATCATATTTACACACCAAAAATGTCGCCGGGGCGTCACGTCAAGTACCACACGTCGCCGAAGCGGTCGACGGCCCTGTCCTTGTTGGGCCGCGGCTTCGAGGAGAAGGCGCCCTTGAGCCCCTCCCAGACGCTTCGACGTCGCGGGGGGACGGGCATGCCGAGGGGACTCTCCCACGCGACCGGCTCCTCCGGCTCCTCCGGCTCGTCGGGGGGAATGGGCATGCCGAGCGCCGCCGCCGCGTCGGCGGCCGTGGCGGCGGCGGCGACCGCGTCGGCCAGGTCCGCGTCGTGCGCGCGGAACAGCGCCGAAAATGGCACGGGCTCCGCGAGGGGCGACGGCCGCGCGGGCTCGAGGGGCGGCGGCGGCGGAGCGGTCGCGATCGCGCGGCGGAGCGTCGCGACGACCTCGGCGAAGCGCGCGTCGCGGTCGCGCGAGTCCATGGCGTAGTGGCCGCCGTCGGCCATGAGCGCGACGACGTGATGCGGGTCGATGCCGTAGACCCAGACGCCCTGCGTCGCGCCGACGCACTGGAAGAGCGGCGCGCGGATCTGCGGCGGCGGCCGGTCGCGGAGGTGCAGCAGGAGCGGGCGGTCGAGCGCTGTCGCCACGAAGCGCCGCGAGACGCGCACGGCCATGGCGACGCCGACCATGAGCTCGCGGTACTCCATCTCGCCGCCCGTCATGCGGTCGTCGAGGTCGCGCAGCTCCTTGGGGATGTCCTCGAACTCGCGGTCGTCGAAGTCGGGGTTCACGGGGTGCTGCGTCTCGCACGGGAGCCGGGCGATCGGCTCGCCGAAGCGCGTCGCGAGCACGGCGACGTACACCGACGGGAAGACGGTGGCCACCGTGCGCAGCGGCGCCTCGTAGTGCAGCTGGCTCGGCGTCGGCTTCTTCTTCGGCGGCTTGCGGCGGCCGCCGCCGCAGGAGAACATGGGTTAAGGCGCTGCACGGCCTCGTGGGAGCAGCTCTCTGAGAGTCCTGAAGGCGTTCGTCGTGTCCGCGTTTTCAGCAGCGCGCGTTTCAGCAGAGTGCAGCCCGCAGTACTATGGACGCGTGGGTTAAATACCTGCCACACACGACACCTTCAGGGCCAGCAACAAAATTTAATACAAAACTCGAGAAAACCCGTTTTCTTCCTAAAGATCGACGATTCGATTTACGACGATTTTACGGGCGGGTGGGCCAGCTGGCAGGGCCCGGGTGAGTGGGAGCGCTTGGGGGAGCGCAGAACCCTAATTGTACTGTATTGTATTGCAATCAGGAAAACTATCGAGGAAACTACCGAGGACGGAGTCTGTGCCCCGCACTCACGTGCCGCACCCCCCGGCCCCCCAAGGGCGACACTCCAGCTGGGGCATGGATCAACATACACGTCCAGTCCGCGTCCCCCGTCCTGGACTTCTTCTAGTATTATTAGAGTTACACGGTAGCGTGTGAGTACGAAGAGCGGGTCGACGAGGGGGGGCGCGCTGCCGACAGCGCTGCCGCCGCGTTTTCACGCGAAGTGGGTCTTCTGTTTGAGGACCAGGGGCGCGCGGCCCGGCCCCATGAAGTCGAACGGCACGTCGGTCTCCCAGGCGTCCGTCTTGAGGCCCGTGATCTGCTGCGCGACGAGCGACCCGACGGCCGGCGCGAGCTTGAAGCCGTGGCCCGAGAAGCCGTTGCAGGCCCAGAGCCCCGGCACGTTCGGCGTCTCGCCGATGACGGGGTGCACGTCGTCCTGGTTCACGGTGTACATGGACGAGAAGCCCACGATCTCGCCGCTGGTCTCGAGCCCGGGCAGCCGGTGGAAGAGGCAGTTGAGGTAGTCCTGCTTCACGTCCGGGTCGAGGGCCTCGTTGTAGTCGTCCGGGTCCACAATCTCGCTCTCGAAGCGGTGCGCCACGCTGCCGAACACGAGCTGGTTGTTGCCGGCCCGCGGCATGAAGTAGATGCCGCTGTCGCCCCAGCCGTCCGCGACGAAGGGCAGGGAGCAGTACTCGTCGGGGATGTACTTGTGGCCGACCTGGATGCGCGTCGGCAGGGACGTCGTCGAGTTCGCGACGCCCGCGGTCTCGTTCAGGGCGTTGAACCAGGGCCCGGCCGCGTTGACCGTCTGCGCGGCCTCGATTGCCGAGCCGTCCGCGAGCTGCGCGCCGGTGCACCGCCCCGCGGCCGTCGTGAACTTGGCCACCTTGGTCCGGAACCGGAAGTCCACGCCGTCGCGCACGCACACGCGGTGGAGGTCCTCCAGGCACGTGGACGAGTCCATGTGGCCGCAGCCGTGCTCGTACACGGCCGAGAAGGCCCCCAGCTGCTGGTCGACCTCCTTGCCCTCGGCGTCGAACTTGGGCATGGGCGCGCAGTTCATGAGCGGGAACTTCTCGCCCATCGCGGCCTCGTCCATCACGTCGGCGCCGACGCCGAACTTGGCCAGGCGCTCGACCATGGCCGCGTTCTGCGCGCGGTCGTAGCCCAGCATCCAGAGCGCGCCCGTCTCGACGAACTTGGCCACGGCGCCGTCGTCCTGCAGGTAGGCCTGCCAGTTCTTGTGCGCGGCGATGCCGTCCAGGGCGAAGCCCATGGTCTCGTCGAAGGAGTAGTAGGCCCGCTGGAAGCCCGTGGAGTAGCCGCTCGAGCCGGCGCCGAGCGCCGGCGCGGCCTCGAGCACCGTGACCCGGTGGGCCGGGTCCCGCCGCTTCAGCTGGTAGGCGATGTTCAGGCCCATGACGCCGCCGCCCACGACGAGCGTGTCGCACGTCCGCGCCGAGGTCGAGAAGGCCCGCCGCCTGGCCGGCTGCGGCCGCCGGCCGGCCGCCGGCGCCGCCAGCGCAGCCGGCGCCGGGCGCGCGGCGGCCACGTGGTCCTGGAGGAAGGCGCCGACGCGGTCCGCGGCCGCGCCCTCGAGCCAAGCGGAGTAGCGCTCGCCGATGCGCAGCTTGTCGGCCTCCTCGACGAGTGGGATGGCGACCGTGGGCGACACGCCGTGGCTTTCCGAGGCCGCGAGGAGCTCGCCCGTCTTCGTGCGCACGGCCTCGAAGGTGAAGTCGTAGACGCGCGCCGGCGGCGCCTCCTTGAAGTTGTCCGCGGCGTAGTGCTCGATGGAGTCCACGATGACGGCGCCGGCGGACGTGACGCCCTCGGGCGCGACGACGCACCGCGCCTCGGCGCCCTGGCGCGCCTCGAGGGACGCGAAGGGCAAGTTCGACGCGCCGACGACGGACGCGCAGTTGAGCTCGGCGGCGCGCACGGCGGTGAGCACGCCGCTCGCCGAGCAGGGCACGAGCGCGTCGCACGCCGTGGCCCACCACTTGGACTCGGGGTCCAGGGCCTCGCAGCCCGGCACCGCGGCCCGCGCCGGGTCCAGGTCCACGGTCTTCACCGAGGCCGCGCCCAGCTCGACGAGGCACGCCGCGACGGCGCCACCGACGCCGCCGCAGCCGTGCACGACGAACGTCCGGCCCGCCACGTCGCCGACGCACGCCGTCACGGCGCCGAGGACGCCGGCCGCCGTCGCCGTGTTCGGGCAGCACGTCTCGTTCGCGAGCGCCGCGAGCACGTAGCGCCCGCCGCACCGCTCGTGCAGCGACTGCATCATCGCCGGCGTCGTGTTCATGTCGCAGCCCGTGTACATGGCGCCGTCCAGCTCCTCGAGCAGCGACGCCGTCGTCTCCAGGAGCGTCTCCCGGTCCTCCTTGGTCCAGTCGGCGACCGGCTTGTCCGCGGCGCAGACGACCTTCGCGCCGGCGAAGCCCGTGTTGTACGTCTTGTGCTTGGCGGACATGGCCACGGCCAGGCCCTCGGCCTCCTTCGTCGCCGCGGCCTTGTCGACGTACTGCCAGAGCCGCAGGCCGCCGTTGCCGGGCGTCGTGTCCTTGAGCGGGCCCGACGAGACGATGTGCAGCTCGCCGAGCTGGTTGGGCAGCGCGCGCGACGTCAGCCACGTCGACGCCGGCGACGCGGCGGGCGCGACCCGCGTCGACTTGGCTCGAGCCAGCTTCAGCGCGTCCCGGGCTGTCCTCGCTGAAGAACGCATGGCTGTGAGGCCGGGCTGCATGACTGCGCTGCGACTACCTCAACGCAAGCGAAGAGCGTTGCGAAGAGGGTTGTGGCCGTAGCGTTGCGAATACAGAAGTTTAGGTCACCTGCCGGCAATTCGCCCAAAAAAACCCGTCCGGACGACTTCCGGCGCTTGCAACACTAGCGAAGGGGGTTGTTGTGAAGGAGGTGCTGCTTGCAAGCGCCTTAGCAGGCGTCTTGCATCGCATCTATGTGCGGGTTTTTGCTAAATGAGCACAACATATCGCTTTTTTACCTGCGTGCAAGGCCAAGGGACGTTGTGACTACGTGAACGCGTCTGCGAACGTATATCAGCCTATCATGGTGCAGCATGCCGCGCGCCGCCTTGCAGCAGCAGCAGGCGCACCTCTCGCACGCCGTGCTGCACCCGTAGCTGCGCGCAGCACGCTGCCGCAAACACGAAGCCTCGCAGCCGAGGCCGGCGGCAAGCACGTGCCCTGGGGCGTCGCCGGCGAGGCCACCTACACCGCGTCGACGAAGGGGTGCTTCGACGTGATCGCGCGCTGCGGCCCGCTCGTGCAGCAGGCGACCGAGCGCGCGCTGGCGGCGCGCAAGGCGCGGGGCGCCGCGAACGAGCCGTTCCACATCGCGGACTTCGGCACGGCCGACGGCGGCACGTCCCTCCCGCTGATGCGGGACGTCGTGGTGCGCGTCCGCGCCGCGGAGCGCGACGCGGCGATCGTCGTCGGCTACGAGGACCAGGCCGCGAACGACTGGCAGTCCCTGTTCCGCCTCGTCCAGGGGCAGGTGGCGGGCGGCCCCGCGACGTACTACGAGCCCGACGCCAATGTCTACGCGGTCGCCGTCGGCACGTCGTTCTACGAGAGCTGCTTCGCGCCCGGCTCCCTCGACCTGAGCTTCTCGGCGACGGCCTTCCACTGGCTGACGTCGTGCCCGGCGGACATCCCCGACGCGCTGCACTCCGCCTGCACCGCGGACGCGGCGACGAAGGCGGCGTTCGCCGACCGCGCGCGCAAGGACTGGACGCACATCCTGTCGCGGCGCGCCGCGGAGCTCAAGCCGGGCGGCCAGCTCGTGTGCGCGAACTTCGCCACGGACGAAGGCGGCTCCTTCCTGGGGAACACGCCGGGCAAGCAGTGCATGCACACGAACTTCTCCGAGCTCTGGCGCGCGGTCGCGGGCGACGAGGTCCACGCGCTGACGAACTTCCCCAACGAGTACCGCCCGCTGGACGCGTGCCGCGCGCCCTTCGAGAACCCCTTCGTCGACCTCGCGCTCCAGGCCATCGAGACCGCCGTCGTGCCGTGCCCCTACCGCGAGGAGTGGGTCAGCGGCCCCCAGACGGACGCGCGCGCCGCCGCGGCGTCCTTCGTGCCGACGACGCGCACGTGGTCGAACTCGACGTTCGTGTCCGGCGCGACGCGCGCGGGCCGGTCGCCGGGCGAGGCCGCGGCCATGGCCGACGACCTCTTCGCCAAGTACGTCAACCTCGTCGCCGAAGACCCGGCCCAGCACGCGATGGACTACGTCCACTCCTATCTGCACGCCGAGAAGGCGTGAGCTCGCACCGCGACGGCGCGCGCTCGAGACGGCGTGCGCGACTTAACTATTCTACTGGTCCGTGGCTCCTGCACCCCGCGCTTCCCGCGCCGCGTTTCGATGGCTCGACGTTGCAGCACGGGTTTTTTTGGCTCTGAGTGCTTGAGTGCTCCTCCCTTTGCCCGGGAGACACGAGAACTGCCCGAAGCTACTAGTTCAAAGGTCCAGAGGAAGGCCGCGCAGCTCAGAGCTTGCATCAAAGAGGAGTAAATAGCAGCGTTGGCCATAGCAAGGGAGCGTTTCTGTTTAGCATGGCGTACCGTCAAGCGTTCCGAGTCCTCGCCCAGCGCGCGCCCGTCGCGGCCGCCGCGTCGGCGACGGCGCTCGCGGTCGCGACGCCGAGCCGTTGCGACTGGTGGTCGTCCAAGAAAGGGCCCGCGGCGCCCGTGGCGGCTCCCGCGCCACCCGTCGTCGAGCCGCGCACGGGCGTCGAGTTCCCCGCGGAGCAGAGCGGCCTCAAGCTGGCGGGCTGCGGCGTGCGCGTCAAGTACGGCTTCGTCAAGGTGTACGCCGTCGACGTCGGTGTAGAAACCAAGTATCTACGACTGCTCGATGGCGTGAAGTTTGACGGAGCTCTCACGAGTTGATTTCACGCAGATCGGCGTGTACGTGTCGCCGCGCGTCGCGCTGGACAAGCACGCGGCGTCGCCGCTCGCGGCGCTGCGGACCGCGCGCCGCGACGGCGCCGTCGTCGAGCTGCGCCTCACCATGGCGCGCGACGTCGCCAAGAAGACCTTCGTCGACGCGCTCACCGAGCAGATCGCGCCGCGCGCCGGAACGCCCCAGAGCGACACGTTCGCCGCGGCGATCACGGGCGGCCTGCGCGACCCCACGCCCGAGGGGTCGACGACGACGATTCACCTCGACCCCGATGGCGCGATATCCGTCCTCGACGAGACGGGCCTCGTCACCGCGCACGTCGTCGTGCCGGCCGTCTGCGACGCGTTCCTCGACATCTACCTCGGCGCCGGCGGCATATCGCCCACCACCCTGGAGGCGGTCAAGGCCGGGCTCGAGAAGTTTTGATGTCGCCACGTTCGACGCTCAGCCTGGAAGAACGAATCAGTCCGGATTCTTTTACATGGCGGGCGCCTAGGGGTGGGTATCTATAGGGTTCGGGCAAGAGGTACTAATGTTAGACCTTGGTTCGGGTTCGTTCGAGCCGGGTTTTTCGGCCTTCGAGTTTTGACCCTGCGCTGCGCACATTGCAGCGGCTCATCCAACACCAAAGCGCAAGAGATCCGCGGCGCCGCAGAGAGCAGTGCTAACCATGGCTACACACGGCAAGAACGGCGCAGCGGACGACGATGCTCGGTACCGCGCCGCGCACAAGCCGGCGGCGCTCTGGGCCGCGTACCTCGCGCGCCGCCAGCACGAGAACCCGCTCTACCTCCGTCGCACGCTATCGTACGTGCCGGGCGTGTCCACGCAGATCGGCAGCGGCCCAGCTGCGGCGCCTGCGGCGGACCGTGCGGCGGCGCGCTACCTGCGGCTCCGGCTGCCCGGCACGGCGCTGCGCGCCGCCGGCGCGCCGGCGGGCCCGCGCCTGCTGTGCGCCACGCTCTACGAGCGCCGCGGCCGGACGCTCGTGCCGCTCGAGGCCGCGCGGCCCGTCCGCCTGACGGCCGCCGCCGAGAGCAAGCCCCCCGCGTCGAAGAAGCGCAAGACCCAGGAGGCGGCCCCGCCGGGTGGCGAGGTCTGGCTCTGCTTCGACACGGAGGCGTCGTCCATGCTCGACGGCACGCGCCGGGCCTGCGTCGCGCTGCAGGTCTTCGACGCGGCGACCGGCGACGATGAGGAGGGCACCTTCGTCCGCTGGCCGGACGCGTGCACGTTCTCGGCCGAGACGGTCAGCGAGAAGGACGCCCTCGCCCTCCACCCCGTGACCCAGGCCGGCATGCCGGGGCCCCTGGGCCGGGCGTCGCACGGCGCGCTCGTCGACGTGCGAAACTTCGCCGGCGACGCGACGAAGGGCATCCTCGGCCTGGCCGACGCGCCCGCCGCGGCGCGGGGCGGCTTCGACGACGTCAAGCTTAAGGCGCTCGAGCGGAAGGCCGGCGCCTACGCCGTGCGGCTGGGCGCCGCGTGGTCCTGCGCGCCGGCGGGCGCGACGAGCGCGTCGCTCGCGGCCGCCCGGGCCGTGGCGGCTGCGCCGACGCCCGCCCCGCCGGGCGCGCCCACGGGGGACGCGGCGCCGGCCTGCGTCTTCTACCACCTCGTCTACTGGGACGCGGCGGCCAAGGCGCTCGCCTCCCGCGTGCACCGCGTCGAGGCCGCGGCGTGCGCGTGGTGCGGCTTCAGCGCCGGCACGTCCCGGGCGCTCGCGCAGCACCTCCGCTCGGAGCACGCGCCCGCGCTGCGGTGCGAGTGCCTGCTCGACGACCAGGACCGCCTGCACGTCGTCGCGACGCCGCGCGCGGTGTCGGCGGCCGCGCGGCGGGCCGGCGCCGTGCCCGACGACGACGAGGACGAGGCGGCGGCGCCCCTCGTCACCGTCACGGCGGTGGCGCCGCCCGGGGTCGTCCGGTGCTGCGCCAAGGACCAGCACGTGGTGCGCCAGGCGGCGGCCGCCGCGAGCGCCCAGGCCGACATGCCGCTAGGGACGCCGCGCGCGGCCGCGCCGACGCGCCAGTACTACCACGCGCGCACGGGCCAGCCCATCCACCCGCGCCTGCTGCAGAGCGGCTACGACTCGGACGACGACGTCGACGAGGGCTGGCGCCTCCAGCGCGCCGAGGCCCTGCTGGACGAGTTCGAGGACGTGACGCCCCCGGAGAAGGCGTTCATGAAGCTCTGGAACCGCTGGATCTTCGCGCGGCCCGTCCAGGCCGACCGCGACGTGCCGCGCGCCGTCGCCGCGTTCGCGCGCGCGCACGCGGCCGAGATCGCGGGCCAGAACCTGCGGCACAACTTCCTCCTCCACCTCTTCCACCTCTGGGACAACTCGCTCCTCGCCGCGGCACATGTCTCCGCCGCGCTCGACGTCGTCGACGACGAGGCCGCCCGGCTCGCGGCGAGTCCGCCCTAACTCATGTTACTATCTCTCTCGGATAGCTGCTAGTGAAGTAAAATCAATAAGTAGAGGTTAGACCGACGCGTCGGCGGCGGGCCACATCCCCGGCTTCTCCGTGCCGTCGAGCGCGAGCTCGCCGCAGGCCGCGATGACGACCTTCTTCGACGTCTCGCCGCCCTGGGAACCGACCTTCTCGACGGCCTCGACGACGTCCATGCCCTCGACGACCTTGCCGAAGACGACGTGCTTGCCGTCGAGCCACGGCGTCTTGGCCGTGCAGAGGAAGAACTGGGACCCGTTCGTGCCGGGGCCGGCGTTCGCCATCGAGAGCGTGCCCGCGCAGGCGTGCTTCAGCCGGAAGTTCTCGTCCTCGAACTTCTCGCCGTAGATGGACTTGCCGCCCGTGCCGTTCTGGTTCGTGAAGTCGCCGCCCTGGCACATGAAGCCCGGGATGACGCGGTGGAATGGGCAGCCCCTGTAGCCGAAGCCCGCCTCGCCCGTGCAGAGCTGCCGGAAGTTGTCGGCCGTCTTCGGCACGACGTCCCGGCGCAGGGCCATGACGACGCGGCCCGCCGCCTCGCCGTCCATGGTAACGTCGAAGAACACCTTCGGGTTGCCCCGCACCGCCAGCGCCGAGCTCTTCGTCTTCGCGCACTGCTTGTCCATCCATGCGTCGAGGTCTGCGCGCGCGGGGTGCTTCTCCTTGATCTTCTCGCCGGCCTCCCAGGCCGTCACCTTAAGGTTGCGCCAGGTCTCGCAGTCGGCCTGGTCCTTGGCCGTCCAGAGCGCCTCCAGGGCCGCGTCGTCGGCGCTTGCTACATGCTCCGCCATTTGCGTTGACTTGATCGCAGCTATGCTCTCCAGGGGCTTTAGAGGTCTCTGGCGCAGGAGTTTTGCTAAAACTGGGCAAAACGGGTTTTCACCTTGCAGGGCTAGAATCGCCGCCGATGAATCGTCGAAGCGCGGTGTTCCCCCCGGGCCCCGAGGAATCTTCGCCAACTAGTCCTAGCGCCATAACAAAACCCTTCTAGAGAACCGAGCACAGGTTTCCGAGGTCGAATGAAGAACAACACTACTACTAAGCCATAGCTGCGGCCAGCGCCTCCGCGAGCGCCCCGGCGCCGACCCGCAGCGCATCCATCGGCAGCGCCGCGTGCAGGTCGCCCGCCTCGCGGAGCTCCGGCGCGTGCGCCTCGGGCGTGCCCGGCGGCTGGGTCTGGGCGGAGAAACTCCAGCCCAACGAAACCTGGGTCCCGGGGGCCATGCCGGCCTCGCGCGTGAGCACGCACAGCACCTGGCGCGACCGCGCGGGGAGGACGTCCTGGCAGAAGAGCGACGCGCCCCGCGAGGACACGAAACCGCGGGTCCGCTCGGTCGCGTCGACGCCGATATCCACGGGCGCGGGCCCCGCGTTCACGGCGACGAGCGCGACGCCCGCCTCGTCTTCGAGCGTCAGGATCTCGACGATGGGCCGCTTGGTCCGCGGGTCCTCGAGGAGCGGCGAGCGCTTCGCCGTGTCCTCGGCGAGCTGCGCCAGCGCCGTCGCGACGACGGCGGGCGAGCACGGCGCGCCCTCGACGAGCACCGGGTTCGCGCTGTGGATCACCGCCCGGAACCGGCGCGGCTCGACGGAGTTGCGGTGCCCGAAGCAGAGCGGCACGACGAGGTAGCGCGTCGTCGGGTCGTCGTCGTGCTCGAGCATCAGGTGGCAGGTCGCGCCGGCGCGGTGCGCGACGCGCGGCGCCGCCGCGACGAGCCGGTGCGTCTGCGGGTCGTCGCCGGCGACGGCGCGGTCGCTCCGCGAGGCGACCTTGACGACCGCGCAGCCCAGGTCCAGCGCCGTCGCCGCGCCGGCCTCGCTCTGGCGCTCGGCGTGCGGCTCCTGGTAGAGCGCGACGTCGAGCGCCGTCCGCGCGTAGGCCTCGACCGCGACGCACTCGCCGCCGTTGAACGCGCTCCCGAGCCAGCCCCCGGCGCGCGCGTCGACGCGGCCCCGCAGCACGCGGCAGACCGTCAGCTCGAGGAAGTACGCCAGGAAGTCGTCCACCGCCATCCAGAAGACGCCCGGGTCCTCCCGGTCCAGGCCCAGCGCCTTCCGCGCCGCGTGCGTCATGCGCTGCGCGTCCTCGCGCGACCACTTGCCCTTCCAGAGGGCCACGCCGTTGGGGTTCCGCAGCTTGAGGAGGTGCTCGCCGTCGTAGACGCGGCACGCGAGCAAGCCGTACGCGTGCCGCGTCTGCAGCCCCTTGGCCTTCATCTCCTGGCCGAAGGCCGTCGCCGGGTCCGTGAACGTCGAGGCGCCGACGGCGAAGCCGCTCTCGAAGAGGCTGAAGACGCGCGCGAAGCACTCGACCTCGGCCTCGTCGGCGCCGCCCGGGAACCGCGCGTCGAAGGCCTCCCGGTAGTGCGCCCCGGCGTCGCCGCCGCGCTCGCGTGCGAGCGCGGCCCGGGCGCCGCCGTCGCGCGTGTAGCCGTGGAGGTGCTCCTGGTCGACGGGGAAGCCCGTCAGCGTGTGGAAGGCCTCGGCGAAGGTGCCGCCCGCGAGCGCCTCGTAGGAGCCGTGCAGCTTGGCTGCGGCCTTCTCGAGGAGCGGCGCCCAGAGCGCCCGCCGCGACGCCTTGACGTAGGCGAGCATCTCGAGGGCGTTGCACGGCAGCAGGTCGTCCACGAGCAGCGTGCGCCACTCGCCCGCGAGGCAGAGCCGCAGCTTGTACGCGCCCGCAGGGTTGTACGCGCGCGTGACGACGCAGTGCTTGAGCGTCTCCGGCGCCGTCTCGGCCAGGATGGACAGCGCGCAGACGTACCAGCAGTTGCCGACGCCGCCCTGGCGGATGTCGTCCGCGCGCGGCTCGCCGCGGAAGACCTCCCACGGCACCTGCGACGTGAGGCCCGTGACGTCGTCGCGCAGGTCCGCCGGCCGGAGCCACGCCGACGGCCGCATGGCCACCTCGAGGACGGGGTGCTCCCGGCCGCAGGCCGCGCACGCCACCATGGGCAGGTCGCCCTGGTGCTGCCGCCGCATCAGCGCGAGGACGGCCTCGCGCCCGTTCGCGTGGGGCGGCATGGCGTTCCGCGCGCAACACTGCCCGCAGCGCCACGACTCGCCGTCGTTGCCGCCGCCCGCGTAGAGGCTCGCGTCCGCCGGCGGGAAGCCCGGGTCGACGAACTGCATGCCTTCCTGCTGGTAGAACGTGTTCAGGATGTTCATCGTCTCCTCCGCGACCTTCTCGCTCTCCTCGAGGCGCTGGAACGCCGCGCTCGCCGGCGCCGGCGCGGCGGCTGGCGCGGGCGCCGCGACGGGCGCGGGCGCGGCGCGCTCGGCCGTCGCCCGCCTCAGCGCCGCGGCGGCGGCCTCGTTCGGCGTCGCGCCGCCGGCCGCCATCAGTTCCGAAAAAATCTCGCCCACGCGCTTCTGGAAGAGGGCCTTCGCGTCCGCGGGCGCGGGCGCTTCCGGTACCGGCGGCGGCGTCTCCGTCAACATGGCCAGGGCGCGCGCCAGGTCGTCGTCCCCGGTGTCCATCGGCGCGGGGCCTTGCGCTTTCTCCGCGGCCTCACTGTCCAACATGGCCAGCCGCTCGTCCACGATCCGCAAAATCGCGTCCACGCCTTCGCCACTGTCTCGCGCGAGGAGGTCGCCGTCCTCCCTGAACCCGGCTGCGACGAGGAGGGACCCGGCGCCGGAGAAGCGGTCGCGAAATAATTGCGACGCGGTCTTCAGGCGGCGGTACTTCGGGTCGTTCGGGTTCGCGGCGATCTTGGACAGGAGCTTGTGGACATGGGTCGCAGTTGCGTGCGGCACTCGTAAGAGCTCATCCCGGAGGAGGGCTTCGTCCATGAGCTCTAAGCGCGCTGAAAAGACTCCACACCGCGCTGATGCTTGCTATATCAAGGCCGCGCACCGTTATCTATGGCGCGCCGCTGTAGCGCTGTTCTGTGGTGAGTCGCACAACAATTAGAGCACTGCACGTCGGGTCAGCCGGTCTACGAAACCCGTGCATATGGAAAACCCGATTTGCATAACGATAAACGCGCAAAAGCAAAGTATCAATACACGTTCGTGTGTGTAATAAACAATCAGGAAGGCCCAATAAAAGGCAAAGCTCCTAAGAGCCTTCTGCCTGCTCAGTCAGGATACCCAACCGGAGTTACCATACGTCCAACGGGCAGACCCCCCGAGTTACCCATACGGTATTTATCTACGTCCAAGTTTCCCACCTACTACCGCGCCATGCACTCGAGCAGCGCACGCGTTCCGAGCACGTCGCCCAGGAGCGACGTCCGGTCCTCGAGTCGATCGCGGTCGCCCACGGCCTTGCGCACGACGAACGCGTCCAAGTCGACGCCGCGGACGTCGCACCAGTCGAGCAGCGCGCCGGCCGGGGCGTCGGAGGCGAACTTGCGCGTCGCCGTAGAGCCGTCGGGGCACCGCAGCTTCACCAAGACGCCGGGCCCGTCAGGCTCGGGCGCCAGCGCCTTTTCGAGCGCCGCCCGGCGCGTGAGGTCGGCGGCCGCGCGGCGCTCGGCGGCGAGCGCCGCCTCGGCCTCGGCTGCGGCGGCCGCGGCGGCCGCGGCGCGCGCCGTTGCCGCGTCCGTCGCCGACCGCCGGTCGCTGCTCTTCGCCTGGGCGAGCTCGCGCTTCTGCTCCGACGCGAGCCGGTGATCCGCGGCCGCTCGCTCGAGCGCGGCGAGGTCGTCCGCCGCCGTCTCGCGCGCGCGCGCGAGCCAGCTCTCGCCGACGCCCGTGCCGCGGTAGACGGCCACGTAGCGCAGCTGGCCGTCGCCCGTCGGCACCGCGAGCGCGCAGAACGGCGCGTGCTTCGGCAGCGCCGCGGGCATCGCCGCCGACGCGAGCCGCGCGGCGCGCGCGTAGGTCTGCGCGGTGCGCGTCGCGTCGAGCACGACCACGGCGTCGCCGCCCAAGGCTTTTACCGCATCGGCGAGCGTTTCCGCTGCCTTGGACGCGGGCGGCGCCGCGACGACGAGCACCGGCCGGCCGGTCGCGAGCGCCCGCTTGGCCGCGCGCGCCGCCGTCGCGAGCGCGCCGGGGCACGCCGCCTCGACGGCCGACGGCGCGTCGGGGCTCCCGCTCGTGTCGCCCGCACCGCCGCCGCCGAAGAGCGAGGCGAAGGCCCTGACGAGCACACCCCGCGCCGCTTTCGCCGCCGACGCGAGCGCCTTGAGCGGGTCGAAGTGCACGTCCAGGTACACCTCGCCGTCCATGTCCTCCGGCGCCTCGACGACGTCCCGCGACGCCGCCTCCACGACCGCGGCCTCGTCACCGTCGTCGCCGCCGCCGCGCGGCACGACGACGAGGCGCAGGGGTACTGGGCTCCTGCGTGCCGCCGTGCAGAGGGCCAGCAGCGCGAGGACTGCTCGCATCGTGATCTGGCGCACGCCTTTCAAGCAGGTTTGGTTGAGCTGCGATGATTGCACGTCGTTGCACGTCGCTTCCGTGTGATCCACTTGCTCACAGCTCAAGCTTTATTGGTGATGATGTACTAAGTCTTACTTGGAGAGCCAGAAAAACCCGTCCCTCAAGCCCGTACATTTTTTTGCACAGCGCAGCGCGAAATTGGCTGCTGAAGGACACGTGGCGCCGAGTTTCTTATACGTGTCTCAAGCCAACAGAATTCCGCGCAGCAACACCTTGGAGCCCGTGCAGTGCGGGCAGGGCTGATTCACGGTTTGCTGGTGAAAGACCGCTCGTCCAGCGTAAGCCTCCGTAGGCATAATGGTGCGCGTGGCCAATGAATATCTGGCGTGTGCTTGCCGCGTGCAACAGGACAACCCCAAGAAGAACATGAGCGCCGACCGCTACGAGCGGTATAAGGCGGCGAGGACGCTGCAGCAAGTTCTGGACCTCGGGGGTTCCCGCGGCGACATCGGCAACGATATGCTCCGGGGCTACATCGTGCTCGAGGACCGCGAGATCCACGAGGCGATCTTGGTCACGGCGAACGACAGCGAGCGCCGCCACCTGCCCGCGCACCTCCAGGGCCGCCTGCCGCCGACGTCCGGCTCGGACCCGCGCTCGCGGCCCCGCGCGCCGCGCGCGCCGCCACCGCCGCGGTCGCGCGCGCCGCCGTCTTTGCCGCGCAAGCTGGCGCCGCCGCCGGCCGACCTCTACGACCGCAAGCGCCCGCGCGACGCGACCGACAAGTCGTCGATGCGCAAGCGCGCCATCGCCTGCAACAAGCGCCGGGCCAAGATCTACGGCCGCGCCGTCGGCAAGGGCCGGCTCCTGCCCGTCTTCGCCGACGACACGTAGTACTTCTAGTAGTAGCATAACTCGAAGTGGCATTTGACATGTCCAGTCGCCTTACCCCTCGACGGCGTTTATATGTGTTAATTAAAACGGCGCGCGTCGACTGAGGAGGGGCGGCTCACCACCGCATCGACGCCTCGCGTCCATCCGCGAGCGCGGGCCGCACCACCTCCAGGCCCAGCTGAACGCCAATCTCCGGTTTCGGGCGCGGCGGCTGCCGCGCGCCCGCCGAGGCTTTCGGGCGCGGGCGCCGCGCGCCGGCCGACGCCGGTCGGGCCGGGCGCTCGGCGTCGCGCGACCGCGACGAGGCGGACGCGGACCGACCGTCGCCGCCGTCGGAGAACAGGCTCAAGTAGTCGAACGACCACGAGCTGTCGTCCCCCCGGTCGTCGTCGACGGTCCGGAAGCGGTCCGCGGGCGTCGGCGCCGCCGACCGCGCGGCGCGGTCGCGGCGGAAGGCGAGCGCTGCGTCAGTCTTGGCGGTGCCGCGGTGGTGCAGGGGCCGCGGGGGCCGCTTCGGGGGCGGCGCGCCCTCGTCCTCGGCGAGCGCGACCGCGGCGGCGCGCCGGCGCGCGGAGCCGGGCCGCCGCGGGTCCGCGCTGCGCTCCGGCGCGGCCGGCGGCGGCTTGCGCGGCGACACGGCGGCCTTGACGACGGACACGGCCGCCCGGAGGAGCGACTTCTTCGGGGAAGGCGCCGGCGGCTTCTCGCGCGGCGGTGGCACGAGCGCCTTCGGCGGGCCGAGCGGGCAGTGCTCGTAGAGCTTGCGCACGGGGAGCTGCGCGGCGCGCGCGAGGAGACAGTCCGAGAAGCGGAGGCACTCGAAGAGCGGCAGGTACGCGTCGCTCTTCTCCTTGGCGGCCTGCGCGGCCGCCGTGGCCCGCGCGTTCGTCCACGCCGCGCCGGCGTCGGCCGCGTCGTAGCGGAACGGCGCCGGCGGCCACGCACGCGTGAAGCCGCCACTCCGCGCGCGCCGGAGCTCGTCCTCGGTGTGGCAGACGACGTCCCAGTCGTCCGGCGCGAGCCGCTCGAGCGCGACGTCCTCGGGCCGGCCCGAGCGGCGCCACGCGTCCTGCTGCGCGCCGGCGCCGCCGGCGGGCTTGGCCGGGCCGCCGGTGCGCGACCGGTCGAGGCGGTCGCGCTTCGCGGCGCGCGCCTCCTTGCGCGCCGCCTTGGTCGAGAAGGGCTGGAAGCCCGTCGTGTGGAAGACGTCGGCCACAAGCCGGCCCTTGATGCGCCGGTCGAGCACCGAGTTGCCCATGAGCGAGGGCGAGATGTTCACCTCGATGAGCCAGGGCCGCAGGTCCGCGTCGAGCAGCACGTCGAAGCCGAAGAGCTCGTAGCAGGGCCGCCACGGCGGCGGGGGGGCGCCGGCCGGTCGCGCGGCCCGGCACGCCTGGACGTTGTGCGGCGTCAGCTCGGCCTCGGCGGCGATGAGCGTCTTGACGACCAGGTCGGCGCAACTCGCCCGCACCGCCGCCGCGTCGTGGCCGTGCGCGTCGAGCCAGCGCCACAGCGCTTGCAGCGGCCACTTGAAGGCGTCCTCGGGGTCCGCGCCGCCGGCCGTCGGGTCCGCGCCCCCCGCCGCGGCGCCGTCGTCGTCGTCGTCGTCGCCGTCGCCCTCGTCGTCGCCCTCGTCGTCGTCGCCGGCGGCGTCATCGCCGTCGGCCTCGACGTAGCGCTTGGACTTCTTGTTCACCGAGTAGTTCGTCAGGTGCACGTAGCGGCACCGCAGGTTGCGCATCGTGTAGGCGTGCGTCGAGAAGCGCACGAGGCCGTCCTCGTGCACGTAGACCACGAGCGGGTCGACGGACGTGACCAGGCAGTAGAGCCGCAGGTCGAACTTGCGGCCGTTCACGCCCAGGAAGGGCGCGTCCACGTAGCGCTGCACGACGTACTTCTTCTCCTTGGGTAGCGTCCCGGCCGCCAGCTCGCGCGACGTCGCGAGCCGGATGCCCCGGCCGCACGAGCTCGCGGGCGGCTTGACGATCCACACGGCGTGCTTGTCCAGCTTCGCCTTGCCCTCCAGCGCCCGGGCCTCGCCCGGCAGGATGTAGCCCTCCGGCATGAACGCGTAGGCCTTGGCCGCGGTGCCGCCGCGGCTGCGCGCGCGCCCCAGGCAGCGCAGCAGCCGGTCCTTGCGCCCGACGCACCACGAGCCCGGGAAGTGGTTCACGCGCTGGTGCCGCTGCTGCGTCGCGTAGACCTCGGCCCCGGGGTGCTTCGTCCACGACGCGCACCACGGCAGCCGCGTCACGTGCGCGTCGAGGGCCCCCTTCTTGCCCTTCTTCTTGGGGCCGCCCGCGTCCCCGGCCAGGCCGAGGAGGTCGCTCACGAAGTCCCCGAGCCCCGAGCCGCCGGACGGCGACGCCTCGCCCTTGACGCCCTTCAAGGCCCGCAGCTCGGTGCCGTCCTTGACCCTCCTAAAGCCCGCGAGGCCAAAGGCGTTCTTGATGCAGTTCCGCTCCCACGTGCACCGGTAGGCCAGGCGCCGCGCCCCGAGGTCCGCCGCGACGGGGAGCGGGCCCGACCGCTCGAGGTGCACGTCCTTCTGCGGGTAGGGGAAGTAGACCGTCGCCTCGCGCGCGCCGGGCCACAGCGACGGGCACATGCGGACGACGCGGCCCGCCGGCGGCGTCGGCGGCGCCGCGTCCCGCGCGACCGACATGTCCACGACCCGCTGCTCGTCCTCGTCCTCGGCCGCCGAGTCGTCGCCGTCGAGCGGCCCATCCGCCGCCGGGCCGACCGGCGCTGCCCGCGTGCTGAGGGCCGTCAAGGCGGCGCGCATCCTCCAACCGAGCGATCGGGCAGCCTTTTTCTGCTCTTGGTACCAGCGCGGGCTGCCCAACCGCTCACTCGAGCCGTTTATCTTCGAGACGAGCGCTCACCATAATATGAAATTTGTAAACCCGCGCACAAGCTGCGACCCGCTTACTCTTGGCCTCGCCCTGCGGATGGGCGCCGGAGGAGTGGGGGTGCCTCGCCCTGGGCAGGGGGGCCCGCCGCAATTAACCCGAACCGAGAATCTAACCGAGAGCACGAAGTCTAGCAAAGACGGCAAGCACCACTATAAATCAAGCGCTGTGTCGCTAGAGATGGTCACTACAGCTGTAGTTTGACCTCGGATAGATTCAGACACTGCCTCGTTTGCTGACGACCGATAAAGTGCAGAGAGCAAAATTAGCTCTGCGGGCCACAGTGATCGATTGCACGCAAGGGGCTGCCTCAAAGATGCGCGGGCTGCCTCTAAACAAGTCACTTTTAAAGTCTCGCCACGATTCAGGCGAGCTCGTGCGCGCGTCTCCACCGGCCGACGCGACGACTCCACCGGCAAAGCGCCAGCGAATTGATGACCGCGCTCAAAAACACCGCCCCCCGGCCCACGCCGGGCCCGGCAATTACTGCCCGCCGACGCCACTGCTGGAGACGACGACTGTGGCGGCGATTCTCCAACGGTCCCCCGTGGCACCTGCACCGGCCGAGACCGATAGATTCCTGCGCATGCTCAAGAGCCGCGAACAGATCCGCCTGGCAAAGGCCGCCGGTGCGCCCTGGCCCTGGTCCGACGACGATGTTCTGAACCGCCGCAAGTTCACGAACGTGTCGCGCGAGCACGACCGGGTCACGACGTGGCTCCGCGCCAACTGGACCGCTGCGCACGCAGATGCCGACGCCGCCACTGTTTTGTTCAACTGTGGTGTGTTTCGAGTTTTTGGGACCGTCGCGCTCGCGGAACAAACGGGCTGGACGGCGGACATTGGCGCGTGGGACGCTAATATGGAGCGAAGCGCCCCCATCGCGTGCTGGTGCGCCGGGAATCACGCCTTCACGCGCGCCTACAACAGAGTTCGCTTCAACGCGGAACGGCGCAAAGGCGACGCGGGGGCGGTACCGCCCGTGGACATCTATGACAAGGAACTGGCGACGCTGGAAGGGTTGAGGCGAGCCATCGAGGGCCTCGTCGCTGCGCCGGCGGGCGTCAAACTTTCATGGCGCGCCGTCTGCGCGCAGCTCCGACGAGTCAATGGATTTGGGGGATCGGGCTTCATGGCGAAGGAGGTGCTCCACGACGCCATGGGCTGGCCGTCCGTCCGACGACTCGTCCACGACGAAGGGAATTGGACGCCGCCGGGACCCGGGGCGCGGCGGGGACTCAACCGACTCTACGGCCGGCCGCTCGAACTCGGAGAACACGCGACCGCGGACTCGGACGTCGAGACTTCATTCGTCGTCGAGATGCGGCTCCTCTTGCGCACGCTGCGCTGCCTGGACCCGGACTTCTGCAAGAGCGTCGAATTATCGATACACGACGTCCAGTTCCAGCTCTGCGAGTACGACAAGTACCGACGAGTCGATGACGGCGGCCACGTCGCGCCGTATCGGCCCCACGCGTCGCTGCAGATCAAAGAGTTGGAGGGGAGAGAGGACCTCTACCATACGCGCATAGGTGGAACATAAGACATTCTAGAGAGTGTCGTCGGGGCGGCTTGACTTTGACGGGTTTTTTAGCTCTCCGGCAAAGCTCTGAGACTTCAGGAGTTAAGGTTACTAGCTCGACGCCAAATTTGCCGCAGGGCCGGCCTTCGCTGGCATACACCACAACGCATGGACTCGCACGAGCAGCAGCTGCAGCGGCAGAAGCAAAAGCCGCAGGCACCGATGCTCGGTCTGCACCGGATCGTGCACCCGGCGGCCGAGCGGCCGCCGCCGTCGCCGCCGCGGCCGCCCATACTAGCGCGCGGGGAGCCGCCGACCAAGAAGGCAAAGAAATCCAACGACCGCCCGCCGCGCCCCCTCATCGACGAGCGGGAGTTAACGCACCTGGTGCAATTTCTGCTATGTCAGCTAAGGTGGCAGTACGGCCGCATCGTCGATGCCGACAGCGAGTTCGCGGCGTTCGATGAGGAGATGCGCCGCGTCGATCCGACTCAGTCGGCGGACGACGTCGCCTCGTGCGCGTCGCTCATGGCAAAGTTCTTCGACGGACCGGCCGCCGGAGACCGATGGGTGCCCTGGCACACGGTCACGTGCGAGATGGAGCTGTTTCTCATGACACAGCTGCGGGCTGCGAGCGACCTCGACGACAGAGAGAAATTTGTGCTCGCAACGGCCTTCTCCGGGTCGCGGTGGTGCCCGTTCTTCCGCGCGGTCGTATGGCCGTACTTCTCGCGGGAGCTCGACAAGGACAGCGCGTACGACGGCGACGACCGGCGCGGCCGCGCCTTGGACCCGGACACAGCCTTCAGCGAGGGCGGCGCGCTCTATCGGCGCGTGGTCGAGTGGCGGCGCCGGGGCGAGAAGCTCCACACCTCTGCCTTCAATTCCTACCCCCAGCGCGGTGACGGCGGCGACCGCTATCCGGCCTATATCTGTCGTCGCATGGCTCATTTCGCGAAAATTGGCCTGGCAGCGTGGCCGTCCGTGTCGTCGGGCGCCTGCACCCTGCAGTCCCTCGACGCGCTGTATCGAGGCTTCGACCGCATCGGGCCGACCATGTCCAAGGTCTTGCTGGTGACGAACCACCTGTGGCGGCCCGAGCTGCGGATCCTCGACGAGAGCTGCGAGGTGGGCGACGGCGCCGACGAGGCGTTCAAATTCCTATTCGGCGCGAGGGGCGGCGGGGACACCAAGCGCAAGGGGCGCCTGCGCCAGCTCTTCGACCTTCTCACCTCAGAGGAGTGCCGTCGGCTGGAACCGCGCCTGGCGCGGATGGCTGCGTGGGTCGCCACGCGGACGCGCGCCCGGTTCCCCTCGGTGCCGGCGGGCGCGATATCGGACGCACTCACGATCTACGATCTCCAGGTGCAGCTCTGCGAGTGGCGGAAGTTCCGCAAGCGGATCGATAAGAAGCGCACAATCGCGCGCGGGGTCGTACTGTAATAGAGTTTTGTAACGTTGTTCTTTATACTAGTACTGACTATGGTAGACACACTTCCCTTCCTTCCTTAGCCCCCCCTTTTCCACCGCGCATAGCGACCGAGGGCGCCGTAGAGAGAAGGCTCTCCGCGACACCCCGATAATTTCGGCGATAAATGGCCCCGCGTTCATGTAAAGGTGGGTAATTAAGTAGACCTAGAGAGTATCAGCGACATGACTATCACCGTGGACCTTGGCGCCGTTGTTCTATCAACGATCGACAGACTTGCTAGTTCTGCAGCATTGACAGCCCGCAGACGGAGCACGGTAAAGGCCCCAGACCCGTGAGTTATGAAATAAATATGCGTTTGAGGCGCTTCGGTTATGGGACGATCCATCCCGCCCGCCCGGACGACTCCTGCATAGGATTACCTGTTCCGTATGCTCCGCGCGGCTGACCGACTCCGCGACCCCTCGATCTCTTTAATTCGGGCACAAGACCGGGACCTGCGACTATCAGCGGTTGTACCATCACTATAGACCTTGGCGCCATCATTTGTTTTATCATCGACCGACTTGCGCGAGGTCCAGATTAATAATATTCAGACCCGAGCACGGGCAGCCCAAAGTACCCTTCTCGTAGTGTAGATGTCATATACTTGATTTCCACTATAGGTGGGGTAGTATGGGGCCCAACGAGGCCGCTATTACGATTCCTGGGGGCCCTCGAAAAATTAGCGTATTTGACGTTCACGGGTACCATCGGGTCCAAATAAAACACTTTTTTGGGATGCAGATCGGCTCTCGGACTCCCTCTGGGTCATATGTAATGTTGCTTGGACAGCTCCACCGCACACGCCGCCGCGCGGGGCGTGCCATAGCTCTCAAAGTGCTCACCCAACCAGCCTAAGCAACTGTAGCCTTTCCTTTTTTAGTTTTGCCACACCTCTCTTTGAGAGCTATGGCATGCCAAAAGCTCCTGCGCGTACGGTGTAGGTGTCCTACCAACAATAGATCTAACCCAGAGGGAGTCCGAGAGCCGATCTGCATCCCAAAAAAGTGTTTTATTTGGACCC
>Ga0302122_10000514_pt1 | contig 23808 bp, 33 predicted proteins | sample CB21_SCM_MG_FD_203115 | JGI IMG/M metagenome (GOLD analysis project Ga0302122, IMG submission 203115) | Marine microbial communities from Western Arctic Ocean, Canada - CB21_SCM | ecosystem: Environmental > Aquatic > Marine > Oceanic | place: Canada: Western Arctic Ocean | collected 2017-09-28
TATACATGCCTTTTTTCTTCTTTTTTCTCACTATTGGTTGGTCTGTGGATACTGCTCCACCTGTTGCATTCATCGGTGCATCTTCCCAAACCTTAAGTGTTTTCCTGTTGTCTTCTTTTTTAATTTTCTTGAATTGTTTCCAAAAGTCTGCTCTTACATTTTTAGACATTTTTTGACGATCTTCCCATGAGGAAGGTTTCAGGGCCATTCTTGTTCTACTTTCTTTAGTATAAGTCATCGCCAGTTACCAGTACACGATCCATATCAATATAACCCACATATACTTTCAGTCCAAACACCATACTGTGTTCAGCTAGTATACGAATGGGGGTTTTAGCAAGATATGTTGTATCGTTTTGTTCTTTAAGAGGTCTTTTCAGACGGTAATCACAATTAACTAACACTTCAGGAATATCAAGTGTTTCAGTAATCATTTCATTGGTAAGGAAGTGTTCCTTCTTGATATAGTGATAAAATTTCTCACATAATTCATCCATTTGTTCTTCATCTAGATTTGTCTCTTCTTTCAACAATAGTAGTGCAACAGCGTATGATGCAAATGCAGTCTTCCCAAAAGGAACTTTGTTTAGAATTCTCTTTAGATTGAATACTAATCTATGTAATACCGAAAATGCCTGTTTTTCGTCATTAGATTCAACCTTCTTATCCTTAAGTCTATGACCATTTTTATCAATAAGACCAAGTTTGAATGCGTCAAATTTTATCCAAGGTGTGGTTAACAACTTTAAAATTCGGAACACTATTAATGTATCTACTATTCTCATATATCTATTTAGGTGAATTAAACCCCTCAAAATGGAGAAATGGAGCCCGAAGAGGGAATCAAACCCCCGACATCCACATTACAAGTGTGGCGCTCTATCTGCTGAGCTATTCGGGCTTATAAATCTCTTAATCTTTGTGCAAGTTCATCGTCTATCGGAACATCTGTGTTCCACGATTCTGTGATATAACCTAGGTATAGTAACATTGTTTTGATGGATGGCCAGTATGAATCTTCTTTGATTTTAAAGTCCAACATCCTCATTGATGCATCGTATCCGAAGACATTGAATATGGTAATGAGGTGGTTGAGCATGAGTCTTTCTCTTAATTCTCCTGCTTCATGATAACGATGTAGAAGTCTTTTTAGGTATCTAAACCTTCGTAAGTCTTCTTGGAATTCCTCAATGTCTGAACATTGAGGGTCATCGTAGTGTTGTAGTGCGAACGCACCAAAGTTTTTAACTGTTAATTTGTCAAACAGACCCATAATATACTCATAATGTAGTTAATCTAATGTTAGTATTTAGACTAATGAACCGTATACTTTAAATGAACCACTTTCTAATTTTTCAACTTTGAGTGAAAGTCCGACAACTTGGGTCTCGTTATCAAACTGGTCGTGTGGTGTATCTACAGTCTTTCCAAAAATGTCACCGTATCTTTTGAATCCAATATTGTAAGTACCACTTTCAGTGACCTCTGCAAACTCTCCTGCTTTTTGTAGACCTAATTGAGCAAGTTTTGCTTCAATCTGACCGACTGCAGCCATTGGGTTCATAAATTCAGCGACTGCACAATGACCAAGGACGGCATTAATCCTTGATTTAACATCAGGGTCACTCAAATCATGGGGAATATGAGTTGATGATAATCCTGCTGCTCCAATGTCATGGTATTCTGTAATAAAGTCTCTAAAATTTTTCATATTATTATCCTATTATTCCTACTTTAACTGCAAGTACTTCAGCGTGAGCTGCAAATACTTCGTCTGTAGAGGCTTTTGAAATTATCTCTGTCTTACCAACACCTAGTGTAAAGGTTCCGATTAGAGCAGCTGCAGCAGTCTCTACAGATACTAATCTTGCAGAGGCTCCTGAGTTATGTACTCTTACTGCTGTTGCAGTTCCGAAATTTGCACCATTTCCACTGGATGTTCCACAAGCAGCTTCTGTTCCTAATACATTTAATTTCATAATGTCACCTTAATGTTATGCAACTGCTATTGTAGCAGTTCCACCAGTTCCAGCACCACCAGCATCAATTACATCACCTGCGACAAATACTTTGTCGGATGTTGCACCACCTGCTGAATCAACGATTGTTCCACTAATAGTCTGAGCACCGATTGTAAGTGTTTCAGTTTGTGATGGAACAGTGAATGCGAAGTTAACAGTGTTGTCTGAAGTGTGTGCAGCTGCAGTCGCTGTAACAGCACCTGTTACTGAACCTGTTACTGCAAGAGTAGCACCGTTAGTCACATTGACTAATTCGTTGTAAACAACTGTTACTATACCAGCTGCGGCTTGAGCATATGTAGATGCACCAAAGTGTACTGAGTTAATAGTTGCTTCTGCTAGAGAAGTAGATAGGTTAGTTGAACTTCCAACACAAACCAATGTTTCTGTTTGAGTTCTTGAACCTACTGTTTTTTGTAATTCCCAACCATGTGGTTTGGCCACAGTGTTGTTCTTATCTGTTTGTGTTAAGTACGATGGTTTCCCAGCGTCGTTTAATCCCCATAATGCCATTTTCTTATCTCCGTTTATCTATTGGCTACTTTTAGTATACCAGCAAATGTTGTTTTGAAAGACTTTATGTCTTTCTGTAATAGTCTAAGGTATTTAGACCGAACAGGTGTCTTAAGTTGCATTAATACGTCATGAACTTTCTCTGCATCGGCTGCTTTTACCTTCACTTTCTTCATATCATCCGTCCTGATGTCTTGATCTCTTTTAGTATCAATCAATTTCTTCAATTGCATTAATACCTGTGCATCGGGTCGTAATTGGATTCCTGTTGCAGTTGATGATAATGCCCAAACTGCTCTTTGGATTACATCGTCTTCTCCTGCCTCTGCATATTTTCCACCTGCCATAGAGGCAATTTTATCTAATGCAGTTCTTAATTCTTTTTCGTTCTTGGCTTTTGCCACTGCTCTTGCAATTTTAATATTGCCGGCATCTGACATCATTCCAAAATCCGCAACCTTCTCCATGACAGCGGCAACTTTCTTTGCCTCACCCTTCATGTAACCAAGTTTTTTAACCTTCTCTTTAAAAGACTTGTACCTTGCGTCAACTCGTTCCATGAGAATTAGTCTTCCTTTTTGTCTTCGTCTTCTTCAGAATCTTCGTCTTCACCCTTCTTCTTAGCAATTGCTTTCTTTAAGGCTGGGGGAAGTTCACCCTCTTTAACTTCTTCTTCTTCAGAATCTTCGTCTTCACCCTTCTTCTTAGCAATAGCCTTTTTTAACGCAGGTGGAAGTTCACCTTCTTTGACTTCTTCTTTGGCACCGTCTTTACCAGCTTCATCTTCACCATTCCAGTTCTTATCGATGTAGTCAAAGAATTCCTTCTTCTTATCACCTGATAACTCTGCTGGGGAAGTGACACCAAATTTCTTTAATACACCGTCAAAAAACTTCTTGTAAGCTGCAGATGACTCTACAACTTTCTTTGATGCTTCGATTAGTGAATCGGTTAAACCTAATTTATATCCTGTAAAACTCATTGTTCTAACTCTCCTGATTCGAAATAATCGAATAATTTTGTTTTGTTTTCTTCTGTAAGTTCCATAGACTTTGCAAGTCTACCTAACATGTTCTTTTCAAGTAATTTAGAAACAGGTTTTACAACCTCTTCTTCAACAATTGGTGACTCTTCTATTGCTTCGGATGCAACATTATCTTCCTCTAAAAGACCTATCAGAGCATCAATCTCTTCCAAGATGATCTCATCCTCTGTCTTAACAACAGGCTCTTTGTTTTCATTCAACCCTTGTCGAACTCTCAGTAAAGCTTCTTGCCAATTTTCTGTTTTATGTACCATATCTTTATTTATGTTATTTGAATTCTGACTACTAGATCATCGAGGCCTTTTATAAGGCTTCCTTTGATTATACAGTCCTTTCCTCTTTCAATATTAATTGGAAGATAACCATGTTCCTTCATCTTCCACCCATGTCCTTCTAATATATGTGTTGATTGAGATTCTTTATACCCAAGACTTTCACTTCTTGTCCGAAAAGCTTGTAGCTCTTCCTTGGTCACAGAATCCGTGAAAGTACGAACAACGTACTGACTTCCTGTACCGTGCTTTTCCATAATCTCTTCAGTTGTCAACATCAACTCCTGTTAATATTTAGGTCTTATTATCGGACGGACTTTTCGAACTCTCTTTTCCCTGCTTTATACATTGCAACAACACCATTATGATCTGTTATCGTGTACATTGACTGAATCTTTTCTAGTTCTGAATCTTTCTTAAATCCTAGTTTCTTCCAGTAGTTTGCAATGTTCTTGTTAACTCCCTTCTTTTGGGGAGTGTAAGGGTCTTCTGATATTGCTACATCTTTGATATCACCTGCAATTGGAGAATCTTCTTTGAATTGAAATCCTACTGATTCTACTCTATAAGCCTCACCATAGTTTGCATAGTTCAATGCTTTCTTAACGTCTTTATTTTTGGTAAGACCTCTTTTAAGTTTTTCGATTTCTTTCATTGCAAAGTTCAATGCACCACCATGATCGAGTGCAATCTCAATTGCTTTTCTTGTTGTCTTATCTGCAACTTTGTTACGTTTGAAGTAAGAGGATATCTCTTGTCCTGTTAATTTAGAACCATCCATTTTACCTTCTGAAGCTTCTTTTCTAGAACCTTTCTTCTGACCGTAGTAATCTTTAAGAAATTCTTTTGCTTGTGCAAGTGAAACTGGGTAATCTTTTGCGATGTCTTTTGCTGTTGCACCTTGTTGAATGTCTAGGAATAGGTCACCCATTTTCCCTTCGTCTAATACTTCTTCAAACATTGCTCCAATATCTCCACCTGAGATATAATCTGGCAACATTTTATCTAACTGATCAGCGGTGACTGTTTTCATTTTTTTAACTTTAACAGCAAAACCTTTCATTGTCTTACTCTTCATCATCATCTTAGCAACTTCTGTGCCACTTTTTGGATTCTTTGAATATGCTTCTGATACTTCTTCTTCACCTAATGATTCTAAGACATCTCTGTCCATCCAGTCTTCAAACTCATCGGGGTCATCGGTTTTAACTTCGTTGTTGTCCATTGCATAGTCCATGAACGCTTGGCTTGCTTTCTTATTCTTGAAGTATCCATCTTTCTCATATTTCTTGAGGTCGGCCTTAAACTTCTTCTTTAAAGCATCAAGTTCACGGTTGACTACTTTTTCTCCAAGGTCGGTTTCTTCCTTAATACCCAACTTCTTCATCTCTGCAGCGATTTCTTTGTTGATCTTTTGCAATGCACCCAAACCATTATAGTTAGGATTCCTTTCAGTTTCCTTATCGATCTTGACTAATTCTCTTTGCTTTTTAAGTAAGAGGTCTGAGTATTTTGCATACTTACCTTCTTGAATTTGTTCTATCTCTTCCTTCATACCCATCATTTTTTGTGCAATGTGTACTAGTGTTTGGATGTTAGACTTTTCCATTCGTCCTTTGTTTTGGTCGTTGACTTTTGCATGTGCATTAACAATAACACTTGCAGTGAACATATCAACCATGATACCACCAACTTTAGATGCTGATTTGGTATCTACAATCTTTTGTATTGCAGGGATAAGGTTTGCGGCTTCATCTAATGATTCCTTAATACCGTTCTTCTTTCTCCATATAAGAACAGTTTGTGCATCATTGATTTGATCAGCGTAGTTTCCTTTACCCTCGGTGTTTTTCTTATTGGAAGGATTTGCCTTCATCGCTTTCTGTGAATCTTTTTGGATGTATTCCAATGATGCTTTTGGTAAATCCCAAAAACGAACATTTTCTATGTTAGCCCCACCTCGTGGTTTACCGTCACCCATACTCCACTTTTCTTCTAAACCTTCGTCCCAATCATCTGAAGCACCTCGTGGTTTTTGAGTAAGATACTTGATAGCACCTTTTCTCAATACTGCATCAGACTTATTTTTGTTAGCAGGATACTTCTTCATGATCATCATGGTGTGGACAACCTTCTTTTCGAACTCTTTTGGAGAATCTTCTTTAGTTACCTTACCAACTTTAAGAAATTTCCAGTCAACCCCTAATTTCTTTGCAACCATTGTGATTGCTTGACGAGCTGATTTTGCCTTGACAAATACTGGAGTGTTTCCACCACCCACAGTTTTACCATTGAGTGTTTGTTTAGGAACCTGAACTGTAAATGCTTCGGTAAAGAGGGAATACTCTTCCTTGATACCAGTGTCGTATAACTTCTTACCGTCTTTATCCGTAAGAGTAGTTGCGTCAACAGGATTTTCGTCAAAGTGTACTCTACTTGATGGGTCACCGTATGATGATTTTCCTCTTACAAGTCCATCTGCTTTTCTTAGATTTGCTTTAGTTCCTGTTATAGTTACTAGTGTTTCTTTACTACCTTTTGACGTTGTAGTTAATTTTAACTTCATCATCTTTGCCATGGAATTAAATTTATCCAATTCAGGTTTTTGCATCTGTTTAACACTGTAAGTGATTAACTCTTCTTTAATACCCAATCGTTTCATAGCTTTTTTAATGGTAGGTCTTGCATCAGTATTTGGATTCTTTTTACCAGCTGAGTGTAGATCATCTAATAATGAATCGTCGCCAATCAATGAACCGATTGCTTCTATTGCTGAATCACCATCTTTACCAAGTGGTATGGGTTTTTTCATTAAATCCTTTAATCGTTTCTTTTCTTTAGAAGTTTTCGGAAGTTCCCATGTACCTTCTTTGAGTGCAGGGATAATGTTATCTTCTAGGGTCTCGTTGTAAGGAAATCCTTTTAAGGGGTTTTGAAACACCTGAGAAAATGCTTTTTTCTTCTTTGCTTCATTGACTTCATGAACCTGAGATAGATATGCTTCTACTGTTTGGCCTGGCGTATCTTCTTGATATGATAAACGAGCTTCTTCCGTTCCCATTTCTAATACACCATTGTCTGTTTTATTACCGTTCATGTTTACCCCTTTTTTTGATTTGCATAGAAAGCTGCAACTGCCATCTTTTTAATCTGTTCTGCATCTTGTCCCTTGAACTGAGGTGCATCAGAATTCTTAAAATCATTTATCCAATCCTTAATAGTAGCAGTCTTATCTAACTTCTCTGTTCTAAGTCTTGGTTCCGTTCTGTTAAATTTTTGTGATACAATCGATAGATTCGATTTATCGTTATTCATAGGATTGTTGTCTTTATGATGAACATCCTTTCCTTTAATGTCTTTTCTGTTCTTTAAAGTTCTTCGAGCTTCATTTCTTTTTGCTCGTCTTTTAATCTGTTCGGGGTCTGAGTGGTAGTTCTCATACTCCTTTTTGTAATCTCTGTCTTCAGCAATTATCCAACCCTGTCTTAAATATTTGTCTTGATCTTTCTTGTCAATGACAATAACCTTATTCTTCTTGACAACCATGACTTCTTTATTGGGATTAGTCAACTGTTTCGGGCCCTTCTCTCGGCCTTCGGTAACTTCTGTTTGTTCTATTACAGTATTCTTTGGGTATGATTTCTTAATATACGCCATTATTGATTGTACTCTTCTACTATCAATTACTGCAAAGACTCTAAACTTATTTTGGTGTCTCTTTAGAATGACTTGAGCACCCATACCAGTAGTTTCAAGTTTGTCTCCGACTGATTTTACTGTGTTGCTGGACATCTCTTTACCATCATAGAATGCATCAATGACCTTCTTATCTTTAGGAGATAATGCTTCTGTTAGGGCATCTTCCATTTCAACTTCTTCACCGAACTTAAGGAATAGTTTATTCTTATCCTGTTCCTTGTCTGTAACCTTATACCCAACAAATGATCCTACAGTGTTCAACATACCAATACCTTTCTCTTGGTTCTTTGCAATCTCTTTCTGAAGTTGTTTTTTCATTGCCGCAAGTATAACATCAATGACATGATCAATATCACTAACAAGTTTACCTTCACCTAACTCAACTGATTCGGTGTTATTCTTTCTTTCCTTCTCAGCTGATTTTCTTTCTGCATCTCTCTTCTTATTAATTGTGTCATCTTCAGATTCTTTTTCTTTTGCACCAGCAAGTCTGTCATTCTCTCTTTCATGTCTGTCTTGCAGGGATTCCAACTCTTTTGCATGTTGGTCTTTCAGTTTTTCCAGCTCACCCACTTGCTTTGCCTTGGCATTTGCAGTGTCTACGGCAACATCTTCTTGAAACATTGAATTAAAGTTTTGAATCTTTTCTTCTCTGCTACCCTTCTGAGCTGCTAAGATTTGATCTAGTATATCCATAGTTCTATTTATCTCTTTTTCTTTGTTAACTCTGCTTCTTTCCAAGCAAGTGCTTTTTTATTAGAAGGAAATTTACCAGCCCATGACATCATATGACCATAAAGTTTGTCTGCCTTCGTTTTTAATGACGCTACTGTATCATCATTCTCAATCTCAATGAAGTCCTTTCCGAACATTTTCTTGAATGCAGCTGCATTTTTTTCTACTGCTTCGTGTTCCATCTGAAGAATCTCAGGGGGTACTGTTCTTGCTCTCATTGAGTTAAGTCGTTGTGCAAGTTGTAGACTAGTCTTAACAAACACCATCTTGTATTCATATCCCAATGTATCTAGGTTCTTCTTATAGGCCTGTATCTTGGCTGCCTTTGCACTAGTAGTGTCAAAGATTAATCCTAATCTGCTGGTAATATACATATCCATTTGCTTTCCTGCAATCTTTTTCCCTTTATCTCTAAGTGCATCTCTCTTGGGATTGACTGTTCCACTACCTGTTTGTGTCATTTTCATAGACATGTTTGCAGTTTTCATTAATCGTTCAAAGTGAGTATCACTGTTGATTATCTTAAACCCTAAATTTTTCAAATTCATTGCATCTACCACTGTGGATTTACCACTGCCGGGCCCACCCATTAGGAATAATGCTTTGAATATACCTTGGTCATAAACACCTTCAATTATTAAGTCCTCAAACATATAGTTTGGCATGGACTCTTCTTTAATGTTCATTCCTTTTAGTACTGCTTTCCATAGTGTCTTTGCATGTTTCTTATCGGGAACACCCATTTCAAATGAATCAAAGTCTCCATCTTCTGCAGCAGCTCTCATCTTAGAGGCAGACATACCTGATACATCTTCTGCATCGGGGTCTCTCTCCCCTGCTGATATAACATCAATTGATGAGAATTTATAATAACCGTGTCTACCTTTTGAACCATTGTATTTCTTCAGTAGTGTTTCAAATTCTCGTATTCTGTCTGAACCCACTACCATCCGAATATTTCTATATCCTTGGTCATATAACTGTGTTGCGATCTCAAACACTTGTCGGGCCTTGGTGTTAACAATACCAACTTTCCTACTGAAGAACTTCTTCATAAAGGAAGTCTTGACAGTGTAATCTAGGGGATTTTTCTTTGCGTCTTGTGAGTGTGACATAAACACTAGAGGATCATAACCACCAGCAGATGATGCTACTAATTTGTCTATCAGTTTTGCATGGCCAACTGTAGGTGGGTTAAATCTACCAAAAGTAAACACTGCGCTCTTTTCTTTTGCTTCGAAGATTGACTTAAATGTCTTCATTTGGTTTAACCTGTGTAATTGTTCTATATTTCATTAGGGGTCTTCCATTAATGGTAATATCCCCTTTCTCATTGACACCTATTGCTTTGACAACAATTTTCTTATTCTTAAACTTGCCACCCAGTACAGTGTCCCCTATATTTATAGGTACAACAATAGACTCCGAAAATTCACTGAATGTTTTCATTTATTTTTCCATGTAACAGTTTTTTGATGGTATAGTATTCATCTGTTTAGCCCAGTCCAATTCTTGGATAAGTCTATTATACCAACTCTTGTCATAGTCCTTACTTGCTTTGGCCATGTCTTCTTTAAGTTGTTCTATTCTTACTGCAATATAATCGGGTCGTTTTCTAGGGTGTAGTTGATGTGCCATCTTAATTTCCTTCTCTTTTTGTTTGATGCTCTTTCATATGCTCATCAAACTCTGCTTGTAATTCGTCCATCTCAGCCTGCAAGTATTCGATATTTAAATCTTGTACTGCATCATCAGGTAACGCACCCAACTCACCTCTTGGCCATTTGATTCTAAACTCTTCATTCATTTCAACAGAATCTTGCATTCTAATTACATCTAATTGTAATGCCGCTAATGAACCAGTCAATGTAAAATACACTCCTGATATAGTTAGTAGTGTTAGAACGACACCTACGAGACTTTTAACATCTATAGTTAATTGACTCTTGTCGTTTAATGCCATATTATTTTGATTTGCCATATTATTTGTCCCATGCCTTAGCGGCATTAAAGTTATTCTGACTAAACTCTAGTCTATCTACGAGTTTAACTGCACTACCATCAGAATCGATTGCAACATATCCTTCAGGATTTACTACTTTAAATCCAGTATCCGTTTTAACAAATGTTCCAATACTCTTGACTCTATTCAATGATATTACGATCAATGATTTTGCTTCAATCAGGTATCCCTGAAAGTGTGCAAGATTGTCTACCATGACTTTGATACGTTTGAGGTCTCTCATTATATCCTTACCAATTTGTGTCTTTATTGCTTTGGTCTTATCCATTTTGACCTTTGCAACTATTTTGTCTTTCCAGTACGTCTCAACGTGTTTAAGGTAGTCAGCTCCATTGGGATTCCATTTACCTTGACGGATAAGGGTGTTTGTGTAAGTTTTGTATGACGCACCTGCTGCTCCTTTAGAATTAAGAACTCCCTGTATGTCATTGAATTTTTTAAGGTTTGCCTTAGAGATACCATGGAATGATTTTCCTACGTTGGTTAGGGCATTTGTGAGTTTAAGTGTTTCCTGAGCTGTCATGTTTCCATAACCAGTAGTGTCTTTATAGGTTGCATCGTCCATCCATACATTGTTATTACCAGTAGGTAGTTTTACCCCAAATGATGCACTGAGGCCATCGATTGTTGAACCTGAATACGTTGTGTGGAATACGATTCCCAATTTTGATGCTTTAATCTTCTTACCGAGCTCGGAATCTGCCTGTACAGCATACACTATAGTGTTAGGTTGGAAGGTAATATAATTCTCTCCATCCATCTTTGTATTGGTGGTGTCATCCGTGTACATTAGGTCTCCCTGTAGGATTTCGGTCAATCCTATCTTGGAAAGGTATTTGTACGAATCTAGAAACTTAGATTCAAGTTGTCCTGATAACTCAGGTGCGTCTTTGATCTGTTGGAGTGAAGTGTAGTGTAATTGTTTTTTGGTGAACAGGGATTTCTTTGCAACAAAGAATTCTCCTGATTCGGGATGAGGGCCTGCCCATATTGCTGGAGCTCCATCCCATTTGACTGTCATATTGACTTTACCTGATGCATTTCCTTTCATCATGTCCCTGAGTTCTCTCAGGAAGTTGACAGATGCACGGCCTCCTTCGATACCATTATTAATGATTTCGTCTTCGAGGTGTTCTAAATGTAAGTTTTTAACAGCCATATAGTAAATTATACACCTTTAGTGGTGTCCTGTCTACTATTTATAAGAATTAAAAAGGTGTTATTCGATTGTTGCAAGCATGGTGGCATGGGTTGATTCCATTTTGCCAATGTCTTCCCCCATAGTATTTAAAGCTGCTATATAGGTGTCATTATCATTAACATACTCATTCCATCCAGTCCAAGCGGCACATGTGGGATTTGCAGCTGCTTCTGCTTCTGATGTTATTTCAACTGCATCGGGATTATCTATTCTCCAAGCGGTGAACCAAGCTGGGGCCCCTGCACCAACAAAGGTTGAACCTTCATCAACGGGATTTATCCAAGTGTCTGTAGCATCATCATATGTGTAGCTCTTCAAAGGGTAAGTTTTATCGACACCACTTAACCAATCATGATTGAGTTTTAGTGCTGTTATTGTTGTGAGGTATTCATCACACTCAGCTTGGGTAAATATCATTATTCTGTTTCCTAATATTGGGGGGTTAAACTTTTATTTATGTTTTCTGCAGTGGTGAAGATGTCAATTTAGTCTCAATTTTAATAATTTTCTTTGACAACACTTCTACCGCGGCAGCGTTATGTTCTTTTTTCGCATCTCTAAGTTGGATTTTCAATTCGACCTTCCTCGAAAGGGAATCAATCACCTCTTGAGGTTGTAGATTCTTATTCATACTTCTATTTAGGTGAATTGTTACCCCTTTTTATTTAAAGTCGGAAAAATCTCTTGTTTGTCCATCGTTCCTACCCCTGTCAAACACTGGGACTGTGTCTTTGGTATTGTTATCTACACTGTCAATCAATTCTTCTTGTGCTTCTTGTTCACAATCATATAACCTCATACGACTTCGATCAACACCGATAATAAACCGTTTAAAGATTGTTGGGTCATTATAACGATTCTTTAACTGCTTTACTACCATCTGATCTAGTTCTTCCAACTCTTCTGATGATATCAATGCAAACATAAAGTCAGCGGTTGCTGGTAATCCAAATGACTCTGAGGTATCAGTCAATTCTATATCTGTTGAACCATAACCACTTCGTGTAGTCTGCGTTGCACTCATGATAGGTACATTGAACTCTACTGCAAGACCTCTTAGCTCTTCTGCAATTGACTTAACAAGTGTGTATGAATTTGCACCACTGCCTGGCTTAACTCTATGAGACGAACATATGTTTAGATAATCAACAAAAATTATATCGGGCCTAAAGTCCTTCTTGATATCCAATTCTTGTAATAAGTGTCTGAAATGACCAACATGTGCTGATGCAGTAGGATACTCTTTAACGATAAGTTTACCCTTGGTCTTGTCCTTGAGTTTAGCTACCTTCTTACCAAACATATTCTTGGTAATTTCACCTAAATCTTGTATAGGGACATTCAAAGTGTTTGCATCGATTCTCTCTGCAATCTTTTCTTCTGACATTTCTAGTGTGATGTACAAGACATTCTTGTTCATCATTAAGTTTGCAGATGCCATGTGACACATGAATAGGGACTTACCCACACCTGTACCTGCTAGGCAGATGTTCAAGGTTTTATTGGGTAAGCCCCCTTTCGTAACTTTGTTGAAGTATTCCAAGTCGAATGGAATTTTCTCTTCTTCTGTATGGTAGAACTCCCATCTCTCATCTGCATCTTCTAATTGGTCGTGACCAATGTTAGTATCAAATGACACAGAAAGTGCATCCTTTAATAATTCGGGTATGTCACCTCTTGATCTCTTAGACTTTTCGTCAAGGACTTCGATTGAATCCATTACTGCAATATAGATTGCTCTATCTTTGCACCACTTTTCGGATTCATCGATCAACCACTGTTGTGGGGTATCGTCTTTGTCTTTACCAATTCTCTCAACAATAGTTTTGGATGATGATACTACCTGATCTGACAGAGTAGTAGTGTTATCCAAATTAATGAGAAGTGCCTCCACTGTAGGAGTCTTGGTATATTTTTGGAAGTAATTGCTTACCTCGTCAAATACCGTCTGTTCATCAATCTCAGTGAAATATTCACCCTTTATAAAAGGAAGCACCTTCCGTGCAAATGAATCACTCTGAATCAGATTCTTCAGTATTGTCTGTTCTATTCTCGTTTGTTGTTTTTGTTCCATACTTAAAATATCCTTGTGCAACTTGTTCTAATTGTTCCATCACATCAGGTGTGAAGAACTTTTCGGGGTTGTTATTAATGGTCTTACCAAATTCTGTTTTACCAGTAGGTAGTTTAACACGAGTGCCTTCTTTTGTAAAGATACCAAATGCTAATGCCATGTCTAATAGACCATAATGTCTATCTAACCCCTTGTCGTAAGATAACCTTACATCCACTATTCTGTTTTCAACAGTCATTCTTGACTTTGCGTTCTTACAGTGAATGATATTACCTATGACTTCTGTTCCTTCTTTCTCCTTTTTCTTTGAGAGGAAGATAATTGATGATGCAGCGTATTTGAGTCCACTACCACCACCCATTTCCTTTTGAGGGAACATAGAACCTATCACATCATATGTGTGATTAGTTACAATCATCGGAACTCCTGCTCTACCTAATTTCAATGTCAAGACTCTAAATGCACCTTTGGTGATCTGAGCTCTTGTCATATCTTTAGTTTCCTTACCTTCTGCAGTGTCTTCGATTTCTTTAGTAGTTGATAACATACCAAGTGAATCTAGACAAAACATCATAGGGGGACGTTTAGATTTGGGAGTTTCCATATACTTGTCTAGTATAGAGATTGTTTGATTTCTGAATTCTTGCACTGTCACAACTGGAACGATAACGATTCTTGAAGAATCTATTCCTCTTGATTCAATCATATCTCTTGATATTGCAGATTCAGATTCAAAATAGATTACAGCTGCTTCTTTATTATCTGCAAGGAACTGTTTGACCATTCCTAATGCAAAATAAGTTTTACCTGTTGCAGATTCCCCTGCAATTGCTGTAATTTTGTTTGATGGAAGTCCACCGAAGAGTGAACCACTTAGAAGTGCATTAAACACATAGGAACCTGTATCAATAAAGCTATCTACGTCTCCAGCTGCTACTCCTTCAGAAACTATATTTGCATATTCGTTTCCACTTGCCTTTATCAGGTCTTTTAAAATACTCATAATTTATTATCACCTCTCACAATGTATACCTTAGTATACTACATAATCTATTTTTTTGTAAGGGGTTTTCCTGTAGTTTTACATGAAATATTGGATATTTTATCCCTATCAGGATTCAATCGTACATCTATGTACTTTTCCATTAGGGATTTCATTGTATGGAGTTGTATTTCTATAACTATCAAAAAGGTAAAGATGGTGCTGACCATTAAGATGTAAAAGAAATCGATTAATGTAAGTGACATTAACATGACACCTTCCTCGATCATAACTCTACAGTGCCATTCTCAATGAGAATTTCCCTGTTACCTAAATGTCTTGCTTCGGTAGTGTCTTTGTTTTCACCAGTGTATACAACTGCATGAGAATCATCAACCATTCGTTGATTTACTGATCTTCTATATCCATCTTCTGCGGTCACAAATAATTCACCAAGGATTCTTCCGAATTTACCTTTGTCATGTGAAATGAGTGATACATCCTGTTCTTCTAATAGACCTATTAGATGAGCCTTTGCTGCTTTACCGAATAGTTTCTCTACAAGATCGCGTGTTCTCGACTCAGGTGTATCAATACCCATGAGGCGTACTCGTTGTTTCTTATAAACCATGCCAAAGCCTAAATCGATATCCACATCTACTGTGTCACCATCCACCACTTTAGTGATTTTTACATTATATTCATACATTATGGTCTTATTTATCCTAAATTAGTTCTTATCATTCTATGAAATCTTCCCTTGATAATCCGTTATGTCGGTTGTGACCAACCATTGATGGTTCTTTAACTTCTTGGTCTAGGATTGGATGAGAATACCCTTCTGTTTGTTTTGTCTCATAGTCCACCATCGCTTGTTTGATAGCATCTTCTGCTAGTACACTACAGTGTAATTTGATTGGTGGAAGTTGAAGTGCATCTGCAATGTCTTTATCTTTGATTAATTTTGCTTCTGCAATCGTCTTACCCATCATCAAGTCCACGAACAATGACGAAGATGCAATTGCACTTCCACATCCGTAAGTCTTGAATTTGACATCAACAATCTTTTCGTTATCATCGAGTAATAGTTGTAGTTGCATCACATCGCCACATGCAGGAGCTCCTGCGAGTCCTGTTGCAACCTTGGGGTCGTTTCTGTCTAATGAACCCACAGAATGTTTCTGTGGATTATCTAATACGGCTTCGAACCGTTGTACTACTTCTTTACTATATGCCATATATCTATTTAGTGTAATTTAACCAAAGAAACTATCCAATGATGCAAATTGGTTTGTTCCAGTAACATACTCTATAAATTCATTTTCCGAACCACCCATCAAGAACAATGTATTCCAATTAGTAGTCCCATCTTTATTAAGACGATACCAGTGATTTATATTTCTATCCTCTCTATATTTCTTCATAGAATGATTATCAGTATTCCATGCGTTTTTAACAGACCAGTGAACACCCTCTACGATATAGTCAACACCTTCGGGTCTGAGTGAATCTCGGCCAACGAAAACTATATTATCCGTCAATTTAGTATTGATGTAGTCCTCTAGTAGTTTTCCGACATTTTGTTGGAAATTTCTAACTCTTTTAGAGGTATCTATCTCATCTTTGGTGAATACTATTTCAACTAAATTATCCAAAGAAACTATCCAATGATGCAACTGGTTCAACATTCCACCCAATTAATCCTATAATTGCCTTCAGTGGTTCTATGAATGATTTATCGAATTGCATATCATAATCAACATATGCATTTAATTCAAATTCTTTTGGTAGAACATTGATAAAGGATATCACGTTCTCGTTAATTGGGTTGGGTGTCGTGAGATATGTGAAGTGTATCTTGTCACTATTCTTAACCACTTCGTATCGTTTGTGTACGTTCTTTTGTTTGAGAAGATGGTTGTATAATAATGCACCACGAACTGCAATAGGTGTTCCCTTACCATAAATGGTAGTTGAATTACTGTATTGTGCAAGGTTGTTACAACCCCTTGGTGAGGCCATTTCTTCTACTGGTAATCTCCTGAAATCTCTCCGTGCATTTTCTACGAAATCCCATACCTCTTCTTCTGTACCATTCATAACTACTTTCAATACTTCTGTAAGTTGTTTACGAACCCATTGAGGTGTACTGGATTTTGCAGTCTCAATACCCATCATCTTAAGTTTGGGTTCCTTGAGTCTTACTCCCTCGTTGTCGTGTACGTTTAAAATGTATCGTTTCTTTGCAGTCCAAATACCACGATCTGCAATTACTTCTCTACCCATTACCATCTTCTGTTGGAATGCGTTAGTGTAGTCTGCAAGATCATCATACCCTGCTGTTAATACATCGAGAATCTTATCTTGACCTACTGTATTAAGGAAGTCTACGATCTTGGACTTGGGGGTTTCTTTTGGAAATACCTGTTGTACCATCTTATCGAAGGTCACATAAATTGAATCGGTATCCATTGCAATAACATAATCTTCATCGGTGGTATTCAGAATTTTGTTTAGATAATTGTTAATGGTTTTCTCAGCTGTCTTAATAACCATCTGTCCACTAAGTGTAATTGCCTCTGCAAGATTCGGGTCAAAGAATGCAAAGTACTGATTTGCTAATGCACCATAAGCTGAGTTGAGTGCAATCTTCCTGACCTGTTGATTGTTGTATGCTCGTTTGATAAGTGTATCAAGTTCTCTCTTACGTTTTACATCGTCACATGATTCCTTCTCAATCTGATACTGAATCATCTTACCTTTCCATTCCTTTCTTTCATCGTAGAACTTTTCCATAAGTTCAGGAAGGAACCCTTGTTTGTCTCTAGTGAACATAACTCCATTAGGTGTAACACTTCTATTTGTTCTTTTAAGACCTGATATGTCAGCTGACCGATCCAACATGTGGTCAACACTTGTTGTTATCCGTTCTCCCTTAATCATCTTCTCAGGTGAGATATTGTATTGCATAATCAAATGAGGATAGAGTGAGTTTAAGTCAAACGACATAACCCAATCGTGCATTCCCACTTGTGGTTCCTTAACATATGCACCGATAATACTATGAGTCTTACTTCTATCTAATTTCTGTGGTGGGGTTTGGATGTTCTGTTCTTTAAGGAAGTTATAGATAATGGTTTCCCAATACTTTACCATTCCAAATGTATCTGAGAAGTTACACTTTGCATTGTAAGCCATGGTCATGGTTAACTCTAACAAACCAAGTTTGTCTTCTAAGTCTTCGACCAGTGTAACGTCTTTGACATTGTACTCTAAGAACAATGAATAGTTCTGTTGGTACAGTGTGTGTAGTGAACCATAGTCTGAGTAATCAATCTTTGCTTTGTCTAACTCAACATGTGCAATGTGATTCAGTGAATATGATTCTTGATTTACGAATGTGTGTTTTTTGTACAGTTCCATGTAATCAAGAATATTGATACCATAGAGGTTGAAAATCATAACCTTCTGTCCGTAGTTGTTAGTGTAATCTCTAACATCGGACATGTTCCAAGGTGAGAACTTCTTGTGTTCTCCTTCACCAAATAACTTATCAACACGATTACAAAGATAAGTCATGTCAAATGCATCAACATTCCAACCTGTGACTATATCAAAAGATTCCTTTCTCCAATACTTGATAAACTCTGTTAACAGGAATGCTTCGTTCTTACATTCGTGATAATGTACATTTGGGGGACATTCTGCCCAAGGGCCAATACCAAAAGTATGTGCCATGAACCTGAATGGTTTGATGGTGATTGCATTTACTTTTTCTTCTGCAAGAGTTGGTTCGGGAAAACCACCCTCTGATTCACACTCAATATCAAGTGTTGCAACTTTGATTTGTTTTGGGTCATATTTGATATCACCCTGAAATTTATCTGCAATGTAAGTATACACATACTTATCATAACCATGAATCTCAAATCCATTAACCTGACTGTACTGTTCACGGAACTTTCTTGCACCACCCATAGTGTCAAGATTGACAACTTCAAGTGGTTTTCCGTCTAATGATCGGTATGCAGTATCACCTTTCTTTGAAAGGACATAATGGTTTGGACGATAAGCAACAGATAACTTAACCTGTTTCTTACCCTGATAACCTTTTACAAGAATTTTGTCTCTTGTACGACACACACTAGTATAGTAATCCATACTGTTAGTATATCATAAAAAGTTCTATTCTACAAGGGTATTTGGTTCTGAATTTCCTAACATGAAATCAATTGCATCATGTTTTTCTTTTGCGTTTGCAAAAATTTCTACTTGAGTATCCATTGCTTGAGATACTTCGGGATGTTCCCCTATACCAGCTGGATTGTTTTTATATACTTCGATATTTGCGAGTGCAATATCCATCTCTCCTTTATACTGGGACTGCAGTGCTTTCATCATTTGATCTTTCATTATTATTTGTTTCCTGTTGCGACCTTATAATTTGTCTCTAGATTCGGTCTAACTTTAAACATAGTTAGTATCTGAGATTTTGGAACCACAAAGTCATACTCTCTTGCATATGGTAACCATGGTGCAAGATTAACTTCCATCCTACCATCAATCACATTACTAATACATAGTTGTGCTTCTGAGACAGTTACGGAAGTTTTAAAAATAGAGTCGGTCACTATTCCTATAATAACCTCTCCGCCTAAAAGCTTCACTGCTTTAATTTCTGTTGTCTTAAACACAGCCTAAGACCAAGTCTTGTAATTCTGTACCCCTTCTACCGACTTGTCTAAACCATTTTGAATCTTCCATTTCAACAGCCATGGTTTTCCAGTCTTCTACAACTACTGCTTTCCACATGTTGTTAAATTTACCTAGTCTACTTCCACCTAAATTGAAAGTCATGTTTACGATCACATGTTGAATATCTTCGGGAAGACTATCGAAGTCTTCTCCACCTTTTGATTCAAATACATGAACTGCTTCAGATACATGTTTGTCGAAATCATCTTCATAATATGCATCGCAAACTTCTTGACTGACTGGCGTTCCAGCAGGTTGTCCGTCTTCTGCATCACCTTCTCTGATTAGATGTCCGACACCTAGTGTCAAGTATCCTAGTGAATCTGCATAGACTTCTAGTACTTCACCTTCGTGTCTTTTAATCTGTTCCTTCAATATCTCTTTGTTCATTTCCTTCTTTCCTTATTTGTGACTCAATTAATTCAACAAGAATATCGCCGATGAGTGTGTTTAATGCATTGTTATTTAGGAGTTCCTCAAGGTTGAGTTCATTCTTCTCCATGCCATCAGGTACTTTTCTTATCGTTCTTTGAAAATTCAAATTAGGGGTATCGTCTTCCATCTGAACCTTCCCATACTGGTATACTAGTCCTTTCCATTCACCCTCAAGGAGCTCAATTGCAGCATCTTGATTGTGTGGGTTTTCCACAACCCTGAAGACTGTACCAAACATTTTATTCTTTATCTTTCCCATGGAAACTCTACCCATTGTCCGTTATTTTCCCGACTGAAGATGACGCCGGCATCGTTTTCTTTACCAAAGATACAGTACCCCAATACACTTGGCATTACTGATGGTTTAGTTCTTGCAAAACTAACAAACTCCATGACCTTTCTCATTGTGAGACCAGTGTCATAGATGTCATCCACTACTAAAATTCTCATCCCATCTGAACCCTCAATTATCTTTTCAGATTTCCAGTTCCGAGTTGTGATTGCATTATGCATCCAATAGGGTTCTTTGTCATCACCATCTCGTGTTTGAAACCCTACGATACTCATAGGAACACTACACACATTACTTATGTGTGTAGCTAGACCCAAACTTCCTCTATAGACTCCGACCACATGATCGAACTCCATATTTTTGACATCTAGAAAATCTAAATCATAGAGGTCATAGTTATATATAATTTTAGAAGAACTCATTTAAACTTCCTGCGAATTGTGTGGGTAGCTTATCAATTGCTCCTTGATATGGTAACCAACCATTAATAAACATATCCCAATCTTTAATTTGAGATAACCCCTTGTCATTAGTCATTGGGGTATCTACTAAGCTTTGCAGTCTATCCATGAAGTGTTCGACCACTTGCATCTGATTAAAGAACGGTAAAAGTTTTGCACCATGTTTTCCTTCATCACTATTATATAGTCTTGCTTTTTCTACATTTTTTGTAGACCACTTGGTGGACTCTTCAATGAGATGTCTGAAATTTGGAATACCAAATGAATGGAATGCATATTTATTCAATTCAAATAACTCACCCAAAGATGGAATCAATTGTCTTTGATATATGTCTTCAAGAGACCTAGTTGCTCTAGATGGTGATTCTAGATCAATGTTGTTCCAGTTCTTATCTCTATATCTTGAGAAGAACCAAGAGTTTGCTTGGGTTGATGAATCGTAAGAAACATTTTCCACAAAATTAAAATATTCAGGTGATACAAAGAATGCAGTCATCATCTCATGAGAACCAACACCCAGTAAATGGATATTCTTTTTTAAGTCATCAGGAATTTCATAGTTCTTACAACCATAGATCATTTCCATTCTGTTGTTAAACCCAGTACCCGAACAAGCTGATGATAGTGAAATCGAATCACAACTTTTTAACTGTTCGTCTGTTAATCCATCCACGATTGTTTCGATGTATTGTCTACAAGATTCTACATCTTGTCCTTGAACAATCAATGAGACCTTTGAATCTGATTCAACTTCATCGAACACTTCTATCTGTCTTATAACATTTGCAAGTGTTGATTTTGATTTCTCATCGATGAGTTCTTTTGCAAATCTTCGTCCAGCTGTGGATGTCTTCATCGACCATCCAGTATTGGAACCATCAAACTCTGTTGGGATATCATCAAATATCATTGCAACACTAGAATACTTTGCTTGGTGTCTATAGATGCTATCTTTGATTTCGGGGGTCAAACCTTTCTTGGTTCTAGATAACTGCAGTCCACCACTATCTGCCATCAAGTTATGCCAAGATGACATGAGTGCATGGATAGTTTCACCGTGTTTTGGTTCACAATGAGAATTGAATAACATAGATACATTCTGATTAGAATATTTGTTATCTATATGTTTGATCTTGTCATTAAATACATCTGCATAGGGGGCCAGAACAGATTGCTTGTAGTACAAGTCTCCTGTTCCCATGGTCATCCCTGAGATTACATATTCGAAATTCATCTGTTTGCTATCGAAATGAACTCAGCTCGGGTCTTCTCATCACTGAAGAATGCACCACCCAATCTACTTGTTACCATAGATGAATTGACATCTTCAACTCCACGAGCTTTCACACAAAAATGGTCACATTCCATGTAGACTGCAACTTCTTCTGTTTTAAGAATGAACTGTAGAGCTCGGAATACTTGTTCCGTGAGTCTCTCTTGAACTTGTGGTCTACGTCCAAAGAAGTTGACCACTCTATTTAATTTAGATAGTCCTACAACATCACCTGTTGGAATATATGCAACATGACACTTACCATAGATTGTTTGGAAGTGATGTTCACATACTGATTTTACGATGATGTTCTTCTGAACTACCATTGAATTGAAATTCATTTTGTTGTCGAAGACTGTACACTTAGGAAAATTATCATAATTCATCCCAGTAAATAACTCGTCCATAAACATTGATGCAACTCTGTGAGGTGAATCTTTCATAGAATCATCATCCATGTCACAACCAATCTTTTCCATGATAACTTTAAAGTGACTTGCTACAGCCTCGGTGTTGTGTTCTCTTCCACCGTTCATAGGTGTTTCCACCCCAAGATCGACTAGGTGTTGTTGTACCTGTCTCCCTAATTCTGCATCATATTTCATATCTTCCACACTCCTTTCATTACCATTGCTTTTTTGATATCCAAGTCTTCTAGACCACGATAAGTACCATTATACACTTCGTCCTTGATTCTGTCAAGCCATTTTGCTGACCAAGGATCATTTAACCAATAATCATCTAATACTATTTTATTATTCTCTAATGAAACCCATTTCCTAAAACATGCTTTACAAACACCACAATGTTTTTCTTTACCTTCATAACATGAGTATGAATCTGCAAGTGTTTGTACTAGTCCAGCGTTGCGTAGAAACTCTCTAACTAATTGTGTTTTAGTCTTATCTTTGTATGGTGAAGATATATTGAACTTTCTTTCTTCAGTCCAATGTTGTTCTTGCCACATGTGATTAAGTAAGTCTTCCATTCTCATGTAGAACTTTTCATCTTTATCAAAAGACCTGTCTCCACTCACACTCCCCAGTAGAATCGTCTCACCGTAATGAGATGCAAGTAACACTAAGTGTGCATTTCTATTCGGAATGATTGCATCATCTCTCTCGTATTGACCAAGATTTAAAACGTCATCTAGAAATACCATTCTGTCATCAAACTCCATTGACATTCTTTCTCTCTTGTCATAGTTTGAGTTCATACTTATATTTAGCAAAACATCAGGCCGCATTATATGGTCAATGATGAGTGAGTCCATTCCACCACTGTAAAGAAGAACAGTCTTACCTCTGACTTGTTCTCTTTGTTCTGTTATCATGTTACTCATGTTCCGATTTTATTACCCCATATGTAACAATGAACTCTTGCAGATACATTGTATCCTCTATCCATTGTTTGTTCTGCAATCATAGCTGCATTATCTTTCTGTGTTTCTTCTAATGCACCTACAGGCATAATCCATATTGGGTAACCAATCCCTGCATCTCTAAATTGTACTATTGCGTCTTCAATTTCATTCCACGATTGATCTGACCCATTACAAACAAACTTTAATTGTCCTACTTTGGATACATCCCAATATTCTTTTACAGTTTCGGGTATGATTGCATCCTTCTCTCCACTGGTTCCAAATATCTTAGGACTACATGAGAAGAAGAATTCTTTACTGGTGTTTTGTATGTACTCCCTTAACACTGGATGTAATGATTTCGTACCGTTGGTTTCTATCGTTATATGTGTTGGGGTTGTCATTGCATCTAGAATCTTAACCATGTTCTTTTGTGCAGCTGGTAATAACGGTTCACCACCAGTGAATGCAAGATGAAAGTTTGGTTTCATCATACTTTCAAGTTCTTCTGCAACCATAACAGGGCCTGCACTCTTTTGAAGTTTTGCAAATTTCTTTGACCATGAGTAAGATGAATCACAACCAAATTTGAAAACTGGTAAGTCTTCTACTGCTTGGATTTCTGTTAGGTCGATTTTTTCGTAAGGAAGTTCGTAAGTGGATG
>Ga0302122_10000515_pt1 | contig 23795 bp, 19 predicted proteins | sample CB21_SCM_MG_FD_203115 | JGI IMG/M metagenome (GOLD analysis project Ga0302122, IMG submission 203115) | Marine microbial communities from Western Arctic Ocean, Canada - CB21_SCM | ecosystem: Environmental > Aquatic > Marine > Oceanic | place: Canada: Western Arctic Ocean | collected 2017-09-28
CGCATCAAGTCCATCGACACCTCAGCCGCCGAGAAAGCGCCGGGCGTGCTGGCAGTTATCACCGGGGCAGACATGCCCATCTCCGCTGACAGCACGGCGAAGGTCGGCGAAGCGTGGTCCTCCAACCGCGTAATGGCGCACGACAAGACACTGTTCAAGGGCCACCCCGTTGCCGCAATCGCAGCAACCACCCGCAACGCCGGGTATGAAGCCCTCAAGCTGATCAAGGTCGAGTACGAAACACTCGACCCGGTCCTCTCCATTCAGGATGCGATCGCACCGGGTGCGACTCTCGTTCACGACACTCTTGTGGGGAACCACCTCGGTGAGTCGGTCAAGGACACAAACATCGCGGCGGTCATTCGCCACGAGCTTGGCGATCCTGAAGGTGCTATGGCACGCGCATCACTGGTGGTGGAGCGCACGGTCGAAATGGCGACGGTTCACCAGGGCTACATCGAGCCCCAGACCGGAACCGCTTTCTGGGACGAGAACGACCGCGTAACGGTCTGGACGAGCACGCAGGGCGCATTTGGCGTCCGCACCCAAGTTTCCAGCATCCTGAACGTATCTGAAGCTGACGTACACGTCATCCCGATGGAGATCGGTGGTGGTTTCGGCGGCAAGCTGAACGTCTACCTTGAGCCGATAGCCGCCATTCTTTCGAAGAAGACCGGCCGGCCGGTCAAGGCTTACATGAGCCGTGTAGACGTTTTTGAGGCCACAGGCCCGGCTGCGGCGGCCATCATCAAGATCAAGATGGGCGTCGACGATGACGGGATGATCATCGCCGCCGATGCCGATCTTAAGTACGAGGCCGGCTCATACCCGGGTTCGCCGGTCGCAGCGGGAGCGGTTTGCTGCTTCGCTGCTTACGACCTGGATAACGTGCGAATCACTGGCTACGACGTGCTTGTCACGAAGCCAAAGACGTCCGCATACCGCGCACCGGGCTCGACGCACGTCGCATACGGCGTTGAGTCGGTGATCGACGAGATCTGCGAGAAACGCGGTTACGACCCGATCAAGTTCCGGATCAAGAACGCCTCCCGGGAAGGAAAGCGCCGCGCCGACGGACCCATCTGGGGACCGATAGGCATCACGCAGGTGCTTGAGCAGTCCCGTGACTCGGCTCACTGGACCTCCCCGCTCGAGAAGACCGGCCCGACCGGCAAGAAGCGTGGACGTGGCATCGCCACGGGCTTCTGGCGTAACGGTGGTCGACGATCTGTTGTAACCCTAAACCTGAACAGCGACGGAATAGTTTCGCTGATCGAGGGATCGGTCGACATCGGCGGCTCTCGTGCGTCCATCGCCATGCAGGCCGCAGAGGTTCTCTGCATTCCGATGGAGGACATCCGGCCGCAGGTCGCCTCCACCGACAGCGTTGGCTATACGGACAACACCGGCGGAAGCCGAACGACTTACGCCACCGGCATGGCCTCTTACAGGGCCGCCGGACTAATGGTCGAGGAATTGAAGCTCCGGGTGTCCAAAATATGGGACATCGCTACTTCAGATGTTGTGTACGACAACGGCACATTCCAGGCCAGGCAGGACGCTGAGCTTGAGTCGATGAGCATGACCTTCAAGGAGCTCGCTGGCCGTATCGACGGCACCGGCGGTCCTGTCGCCGTAACCGGCAGCGTGGACCTGGCTGACGCAGCGGGCGCTTTTGGCGCTCACCTCGTAGACCTTGAGGTAGACCTGGAGACCGGCAAGACCGACATACTCCGCTACACCGTCGTACAGGATGTCGGCGGCGCAATCCACCCGTCCTACACCGAAGGCCAGCTACAGGGCGGAGCGGTGCAGGGTATCGGTTGGGCGCTGAACGAGGAGTACTACCTGACCGACGAAGGCAAGATGGCTAACTCGTCGTTCCTTGACTACCGAATGCCGACTACGTTCGACCTCCCAGAGATCGAGACGGTACTGGTGGAGTTCCCGAACCCGTTGCACCCGTTTGGCGTGCGCGGCGCCGGTGAGGTTTGCATCGCGCCTCCGGTGGGAGCTATCGCCAACGCACTTCACGACGCACTGGGGATTCGATTCCAGCAGACGCCGGTGAAGCCAGGACGCATTCTTGAGTCTCTCGGGGTACTGAAAGACGGCGTGCAGTAAGCGACGCCACCTGAACGCTAGATCAAAAAGAAGGCCCGCTCTAACGAGCGGGCCTTCTTGCGTTTACGGCTCATGTTGTGAGAAGCGGTAATTATTCGTGTGCTTAGGTACTCGAAGCACCGAGATCAGCAAACCCCTCTATGGGGTCTACGCCCCAAAATAAACGCCCTATTGAGGCTAGGCCGCCGGGTGGACGAAGAGTGGCGTGTTTGAGCTCGCCTCTTTTTTGAGCGTCGCTATCTCGTCTTCCGTGATCGGGGTGAAGTTCTCTCCGATGTCGACCATCATTCGCCAGAGATCGACATCTCCGGGCGGTACGGCGGCCGTTATCGGCTGTGAGAGAGTGAATCTAACGGCCAGCGACATGAGTTCGGGGTCCACGATGGGTTCGTACCAGCACTTTTCGTGGGTCCGAACATTGTGATCAGCAAGCTTTGCCTTGGCCGCGCCCTTGAGCGCCAGCCTTGCTGCGCCCTTCTGTTCTGCAAGCTCAACAACCTGCGGCCCGAAGTCACCCTCGAAGTAGTTCACCCAGTTCAGCGGGAACAGGACCGAGTCGAACTCGAATGCGTTCAGAAGCCGGGTTGCGGCCTCCACCGAGTGCGCGGAAAAGCCGAGGAAGCGCACCAGCCCCTGTTCACGTGCCTTCGCAAATGTCTCCAGCGCGCCGCCGGGACCAAGGGCGATATCGACATCCTCGTCGGTCGTCATGCCATGCATCTGATAGAGATCGAAATGGTCGGTTCGTAGCTTCTTGAGCGAGTCGTGCAACTCGCGTTCCGCCCCCGCCCCATCTCTTTCACGAGTCTTGCAGGCCAGGAATACGTCATTTCGATATGGCTCCAGTGATGGGCCAAGCATGTCCTGAGCGTTGCCGTAGCGGGGCGCAACGTCGAAGTAGTTGATGCCGCGGTCTATGGCTTCGCTCACGAACCGGGCCGACTCATCGGTCTCGGCGTCCTTCACAACGATGCCGCCAAAGCCAATGATCGAGAGCATCTCTCCGGTGTTTCCGTAAGGTCGTTTTTGCATATAGTGATCCTCTCGATTGCCGTTCTGACCGCTGGTAGTCAGCCGGAATGTCTCATCAAAATTACTTCGCTGGCAACGACGAGGCCAAATCGACGCCCAGCGCCACCCATTTGTCCAGTTCAGCATCCTCGCTGAACCCATCGGGTGCGACGTACACCCAGCCCTTCATCGGCCGTCCCGTGAAATCCATTAGCCGGGCGTGTTCTCGTGACAGCGCTTCATCGTACGCTTTCGGGCCCACACGTACGATCAGCTCATCGCTGAACACTCCGCACACCATGTTCCCGTTCAGCGAAAACGCCAGTCCGCCGAACATCCGTTGCTCGGCGATACCAAAGTTACCGTGCAATACTTCGCGAACGCGTTCGGAGACTCCTTCGTCAAACGGCATCGCTTAATTAATAAGCCCCTTGTAGACATCAAGTCCCTGCCCGAACAGATCGATCACGTCCGCCCGCTGCGCATCGGTGTAGAAGCGTCCCTTGGTATTGACCCATGCCATCGATGCTTCGATGTCCTGAACGAATAACGACGCAGATGCCGCCCGAGCCTCAGACTTTACCCCCCCGGCGTCGATGTAGACCGCAGAGGTGTGCGCCCAGAGCGCCTGCGCAAACGAGTCACGCTGTGTTGAGCCGAGCCGTGCGGCAATCCAGCCGTCTGCCCCGACCACGATATCGGCCTTCAAAGTGCCTGAGGTTGCGTTAGAGGCGTTAGTGGACACGCGTTTGACCACTGAGCCGTTCTGGACGATCTCGACCGTCTCAACGGCGTAGTGCGACGACCAGTCCACCTTCACATGTGTAGTCCCTCCCGCGCTCACCTGTACGGTCGCACCGGGAGCCGAGCCGTCCACGGACATCGAAATAGCCGGGCCATTCGTGATGAAGGTCTCGCCCCGCTTAATCCCGGCCAGCCAGTTGTCGTACGAGAACTCCCCGCCGGTCTGCGAATAGATGCGGTTGGCGGAGCAGACGAACCAGTCAGACCCGGTGGAGGCCGGCATCTTGATCCCGCAGTTCAGCATTCGATACCAGGTGTCGTACTCGACATCGTTCCAGTACGGGTCGAATAGGTTGATGGCATCGACCTTGCCGAGGGCGGCAGCAACCGGTGCCTCCATGCCCTGCCCGTTGTGGCACCAGATCACCAGCCCGTTCTGGTCACGAGCATCGTCACAGGCCCATGAGAGCGGCGGGTAGTCGGGATCAAACGTGTCGATCAGCGCGCCGCGGGAGATCGGGTCCACGATGTTTCGGATGTTCAGGAACATCACATGGCCGTAGCCGCGGGACCAGCCGTCCTTGTCGTTATGACGGTTTTCTTCGCCGACCTGAACGTGGTGGTGCGTGTCCGTGTAGTCGTTCAGCACGCCGAGCGGGTATTTGTTTGTGGCGTAGTTCAAGTCCCATCGTCGGAGGATGGAGACCGCTGTCATGCGCAGGTCTTCGACCCGGGAGTCGTAGCCAAGCCGCTTGTCCGGGTTTTCTTCTTTCTCGTCGTAATGGATATGAGTGTTGCCGGGATGCCAGCCACGATCCGGTAGGTCCGCCCAGCGTTCCAAGTTGATATCGAGCGTCACGACCTCGCCAGACGAATCGACGTTCACGGTACCGGTCCACGGCCGGTACTCGGTGCCGCGTTCGACGGTTATCCGGGTCGTGCCACGCGGTACGTCAAGCGAGAAATCGCCGTTGGAGTAGAAGAAGGGCTCACCGGTTCCGACCTTCCACATGGCGTCGGCTGGGGCAAGCTGAAGCCCGTTTGGAGATAGCACCTGGACACGCGCTTGTACGGTGGCCCCGGTTGTGGGGTCGATGATCTTTCCGGAAAGTTTCGCCACGTGTGGAGGTCCTTATGTTGCTATTAGCCTTGTCTGGCGGGATTGCGTGCCCGAAGTCTCACGCCGACCGCTTCATGGCGCAAGATGTGGGTTGCAATACAAGTGGCAGCAACAGAGGACGAAATGCCAGAGTTCGTGAAACCCGGAGCTGATCCGATGGACGAGTTACGTCGCTGGCTATCGGAGGCCGTCGATGCCGGGGTTTCCAACCCGGCCGCGATGGTCCTCGCCACGGTCAGCCCCGATGGCGCGCCGTCCGCCCGAGCGTTGATGGCAGGGACTCGGGATCAGAACTCGATCACGTTCTTCACCCATTACGCGAGTCCGAAGGGCCGAGACATCGACGCCAATTCCAACGTAGAGGGCGTGTTCCTGTGGACGCCATTGGAGCGGCAGGTGCGTGTCATGGGGACGATCGCAAAGACGAGTCCTGCTGAGTCGGACTCCTACTGGTCGTCACGCCCCCGTAGCACGCAACTTGCGCTCTGTGCAGCGGAACAAAGCGTGATGGTGTCCGACCACACGGCGCTAGTAACGGCGAAAGCCGAGGTCGAAGCAAAAGTCGGAGACGCCGAGGTGCCACGCCCGGACACGTACGGCGGTTACCGTCTGACTCCGCAGTCGCTGGAGTTCTGGCAGGGGAGACCAGAGGACCGACTGCACTTGAGGGCTATCTATGAACGTGGTGCCCGTGGCGACTGGTCGTTCGGGGTCATGGCGCCGTAAGCCAACCTGCGCCGGAAACTCCGCCCGCAGTATTTCCCGCCGCGCCAGGATGCGCTCGGTGAGCGGCTGCATCGGACCACAGATTTTCCAACGTAATCCCGTTTACGTGCGGGCCACTGCTACATTGGTTGGTTGCGGGAAGTTGATTGCACCGCCCTCGTCGACGTATCGCGCAAGTGTCGTAGCCATCTCTTCATTCACGGCACTGACAATTCTTGAACGTTCCTTTTGTCCAAGTTTGGCAAACGCCGGGACGTGCGCTATGAATGATTTCTCCACGCACTCCGTGAAGGAATCGTATGCACCGAGATATCCACCTCCTAAAATCCCGCTTCTTCCAGCGGAGATCGAAGATTTGCTTTCTCGCCCAGTGAAAATGGAGTTGACCCAGCCGACGTAGGGACACCCAACCGATTCGCAAATGCCTGTGAGAGTGGGCCTCTCACAGGCATTTGCGATCAAGACCCAACCATGTGTTCGCCAGACTTCAACACCCGACGTACTTCCCGCAATGCACCCTCGCGGTCCGGGAAGAATTGAAGACCCTGGTTGCACACCACGAGGTCGAATACGAACTCGTGGTGCCCGTTAGCTACGTCGTACCTCGTCCCGTAGACGCTCTTTGTCCTCTGGCGTAATCTGGTGCAGCGGGAGGTCCAGTAGCGCACCCTTGAGGGCGTACAGGAAGGTAACGCTGGTTTCGCCCGGGAACAGGTCTGCGACGAGATTGAACGCTTTAACCGGGCCCGTTTTTTCGAGCTGTTCAACGGTCTCTATTCCGACCGCGCTCAACTGGCGCTAACTGACGGGACCAAGGTTTTTTAGGCCTTCAAGTTCAAGTCGTTGCATATCGCCGTTCCCACTCGTCATGATTTCTGGTCCATCCCAGGTAATTCAGGTAAATCTGGTGTCTTGCCTGCCCACGGCCTAAGTTGCTCAAATAAAGCCGCTGCTCGTATTACCGCCGCATCGTCGGCGTAACGCCCCACAATCTGGAGCGCTACGGGCAATCCGTCGCCCGCAAATCCGGCCGGCAGCGTGATCGCCGGATGCCCGGTGAGGTTGAACGGGTGTGTGTATGGGTACCAGTTCTGCCGGATGATGCCGACCTCTTGGCCCTCGATGACGACAGGGTCGTACAGGTCCATATCCGACTCAAGCGCCGTCCGGGTCAGGGTTGGCGTGAGGATGAGATCAAACTCATCAAACCAGCCCTGCACCTCTCGGAATAACTGTGTGCGCTGGTAGATCGCCTTTTGTAGTTCTGCTGCTGAGTAGTCGGACGCTTCGGTAATCGAGCGCAGGAAAGTGGGCGTCATCCTGTCGCCCCACTCATCTACGTAATCGCCGAATCGAGCCTGCCACGCCGCCTGGCTGAGTACCCGCCAGAACGGCTCGGGGGTTTCGAAACCGTCGTCAACTTCAACCAGCCTTGCGCCGGCCTCTTCAAACGCGCGTGCTGCTCCGTGCGTAATCGCCAAGACCTCAGAATCGATCACATCGTTGCCGAGTAAGGGTCGCCAGGCGATCTTTTTGCCTTCGAGTCCCCCGGGTGATGCGGCAGCTTTTATATAGTCCTGGCGACGTCGTCCCATGGAATGCGCGTCTGAAGGGTGTGGGCCGGACATCGTCTGCAACATCAACGCCGTGTCGGCAACAGTGCGGGTCATCGGGCCGACGTAGATGTTTGCGCCAAACGAGTCCGGCGCAGCATCGTGCGGGATAGTCCCTAACGTCGCCTTCATGCCGACGATGCCGTTCGCGGCGGCGGGAATACGTATCGAGCCGCCGCCATCAGTGCCGACGTTCAACGGCGCGAGCCCGGCCGCCGTAGCTACTGCCGCGCCACCACTTGAACCGCCTGCGATACGATCCTGATCCCAGGCGTTTGGCGTATCTCCGAACAGAGGCGCACGTGTGAACGGCTTGTGGCCGAACTCCGGCGTGGTGGTCTTGCCTATCATGATGCCGCCCGCGGCACGCAATCGTGCGACCGGAACCGCATCGGCATCCGGAACGTTGTGCTCAAAGATGTGGGAGCCCATCGTGGTACGAACGCCGCGGGTGTTGACCAGGTCTTTTACCGAGAAGGGAATACCGTGCAGTGGGCCGATTTCGTCGCCATTAGCCAGCGCCTCTTCGGCCTTGCGGGCCTGAGCCGTCGCTTCATCGTGCGCAACGGTAATGAAGGCGTTCAGGACGGGCTGGGATGCGTCGATTCGTCGAAGGGCGGCCTCGGTAATCTCTACCGGAGAAACCTTGCGCGAGCGGACCAATTCGGCCAGTTCAGTCGCGGGTGTATACGCATGCCAGTCAGACGACATCGTGCCTCGCCCCCCAGAAACCCCTAAGAAAAATAGATCATCAGCGGCCTTGCCCCCACACGGCGCGCTGTCTCCATAAGAGATTTAACCCATGTACGCTCATCTGCCAACCCCATTCACGGGCCAATCGGGACCTCCGACCTGTACGATGCATGACGAATTGACCAACGCCGTCGGGACACCCGTTAAACACCCGAACAAACACAAGAAAGTCAACTACCCTGCAAGTCGAACTCGCATACGGAGACGGACGCCTCTCGGTCGAACTTCCGGAAGAGCGAACTACGGTAATCTCGCCCGTATTCAGGCCCGCGCTAGCCGACATCGAACACGCCATCCAGACAGCGCTCCGGTCTCCGGTCAATTCCCGGCCGTTACGTGAGATAGCGCGTAAGGGCCAACGGGTTGCGATCTCTGTCTGTGACGTAACTCGTGCACAGCCGCGACAGGTGATGGTGCAGGCGATCCTGGATGAGCTTGAGGGCGTCATCGGGCCAGAAGACGTGACGATCCTGATCGCCACGGGAACGCATCGTGCGAATACCGATGACGAAATACGGGCCATGCTCGGGGATGAAATTGCTTCAGCCTGCCGGGTGGTTAATCACGTCGCACGAGACGAAAGCTCGCTCATCAATCTGGGAGTGGTCGGAAACGGCGTCCCGCTGAAGCTGAATCGTGAGTGGACTGAGGCTGATCTGAAGATCACTACCGGTTTCGTAGAGCCGCACTTTTTTGCGGGCTTCAGTGGTGGGCCAAAGATGGTCGCACCGGGACTGGCCGGTATCGACACCGTCGTGATGCTCCACGATGCGGCACGCATAGGACACCCGAACGCCACCTGGGGCGTGATCGAGGGCAATCCGGTCCACGAAGATGTGCGCGCCATCGCACGGGCCGCGGCTCCCGACTTCAGCATGGATGTGTTGCTGAACAGCGATCAGGAAGTTACCGCCGTCTACGCAGGTGAGCTGTTTGCGATGCACGCCGACGCATGCGCACAGGCAAGACTGGACTCGATGCAACCGATCGCAAATCCGTTCGACCTGGTAATCACCAGCAACTCCGGCTTTCCGTTGGACCAGAATTTGTATCAAGCCGTGAAGGGCATGTCAGCCGCCGCCCGGGTGGCTAAACCCGGAGGGGTGATCGTATGCGCCGCCGAGTGCAGAGACGGCATACCGGACCACGGCTCTTACTCGGAGATCCTCACTTCACGGCCCGATCCGGCGTCGTTGCTGGAGATGATCGAATCGCCCGGATATTCCAAGCCCGACCAGTGGCAGGTCCAGGTACAGGCGAAGATACAGATGCAGGCACGCGTGCTTGTGAAAGCCGACCGTCTCTCAGATTCTCAGATTCAGGCTGCGCACTTTGAGCCTGTCGACGATATCCAGTCGATCATTGATCACGTCGGTATCGATGCCTCCATCTGCGTCCTTCCTGAGGGGCCGCAAACGATTCCGTATATCGCTTAAAGGGCCCGCTTGAAACGCCCATTGGGCAGGTAATCATGACAGACAAACTCATCCGACCCGCCATCTCCGGAGACGCTGCGACCATCGTCAGCCTCGTACAGTCGCTCGCCGTTTACGAGAACGAGCCGGTGTCGACCGTACATCTCACCGAGGCGGATGTTCTCAGGGACGGGTTCGGCGATTCGGCTCGTTTCGAGGTGCTTCTCGCCGAGCTAGACGGCACTGCGGTGGGGTTCGCCCTGTTCTTTCACAACTACTCGACGTGGCTCGGTAAACCCGGCCTGTACCTGGAAGACCTGTACGTCGAAGAACCGGCGCGCGGCCACGGTCTTGGGCTTGACCTGATGCGGGAATTGGCCCGGATCGCCGATGAGCGCGGCTGCGCACGATTTGAGCTATCCGTGCTGAACTGGAACCCGACGCGTGAGTTCTATCACCGAATCGGGTTTGAAAACATGGATGAGTGGCTTTCGTACCGGCTCGACGAAGCTGGCATCCAGAAGCTGGCCCGCTAAAGTCCCACGTGTCGTCGGACTTTAGCGGGAGGACCTGCCGTGGATCGCTTCCGAGACGGTCCGCCGCTGGAACAGCCACCACATTCCTGCGGCCATGCCGCCGGCAACCATTGCGTTAACCATCGTCGACTCCGGTGAGTCGCCACCTACCCACGGCGTAAGCAGCACCAGTACGAAGGTCAGGATGAAGCTGCTTCGGAAGGCGCGTATGAGTGTTGCGCTGCGTCGGGCTGTCAAAAACACGCCTACGGTGAGCGCTATCACGAGCATCGAGAATGCGAACGAGCTGATTGCCATCTGGCCGCAGTTTAGCACCCGGTAACGTGTAGGGCCCTGCCGGGCGGCCACTAAGTTCATAACATCCTACTCAGAAGCATGTCCCCGGGAGTAAGATGCGCTCGCCGCGGGTGACGCGCCCGCCCCAACTTTCAGCCCTCGGGAGATCGCCTTGGTTTCGAGCGAAGTGAATATCGCAGACGTCGTCGAAGGCCCGATACCGCCTAGGGTAAATTCCGACGAGTGGCCCGGCAAGATTCACACCACGATCCAGGAAGTGCTGGATGCGATGGGACCCGCCCCGTGGTCAAAGTCGCTGATCTGGGACGAGCGCAACAATGTAACGCTCATCGCAAACGCCGCCGATGGCGGCAACATCCCCCACTGGCACAAGGATTTCGACGAGTGGTGGATCGTGATGAAGGGGACCATCAGCTGGCACTACACCGGCGGCAAGAAGGTAATTGCGAACGAGGGCGACGTTGTGTGGGTGCCGCGTGGCTCTGTGCACCACATCCAGAACGCAGGAGACGGCCTGTCGCTGCGACTGGCGATCTCACAGCCTCCCGCTGAGCACATTTCCTCGCCGTGCCAGGTCTGCGACTACGCACCCGACGCCCCTGCCGTCTTTGGTATCGCAGAGGTCAAATCTCCCGGCACTTTGAACATATCTGACACGGTCGAAGGGCCGATCCCGCCCCGGATCGACAACGCCGACTGGCCGGGCGTGCTGCACACGACGCTCGATGCGGTCAAAGCCAAACACGCAGGTGAGGACGAGTGGGCCGAGTTCATCGTTTCGGATGAACGGAATATCGGCACCCTGCTTTCTCAGCCGGAGGGCCACGGCAACGAACCGCACTATCACAAGGATTTCGACGAGTGGTGGTACGTGGCCGAGGGTCGGATCCGATGGGAACTGACCGGAGGAAAGACGTTCGTCGCCAGCAAAGGTGACATCGTCTGGGTACCGCGGGGCACGACGCACCACATCACAACAGAGGGTAAAGAGACGTCGATACGCCTGGCGATAGCCATGCCGCCAGGGGGCCATTGGAGCGCCAGTTGCGATGTGTGCGGAAGAGTGAATCCCGGTGAAGAAGTGAGCTGGATGAATGTCCCGAAGTCGAACGAAGGGCTTTCCTAACACTTCTGTAGACCAAGAAGCGCTATTTCAAACATCACTTCTCCCTCACCCCAGCCCTCTCCCGCTGGGAGAGGGGGTCGCTAAGCGAAAGGCCCGACTCCGTGGCGAAATCTCCAAAAATCGTGAAGATCGAAACCTTCCACCATGAGGAATACCCGAAGCTGGTGTTCATCAAGATCCACACCGATGACGGGTTGTTCGGCATCGGCGAGACGTCGTGGTCGCCGGAGCCGGTTCACGCGTTTATCCACGCCGACGCCGCCGAATACCTGCTGGGAAAGGACGCGAGCCAGGTGGACTGGCACTGGCACAACCTGGCAAAGATGTCCGGCGGCATGCGTTCTCGAGGGGCCGAGATGCGGGCGCTTTCGGCGATCGACATCGCCCTCTGGGACCTGTTCGGCAAACGCATGGGCGAGCCTACGTACAACATGCTTGGCGGTCTTAGCAGGGACAAGATCAAGGTCTACAACACCTGCGCCGGCTACTCATACGGCGTGAATCGGCCAGGCAACTACGAGCCCGGATCGGTCGACTACCGGCCGGACGGTCCCTACGAGGACCAACACGCCTTCCTGACCGACCCGGTTGGGCTGGCCAAAAGCCTCCATTCAGAAGGCTTCAGGGCGATGAAAATTTGGCCCTTCGACCAGTTCGTCGCCAAGACCAACGGACAGCACATCTCTGCCGAGGACATCGAGAAAGGCACAGAGCCGTTCCGATTGATTCATGAAGCGATGGGCGACCAGATGGAGGTCGCCGTTGAGATGCACCAGATGTGGAACCTGCCGTCTGCGATCAAGATCGCCCAGGCTGTGACGCCGTTCAAGCCGCTCTGGTTTGAGGACGCCGTCCAGATGGACAACCTGGATGCGCTGGCGCAGTTCCGTAAGACGACCAACATCCCGACCATCGCCAGCGAGGGCGTTTCCACCCGCTGGACGTTCCGAGAGATGTTCGTGAAGCAGGCGGTCGATATCACGATGTTCGACCTCGGCTGGGTCGGCGGTATCTCAGAGGCAAAACGTATCGCCACGATGTCTGAGGCATTCGGCATCCCGATCGCTCCGCACGACTGTGTGGGCCCGATCGCTTTCATGGCGGACGTACACCTGAGTCTGAACGCCACGAACACCTTCATCCAGGAGACGGTACGGGCGTTCAACGCCACCTGGTACAACGACATCGTGACGGTTCTGCCTAAGGTCGAAAACGGCTTTGCCTCTGTAACTGACGATCCCGGGCTGGGATTGGACTTCACCGACAAGTTCATGAATAGCGATCAGCTGACCGTCACAACGACTGAGCTTTAGGCTCCGCTACCGTGGCGAAATCGCCCATAATCGTCAAGATCGAAACCTTCCGGCACGGCGAGTATCCGCGTCTGGTTTTCGTCAAGATCCACACGGACGATGGTCTGTACGGCATCGGCGAGACGCCGGGTTCGCCAGAGCCGGTGCACGCCTTCATCCACGCCGATGCCGCCGAGTACCTGCTTGGCAAGGACGCCAGCCAACTGGACTGGCACTGGTCCAACCTGGCGAAGATGGCCGGCGGAATGCGCTCTCGTGGAGCCGAGATGCGGGCGCTCTCGGCGATCGACATCGCCCTGTGGGATTTGTTCGGCAAACGAATGGGACAACCCACCTACAACATGCTCGGCGGGTTGAGCCGAGACAAGATAAAGGTCTACGCCACCTGCGTCGGCTACCCGTTCTACATGAATCACTCAGATGGTCGTCGCCCCGGTTCCGCCGAGTACGTTCCGGAGGGGCCGTATGACGACGCACACACTTCCATGGTCGATCCGGTAGGACTGGCCGAGAGCCTGTACTCAGATGGTTACAGGGCGATGAAGATCTGGCCCTTCTCCCAATTCGCGGAGAAGACAAACGGCCAGTTCATTTCGGCCGGGGACATCGAGAAAGGGACCGAGCCGTTCAGGCTGATCCACGAGGCGATGGGCGACCAAATGGAGGTCGCCGTCGAGATGACCCAGTCGTGGAATCTGCCATCGGCGATCAAAATCGCTCAGGCGGTAACGCCGTACAAGCCGATCTGGTTTGAGGACGCGGTCCAGATGGACAACTTTGACGCGCTAGCCCAGTTCCGGCGCGCCACCAACATCCCGACGATAGCCAGCGAGGGCGTATCCACCCGCTGGTCGTTCCGGGAGATGTTCGTCAGTCAGGCGACCGATATCTGCATGTTCGACCTCGGTTGGGTCGGCGGAATTTCCGAAGCGAAACGCGTCTCGACGATGGCCGAGTCGTTTGGAATCCCGATCGCACCCCATGACTGCGTTGGTCCTGTCGCCTTCATGGCGGGCGTACATCTCAGCCTGAACGCCCCGAACGCCTTCATCCAGGAGGCGGTGAGGTCGTACAACGCCAGCTGGTACAAGGACGTCGTGACTGCCCTACCGAAGATCGAGAACGGATTCGCATCTGTATCTGACGCCCCCGGACTGGGGCTGGATTTCACCGACAAGTTTTTGAATAGCGATCAGCTAACTGTACGAGTCAGCGAGCTTTAATTACCGTCCATGAGAATTACAAAAGTGGAGACCATTCGGACCTCCAACATCCCTCGTTGGGTGTGGGTCCAGATTCACACCGATAGCGGCCTGATCGGCCTCGGGGAGTCGACCGCAGTGTCGGCCCCTACCGAAGCCCATATCCGTGCCGAGTTCGCTCCTTATTTGATCGGCAAGGACCCGATGCAGGTGGCGCAGCTGCACGAGGGCATGCAGTCCCGAAGCCGCATCGGCCCGAACGGCAGCGCGGAGTGGCGTGCGATCTCTGCGGTAGATCTGGCGTTGTGGGACATTGTTGGACAGGCGACCAACGCGCCGATCTACCAGGCCCTTGGCGGCAAGGTCCGTGATTCAGTCCCGATCTACAACACATGTGCCGACTGGCGTTACGCGGTTCGTTCAGGAACGACCTCATGGGGTCTCTCCGCACCAACGATTCACGAGACGCCGCCGGGCAAGTACGACGATCTGCAGGGTTTCCTGAACGATGCCGGTTCGGTGGCCGAGAGTCTTCTTGATGAGGGCATCAAGGCAATGAAGATCTGGCCCTTTGATCAGTTCGTTCCGAAGACAAACGGCCAGCACATATCTGCCGAAGACGTGAACAAGGGCATGGAGCCGTTCCGCAAGATCCGTGAACGCGTGGGCAACAAGATCGAGGTCATGGCGGAGCTCCACGGCATGTGGAACATCCCGTCGGCCGTAAAAATCGTCAATGCGCTGGAAGAGGTCGCCCCATACTGGGTTGAAGACGTAACTTCTGCGGACAACGTGGAGGGGCTACGACAGGTGCAGGAACGCACCCACCTCACAGTCCTTGGCAACGAGACGCTGGCAAGCGCCGAGGCGTATCTCCCGATGCTCTCAAGCGGCGCAATACGAATCCTGATGTTCGACACGACCTTTGTCGGCGGTTTTACCGAGGCCCGTAAGGTGATGTCGCTCGCCGAGGCGCAAAAAGTTCCGGCAACGCCGCACGACTGCAACGGCCCGGTAAACCTGTTCGCCGGAATTCACCTGTGTATGCACGCCCCCAACGCCTTCATACAGGAGACGACGCGGGCCTTCATCCACGAAGTGTACGGACGTGTGGTGGACCGATTGCCGCGCATCCAGAACGGCATCGTCTACGCGCCCACAGACCCCGGTATCGGCACCGCGCTGCGGGCTGACTTCCTGGCTGACCCGGCAACGGTGATTACGGCTGTTGAGGGGTAGGAGGTCACTCCGGATATGAGCAAGCAATTGCGACTAGTCATGCTGAGGAGCTTGCCGCTCGATGACGTCTTTACGACCGACCAACTTGCACTCAACTAACGGCGAAATACTTCGCTTCACTCAGGATGACTTGATGTGTGTACAACCGTTGAGTCCGGCGACGTCGGCTAGCGCTCAAACGAAACTCAAGTAACCTTTCATCCTGAACTCGATTCAGGATCCGATCTTATCCACATCCGGAACGAATCCGGTCTCACTGGCAGGTACTGGCAAACAGCCTTGCTCATTCGACAAAGATATTTCCGTGACAATCCGATCCTGAATCGAGTTCAGGATGACAATAGGATCGCCTAGGGTGACACCATCCGCACCCGATCCTGAACAAACCACACGAGTGTGCACAGGAGAACCCATGAAAGTCCTCATCACCGGCGCTACCGGCCTCATAGGAACGTCCGTTTGGGCCCGGCTGGCTGACACGCCTGACCGGTACACGCTCAAGGGCTTCGATCTTGTTGGCGATCCCGGCCGTGACATCGTCGAGGGCAATGTCGCCGACTATAACGAAGTGCGGGCGGCGCTGGAGGGGCAGGACGCAGTAGTTCACCTCGGGGCCAACGGAGGGCCGGGCGATCACTGGGACCAGATGCGTGAGTCCAACCTGGTCGGTGCCTACAACATCTTCGAATCGGCACGAGAGGCCGGCGTAAAGCGGGTTATCTTTGCATCGACCGGGCAGGTGACCTGGAATTACGAACAGGAAGACGATCTCGGCGAGGTGATAGGCGGGACTTACGACGGCGAATCCGACTCGTACGAGCGCGCGCAACACACCTGGCCGATCCGTCCGTCAGGACTGTATGCCGCTACCAAGGCCTGGGGCGAGGCGTTGGGTCGCTACTACTCAGACGTCCACAGCATATCGGTGCTATGCATTCGCTTCAGCTCCGTCAACCGGACCGATTCGCCCCTAAGCCCGACCAGCAACATCAACCCGAATGATGTCGATATGCCGGGTAACCGATCGTTCTCGCTGTGGACCAGCAATCGTGATGCAGCGCAGCTTGTCCAGAAATGCCTGGATGCGCCGGACGATCTGATGTACGACATCTTTTACTCGGGCTCGGACAATCTGTGGGGCGTAAGGGACATCTCGCACGCGAGGGATGTCCTCGGCTACCAACCGGAGGACCGAGCAGAAGACTTCAGACCAAAATACGAGGGCGGCTAGGCCCCGCTGGGCGGCCATTTGGATGGCGTTGTCTGGGCAGGTTCGTTTTTGCGCCCTTCAACCTTCCGGCCGTTCACGCCCCGTTCAGGAACTCCACGAGCAGCCGGTTTGTTGTTTCTGGTTGGTCCCAGAAGCAGACGTGGCCCGCGTCTTCGATGACTTCGAGCCTCGCTCCGAGGATCAATCGGGCGGCGCGCGTGCCGTGGTCTACGGGGAATATACGGTCGTCGTCGCCCCACAGAACCAGCGTTGGTGCTGCCAGCGAAGCCAGCTGTTTGTCTGAGAACCTTCGACGTTGCCCGAGCCATGACGTGAAGCGCTTCATGCCCTCCTTCATCGGCTCAGATCGACCCGGTCGAACACGCACGGCGTACGAGTACTCCGAGTAGGCCAATTTATCCGGCATCTCCGGCTTTCTTACCTCCCACTTCTCGAAGACTCGATCACGTACAAATCGTGTCGGCTTAAAGAGAAGTGCGCCAAGCCAGGGAGCATGAACGAGACGCCAGGCGTAGGGGATGGCGCGTCCCATGCCCGCAGAGTCGACAAGCACAAGTCGGCGCACCCGCTCCGGGTGCTGAAGAGCGGCTGTGAGGACGACCGCACCGCCAAACGACAGTCCAACGAAATCGGCTTGCTCAATTCCCAGTGCATCGAGAAAGCTGATCAGGATACGCGCCACGGATTCGGTGGGATGCCCGTCCTGATCTGCCAGGTCGGAAAGCCCGAACAACGGGCTGTCGAGGGCGATTACCCTGCGGATCTCACGTAGCGCCGCGATCTGCCCGTACCAGTTGCCGGACCCCGGGCCTGCGCCGTGCATCAGCAACACGGGCGGCAGATCGCTGTCTTTAGGCCCGTAGTCCAGATAATGAACGCGAAAATCCTCTACCTGTACGAAACCGCCTGAGTACTCCAGGCCAGCCCGCGCAAGTAGTCCGACGAGAGCCTTATAAATCGCATCCCCGCCGGGAATCCCCATTGCAGCAGTCTCGGTATTGGATTCGCTCGACATTCCCATACGTATCTGCTCGGTCTGGTTGAATAACCCTGGCAAAGGTTGGTGTCCTGCACTCAGGTGACGAAAGACCGTCCAACATTAGAATAGCCACCCAATGCCCGATAACGAAGTTTTCAGCCCGAATAATCCTGAGGACTCGACGCCGACGCAAACGCTCACCGAGCGTTCCCGCGAGCTGATCGAGTGGCCAAAGGTCCTGGACATGCTCGCCGGTCGAGCGCAGATGTTCAGGGCAAGAGAACTCGCGCTCGCACTTGAGCCGTCATACAACGAACACGAGGTCGAGCGACTTCAGGAAGAAACGGCTGAGGCTCGGCGCATCCTGGACGAGTCCGGCGACATCGGCCTCGGCGGGCTGATCGACCCCCGGCTGTATATCGACAGAGCAGAGCTTGGCGGAGTGCTTGATGGCGAGGAGTTGCGTCGCACCGGACAGGTCCTGCGTTCGCTGTGGGAGGCCCGTGAGGCAGCGCATGCGCTGGGCCGTCAAACACCGCTCGTTGGCACGCTAGCTGCGCTCATCCCGGATTTACGTTGGATCGATGAGCGCATCGGTGAGGCTATCAACGAGCGCGGCAACATCCGTGATTCGGCGACGCCCAATCTTGGAAAACTGCGTTCAGGCGTGGGCGACAACTACCGCAAACTTGCCAACCATCTCCAGAGACTGATCTCGAAACCATCCGTGCGCGATGCCATCCAGGCCCCTGTTATCGCCACTAGAGGCGACCGACTGGTGGTCGAAGTGCGCTCGAACCAGCGTTCGGTCGTGCCGGGAATCGTCCATGACGTCTCCAACACGGGTCAGACGCTATTTATTGAACCTTTCGACGCAGTAGAACTGTGCAACGGTTGGCGAGAATCCTCTGCCGCGGTGTCTCGTGAAGAGGAAAAGGTCCTCAGTCGACTCTCCGGCCTGATCTCAGATCGAGCGTACGACGCGCTCTCGGCGATCGAGGCGGCGGGCAAGCTGGATCTTGTGTTCTCACGAGCCAGACTTGCTCACATGATGCGCGGCGCAAGGGCACAGACACTCCCAGCGGGCGACGACACCGCCATCAATCTGGTCGATGTGAGGCACCCGTTGCTTGGCAACAGCGCGGTCCCGATCAGCATTTCGACCGGTCCCGACTTCCACGCTCTCGTAATCACCGGCCCCAACACCGGCGGCAAGACCGTCGCGCTCAAGACCGCCGGGCTAGCAGTCCTGATGCACCAGTGCGGAATGCAGGTTCCGGGCGACCCGCTCACCCAGATTTCGGTTTTTGACGGCGTTTACGTAGACATCGGAGACGCTCAGAGCATCGAACGCTCCGTATCGACCTTTTCGTCTCACCTCGGAGCTGTTGTGGACGTTTTGCAGGAGGCCGACGACCATTCGTTGGTGCTTCTGGACGAGCTCGGCACCGGCACGGACCCTGAAGAGGGTTCTGCTCTGGCGAGGGCGATTCTGGACCACCTTGTGGAAGGCCGAATCCCGACCATCGTTACGACCCACCATCGCGCCGTCGCCGAGCATGCGGGCGAGTCGCCCGGAATGCGGAACGCCGCTGTGGAGCTAAACCCGGACACGATGATGCCGAGCTACCGGGTGTCTATGGGCACACCGGGACGAAGTTACGCCATGGCCGTCGCCGAACGACTAGGCTTGCCCGAAGAGGTACTGGAGCGCGCACGAGATCTGCTATCTCCGGAACACTCCGCCACGGAAGCGTTGCTCATTCAGCTACAGCGTGAACGTGCAGAGATCGAAGGCCAGCTTGCCGCGGCCGAGGCGTACAGCGCGGATGCGGAAGCGGCTAAGAGCGATTTGGATAGGCGAGTACGGGCTATTACAGAGGCGCAGGACGATCTGGTGGAGGAGACACGCGCAGAGCTTCAGCGCGAGGCTGACGACGTACGCACGAGCCTGAGGCAGATCCAACGGCAAGCGAGCCAGGAACGCGATATGACGGTAGTGCGCAAAGAGCAGGAGCGCGTCAGGCGGTCATTGCAGCGCGCCGACAGGTTCAAAGTCACACGCCCGGCCGAGAGCGAGAAGATCGAACCAGAGGCGGCACCGCCGCCACCAAGGCCCGTCACGGCGGGCGACCTGGTTGAGGTTCGGGGTCTTGGCGCACAGGCGACGGTGACCGAGGTCAACTCCGACGGTTCCGCCAATCTCATCCTCGGAAACGCACGTGTGACGCTCAACATAGCCCAGTTGAAGGTGGTCACGCCGTCAGAGAACGTCAAGAAGTCCAGCGAGAAGTTGATACGGACCTCGACGCCGGTGATAGATGCGCCAACCCGGGAGCTGGATATCCGGGGTATCCGGGCTATCGAGGTTTACGAGCAGGTGGTGGCGTTCTTGGACGAGGCCGCGCTGCTGGGCCTGACCAGCGTCCGGGTCATCCATGGCAAAGGGACCGGCGCGCTTCGAGACGCTACTCGGGAGGCCCTCAAACGTCACCCGGCGGTAGGCGGTTTTGAACGGTCAGAGCAATCAATGGGCGGCGACGGATCGACCGAGATAGACCTGCTTTAGAGCTGGACGATCTCGTCTACGATCACGGTGGGTGTGGTCAGGGCCTTGTGGCCCGGGCATCTCGTGGCGATGTAGGCGAGTCGTTCTCGCTGCTCCTCATCAAGTGGGCCTTCAAACCGGATCTTGCGTTAGGTCAGGTCGACTATTCCCTCATCTCCCTCTTACTGTTCCAGATCATCGGCATGTACCCGGTCGTGCTCCAGCTCGATGTGTATGCGCTCAAGCGGCCAACCCCTGGGTCCGGCGTACATGAATACCGTGATGGACGTACATGCTCCGAGCGCCGACAACAGGAAGTCGTAGGGATTCGGGCCGAGATCAGTTCCGATCGGTTCTGGCTCGTCGGCAATAATCGTATGCCGACCGTTCGTAATTCGAGTCTCATACTTACTGTCCGAGGTTCCGGTCACCGTTACTGATGCCATACAGTTCACCTCTTTCTGAAATTTCGATTCTGGAACTTCGATTTCTGGGAACCCGGATTTACAAGTGTTCTAGGAGATTCGATACCCTGGGCCTGATGTCGGTACGAATGCGGCAGATGATGACTGCGTCCGCGTGATAAGTTTCCGGTCCAGTTGTGACGCCCTCTGGATTAATAGGTGAAATCAAGCGGAGCTGCCCTGCATGACCGAATCATCGACCTCATTTGGACAAGACCAGACCCTGATTGCACCCGAAATCGCGACAGAAGGGCAATCGTCGCCGGACGTCGCCGACATCTTAATCGTGGGTGCTGGAGCGTCAGGGGCCGCCGTCGCATGGCGTCTCGCTCAGGCCGGATTCTCCGTTGTCTGCCTTGAGCAGGGCACTTGGATTAACCCTTCCGCCTACCCGACGACGGAACACAACTGGGAGATCCTGGGCCGCCATGAGTGGAACTGGGACCCCAACAAGCGTGGCAACCCGGAAGACTACCCGGTCAACGATACCGATTCTGCTATCTCCCCACTCATGTTCGCAGCCGTCGGCGGCAGCACTATCCACTGGACGGCGCACGCTCCCCGATTCCACCCGTCTGACTTCCGTGTAAAGACGCTGGACGGGGTCGCAGATGACTGGCCAATCACCTACGACGACCTTGACCCTTACTTCGACATGAATGACAGAATGATGGGTTGCTCCGGGATAAACGGTGACCCGGCCGTGCCCCCCCGGTCGGCGCGCCCCATGCCACCCCTTCCCCTGGGTACGGACGGCCTACATATCGCCGCCGCATTTGATCGCCTTGGATGGCACTGGTGGCCGTCCGATAACTACATAAACTCGGTACCGTACATGGGCCGGGACAAATGTAACTACTGCGGTCCTGTGGGGTTCGGCTGCACAAGAAAAGCCAAATCCAGCACCGACGTGAACTACTGGCCCGAAGCGATCCGTTTGGGCGCAGTGGTTAAGACGCATGCACGCGTATCTGAAATAACGGTCGGACCTGATGGCCGAGCTACCGGGGCCAACTACATCGACCACAACCGCAACATAAAGCACCAGGCGGCGCGAAGCGTCGTGATGGCGGGCAACGGTATCGGCACGCCGCGGCTGCTACTGATGTCCAAGTCAGATGCACACCCGAACGGGCTGATCAACTCGAGCGGGCTTGTCGGCAAGAACCTGATGTTCCATCCCTATGCCATGACCACCGGTCTGATCCCGGAACTTTCCGAAACGTGGAAAGGACCGATGGGCAACATCCTGATGTCACAGGAGTTTTACGAGACCGACCTGCGTCGTGACTTCGTTCGCGGATATGCATATCAGTTCAACCGCGGAACCGGTCCGCTATCGACCGCGCTCGGCGGCGCACATGAGCCGGTGCCATGGGGGGTGGGGCATCACGAAGATTTCGCTGAGCGTTTCGGACACAATGTCACGTTGGCCGGTATCGGAGAAGACCTGCCGGAAGAGCACAACACCGTGACGCTTGATGAGCGGCTCAAGGACAGCAGTGGGCTTCCCGCCCCAAAGATCGATTACACGTTGAGCGAAAACTCTCGCCGGATGATGGATCACTCCATCAAATCAGCGACAACAGTCCTGAAGGAAGCGGGAGCAACAAGGATCATGGCAAATCCGCTGCTACGTGGCGGTGGCTGGCATTTGCTGGGGACGGCGCGCATGGGCGACGACCCCGAACGATCTGTGGTCGACCAGTGGTGCCAGTCGCACGAGGTGGACAACATTTTTGTCGTGGACGGCTCCGTGTTCGTCACCGCCGGCGCAGTCAACCCAACGCCGACGCTACAGGCAATCGCACTCCGCGCTGCCGATTACATCGCCCACGAGCGGGAAGATCTGAAGGGATGACCTGGCACCCGATGTTCCAAACCGCACACACAACTATCGGATCTCAGGAAACTAAATATGCCGACCAACGATAGGCAGCTCACAGACGCAGACCGGGTGGTTTTGAAACGGGTGATGGACCTAATCGTCCCGCCGGACGGAGATTTTCCGGGCGCAGGCGGACTCGGGCTTGCGGAACGGCTTGAAGTTGCCTCAAAACGCTATGGCCGTTTGCGATCAGGTCTGCTGTCGGTTCTAGATGCAATCTCGCTTGATATTGCGGCAAGGGTCGAGGGCGGTTTTGCTGCACTGGACGAAGAAAGGCAGATCGCCGCGCTAAAAACAATCGAGACCAACCTCCCGGTTCCATTTGCCGAGTTCGTTGAGCTTACCTACGAGACCTACTACACAAACAGCCGGGTCCACGATCGAATCGGCTGGGCAGGGCGGCCGCCACAGCCCGAGGGATTTGACCTCGAACCGTGGGATCCGTCTGTCCTGGAGACCGCCCGGAAGCGCGAACCGTTCTGGCGTGAGGTGAGCTAACGCCATTGAGTACAGTGCAAGCGACGCGCGGTTCGTTTATCTTGTGCGAACGCCGTAGGCTTTATTTGTATCCAACGACATGGCCCTGTGTGGCCAGTCACAGTAATCCCGGGTCAACCCGGGGGACAAACCCATGAAAGGGACGACAAGAAATGGACGCTGTTCAACTTAAAGAGACGCTTAACAGTGGCGGACACGTGTTCGGCTGCATGATCTCCTCGATGCAGGGAGTCAGGTTCTCCGGAGCGCTGGCCGGCAGCACACTGGACTTCGCTATCATCGACACCGAGCACGGTTCCCGTGACCGGGCAGAGAACCAACTTCTCTGCATGGTCCTCAGGCAGGCCGGAATTACCCCGATCATTCGCGTCCCCATCCCCAAACCTGAGTGGGTGGCGATGGCCCTGGATGCAGGCGCAGCCGGCGTACTTGTCCCCTACTGCGAGACCGTTGAAGAGGTCCAGGCGGTGGTCGCTACCGCCAAGTGGCACCCGCTCAAGGGCGAGTACCTGATCCGCGCCGTGACGGAAGGCAAGCTTCCGAGCGACAAAGCGAAGACGTACCTGGAGAACCGACACAAGGAATCAATCGTCATCATCGGCATCGAGTCGGTACCGGGTCACAACAACCTGGACAACATCCTGGAAGTCGATGGTATCGATGGTATCTTCATCGGCCCGAACGACATGTCCACCTCTCTCGGCATCCCGGACGACTACTCAAACGAGAAGTACACCGACGTGCTGAAAGACATCATCGCCAAGTCCGCTGCGAAGGACATCCCGGTGATGATCCACCAGCAGACGATCGAGACATCCGAGGCGGCGATCAAGCTCGGGGCGCGCTTCATCATGCACTCATCGGACGCACGCCTGATGCAGACCGCCATGCAGGACCACATGAACCAGTTGCGTCAGATCGCCGGCGCTACCTCAGCCGACGGCGGCGATCACGTGGACGTCGCCTAA
>Ga0302122_10000516_pt1 | contig 23792 bp, 12 predicted proteins | sample CB21_SCM_MG_FD_203115 | JGI IMG/M metagenome (GOLD analysis project Ga0302122, IMG submission 203115) | Marine microbial communities from Western Arctic Ocean, Canada - CB21_SCM | ecosystem: Environmental > Aquatic > Marine > Oceanic | place: Canada: Western Arctic Ocean | collected 2017-09-28
CGCGCTCCTCGGCGCCACGTTGGAGACCAAGGCCGGGCCCCGGCCCACCGCGGCGGTCCTCGCCGGCAAGGAGGTGGTCGGCCTCTACTTCAGCGCGCACTGGTGCCCGCCGTGCCGCGGCTTCACGCCGCAGCTCGGCACGTTCTACGACGGGATCAAGACTGATAAGGCCTTCGAGATTATTTTCGTGAGCAGCGACCGCGACGCGGCGCAGTTCAAAGAGTACTACGCGGAGCAAAGTGACTGGGCCGCCCTCCCCTTCGCGGACCGCGTGACGAAGAACGCGCTGTCGAAGCAGTTCAAGGTGCGGGGCATTCCCACGCTGGTCCTGCTCGACGGCCGCACGGGCGAAACGATCACGACGGACGGCCGCGAGGGCGTCTCGTCGGCTCCTCTCGAATTCCCCTGGAAACCCGCGTCTGTAGCGGACGTCCTGGCTACCTTACCGCCCTTCGTCGACACGGAGGGCGAGGAGGTGTCGTTAAGCGAGCGGCCGGGGCCCCTCCTCCTGTACTTCAGCGCGCACTGGTGCCCGCCCTGCCGCGGCTTCACGCCCCGGCTCGTGGCCTTCTTTACGGAGCTCCAGAAGCGGTACCCCGAGGCCTCCCTCGCCTTCGTCTCGAGCGACAAGGACTCGCGACAGTGGGCCTCGTACTACCAGAGCATGGGCGAGACCTGGCTCGCCTTACCGTACGACGCGCGCGCGCAGAAGGAGGCGCTGTCCAAGGTCTTTGACGTAAGCGGCATCCCCGCTTTAGTGCTGTTAGATTCGGCGCAAAATGGGCGAAAGACGATCACGACGGACGGCCGCGGTTTTGTCCAAGACAACCAGCTGGCGGACTTCCCCCATTCTTGGAAGCCTAAACCCTACGGGGACCTGACGAAGACGGCCGAGTGCAAAGGGACGTCGGTCAACGAAGCCTGGGCCCTCTGCGTCTTCGCCCACAAACTAAATGACGCTTCACAAGCCGTGGCGGCGCTTCAGGCTCTCGCCTCGAAGCACGAGGCCTCCGAGACGCTCTTCTTCTACGCTGTCGAAGACGCTGGCGTCGCGCGGCAGGTCACAAACCTCTGCGGCGTTGCGCCCCAGGAGGGCGAGGCGACGCTGGTGCTGCTGGACCTGCCCGACGACGGAGCGTATTACGCCAGGGACACGGGCGATGTCTCCGAGGCGGCGCTGGCGGCGTTCCTCGACGCTCCAGGTGTCCGCAAGCAGCTCAAAACCCCCTGAGCATTTTTATAAATAGAGTTAAGTTAAGGGTCCCCTACATTTTCGTGAGCTCGAGGTCCCCCGAGGCCGCGGACCCAAACATGGTCGTCTCGACGGAACCCGCCATCAGGCCGAACGCGATGCCCCCGCGCAGCGTGTGTTCCCGGTCCCCGGCGGGCACGCCGTTGCGCGTCGTCTGCGCCAGGGCGAGCGTGATCTCGATTTTCACGGCGAAGCCGCCCGTCTCCACGGCCTTCCACGTGCCGCCCCCGCCGCGCGACGGCGGCATTTCAACCTTGCCGTCGGCCTTCAAGCGGCACAACATGCCGTCGGCGTCGGCCCAGTCCCCCAGGATGGCCATCAGGCGCTGGCCCTTCACGTAGGCCTGCAGCTTCCGGGCGCTTTCCGTGCGGCTCGCGATCACCTGCTCGCCCTCGGTGCGGAGGACCGCCACCTTCGCGTCTCCGATCGCCTTCCAGTAAGCCTGCAGCTTCGTGGCGCTCTCGGCGCGACTGGCAATAACCGTTTCGCCCTCGGCGCGGAGGCACGCGACCTTGGCGTCCTCGATCGCCTTCCAGTAAGCCTGCAGCTTCGTGGCGCTTTCTGTGCGGCTTGCGATCACCTGCTCGCCCTCGGCGCGGAGGCCAGCGACCTTCCGCGCGACCTGGTCCGCCCAGTAGGCCTGCAGTTTCGTGGCGCTCTCCGCGCGCTCGGAAATGACGGCCTCGCCCGCGGCCCTCAGGCCTTCGACCTTTCGCGCCACCTGCCAGTCCTGCGCGGCCTGCGCGGCCGCCCTGCGTCGCGGCTGGATGCCTTCGCCCTCCGCGGCGAGGCGCGTGATGCGCTCCGCGGACGCGATCGCCGCCTCCGCCGTGTCGACCGCGTCGCCCGCCGTGATCCCCACGGCTACCGCGTTGGCGAGCGCGTCCCGGATGGGGCCGATCGCCGTGGCCGGCGGCCAGCTCGAGTACGCCCGGGCCGTTGCCAGAACGAGGCCGTCGCGCGCCGCCGCCTCCTCGGCGAGGCGTTTCTCCTCGGCGACGCGCTTCGCCTCCGCGATTCTGGCTTCCGAGGCGATCCGCTTCTCCTCGGCGACGCGCGCCGCCTCCTCCTCGGCCGCCTGCTTTTCGGCGGCGACGCGCGCGTCTTCCGCCGCTTTCGCTTTCTCCGCGGCGGCCTGCTCCTCTGCGACACGAGCTTCCTCGGCAGCCTTGGCTTTGGCCTCGGCCTCGGCCTGAGCTTTTGCTTCAGCGGCTTCGGCAGCGATGCGCGCGTCTTCCGCTGCTTTCGCTTTGGCGGCGGCCTTCTCCTCGTCTGCTTTCGCGGCGAGGCGCGCGGACTCGGCGTCCCGGGCGGCGGCCTCCTCCGTCTCGCGGAGTGCAGCTTTGGCCGCATCGGCCTCTTTGGCCCGCGCTTCAGTCTCAGCTTTGGCGGCCGCGTCGGCGGCAGCAACCTTTTTGGCAGCACTTTCGGCGGCGGCCTCTGCCGCTTCGGCTTCTGCCTCTTCCGCGGCCTTCATGGCGGCTGCCACCGCGCCGTCGTCGGCGAGCGCCGCGGCCTGCTTGCTGAGGCTGATCGCTTCGGCCGCGGCGGCGTCCGCCGCCTCGATCAGCGCGGCGGCGCCCACGACCTCGCCGCTGGGCGACAGGACTTGCTTGTTCTTCTTCTTTTTCGCGGAGAGCTCGACGGCGACTCGGTGCGGCGCCGACGGCCGCATGAACGCGGCCGTGCTCACCGCTAGGGCAAGGATCCACCCTGCTGCAAATTTCATGGCAGCGGATGGCTTGGTAGCACGCGCGCGTGACTATCTTTTGCGGATCCGCTCAGTGCTCTCGAACTGCGAGACGTCGCGGTGCGAGTGGGCCAGCGCAGCGATTGCACGCAACCTTGGCAACTTCTGTTGCGAGCTGATTGCTCCTTGCAGCGTAAGAGGGTTGCTAATGGGTCGTGGTGTCAAGTTAATAAACCCGTCCCAAAACCCGCGCGACAATGACGACGCCTGTAGTAGACGCCTGTAGTTAAGGTACACTCACTCAGCAGGTCAAGAAAGCGGGGGTTGGTTGGTTGGTTAAGCCGAGAGAAGCAAGAAATTACATCTTAGTGAGCTCGAGCCCCCCCGACGCGACCGACCCGAACATGAGGGTCTCCGCCGAGCCCGTCAGCTTGCCGTTGGAGACGCTCCCCTTGAGCGTGTGCGCCCGGTTCCCGGCGGGCACGCCGTTGCGCGTCGTCTGGGCCAAGGCCAGCGTGATCTCGACGGCCCCGCCCGCAAGTGTCCACGCGCCGCCCTCGCCCCGCGACGGCGGGACCACAACGGTACCGTCGGCCTTCAGGCGACAGAGCATGCCGTCGGCGTCGGCCCAGTCCCCCAGAATTTCCGCCGCGGCCTGGTCCTTCACGTACGCTTCCATTTTTTGCGCACCCGCGGCGCGCTTCGCGATCACCTTCTCGCCCTCGGCTTTTAAACCGGCGACCTTTTGCGCGACCGCCGCGGCCTTCACCTCCTCGACCTCCTTCACGTAGGCCTGCTGCTTCTGCGCGGTCTCCGCGCGCTGGGAAATGACCTTCTCGCCCTCGGCTCTTAGACCGGCGACCTTCCGCGCGACCTGCCAGTCCTGCGCGGCCTTCGCGGCGGCCTGGCGCCGGGGCTGGACGCCCTCGCCCTCCTCCGCGAGGGCCACGATGCGCGTCGCGGACACCTTGGCCGCCTTGGCCGCGTCGACCGCGTTGCCCGACGTGATGCCGAGCGACGCCGCTTTGTCGAGCGCGGCGTCAATGGCGTCGATCGCCGTGGACGGCGGCCAGCTCGACTCCGCCCGGGACGTCGCCAGGTACAGGGCCTCCTCGCCGGCGGCGGCGGCGGCGCGCGCGAAGGCGGCGCGGCCCTCGTCCTCGGCCGCTTCTTTTGCCTCGGCCGCCTTCGCGCCTTCGCGCTCCTTGGCGAGCTTCTTGGTGGCGGCGGCCTCGGCGGCGGCTTTGGCTTTGACCGCGGCGGCGGCAGCGTCCGCGGCGCTGGGAGCACTGTCAGTTGTCGCCGCGGCGGCCTTCGCGGCGGGCTTTGCGGGCGCCTTGGCCTTGGCCGGCGCGGCGGGCTCGTCCATGGCCTTGAGCGACTCCAGGTAGTCGCCGACGGACACGCCGGCCGGCCGCTCGCGCTTCGCGATCTCCTCGTCCAGCGACCGCACGACCGTCGCCGATACCTTGGCCGACGCCTTCTTCTTGGCTTTCTTGTCGATGGTCGAGAGCTCCTTTTTCAAGCGGCGCTTGGCGCTCAGCTTGCTGAGGCGCCGGGCCGCGAGCGGTTGCATAAACGCGGCGGCGCCCGCAAGCATCGCATAGAGGACTGCGCAGCGCATCATCGTGAGGCTGGCTCGCTAGGCGTAGCTCTCAAGCTCTGCGCGATCCAAATGAAATCTGACAAAACCCGCGCGCCACCAAAACCCGCACGTCTGGCCACCCTACGGGGACAGATTGATCGACAGGGCGAACGTGGCTCACTGTTCGGGGAGTTTCGCCGAGGCGGTTCAGCTTAGAAGGAAGTATGCTATTAAGAAAGACGCGGCCCGCGCCCGCCGCCGATGAATCGGCGACGCGCGGTGTCTCCCCCCCCCGGGCCCCGCCCACTAGTCCTAGCACCGTAACAACAAAAGCTACGGGGACTCAAGTCACACACTTACAAAGATGAGCACGCACGACGCGGACCGCTAGGAAATTGCGTCGAGGAGCGCGTCGAGGCCCGCCGTCGCCGACGGCTCCAGCGTTGCGGGCGGTCGCACGACGAGCTCGAGCGACTCGCGGGCCCGGCCGCAGCACCGGATCCGCGCGACGATGTCCTCCCACGCGGCGCCCGCCAGCCGCCGCCGGTCCGCCGCGACGACGACGTCGCCAACGTGTAAACCCGTCGCCCGCGCGATGGCCTCGTCGGCGAACCCGGCGACGACGGCGCAAATTTCGCCGCGGTCGAGCAGCACGCCAAAGGACCCGCCGACCCCCGGCGCGACGACGACGCGCCGCTCGCCGGCGGCCAGCGCCCGCGGCGCGTGGACGTTCACCGCGGAGTAGCGGGCTTGGGCGGGCGGCGGCGCCCGCACGCGCGGCCGGTAGGGCGGTTGCGGCGGCGCGGGTGTGACGGTCACGGCCGGCGCCGGCGATTCCACGTCGGGGGCGGTGTTGCGCCCCACCGGCGGCGTCACGGCGGTCGGCGACGCGCGCATGAAGGCGAGGAGCTGTATTTCAAAAGCGTCGGCCGGCGCGCGGCTGGCCCGCTGCAGGTGGAAGAACTTCCGTTTCCGCATGTTCCGGAACCAGGTGTGCACCGACTCCAGCTCGAGGCCACAACTCTCGGCCAGCTGCTGCTTCTCCTGCGTACTGGGGTAGGGCCGTGCCGCGTGCCGTAGCGTCCACTTTTCGAGGATCGAGAAGTGGTCACTTTCGAGGCAGGCCGCTAATGATTTCACCACCACGGTACCCCGTCCGCCGCCGGAGTACTGCGACGCGATGCGCGGCCGCTTGGGTTGTGTCTTAGCCTCCTCCGTTGGCAGGCCCAGGGGCCGCTTCGTCACAACGACGCGCGGTTGTGGTAGGGGCCGCGCCAGCGCGTCCGGTGCGCTCGAGCCGTCCGTACGCGGTGTTGGTCGTGCGAGCAGCGCATGTGCGGCTACCCTAGGCGGCGCGGACGTCGCGCCGCCCCGGGGCCCGGCCTTCTTGCGGCCGCCCGTCCGCTTTGGCGGTGCGTGCGCGGGCGTCCTTGCTGGCGGTGCGAGCGATGGTGCTAGGGATTGCGGGATCAAAGGCTTGGCTTGCTGCATCATATTGGTGGTGCGCCTCGACGGCGTGTGGCGGCTAACCCGCGGCGATGCTCTCTGAATGGCTTCTATGCAGTGAGCCAGCAAAACCTGATTGCTATGTGCCCGGGTCGTGTCACAACGAGGAGCGTACTGGGCTAGCGAGCAGTGAAATCTGGACTATTGGGAGGCGCAGCGTGCGGCGGTGTGCCGTGTCTAATGCGACGTGCCAAGCAGCAGCCAGTGTCAAGGCCATGGCGGGTCCGAAGCTTTTGATACTTCGGCCTGCGGTTTACGCTTCATCGAGGTGCCACTGACCGCTACCGGGCCGGTAGAATACCTATGCTTGCAATGGCGTTATTGGGGAAACACGTGCGGGTATTACAAGCATGCCCCCTCGACGCTGGTCCGCTCGCTGAGCGCCTACCGACGCGCACGCCTCGTCGACGAGAGCTTGCCAGAACTGACGCGGTGCGACCCCCGTCAAGCGCCGAAAGACACGCGCTGCCAGGCCAAACAAGACAGAGACCATGCTGCTCAAAATTGCCTTCGCGGCCTGCTTGACCGCCGCCGCGGCCCAGACGCCCTACCCCAAGGGCGCCTACAAGGGCCAGGCCAAGTTCCTGGGCCAGAAGATAGGCGCCGAGCTGACCATCAAGAACGCGACGCATTTGGACATTCAGTTGTTTGGCGCATTGGGAATCGCCTGCACGGACGAGCCCTACGCCTTCGTCAAAAGCGCCATCGTGCTGACGGCCACCTCGTCCACGGACTGCCTCGTGAAGAAGCTGAAGAAGGACAACGCCGAGGTGACGAGCGCGCCCTTCGACGCGGCCAGGAACGCGGTCACGCTCAACGTGGCGGTGCAGCTGCCCGGGGCGCAGCCGTCCTCCTCGACGAAGATCCCCTTCAGCCTCGAGCTGGCGAGCGAAGGCCAGGTCGCCGCGATGTGATGTTCTATAGTAAGATTGTGTTTATCATTGGTAGATCCGGCGCTTCTCGACCGGCCGCGCCCGCATGACCAGCACCTTCGCGCCCGACCGCAGCTTGGTCTCCCCGAGGCGCTTCGACGGGTCCTTCGTGAGGTCGCCCTTGTAGACGAGGCGGCACGTCGGGAGGCCGCAGACTCCCGCGGCAGCGTCGCGGAGCTCGCCGACCGTCGCCGAGGACGCCAGGGCGAGGTGGTGCGCGCGCCCCTCGAACGTGACGACGTAGGCGCCAGCAGGCGGCGCGGGCGGCGGTGCGGCGTCAGCGGGCGTGCCGGCAGACGACGACGACGACGCGGCCGGTGGCGGCGCCGTCGCGTTCAAAGCGCCGGCCACGGAGAACGCTCCGCCATCCACCGAGGGCGCAACGCCCTCCACGAAGCGCACGACGGCAAAATCCTCGAGCCAGCCCGACGCCCGCAGCGCCCCCAGCGTGGCGTTGCTCGACGCCATCGCGCCGTCGGCCCGCGCGAGCGTGCCCGTCCCGCCGAGCGCGTCCCGCGCCCGGCCCCACGTGTCTTGCGCGGAAAAGAAGCAGTAGCGCGCCACGCGGTCGTCCCGCGCCAGCACCACGTACACGCGGTCCTCCTCGCGCAGCGTGGGCCGCCCAGAGGCGTGGCGCTTCGCCATCATCTGCCAGACCAAATTCGCCGTCTTCGCGTCGCGTTTGGTCGAGGCCTTTATGCGCTGCGCGTCGATCCGGGCCGCGGCGGCGTCGCGTGTGGCGTCCTCGTCCGCATCGGCCTGGCTCGTGCGCACCTTGCCCGCTATTCCGTTACCGGTTAGCGCGTCGGCGTCGTCGTGCCTTGCCGCGACGGCCGCGAAGAGGGCCGACGGCTTTGATGCGGCCGGGGTCGCGGCTGGCCTCGCGACCGCGTCATTCTCTCCGAGCTCCAACACGCCCGACGGGAACCAGCCTAAGGCCTGGAGCGTCGCATCAATGCGGTTCGGCGCGAGGAGCGTCGCGGCGCCGCAGGTCGAGCCGTCGCGCGGAACAGGGCCGCACCACGCCTCGTCGACGAGTGCCGGCGCGTCGACCTCGGCCGGGAGCTGGGTTAAAAGCTCGCGCAGCGTCGTGGCGGGGTCCAGTTTTAAAAAGGCGACGCGTCGGCCGCCTTGCCTGACTGAAATGCTGCATCGCGTTGCTGGGGCTGACTCGGTCGCCATTGCTCTAATTTTTTAGACGACGACCGAGAGAGCGGATGCTGTACGACACTGCTGACCGCCCCTTGATGCCTATGTACCCCACAGCGGCACCAGCGGCATGTAAACTTAAACGCGACCCGCGTGCGGGTTTAGGAAGGTCTAATTCGCAATTCCACAAGACTCGCACGCTAAAGATAAGACATTACGACACAGTTGGAAGCCCCTCCCCCAGCTTCCGCTTCCCCGGCAGCAGCGAGAAGGTCCGCCCGCAGCGCCACAGCTTGGCGCCGGGGTCGGGCACAGGCTTCGAGTGGTCGATCTTCGCGGCCGCGCCGGCCAGGGTGTCGCGCCACGCGACCGAGGCGTCGTAGCGCAGCGTGGACGCCTTGGTATCGGGGTAGGCGCCCCGGGGGCGCCTCGGGTCCGGCGCGCCCGCGGGGTAAAAGTACCCGGAGCCGTCCCAGTGGCGCTTGCCCGGCGGCGGCAGGTCGTCGGCCTTGGGCGTCCCGTTCAAAATGCGCGACGCCACCGCATAACCAGCTACTCTCATGAAGTGCTGCTCGACGAGGCGCCGCCGCGACTTCTCATCCGTCGCTTGTACAAGCGGCAGCTTGGACAGGGCCAATCTATACGCGCGGGCGTTCTTCAGCCGCGGGCCGCGCAAGCCGCCCGTGTGAATAAATGTCTCCGGCAGCACCAGGGGCGCCAGGGCCTTGTGGTCGAGGGGGGGCAGGTCCCTTAAAGCATCCAACCCAAAGGGCGGCACCTCCTCCACTTCTTGGCGCCAGGGCTCGTCCACGACCAGCTCTTCCATTGATGCGGGACCAATAATCTCCACAGTGACCCGCAGCTCGCCCCGGTCCTCGGTCCACTCCTGGGACGACAGGGACCCGCCGTTGATCTGCAGCCACCGCGTAAAGGTCCGCGGCGTGACACAGGGCGCCTTGAGCCATATTCTACAGAAGCCGAGGCATCTCAATGGTTTCCTTGAAATATATCGGCGTTCCTGGATCGCGCCCCGCGCCGAGACCGAGAAGCGTAATACAGAAGACGGCGCGACGACCAACCGTTGACTGCTTATAAAGGCGACGTCGGCGAACTTGGCGCCGACGGCGTGGGAACTCGCAAAGGCAGCGTGCGCAGGGTCGGTGACATAACTCCCCCGGAACTGGTCGTCCTGGCGGTGCGCATCTACACATGACACGCCAACAGAAGCCTCGAGCTCGACGAACCGGGGCGCGGGGAGGCCCCGCGCGGCTTCGACCTTCACGTTGATCTCGACGGCATCTGCACGAATGCCCTCGTCCTCGTCGGAGGCCGCGGAGTAGTCGCCCGCGGACACGTACCCCCGCAGGTGGCTCGACGCCTCGCTCTCGGCGTCGCTCTCGCTCACGTCGGACTCGCCGTAGGCCTGGGCCCCGTCCAACAAGTTCGAGAGGCCGAGACCCTTCTCGAGGAAGGCCTTCTTGGGCTTCTTGGCCTCGCACGCAAGCCGCCGGGACCCCTCGTACGTGCGCGCGTCTTGCAAATGCCGCCACCGCAGGAACACCTCGACCCGCAGACCATTCGCGAGGTCCACTAGTGTGGCGTCGGTCCGCATGTAGCTTGCGTGGATGGGCACGCGCGCGGACGCGAGGACCGCGGGCCCCCAGTCAGGCGCGCTCGACGCGTCCTGTGCAACCACAAGTTCGACGACCACGGGCGGCCCGTCCCAGTAGCCCGGGCCTTCAACCCCGCCAACGCTCAAGTGGCACTTTTCCTGGATGCAGACCTCGTTCACCTCCGTCACGACGCGCGGCGTCGTCTCGAACGTGTCAGATCGGACCCGGATCCGGCAGGAGACGCACGTGCCTCGCTGCAGCTGGGTCAGACCCACGATGCGCTTGACGCTCACGATAAGTTGCTCCGGACGCAGGCCGCTCGGCCGGCCCGGTCTATAGACCCTCGCTTCCGTCACGCCGTCCGCCACCTCCACGAGAGCCGAGGGCGGCGACCAGAGCTTGAGCGAGGTGTGCCACCGCGCATAGAGTTCCACGAGCCCCCGGGACCCGTTGAGCTGGCCGACCTCGTCCCGCAGGGGGAGCCAGGCCCGGAAGCGCGCGTCCTTGTCCTGTTCGATTTCCGTCGTTTTCAACGTGCACGAGCCGACCCAGGCGTTCGCCCGCAAGCCGTCGTAGTCCCACACGTCCAGGCGCACCTCTGTGGCCTCCGGCGCCAGGAACTTGTAGGTCTCCTGCCAGAGGGGGTGCACCGTATGCTCCTCCACCTGCGTGGCCCGCTCGTGGTCGCCGCACCGTAAGACGACAAACGGATTCGCTGCGCCAATGTTCCCATCCTTCGCCTTATGTTGTTTCACCGGGAGGTTCCACGCCCGCACTAAACAAATGCAGAGCTGGTTACAGGGACCCTCCACCGCAGGGTCGTCGTCCACGCGGTTCGGGATGGGCGCCACGTACTTTCTCCTATAGAAGTGCCACGCGACGACCTCCACCTGGCCCCGTCTCTGATCCTTCCGGCCGTACTCGTCGGTCAAGGTCAACCACCTTCTCATAGGTTCCCGGTCCCTCAAATCTTTGATGGCGAGGCGCGCGCGGCCCATGAACAGTAGATCATCGTTGCCACTCTGGCCGGCGTCGTACACCTCCACGAGCAGGTCCTCGTCGCCCGCCCTGCTCTCAAAGCTGAACCGCTTCTGGTAGACGGGCGCGACGGTGCGCACGCTGCGCTTCGTCCGCCTACTCTGAAATTTGGTACTGATGCGCACGAAGGGATTTGACGTGTCCTTCGACAGTAACGAGCGACTCGTTCTCAATAAATGACGACACCGCACCACGTGCACGGACACCTCGTTCGGCTGGTGTTGTTCATAGCCCTCGTCCTCACAAATGTCGTCGCCCGTCACCTTGAGGATGAGGGAAGGGTCGTGCACCCACCTCAAAATTAATTCCACCTTGCCCGACTGGTGCTCCTGCTCGTCGTCCCCGTGCGAGAGCCAGTGCCACGCTCGAAATGATTTCCGGTCCTTGAGCTTGGCGCAAGGCACTTTGCAGGACGCGATCGTGACATGCGAGTCGCTCTCGTCCACGTCGAAGACGTCTACGTGCACGTAGTGCTGCGTATCCCTATCTACTTTTAAATCTTCTACGTCCGGGAACTTGAAGCTCTGGTTCCAGTGGGGGTTCGGCTGGTTCTCTATGATTCGAGAACGTTTTTTTTCTCCGTCTAATGTGAGGAAGCACTGGGGGTCCGTGGTGCCCGCTCCATCAGCATACTTCTCCAAGCGCCTTAATTTCTTGGCCCGTACTAAGACCGCAACAAGACAGTTGGGCGTCCCTTCTTTATCGAACGACTCGCCCTCCTCCAGAAACTTCTTCGGAGTGAAGCCAGGGTTGTGGCGCCAGTGCATGAGGACCTCTATGCTTCCCCGCTGGTCATCCTGGTAGTCCTCCTCGTTCTTGAGGGCGAGGAACTTCCGCAGCGCCGTCCGTTTTCTAAGAGCGTCCATTTCCACGCCCACGCGCCCGAGAAACTGATCCCCGGAGTACGGGCACACGTCCCGCACCGTGATGTCCAGGACGTCCGTGCTGTCGTCAGCGTCCCACGTGTAGCGCTCGACCCAGCGCGGGTTCAAGGTGTACTTTTTTGTTGTTGATTTGGTCTCGCTGCCCGCGCAACTCAAGACCACAAAGGGGTCCGCTTGGTTATCTTGTTTTCTCGTTTGTGGCGTGAGGTTTCGTGCTCGTATGAGAACCACGAACAGTTCGTTCGGCGCCTTGCTCATGAACAGATCTTTTTGGCCCTCTTCGGGCAGTTCCACTTCCAGTTGTGCATTGTGGCACCAACGCAGACATAGTTCTATTCTACCTAAAGTAGGATCGGCTCGTCCCTTCCGATCCTCTAGGGTCAACCACCTCCTCAACGCCCGGCGATGACTCAAAGCCTTCACGGGCACGGCACACTTTCCCAGGAGCTCCGGTTTGGTCTTCTTGCCCTCCTCCGTGTGCTCCACGTAAATACGCGCAATTAACGAAGCCACGTACACGTCGTCGAACCGGAACGCTTGCATGAAGTTCGGGTTGAATGTCCTCGTCACGACTCGTGAAGGCCCTTCCGTAAACGCGTCCGTGACTACATGCGGTAAGTTGCCCACTTCGATGCGTACGCGGGGGTGGGCCGGCCGCGCGCGCTCCACCTCTTCCACGTCGACCTGGCGGCTCTTCCGCACGCGGCCCTTTTTTGTTTGGCGCTTCTCCAAATCTTGTCGTCGCAACCCGCGGCACCTTAAGACAGTCATCACCAAGCTATTGAGCGGCACTCGCCGGTCCGCCGCGGGCTGGGTTTCCAAAGCCAAAGGTTTGATCTTCACGGCGCGCGAGTGGCGCCAGTGCAAACAGACCTCCAGATCGCCCACACCCTGTAATGGTTGCCAACTTCTTACTGGTTTCCGGCCGGCCACGGTCTTTACGTCTAACGTGGTGCTTCCTAACACTTTGTCGCCCTCCACGACTTCCAGTTTTAGTGACGCTTCTAAATCTTCGCACTCCAGGGTGAACCGCTCCATCCATAAAGGTGAGATGCCCCGCTTTTCCGTGGATACGAGGGGCGCCCAGCTCCCGCTCGTCATGCGCACAGTACTTAGCGGTCCTTCACTCGGTGGCGTCCCTCGTTTACCAAGATGGCGCGCCCGTATGACCACGATCACCAGTTCGTTGGCGTCCTGCCGGGGGTGCATGTCTTTCGCATGCTCCTCTGGTATATCAATAACAGCCAGGTCCAAGTTGTGCCGGTAGGCCACGTAGAGTTCTAATATACCCCTTGAATCTTCCGCTTTGTTCTTAGAATTGCATAGCGCGTACCAGCTCCTCGAACCGCGCTGCGGGAGGTCTAGACATGGTGTCAGGGGCACGGCGCAGGTCCCCAGGAATTGTGTGGTATGGTACGGCCCCGGGTCGTCCACGTCCTCGACCACACAGTCCACCGTACCTCCATCTAAAGCTGGCAGGTAGAAGGCCTGGCCCCAGAGCGGGAACCGACTCTGTAGCACTCTTGTATGTTTCGACGCGTCCGTGCCTTTGAGTTTGAGAGTGACCATGGGGTTCCTGGATTCGTCCTCTTTACAAGCCAGCAATCTCTTCGCTCTAATAACACATACGGTCGCTTCGTTCGGTATGCGCTCGGGGAAGAAGTCCTCCTCCAACCCGTGCACGACGCGGTAGAAGTGCTTGGGCGCGTGGCGCCAGGCGAACCACACGTCCAGCGATCCGATATGATCTTTTGGCGGCGTAAAGTCCGCGTACTCTAGGGGCGAGGCCTCGTGGGCGACGGGCGCGTTGGGGTCCGGAGGTGGCGGTCTTGCAGCAATCACGTCCAGGACCCACCGGTGAAAGATCTTGGCCGTGAAGACGCCTAGAGCTTCGCCTGCCTCAGCCACGCTCGTGGTCCTATTGTCTCTGAGATAGTCCCGGACCTGCTCCTGCTCTTCACTGGTACACTGGACGGTCAGCGTCTCGTCGGCGTCGTACGCCGCTTGGGCTTGATCTAGTTCATGTAAACACGTCGCGTGGTCCGCTTCCGTCGTAGTGTTCTTCTCGAGGGCTTTAAGGCTCGCCCGGACCTTCTTCCTGGCCCGTTCTAACTTTTCGGCGGGGTCCTCCGTCGCACCGTCCTCGCTCTCCTCGTCGCTCGAGTAGTAGCAGGCGCCTCTTTTCGCCAGAGCCAACGCCTCCCGGTCCTCGTTGCCGCACGTTTTGGTATCTATACTCAAACACCGTGCCACTTCTTCCACAGTCACTAAACCATTTAAGGGCAGCCACCGGCGCACGGGGCACTTGTTCCTTAATAAGGAGAGGGGCACCTCGATCTTGCCTAAGAGCTTGTCCTTGGTTCCTTTCGGTTTCTTATCGAACAAAGATAACGTAACGGCGGCGTCGCCCTCGACCGGGCCGAGGACGAGTGTATCCTTCCACAAAGGCTTCGTGGTCTTGCTCCGCGCCAGCGTCTGTTCGGCGTGGGCCTCGCAGTCCACTCGTACGTACGGGTCGCACTCCTTTACTAGACCTTTGGCGCGCGCGACGAAAACCGTGAGCTCCGTCGGCGGCACCAACCGCTCGTCGACGAAGGCGAAGGAGTCGTCCTTCAGGTCCCGGGGCACCTCCACATTTAGGGGTGTATTATGGCGCCACACGACGTGCAGCTCCACCCTGCCTCTATCTTGGTCTAACAAGCCATCAACGTTCGTGAGCCTGCGAGGAACCGTCAACAACGTTTATTCCCGGACGCCGCATTGTACGTGCGCCACCGCCGCCGGCCCCGCCGGTCCTCGTACTTGGCCAGGTCCACCGTGCACCGCCCCAAGAACGCGTCCTTGGCTGTTGAATTGTGGTCCCAGACTTCGACAGCTAGAGATGCCCGCGCGTAGCCGTCCACCGGGAGCTTCAGCACCTCGAGCCACTCCGGCCGGCAGGTCTTTGCTACGTGCGCCGTTTTGGCGGTCATGCCGCCGCTCTCCAAAACCACGTAGGGGTCCGATGTTTTCGGGCCGCCCCCGAACGGGGCGTCCGCGCCTTGTAACCGTGTCGCTCGTATGACACAAACGATCAACTCATTGAGCGCTTGCGAGGCGTATTTCTCCTGGCCCTGGACGAGCTCGTGCACTTCGTTGGGCAGCTTGGCCATGTGCGAAGTGGACGTACGCCAGGCCAGGAAGACGTCCAGTGACCCGCAAGGCTTGTCCTTGGTCATCAAGGGTAGCGTCCGCCGCACCAGTTTCTTGTCCCTGAGGGTCGCGAGGGGCACGCGCGCGGCGCCCATGAAGTCGTCCGAGCTGAGGTCGTCGCGGTCCATCATCCGCAAGTCTAGAAACGCCCGCTCGTCAAAGGCGGCGAAGGTGAAGCCTTCCTCCCAAACGGGGTCCAGGCACTTGTGCACGACGGTGGACGTGTGGTTCTGGCCCTCGCAACTCAGCATCACGTACGGGTCCGAACTTCCTTTCCCAAAGAGCTTGGCGTCCATCACCGCGAGATCATGCGCCTTCATAACGATCACCGTCAACTCGTTCGGTCCCAGGAACGGCGCCGGGTCCCGCACTCTTAATTGAGTTCCGGGCGGCACGCCTATTTCCGCCAGCTCCTGCTCCCTTACTAACTTCTGCGCCTCGGTCTCCGCGGCCTCCACGGCTTCGGCCACCTCCACGTCGGGCAGGTCAAAAACTTCCGTGGTCGAAGATTTGGCCTTGGTCGGGCTCTCCGGATCCAACTCGCGGAACCACTTAACGCGGATCCGGCCGGTGACCCGCTGCATTTCTCCCACCCGTTCCAATTTGTACCACTGCTCCTGGGCCACGCCCGGTTGCAACATGGCTAGGGATAGGGTACATCGGCCCAGGTTGGTGACCACGCCACTCGTAAACAGACCTCCGCTATCCCGGTCCTTGACGTGAATCCGCACCTTGTGGCCCACTACCAACGGATTCTTGGGCGCCTTGGGGTCCTTGGGCAGTTTCAGCGTGAGCGTCTGGTCCCACGTCGGGTTCAAGGTCTTACTTTTCGTGCGGCTCCGCTTCTTACTGTAGAGCGGCTGGTCGAACTCATCCAAGAGCTGCAGTTCGCAGAACGGGTCGCTCTTCCCGTTGGCGTCGACCGCTACCAGGTCCTCGCCGCATAGTAAAGTTACTTGGAGCGCGTGGAGGTTGGGCTTCTTGCCCATGGCGCTCCTTGGTGGGGGCTGCTACCGGGGCGCTCGCATCGTCGTTGCGCGCGTCGCAGGCGGCGCAGCTCCTCCCGTTGTCAAGTAGGTCTACGGTGCTGCTGCCCCACGCCCGGAGCACTGTGCGATGCCGTACAGCTGTAGCAAGGCTGCATGGCGCTGGTTTCAGAAACCCGCGCGTAAAAACGAGCACATCTATCCTAATTATGCGGGAGCCGTCGCGCGCTCCCCGGCCACCGCCACGACCCGGACCGTCGCCGGCTCGGGCTCGGAGAAACCCCGGAACGGCCAGCGGGGGATCACCTCGACCTCCTCGTCGACGACGTCGGAGAAGCCCAAGTTGGCCTTCTCGATCGCGGCCCACGCGACCATGACGCCGTTGTCCGTGCAGAGGCGCGGCGGTGGCACGACCGTGCGCCAGCCCGCCTGGGCCGCCACGTCGGACACGCGCCGCCGCAGCTCGGCGTTCGCCGCGACGCCGCCGACGAGCGCGAGCGTCGGCGCGGCGCCGGCCTCCCCGATGACGCGCTTAAACGCGACCTTGAGGCGGTCCTCGACGTGCCTGATTGCGACATTCTGGAAGGACGCCGCCAGATCGAACACGTCTTGCTCCGGCAGCGGCGTCTCGTCATCAATTAACCCGCGCTCCGCGCGGCGCTCGGCGACTTTCCCACGTAAAGCATTTTTAAGCCCGGAGTAGGAGAAGTCGCAGTCCTTGCGTTGTTTCATCGGCACCGGGAGCTCCACAGCCGTGGCATTGCCTTTTAAAGCGGCCCGCTCGAGGGCCGGGCCGCCGCCCGTCGGCCCACATAGGTGGAGCATGCGCGCCGCCTTGTCGTACGCCTCGCCCAGGGCGTCGTCCAGGGTCCCGCCGAGCACGGCGCAGTCGCCCACACCTTGGACCCACAAAAGCTGGCAGTGGCCGCCCGAGACCAGTAGAGCCAGGTAGGGGAATTCTAACGGGGCCTCATCCCCGGGCAGCCTTGCGACTAAACAGTGGGCCTCGAGGTGGTGGCAGTGCACAAAGGGCTTCTCGTACGTTGATGCTAACAACGCCGCCTTCCTGGCGCCCACTCGCAAACATATCTCGAGCCCGGGGCCCACGGTCGCCGCCACGGCGCCGACGTCGGCCATGCCCAAGCCCGCTTTTTCTAAACACTCGGTCACGACTTCATCAATCGCCTGCTCGTGCGCTTCCTTCGCCAAACCCGGCACGATGCCGCCGAACGCCGCGTGCACTTCGTGCTGGCTCCTAATCGCCTCGCCGAGAATAGCCCCGTCCGACCGCACGAGGGCGCAGGCCGTGTCGTCGCAGGACGTCTCGATGCCCAACACGGTGTAGGCATGATTCGTGTCCGGCAGGCCGGACAGCGCTGTGGCTCGTCCGGCGTAGGACGGCGCGCCCAGGCCCTCGCCCCGATACACGGCCTTGGCCTTGCCAGTCGCGTAGCGGGGCTTGGGCGCCTTGCCGCGCGCGAGGCGCTTCGCGTCGCGCTTCGACGGCTGCGCCGCGCTCATGACGGTTGGGCGCAAGTGCTGCGGTCTCATGCGCGGGCAGAGCGCCCGTGCGGCCGCCGCGAGGAGAAGCATGGCCGCGCGGCGCATCGGACAACAAGCCGATCAGAGGGGTAGTTTGACAGCACCACAACGTTGCCACACGCTTCCGGGCGCTCGCAATACGCACGCAGAGCGCTTTTTGCAGTAAAAACCCGTCAAGCTAGCAGCTACCGGGCGCAGGAACTCGATGTTCAACTCAGTAAACGAAGGCCGAGAAACCCGCACGCATTTAAACGTGCGGGTTTCTCGAGGTCGCAAATAGATCTTTTAGCTGTTTCTCATCAGGCTGGGCTCGACGAAGGGGGACGTTTTGGTGCTGCAAGGCTAGATCAATATTTAGAAGACACGCTCCGGAGCCCTGCGCCCGGCAGCTAATAGTTGACGCCGTCGAGCTGCACAGTGCTGCAAAACGAAGGCTGACCAAGCGACCACTGCTACGCATCGCTCAGCATGCTGCGCGGAATCTTCCTCGTGGTCTCTTGCGCGGTGGCGTTCCAGGCGCCCGCGCGCACGAGACCAGCGGCGATCGTGCGACCAGCAACGTGTACGCCGGCCGAGGCGAACAAAGTCGTGAACCTCGCCAAGCAGGCGATCGGACGAGATGCGGGCGTCAAGGAGGCGCTCGGCGCGCTTCAGCGCGTCGAGAACATCCTCGGCTCCGGATCGCCGGCGCCCGGCGCCGTCGCCGTGTCCTTCGCGGCATCCTTTCGACGCCAGGGCAACCCGTTCAAACTGGCCTTCGGCAAAGACGCGGGCAAAACGAAAGTGGCGAATCGGGGGTCGAACGTGTCCCAGATCAAGGCGCGCGCCGACGGCGGCAAACTCGTTTCGTGTTCCATTCAGATGGACGGGGGGTGGGGCCGTACAATTAATATCAAATGTTAGTACTACTAGCAGTGCCCTTTTAGAGACGAAGTTTCCAAAAGAACAATTACACACACTAAACAACGCACATTTTTTGGCCGTCCGCCCCCAAGCCGCCGCCGCCCTCAATCTGGATGAACAAGACGCGCCTTGATCTGGGGCACGTTGCTGAGCATCCTGCCTGTGCGAAGATCTGGTCGCGGCGGCGCTCGCGACTGGCGCGCACGTTCAGCGATCGACGTCTGGACCCGTCCGGAAAATGCATGCATCTACACGTGCGCTTTCAAGTTCGTCATCTAATTGTATTTTATCATCGTCATGCGGGTGAAGTCTTCTCGTCGCTTTCGGACGCGGTGGCGCACGCTATGGTTGCAGGAAGGCGGCGTCGTGGTGCACGAAAATTATAATCTGCATTTCTGCCGGATCATGTCCCACGGCAACGCGTACTTGCCGCACACCGCCTCGCACGTGGCGGCGCCCTCGCCCTCGGCGCAACCGATGGCCGACTGCTCCGCGCTGAACGCGTCGACTGTCCCCGATGGCGTCAGCGTCGAGCCAACGGCCGTGTGCGCACCGCCCGCGGTGGCGCCAAAGCGCATCGTCGCCTTGTACGGCGGCGCCGCGCCGACCGACGTCTGCTCAGCGGTCCACTCGTCGCTCGATTCGCTGAGCGTCGCGATGAGGGTGAAGGCGTTGCCAGGGTTGGCTCCGCTCGTGAAGATGCCGTGCTCGGTCGCCGTGGCCGAGCAGATGCACTCCTGGGCGACGCTGAAGCTCACGGTCGCTCCGGGTGCCTTGCCGGGTCGGATCGAGAGCTTGGTGCCCGCGACGGTGTAGCCGCCGACGAAGAGCTCCGCGCTGCGCGCGTACGCGGCCGTGCGATCGGCCGCGGAGGAGCCCGTAGAGTGATGCGAAACCAGGGCCGCAGGAGCGCGGGCGGAAGACGTCACCGCCGCCGCCGCGGCCGACTCCGGTCGCAGCGCCTGAACTGCGGCGATAGCGCCGACGATAAGCACGGCGTTTGCGACCGCCAAGAATTCGACGCGGAAATCGAGCCGGTCGTCGTCGAGGATTAGGCCGGCCAGCGGCAGCGACCGAAGCACCTCTAGTTCACGCGTCGGCGCATTCTCCGCCGTCGGTGGGGGCCCCAGGACGTCGACATACGGCGCGAGGCCCGCGTCGCTCAGGCGCGCATAGACCGCGTATGCGGCGTCCGCCTCGTCCTTTGCGTATATCTCCGGCTCGCGGCCGACGGCGCGGACGCGGTAGCGCGCGCCCGGCCGCAGCTCGGCACCGCCGGCGAGCCGGCGCAGGCGTGCGCCCGGGGAGCCGTCGAGCGCTCTTGCTGCCGTCGCTAGGAGAAGCATTGCTGCGCGGCGCATTGTAGAGCAGCGCGGCTGCTGCGGCGCTTAGGGTTCACAGAAGAGGGCTGCGAGGCGATGCCATACGCCAAACGGGCCGCGCTTGGCTGCACGCAAAGCTCGAGCTTTGCCATGTTTTATTCTGCGTGCGGGTTTAAGTGACGGGTTTCTCGTACTGGAAACGCTGCAAACGCGTCGGATACGGCATCCCGGCAGCCGCAGAGGCAGCCTCTGCCCGCCGCAGCCGCGCCGGGGCCGCGGGGCAGCCGACGCTGCGGCACGCGTAGCTGCGATGGCCCGCATCCGCCTGGCCCTGCTCGCCGCGGCGCTGCTCGCCCTGGTGGGCTGGAAGTTCGTGTACCTGCACCCCACGCTGGACAGCGGCGCGCCGCGCGTCGAGCGCTACGGCGAGACGGGCGACGGCTTCGACGCGACCGGCGAGGACCTCGAGGCGGGCTGGCGCGAAGCGTTCGCGAAGCGCCTGGCGGCGGACCGGCGGAAAGCGGGGCAGAGACCCGCCCCGGAAGCGGCGCGCGACCCCGCACCGGAGCGAGCGACGCAAAGGACCTGCGTCGCGGTCGCGCCCGACGATGGCTTCGGGCGCGTGGCCGTGCGGTTCGGCGCGGGCGGCGCCCGCATGGCCCTCTGCGACGCGAAGCGGCGGTGCCGGCGCCTGGGTCCGCAGTGCGTCGGCTTCGTGCGCGCGGCGGAGCGCATCACGTTCCTCACGCGGGGCGAGCTGCATACCACCGCGAAACAGGGTCGGGGCGCCGCCACGCTGTTCATCGCTTCATATGGGAACCGCGGCGATATGTTACGGACGGCCCTCCGTGTATATGATGAAGGTGGCCGGTTGCAGACGCGGGCCTCGGCCTATGCCGCGCCAGGCGGCGCGCCGGTCTTCCGGAACCAAACGACGCACGGCACCACCACGTACGACGTGGCCCCGACGCGCGACGAGTTCTGGCTCGACCTCCCGAACCAGCACATGGCGACGGTCGACGGCGGGCTGTGCGAGGCGAAGCGGGCCTGCGCTTCGCAAAAGCGGTGCCGCGCCTTCGTCTACCGCGTCCGGGACGGCGCCGCTGTATTGTATGCGGGCTCGAAGCTCGCCTCGCCCGGCGCCCCCGCGACCGTCGCAAAACGGAGCCAGAAGCGCAACAAGGCCAAGACCGTGCGGCGCATCTACCGCAAACTCGACGCGCCCGCTCCGTCCATACGGGTCTGCATCGCCCCCGACGGCGCCGTGGCCACATCTTTGTTTGACGACACGCGCATTGGAGGCGACTTATTGGGCGACGCGCGACCCACTCAGTTAACAGCGACGCCCCGCGTCGTGGTCACGCTGACGACGCTCCCGGGGCGCATCCACCAGATCCGGAAGGTCCTCGAGTCCCTGCTCGAGCAAACGCTAAATGCGGACGAGATCCGCGTCTACGCCCCGGACCGCTCGTCGCGGGAGCAGCGAATGTATGAGACGCCGCCGTGGCTCGCGGCCATGGCGCCGCGCGTCCGGCTCGTACGAGGCATCGAGGACTACGGCCCGGCGACCAAACTGATTCCCGCGGTGCGAAGCGCTTTAGAAACGAACGACGACGCCTTGCTGGTCGTGGTGGATGACGACACATTATATCCGCCGCGCCTCCTGGAGACCTTGGCGAGCTGGAGCCGGCGCTTCCCCGACGCGGCCGTGAGCGCGACGGGCTGGCCCGTGGCGCGTTCATTAAAGTACCCGCACTGGACCGAGAATTATTTGGTGTACGGGAATGAATTAGTAGCGCCGCACGCCGTGAGCGTCGTACGGGGCAACTGCGGCTTCGCCGTCAAAGCCAGGTTCTTCGACGAGGCGCTCTGGGCGGAGATGAAGGGGGCGCCTCCCGGTTCGACGGTCATGGACGACGTCTGGATCTCGGGCATGTTGGCACGGAGAGGCGTAAAACGATACGTCGTGCCCTTCGACGCGGACCAGTACACCTCGGATCCGAAATTACAAAACGTCATGACCCTGGACTCGAATTTAGGGAAGGGCGTCGCGAATCGCCAAGCGGCGAACGAGGCGGGCCTGCGCTACTTCAAGCAGCATTGGGATGTATATTGGGACCCGCCCCGTCAAGTAGTAAGTGCCTCGTCTTAAGAAGCAGGGGGGGCGGGGGGCTTTAGGAATTGCTGGCCTCCGTGATGTTGGAGAGCGGCGACGGCGGCGCTTCGCTGTCCACTAATTCAACGTCGCCCCGATTCACGGACGTGGGCGTCTGCGGCAAGGACCCGGGGATGGGCTCCAGCGCATCGAAGGCGAGGACGCGCGGCTCCTCGGTGCCCGGGGGCGGCAGCGGTTCTGGCCGCCGTCGCCACCGGGCCATCTGTCTCGCATGTAATTTACAAGCAGCTTCCTTGATGGCCGCGAAGGACTCCTCGTCGTCCTGCTCCAGCGACCCGAGCGCGATGCCCATGTCCTCCAGGTTGATGACGAAGAGTTGTACTTCTTCCGTTTTGGCTACTACCGTGACGTCACTTACAAACGTCATGTTCAAGGCGCAGAGTTCTCCAAACGACTCGCCCTCGGGTAACGGCGCTTTCGAGACCGTCCGCGCGTCCCAGTCTATTACGGACACCTCGCACAACCCGGTGGAAATGACGAACATGCTTCTCGACTCCTCGCCCTGCACAACGATCTCCTCGCCCAGTGCTGCTCGTGTCAACCTTACTAGAGTAATGAACTTGGACATGAGGCCCTCCGGTAATTTAGCAAAAATAGGATGCGTCACGACCAACTCGTGCAGCAAAAACTCGGCGATGTTCTGCTTGAGGGCCGGGTTCAAATCGCTCATCAACTCCTGCTCGTCAATACATAAACGTTGGGAGTAGTACGCCCGGTAGTAGCACCGAATTTGCCTCCGGATGCGAGAGGGAAAGCGGTGGTGCTTCATCCACACGGCCACGGAATCCATCTTCTCGTAGTATTTGGCCGTGTCCGCGTCCGCGTTGGAGATGATGTTGGCGGCCTGCGCCACCACGTAGCCGTAGAAGCCGGAGCCGACGAACATGGCGAGGATGGCGTAGGCGCGCTCCTTGTCTGTGACCGGCACGAAGTCGCCGTAGCCCACGGTGGAAATGGTGGTAATGGCCCAGTACAAGCCCAACAAATATTGGCGCAGGCGCGTCCAGTCGCCCGCCGGCCCGCGCGCCCGGTGCCGGTTCTCGTCCCCGTGACTATCAAGTTCCGCATCGTAGTCGCCCTCCATGCCCGTGCCGTCTAATGGATTATATTTTTCCCAGGCCTGCATCCCGCAGGCGGCGAAAAAACACGACATGAAGTGGGCGAACACCGACGTAAAGGCAATGATGTTCACCAGTTTCATGGCCGTCTTGGACGCCGAGCTCATGAGGAAGTCGTCGATGAACTCGGCGATAGCCGAATCGTTGCCCATCTTCACGAGTTTGGCGATCCTCAGGACTTTAAAAATCTTGAAGATCCGTCCGATCTTCAATAAGCGGGCCATGGCCAGGCCGTTCTCGGCGCCCTCGCCGCAGTCCATGGGCGGGCCCGAGAGGACGCCGTCGCCCCGTCCCGGGAGTACAATAGTCTTTCGCACGGACCACCACAAAAAATAATCGAGCATCGGACTGATGCTACTGATGAAGTCGATGGGGAACCACGTGCTCAGGTAGTTCTTCACGCTCCGCCGGGGGCACATGACCACCTCCCCGTCGTTCGTGACGAAGCCCGTGTTGAAGTTGACGGCCAGGTCCACGAGGAAGAAGGCGTCCATCATCTTGTTGAAGACCTGCGCGAAACAAGGTGATGACACGCCATCGCGGCGACTCGCCCCGTGGAGACGAGGTCGATTTTGGGTCACTTCGGACGCCGCGTAAGGACCGCGTGGCTCACGTCGAGCCGGGCGCACTCGCCCACGTACCCTAGGTTGAAGGGCTCCCAGAACGCCACGTAGACGAGGAAGACGGCCGTCAGCAGGTCCCAGCCCACCCGGAACGGCGACTGGGGGTCGATCGTGCAGGCGTTCGGCTCGCCCGTGCTCAGCTCGGCCTGGGCCTTCTTGGCCTCGTTCTGCTTCCGGGCGTGGGTCGCCAGCTCCGTGTTGAAGAGGTCCAACCTCGACTCTAGTGATGTGGGTTTCTCCTTGCCGGCGCGGTCCGGCGATTGCGCTTCACTCCCGTGTTC
>Ga0302122_10000519_pt1 | contig 23655 bp, 24 predicted proteins | sample CB21_SCM_MG_FD_203115 | JGI IMG/M metagenome (GOLD analysis project Ga0302122, IMG submission 203115) | Marine microbial communities from Western Arctic Ocean, Canada - CB21_SCM | ecosystem: Environmental > Aquatic > Marine > Oceanic | place: Canada: Western Arctic Ocean | collected 2017-09-28
GATGCTGCGTTTATTGGAATAAGGCCTTTTAGAAAAAAACGGAGTAACGCCGCAACTTCCCTGGCGCTCAAAGAAAACATAACAAATCTGGTTTCAAGAAAGCAAACCAAGTGATTGATAAAAGTAAGAAGAAGAAAAAAGTGATTGATAAAAGTAAGAAGAAGAAAAAAGTGATTGATAAAAGGAAGAATCATAAACAAATGATTGATAAAAGGAAGAATCTGAAACAAGGCATCATTTCAGTGGATGGGAGGCCTTCAGGCGAACTCTTTGGAAGTTCATTGCTCATGATCATCATATCGACTATCGCAGTTTTCACCGATATAGAGGGGGATTTGTTATGGTGCCTTATGTGTAACGGCAACGCCATTGGCTTCATACTTCTAGGCGTATATAGTGCCCAATATGGGAAATGGAAGAAGTCCTCGGAAGCAAACGCTTCTGCTATTTTTTCGAATTTAATCGGCGCAATGGCCTTCATTGTTGCGGTTATTTTCGTCATACTATGGCTGATGTTCGTAACATACTGAGAAGAATAAATCGCTTTCAGAGCACCGGTGTATTCATCAATGAGCGAGTGACACGACCAACTGCAGTCTTAGGGGTTGGCCCCGAGAAAGTGGTGATTTTATGTCGAATGAAAAACCCGATGAAAACGAAAGTGAAGAAGATTGGATGAAATACGCCAATGCTGGATTTGGACAAACTGATTATTCACTTTGGGATGAAAACAGTGCCGTTGAACAGCCTAAAGAGGATGTTGAAGAAGATAGTTCATTGGATTCACCCGACCAACTCGGCACCCATATGGAAGAGATTCCTCGGGCCCCATCACCTGCAGGTCACAAGCACTTGGTTCGTATGGGAACCTGCGACCATTGTATTGGGCGATTGGGTGGAAAGAAACGGTTTGAACAAAGCATCGAACAATCTGGAACTGAAATTCGTTCATTGGTCATCGAGCGTGATTCACACTTAGTAACTGCACGCGAAGAGGAACCGCTGTGTCCTTTCTGTGAAAATTTATACGAAGAATCGGAATTGCTCGCTGATATCATTTATGATTCTATTTCTCCTTACGAACTCTCACGCCTACAACTCGGTGCACGGATTCCTAAAGACCAAATGGAAGAGGAGGAAGAGATGAGAAAGCGCCACGGAGCCGGTGGTTCTGATGCACTCAAAAGTGGACTTGTCAATGCCATTGCTCAACATCTTAACAAACGATTAGAAGGGGTCAAATTAGTTAATGACAAGCCACAAATATTGGCACTCATCGATGTGCTGACGCTAACGGTCGAACTCGACATTCGAGCGCATTATCTCTATGGCCGCTACATAAAACTAGAACGCGGTATCCCACAAACTCGCTGGCCGTGCCGAGCGTGCAAAGGCCGCGGATGTGAGCGCTGTGACCAAACTGGACTCCAATACAAAAAGAGTGTTCAAGACCTCATTGGCAATCCTTTACTTGAAATATTTCAATCTAAAGAACATGCTTTCCATGGCATGGGCCGTGAAGATATCGATGTCCGTTGCATGGGTCGAGGGCGACCTTTTGTCATCGAAATGAAAGAACCTATGATTCGTTCTGTCGATGTAATTGAAGCGATGGAAACGATCAATAAGGCTGCTGACGGCAGCATCGAAATTACTGGACTACGAGATTCCAATCGAAGTGAAGTTGTCCGTGTGAAAGATACGCCTGCAGAAAAATCCTACACCATTCGTTTCCGTCTTCTGCCTTTGAGCGAAGCCGAATTGGCTGTGCTTACTGCCCCTGTTGACTTGACTCATATCGATGTCCAGGAACGTGGAGGAAAGGGAAAGAAGCAATCTTCAAAACGAAAGCGACGTGGGGACAAAAAGAACGACCACACCAAACCCCTTCCATCCGTCATCGACATCCCGGAAGGGCCTGATGAAGCAACACTGATGGCGATGAAGAAACCCGAATTAGTGGCGATGGCTGAAGAGTTGAAACTCTCTAAAGCAGGAACGAAACCCGTGTTAATAGAACGAATTCTCGCTGCTGGGCCTCCTGCCCCAACCTATCTCGATTTGCCTGAAAATGATTCGATTTTGGAAACTATCGCTAATCTCGCCGGTGTAAAATTGGCCCAGCGTACTCCTGAACGGGTCGCTCATCGACGAGCTGATTTAATTCGACGGAGAACCGTCTTTGAAACTTCGAAGCCGGTTATCGATACTATGGGAGATGGAGTCCGTGAAATTGAGTTTACACTCCGGTGCGAATCGGGGACATATGTCAAAGAAACTGTACATGGCGATGGGGGGCGGACTCAACCAAGTTTGTCTTCACTCATCAAAGCAAAATGCGATGTTCTCTGGCTTGATGTTGGGGATATTCATGCTGATTAAGGCTGGATTAGACCTCTTCACTCTGCTTTTTTGATGCTTTTTCTCGTTCGAGCGGCGTCGCGGTGCTTATATGGAGTGGGTAGGTCGGCAAAATGCTCGGAAGATGCATAACTGCACACTCGGGCAAAAAGGAGGCGCCTAACATGAAACGATCCAAGGGACTGCGAGTCGGAACACGAAGCATTCTACGACGCCGTAAGAGTGAACGCAGCCGAATTAACATCAGCCGCGTCATGCATGAGTATCAAGAAGGCGACCGAGTTGCTATCGTTTTAGACGGTGGACAACAAATGGGTATGCCTCATCGCCGTTTCCACGGCCGAACTGGATTCATCGAAAAGCGACAAGGTGTCGCTTGGGTTGTTGCTGTTAAAGACGGTAACATGCCAAAAACGGTCATTGCTCGACCTGAGCATCTTCGACCACTTGAATGAGGAATTACTATGACTGAAGAAGAGCGTTTCGTAGACTTTGCTACTGTTCGAACCTTATTGTTGGATGCTGAGAAGCGCCGTAAGAACCTCACATATGAGCAAAAGGCTGCTCTTCAACACGCAGAATGGGCTGCCAGTGATGCCCGTAATGGCTACAAGACCGACCCTGATGTTTTTCAATCTTTGAAAAACGCTCTTGGAGAAGTTGAATCTCTTTCGGCCGTTCCAGATTTGGCTGCAAAGTTGGCTGAATTAATGCCACTGTATCCAAACGATGTCAAGGCAGTTTTTGCTTCAAAAAGAATTACCAACGTAAGTGATGAAGAAATTACAACTATTTTGGAACTTGTTCGTCAGCATATTGGCTTCGTCGAATGAGACTCCGCCCCCCCGAGGTGATTTGATATGGCCGGTGCACAACGCGACCGTAACATTAAGATTGGCTCTGGTAAGAAAAAGTCCACATCTTCTTCTGAATCTACCGGCTGGTCAAGACCTGCAGAAGGGCGCCGAGAAAATTCTCCTGTAAAGAAAAGTTCACCGGCTCCAAACGCCTCACCCCGTCGTAATGAGCCTCGCCGAGGCAATACCAATCAACAAGGTGGCCGTCAAACTAATCGCTCATCTCGACCACAACAAAAATCGCCTTTAATGGAAGAACAATGGGCTCGAGTAATTGACCATGACCTCGCCAGCAATGTAGTTGTCGCGGTCAGTGAATCGAAGTTGTTGTTGTGCCGATTAAAACCAAAGGCTGGTATTGGCCAATTGTTGGTGACAACACGCATCTACATTGGAGACGAAACTTCCAAGCGAGAGCACATTGAACAAGTGCTTGGTATGACGAACATTGGACGTTTGGCGAACCACATTAAAGCGGACCTTCCTTTGGTTGTTCAAATCTTTATTGAAGAAAATGAAAAGCATTTCATTGCTGCTTTCTTTAACGTTGCTGGAAACATGTCTCTCAAACAACATGCCTTCGAACTGCTTCAAGGTGTTGGAAATAAAAAGGCAATGCAAATGGTAGAAGCCCGCGGTTCAAGTGGGTTTGAATCCCTTGCTGCCCTCAATGAAGCGTGCAACATCGATGCTGGCGAATTACTAGCAAAACGATTCTTATCAGAGTTGGAAGACCGAAATATCCAACCACGATTGCTCGACCTGCTCTTGCCGGTGAAGGCATGAGGGGCGCCCGTTGGTTGATTGACAGTCTACGCGATAAGCTGCCTTTCGACAAATCATTGGGCCAACATTTCTTGGTCAATGATGACCTTATCGCTCGGGCGGTTGAATTAGGTAACCTCACGCCAGATGACCATATTTTAGAAATTGGCCCAGGGCCAGGAGTACTTACTGAGGTCTTATTGGCAACCGGTTGTAAAGTGACTGCTATTGAAATCGATAGTGTTGCAGTTACACATTTGAACGAAGCTTTTGGTCCAGAGCAACAGACTGAACAATTCACTTTACTCGAAGGTGATGCATTGAATGTTAAGTGGCCCGATTCTATCACCAAGGTTATTGCTAATATTCCCTATCAAATCTCATCACCATTGGTCGATGTGCTCACTCGATATCTTCGAAATCCGAGAACAAGTGTATTGCAACGAGTCGTGTTGTTGGTTCAAGAAGAGTTTGCTGAACGTCTGGTAATGGAATACGAAAGCGATGTCGGTTCGCTTGGCATGACTGTTGCCTTGGATTGGAAGAGCGAAATTGAAGAAAGGATCCCACCGCATAATTTCAGCCCAATGCCGAAAGTCAATTCATGCTACATCTCCATGGAACCTCATGGTGAAGAATGGCCTTGTGATGCTCGATTGGTTCGCCAAATGATTCACCTCGCTTTTGACCAACGCAGGAAAAAGTTACGTTCAACGCTCAAAAATGTGCCTCGGCGTTTGGGACGGGTAAAAGGATGGCATGCTGGAAGATGGAAACAAGCCTTTGCCGCACACCTTGAAGATGAGCGCATGGACTTTCGCCCTGATGAACTTGAACTTGATGATTGGGTTGAATTATGCTCTTCGTTCAGTGAGTTTGTATTCGAATCCTAAGTTAATAAGGGGTCAATTGCATAGATAATTCTACACCGAGTGAGGAGAGCCTTTTCTTAGGAGGGTCTCCTCGCCTAGACTCGTCGGAGGGGATGCTATGGCCAAGAAGGACACATATCTTGCTTTATTACGTCGTGGTATCGACGAAACAACTGCCCAGCAGTTAGCCGATTCAGGGCTAAAAATTGGCGATTTGAAGAAAATCGACAAAGATATGTTGATTGAAAACTATGGCTTGAAAGCTGATATCGCTGACGGTGTTATTTCAATCATCACCGCCGGGCCACAAAGTCACGGAAAAGAACGCTATCTCTCAAAGATTCTCGCACCTGAAAAGAAGCAAGAATCAAAAATTGAAGAAATCAAATTTCAACGCAAGCAAAAGGATGTACTTACCGAACTTGCTGAACAAAAAGAACGACTCAAGATTGCTAAAGTTGAATCATTTCGTGCAAAGAAACTCATCATGAATCGGCTTGGTAAAACCGTTGAGTTGATTGTAAAACTCGAAAACAACCTTCATGATGAAGGCAAAGACGATCAGAAAGTGAAGATTCGAGACCAACTTGAAACTCGTGGCCTTGAAGCTGCACGTGACCACGAAATGCTAGATCTCGAAGGAACTCCTCAAGACATAGTTGATTTCCGCCGTAACCACGTTCCGGCCCTCATTTTCCATGCGTGCCCTACATGTGGCGATGAATTGGACCCACGTCAATCTCGAGATAAAGATCGACTTGAAGATTGGGCTTTTATCTGTTGGGAATGCGAAAACAGTTTCACTCCTATGCTTTCCGACCTTGTTGAAGAACGTCTATCCAATGGAACTCGAATCAATATTGATGAAGACAAGCGACCTCGGAACCCTGTGCCTCCAAAGCCGGCTTCCATGGACTTTTCAAGCGTGAACGAACTCATTCGCAAGGATTTGGAAGTTACTGGTGCAACTGCTGATGAAATGGTGAAAGCCGTCGAAGAAGGTGGGCACACTGGCGGACTCATGGACATCAACGACTGGATTGATCAGGTGCTTGGTGCAAAGGATTACATCCAAGCTCAAGAAGACCGAGAAGACTTCATCCTTCGAACTGGTGCTGGAGCAACGAAATTCAACAAGTGGATGAAGAAGGCGGGATTGTACTTCAATAAACAAACCGGCCGCTGGACACGCCACAAGGATATGCGCTGAGGTGGTGTCATGTCCGCACATGCGGTTACTGCTGAAGAGACGCCTAAGCCAGAAACGGTGCGCTCGGTTGTACGATTTTTACAGGGGGCAAATCTCCTTGGACAGACCCCGTATGTAGCAGGGAATACTTTGGTAGAGCACGCAGAAGATGCCGATGTCGCACTTCCAACCAATTGTACTTCAGGCACCTGTGGAACCTGTATGGTCACGCTTCTTTATGGCGATGTGCCGTTACCTGAAATCCTCCCACCTGGGCTTGATGATTACTTAGTAGGGGAATGTGCACGACTTGCATGCATCGGTGTACCTAATGGCGATGTTGATGTTGATATTCGACCACCGTTGTAGGATGGAGAGTCATGATGTTCGATTGGGGGTTCGGCGATTGGATTGTTTTTTTCGTCGACATTATTGCTTTGGTGATTGTCATACGATTTCTTTATTGGAAAGTCAGCCATAAGTTAGACGAAGTAGAACAGCGGCAAAAATTCGAGATACGGCAAAGGAAAGTTAACCGCTCAAACCAGTCTTTTACCCCCGAAGAGGAATGAAAACATCAACAAAGGTGAGCGGCACGGCCAGTCATGGCCGAGTTGCGTTTACAAACTGCCATGTCCGGCTTAATCGATCGGGAAAGTTACGAGTTAAACAGCGTACAGGGTACGATTCAAGACGAAGGTTTAGCATGGTTAGATATTCTTCGTCCCGATGATGAAGTCCGTCAATTTTTACTTGGAAATATGGATTTTGACGAGTTGGCTGTTGAAGACGTATTTGGACCTGCAGATACAACCGCTCAAAAATTCAAAAACCACCGCTTTATTGTCATCAATGCTCGTGATGCTGACAACCAATTGGATACTGAACCGGTTGCGATTTTCATTAAAGAGAATTTTATTATCACGGTTCGGCATTACAGTATTCCTGCTTTGAAAAAATTTCGTTTCCGTTTCAAAAAGGCTGACGAAGAAGATCTTGCATTAGGAATTGATTTCCTACTCTATGAGTTACTCGATGCCATTGCTGACGATTGGACGCCGATTTTGAATTCGTATTCACGCCAATTAGACTTACTGGAATTCCAAGTGTTCGACCCGAGTAAGAGATACGACAATGTCCTTGAAAGTATACACGATTTGAAACGCTATCTTCGTGAAGCGAGCAAATCAATTGAATCCTTAAACACGGTAACAATGCGCTTACTCAAACCCAATGAACGGTTAATTGGCTCAGGGGCAGAACGCTATTTTTCGGATTTGAACCAACTCTCTGTTGCTCTGGTGAAACGCGCCAAGAACTATTCTTCTGGTGCAACTTCGGCCCGCGATTCATACCTCAGTAACATCAGTATGCAGTTAGCAGAATCAAATGCACAACTCACAGAAGTTATGACAACGTTGGCCATTATTGGTGCCATCATGCTTCCGTTAACCCTCATCGCAGGTATCTTTGGGATGAATAATGAGGATTTACCGCTCGATCAAGTAGGGGGATTCTGGGGGATTATTTCGATTATGATGATATTTGCTTGCTTAATGCTCACGTTCTTTTGGCGTCGTGGCTGGTTAAAGACCTATGAAGAATAAGCGACAGTGTTCAAGAACCGTGGACTCTCCTTTTGATACATGACCGGTCGAGGTGAAGTCACAACAGGGCCTCTACCTATCGGTCAATTTGTCCAACTGGTCAAGCAGACAGTCGTTCGAGACCCTTTGTTCAAAAACCAAGCATTGAAAGGCGAAGTAACCCAATGGAAACAATATGCAAGTGGGCATACCTACTTTTCTCTACGTGACCAAGATGGGCAGATGCGTGCAGTCATTTGGAAAGGTCGTTGTACTATCGACCCGAGTATCAAGGAAGGCAGTGAAGTAGTCATCTTAGCGAGTCTTGACCTCTATGTCCGACGGGGTGAGATTCAACTCAATGTCGAACGTATCGAACCAGTGAGTGTGCTCGGTGAACTTGAAAAAACCAAAAGGTTACTTGTCGAACAATTAAGAAAAGAAGGTGAACTTGACCGGCCAAGACTCGCTGTTCCACCTCTTCCTCAACACATCGCCATCATTACTGGGGCCGGTTCAGCAGCACTCGCTGACATGCAGCAGTTGATTGAAAACCGGTGGCCAGGATTACGGCGAACAGTCATCGGTGTATTGGTCCAAGGCCCTCGGGCAACTGAGGAAATTGTCCGGGGCCTCGCTGCTGTCAGACAACTTTCAAACCCAAGCGTGGCAAAAAAGCGAGGTGAACCTCCCGTCGATTTAGTCATTGTTGGTAGGGGTGGCGGATCTCCCGAAGACTTGTGGGCATTCAATCTCGAACCTGTGGCTCGGGCCATCATTGCCAGCCCCGTACCAATTGTTTCTGCTGTCGGGCATGAATCGGACATCTTAGTCTCCGATTTGGTTGCTGACTTGCGTGCTTCAACGCCATCAGATGCCATCGAACGAGTTGTACCTGTTCTGCCGGAATTGCATTATTTGCTCGATGAGTTCGGGGAGCGATTGGGTATCGCGTCTCGTCGCCAAATTCATGATAGTAAACAGCGTTTGAGTATTCTTCATGCCCGTTTACGTGTCGCCCCAGTGGCAGGATTAAATCGGGCCAAAGCAAAAGTCTTCAGCCTTTCATCGCGAATCAAAGTCTCGACTCATCGAAGCCTTGGCCTTCAAGCAACCCGTTTGGCACATTTTGAGGCTTCGCTTTCCGCCATACATCCTCAGCGGGTCTTGGAACGAGGTTATTCGATGACACAAACTTCTGATGGAGCCATTCTCAGTAGCATTGGCGGATTGGAAGTCGGGCAGAATATTATACTCAATTTCGCAGACGGTTCCGCTGATGCTGAAATTAAAAACACACATACCAATGAGGGAGAGAAATGACTGAAAAAATACCAACATATACCGAAGCAATACAACGATTAGAAACCATTGTGGCTACGCTAGAACGCGGTGGCATGGGTCTTGATGAAACGCTGAAACTTTACGAAGAAGGGGCAGATTTACTTCGTCTTTGTAAAACTGAGTTGACCACTGCTGAAGGCAGACTCAATGAATTGCAATTAGATGAAATCGAGACACAGCTGCAGACAGAAGAACAGTAAAGCATAGCAACAAGAGCCATACGAGGTGCGGGAATGAACGAGAAGCAAATCCAATCGGTTCAACGTCGAATTTTTCGGATTTTCAAGTCTTGGAAAGACCCGCATACCGATGTCGCTTTGGCTGATTCTAAACAGATTCAAGGTATTGATATTTCATCAGAGGGAGAAGTTCAACTCGTCATTACTCCGCAACGCCCCCATTGCCCTTGTTGTTTATTCGATTTGAGAGATTTACGAGAAACAATTTCTGCTACCAAAGGTGTAACTGCGGTGAATCTTCTCATCAACGGAGTTCCTGCTTCAGAACGTTGGACCCGAGTACTCAATTCGTCGTAATGCGCTTTCGCAATAAAAGAAAGGCCGGTAATGACCAGCCAAATACTGCAAAAAGCCATGCGGTAAGTGAGCCGAAAACAATTCCCAATGCAGGCAAAGAATACATGGCGACCAGTGCGTAAATGGCTACACTGGTACCACCCATTGCCATCGGTCCCGCTGCACCCTGAGGTACTGTCGGGCCTTGCGCAAGCCACAGTGCGACCATGCTGGTCAAGAATATAGCAGGGAATACCGCAGCGAGGCCCGCTACAAATGGTTGTCCTTGAGCTGACAGCCAAACTGCAACTCCAATAGCACAAGCAGCAGCGCTGCCTCTTAGGAATAGCACAGTGCGGGCAACGGGTTGCTTCCCCTTTGGTGTCGGTTGAACTTTCCAATTCATTGCTATGGCAAGTACAATGAGTAAAGCAAGTCCAAGGAAGCCTATTTGCAATGTTGTCATGCCCTTGTGAATAGCAAAATCGACGCCTTGTAGCATCGCTATTCCGAATAAGAGCCAAACCAGCAAAGCAGCAAACGTCGTAAGAAGGAGTGGGGATTTTTTGTCTTCTAATTTTGGTGGGAGATAAATCCATACCGCTAGAAATATTCCATTGATGAGCATCCCCAAAGGAATGATGGATAAACTCTGATTCAACAGTACTTGGTCACCTGCAAGATAGATGCCTGCGGCGGCTGGAACGATGGTTGAGGGCATAGTACCGAGCAAACCGCCAGTAAGCCCGCCCCAGCGTTCGATGGCGAGCGTCACCAATATGGCGATGATTCCAGCGATGAGGGCTGAAATAATCACTGAGGAGGAGAGCATAATTCAACCTCAAACTTTTCTGGTTCTGGTATCAACGCACTTCTAAAGAACTACTTTTATCGAGAGTTCATGCAGAGTCAAACGGGTCCAAATGAACAATTTGTTCAACATCGATTCGCTTGTAGCCTCGCTCTCGAGCATTTTCTGCTGCTTTACTAAGCATTGATCTCATCCATCCTAGCGACATCAACGTTTTCATTTTGCTAATTGATTCAATAAAATGAACCGGGTTTCCACCGAATTGTGCATTGCTTCGGATATCGGATTCCAATTGTTCAATTACCATGTAATAAGTTTCGAGTAATTCTTCAACTGCATCCTTCGTAACAGGCATTTTAGCATGTGTTTTTGCCAATGAAAGGAGAGAAGATTCTGTCAAAATTCCTCCGCCTTGACTCACGACAAAGTCTTCGGTTTGTGCAACTTCTTGATGCCCTTCATCTTCACTGTCCTGCCCGATGTTCATGCCAGTAATTGCAATCTCTAAATGTCGAGGCTTTATTGTGGCTACTCTATCTTTTTCAGCAGCAGCTTCAGCGTGTTTAATCACTGTAGAAAGGTGTTTTTCGATGTGTGATATACCTGCTTGGACGGCTGCAGAACCAACCGATTCAACGGTGTCGATTTCATCGATCATCAATTCGCGGGTGCGGTTATAATTCAGGCGTGTTCGATACGGGTCATCTAGAGTTTTGCGTTCGGGGTCTTGTGAAAGCGTAGCGGCCTCCATCTCAGGAACGTAACGAGCAAGTTCTTTGCAGACCAAATCTACCAACTGCTCTTTTACAGCCCCTGCAAGGCGCATTTCAGTATAATTTGATGCTACTGCACCGATGTGACCGGTCGAGTAAGGCTTTGCCATACAAACAACACATCGCGGACATAACTTGAACACTATGGTTGAAACTTTTGCTCATTCGACCATGCCATCATCTCGACCCATGGCTTGTGATATTTCCCACGCATGTAAACACTCATGGCCACCTAAAAAACCGCCTGCTTCTCGACTTGGGCCAATGAATTCAGAACCACAGAATTGACAGAATACACCGACGATTGGCTCGTTGTAATAGGTTCCATTCGGAGTTTTTCTTTCTGGAATTCTCTTCCCCACATCTTCATGGGTCCAACCTTCCATCTTTTCACAAATTTCGCCTTCTGCTTGTTCCTGTGTCATCATTACCACTCCGTTAACCAAGGCCAAGCACCATCTGCAGTTACTGGGCGCAGGCCATTCTCGTCTCGAATCCAAGTGTCTTCACTACCAATACTACCTTCTTGATAGACAACTTTTGGCTCAATCGCCATCGTGCCTCCAACTGGCAAAGGCCGATCAAATCCTGTTGCAACAACTGGAGATTCATCCAATTGAAGCCCGACTGAATGACCGAGAAATCGACTTTGGTCTGGGTTCATTCCCATAAGATGGTCTTGATAGCCAAGCTCCACGGCAAGCCCATATGCTTCATTCCAAGCGTCTTCACATGTGTCGCCTCGGTCAAGTACATCGACTACTGTGTCCTTGACGGCTAACATGTCTTCAAGGCGTTGATGCCATTGTTCAGATAATGTTCCTGCGACAAACATTCGCGTCATGTCAACGATGTAGCCGCGATGGGCGTGGACAAGGTCGACCAGAACCGGTTCATTGGATTTAATTCGTCGGAAACCCGACCCCATACCCGAAAGGGGATGAGCACCGGTTCCACCTACAGCAGAATCGAAGAAAGAAGGAATTCCTCCTGCACGACCGGATACGATTACGCCTCGGTCGCATTGAAGGGGGTATCGGCGCATGTGCACATTTCCTCCAAAACCTTCTGAACGGCTGATCGCTTCGGCTGCAGCAACCAATTCCAGTTCACTAATTCCTTCACCACCTACTGCTTCGACTGCTTCAAACATCCGAATTTGGATTTCTGCTGCAACGTCCATTTGCTCCATCTCCCATTGAGATTTTATTTCTCGCTGTCGGTGGATGATACCTGTGACATCTGGACAAGTGCCTAATTCACTGAATACATTGACGAATCGTTGTAAATAGGTTGCTGGAATTTCTCCAAATTGAAGTCCTGGTGCGGAAGTCATCCCGCGCTTACGGAGTGCTTCAACCAATTGAGCCATACGAGGGAATGCTAGTACTTCGTGGGGCGTGTCATCGCCTCCTCCTTCGTATTGAGCGCGTTGGAGTGACCGGCGGACAAATAACACGGCTTGGCTGTTTTCGGCACCTTGAGCCGGAATATACATCGAAGCATTTTGTCGACCGCCCGCGTAGTAGTACAGGTCGACAGGGTGTTGAATGAAAGCACCTGAGAATCCCGCTTCGGCTAAGTATTCCCCTAAACGATGTTGTCGGTCGGCTAATTCAGAAACTGGAACCCTCCAGTCTTCCCCATCGGGGCCAGTGAGGTCAGCCTCATTCCAACCGCTCATGGTTGAAGGGTGATGGCGACCGTTCAAAACGGCTCCGCTTAAACTTCGACCACAGGTGGCGTCCAAGCCTCGGTTTCATCAAGGCGGTTTTGAGCAATATCACAATACTCTTGAGAGAGATCGACACCGATGTATGTTCTACCAGTCATCTTTGCAGCAACACAGGTCGAGCCAGAACCATTGAAGGGGTCAAGTACGATATCCCCGGCAAAGGAATACATCTCTATGCAGCGTTTTGGTAGTTCAACTGGGAACGGTGCAGGATGGTTAACACGGGAGGCGCGTTCGGTAGGAAACGACCAAATCGATTTGGTATGGTGTATGAAATCATCACGGGGGATAGTGTCGATTCGCCCTTCTGTGCGTTCCGATTTCTCGCGCATCAGTTTGTAATTACCTTTCGAGAACACGAGCAAGTATTCATGCACATCTCTTAGACAAGGGTTACTTGCACTTTGGAAAGAGCCCCAAGCACAGGAAGAACCTGCACTTGCTGATTTATCCCAAATGATTTCACCTCGCATCAAAAACCCGAGTTGATTCATCATGATGTTGATGTGACTGGAAAGTGGGATGTACGGTTTGCGTCCAAGATTAGCCACATTGACCACCATTCGGCCACCAGGGGCGAGAACACGGTAACACTCTGAAAAAACATCATACAATAATTCAAGATATTCGCTCAGAGAAAGGTCTTCGTCGTAGACTTTACTGGCGTTGTATGGCGGGGAAGTCACAACCAATTGAACACAGTTATCTGGCAAGTCTAAATTTCGTGAATCACCTGCAATAAGGGTGTTAGCAAGTGTTGGTGGTAATTCCTGTTGACTTCCAACTTCGCGACTTGAAACGATTCCATCGTAAAGACGACTGCCGTAATATACCGATGCATCATGGCCTTCTCTCTTTGATACTCCGAAGGAAGAAGTGCTGGTGCCTGCACGGCGACGTGGCCCTTTGAGGGATTCATCCTCTGCGGATTCTTCCTGCGCCATCCTTTGAGAGCGAACTTTACGACTTTATCACCTTTCGCGCCACGAACAGGGGGGAGGCGCGCGGTTATGGGGTTTCGAAAAGGAACCACGGGGCGTTTTGACCCGTTGCAATGAAAAACCGATAGCGTTTGGATTGTTCAATGGCGAGTGTCTTGACCCTCGACAATGTCAATGTTGACAACATGACTGTTTTGGTTCGTGTCGACATCAATTGTCCGCTTCACCCGGGTACTAAATCCTTCCTTGACATCACTCGTATTCGTGCTATTGTGCCGACATTGAATCGTTTAACAAGTGCTAAAGTTGTCCTCCTTGCCCATCAATCTCGACCTGGGAACCAGGATTTTACCTCCACTCTTGGTCATTCACGTGAACTCGGACGTATTCTCGGACGACCTATCCAATGGGTCGATGACCTTGCAGGTGAGAAAGCGATGAAAGCGATTGAAACATTAAAGTGCGGAGAGATCTTGATGTTGAACAACGTTCGAATGTATGATGAAGAGATCAAAACCAAAGGGGATTTCAATACGCATTCAGAAACAATAATGGTTCAGAATCTCGCGAGTGTAGCAGATTTATTCGTCTATGATGCATTCGCATGTGCCCATCGAAGCACACCATCTGGCGTCGGTTTTACCTACTTGATTCCATGCGTTGCTGGTGACTTGATGAAAAGCGAAATCAGCCAACTCGACCGGGCATTGGATAACCCTGTTCGTCCTTGTATTGCTGTTTTGGGTGGAATAAAAGTTGATGATTCTATTCTCGTGGCTGACAACATGCTCCGAAACAACATTTGTGACGAGTTCTGGCCGACTGGGGGGGTCGCAAACTTGCTCTTGGAACTCTCTGGTGTCGAAATTGGGGCAATCAATCATGATTTTTTGGTCAATGAATTGGGTAAAATGTGGCATCAAACTGTTGAAACTGCTAAATCACTGTTGAGCGACTTTGGCAAAAAAATACGCCTCCCTGTTGATGTTGCAGCAAACATCGAAGATAATCGAGTGGACCTAAATGTCGCTGAACTTCCGATTGATGCGCCGATTTTTGATATTGGAATTCAATCGATTCTTAACCTTTCAGCAGCCATAAAATCAGCAGGAACCATTCATCTAAATGGTCCAGCGGGTGTATTTGAGTTGCCAGATTTCGCTTTTGGGACCGTCGAGATGTTGAATGCTTGTGCTGAAACCGAAGGATATGTTGTTGTCGGCGGCGGTCATACTGCTACACTCATCGCCAAACATGGACTCGCCAAGAAAATGGATCATCTTTCGACCGGAGGAGGAGCATGTTTGGATTATATTGCTGGAAAAACACTCCCTGCTATTGCAAGTCTTGAGGCAAGTGCTGATGCATTTACTCTCAATATTGCTCGAAGTGTCGATCAGTAAGAGCCACTGGGGAGATTCGAACTCCCGACCTCCTGATTACGAATCAGGTGCTATACCAGCTAAGCCACAGTGGCGCAAACCAATCGCAGCATCGAATGAACATAAGGCAAACGGTTGAAAGTGTTCATGTGGGTTGAGCCTAACCCAAGTTCATGGCCGATGATTTGAGTGTGCGGTATCGCAACGCGGTCCTGTATGATGAAAGCGGCCACAAACACGTCGGTGATTTGCTTCTCCACGACGATGGGGATTGGTCTGAGTCAAAGGGTGACGAGGATGTTCAGCACGACCTAGATGGGTCAGGGAGACTCATTACTCGGAGTTTACAAAATTGGCACACGCATTTGGCAATGCAATTGAATGCTCGAGATTTTAGCGATGGTTTTCCACTCCACCGTTGGTTAAACGAAGCGATATTTCCTACTGAAGCACGGTTGAACCCTGAATATGTTCGTGTTGGTGCACAAGCAGCAGCAGCTGAAATGATTCGAACTGGTTCCTCATTTGCTGCGGACATGTACTTCTATCCAGCCGTTACTGGCAAAGTACTCGGCGATGCTGGATTACGTGGCTTAGTTGGCGGTCCAGTCAGCGATACTGCACTACCGTCTCATCCTAATGTTGCATCTGCTTTGGATGAACTTGATTCAATACTAAAACAACAAAAAATAGAGAATAAAATCCAATACGCAATTGCAACTCATTCAATCTATCTTTGCAGCGAAGATACACTGCGTAGAGCATCAGAATTGGCTGAAAAGCGAAATGCGCGCCTTCACATTCATGTGAGTGAAACTCGAAAAGAAATCGCTGATTGTCATGAAAGAACGGGATTATATCCTGTTGAATATCTCGACAGCCTCGACTTCTTCAAGCCCGGAACCGTGTGTGCTCACGCTTCTTGGGTTAAGAAAAATGAAATCCGAATGTTGGCAGAACATGAGGTGACTGCCGTTCATTGCCCATCATCAAATATGAAAATCGCTTGTGGAGGTACCATGTCTCTACCTGCATACAACGATGCCGGCGTCGATGTCCGAATTGGCACGGATGGTGCTGCTTCTTCGGGGAGTGGCTTGGATATGCTGGCTGAAGCACGTCTTGCAGCATTGGTTCAACGCCATGACCACTGGGATGCTACACTGCTTCCCGCAGCAGATGTGTTTTCAATGGCTACCAAAGGCAGTTTAGATTGGGCTGTATGGAATCTTGATGATATTCGAATGAGGCCATTGGGGCGTTCTGGAAACCGTCATCTTGCGAATCTTATCTTCAACGGTGCAGATTGTATGGACTTGTGGGTTGATGGTCAAGCACTCAGGATGAATGGCATCACGCAAACTATTGATGAAGAGTCTGCTTGGAATGAATTAGACCAAGCGGTGGAGATGTATTACGAAGGCGTTGAGTAATCATTCCATTCGTGACAATGCCAAGCCGCCAATACCGATTAGGAAACTGAATAAATAGGTCGGAAATGAAGCGGAAATTTTGACTTCATAATCTACATTTAATTCAGTTCCTGCTGGAAGTTTTTGATATGCGCCGATGCCAGCATAATGGTCTCCAGAGGTGACGCGCCATTGAGCACCGATCGACCCATCATTAGATGTCGTTTCGTATCCTGTATCACCATATTGGCAAACTTGGCCGCCTGAAAGCGAGTCTAGGTAAGCCCCTCCATTGGCTCGTATGCCATCGCATTGGTCTTTCTTCGCTTGGTCCGCAATCACCAAGAAGATGTCTTCTCTGTCCCAGGTGATGGATGTATCTGCACTGATGAAGAGTCCTGCTGGGTTACTTGGTAACGCTTCATCTGAAAAGAATACGAAACCGTCAATGCTCAGTGTAGGTATATCTTCGACTTGACCTTCAATTGTATAGCCAACCGTTCCGAAGACTATGATGAAGACTGCAAGTCCTGCTAATCCGTAGCCAATCGTTTTTCTTTGAACCATCTTCATCCGCCTCACATTTGATAGAACGCTAAGGCGAGAATAACATAACTTGCCAATAACATCGAACCTTCAAGCCAATTTGATTTGCCATCACTCATTATTGAATTAGCGACCAGTACAGCGATGAAAGTCGCAGCGGTTTCAAGAAGTCCGAATTCTAAAGTGAGACCGACTCCAAGGAACCAAGCAAACAGAACCATGACCGGGGCGACAAATAAAGCGATTTGCACACTACTCCCAATGGCAATGGCGATGGAAAGGTCCATCTTGTCTTTTCCAGCAACGATAACGGCTGTGAAATGTTCAGCAGCATTACCGAAGAAAGGTAGTAAAATTACGCCGATAAAAAGTTCAGGTAAGTGCCATTTATCAACTGCTACTTCAAGACTGTGAACTAAGATATGAGCCATCCAAGCAACTAGAATGGTTGAAAGAAGAAGCAGAATCCATGCATCTCTATTGCTCATGTGTGGATTTTCATGGTCACCATGGCCGGCTTCGGTGGCAAATACGTCGACGTGAGTTTTGAGTTGGAACAATAGAGCTAAACCGTAGACGATCAATAAAACAATTGCTGCATAATGAGAAAGTTTCTCTACCTCGCCCAATGAACCACCTGCATGATGAACCGCACTTGGAATAATAAGTGCAACAATCGCAAGTAACAGAAGGGACCCGTTCATTTGTCCTGCATCTTGGCTGAAATGCTGAACTTTGTGATTCAATCCACCCCAAACCATTGCAAGTCCAAGTACCAACAAGAGATTTCCCAAGATTGAGCCAATCAGAGATGCCTTGGTCACCGTAATCATTGTTTCAGCGATTTCAGGGTTTTGTGACGCGGTGTACAAAGCCAGTCCTGCGATAATCATCTCAACAGCATTTCCGAACGTGGCATTAAGAAGGCCGCCAACAGCCTCTCCAGTACGCAAAGCAATCTCTTCAGTGGCTTTACCCATAAGGAAAGCGAGCGGCATTATCGCAATCATGGAGAAAACGAATGCAAGGCCGCCCTGGTGAGTGAAATTGGCGTAAAAAGCCATTGGAATGGCCAAAAGAAGGTAATTTAATTTATTCTTTCTTGGGTCAAAAGATGCCAACAAATGGTCCATAGCCTCTTCAATTTCATCTGTTAAGTCATTCGATACCTCGATGACCATACGCTCTGGAGGTTCCGACATGTTTTGGTCGAAGGTGACTCACCCCTTGACTTCACCGCTTCGATGGAGAATCAATCGTCACTCTTTTTACGGCCAACTGTACGTCGCTTTGGTGCCTTTCGAGGGGCCGCACGACGTCCAACTGCACGCTTCTTAGCAACAGGCTTTTCTTCCTCTTTCTCGTCATCATCATCGTCATCGTATTCGCCCCAATCAATGCCGTCATCATCATCGTCATCTGTTTCTTCGGGGAGGTCGGGGATGTCCTTCTTTCGGCGTGTTTTACGCGAAACAAGGTTCACTGCAAATGGGTCCTCTTCCTCTTCAGGTTCAGGTTCTGGTTCTGGTTCTGATTCTGATTCAGGTTCCATTGATTTTTCTTCGGACTTGCCGCTGGTATCTGTTACCGTATCCATGTCTAGATCTTGTGAAGTACCGATAAATTCTGACATCCAGTCTTCATCTTCGTCATCTTCATCGCTCTTCTTCTTCTTTGGACCGCTCATACTGGTTCGGATAATTACCAGCATTACGATTAAAGAAAAGACAAAAATTCCCGAAAGAATCCATACAAGAATGTAAGGTGGATCCGTCATTGAAGGGTTGATAATAGTGGGTTCAGGTTCAGGTTGAAGTGACTCAACATAGTTACATGAGGTTGTTCCATCGAGGCGATTCCGACAATCATCAACCACAAAAATCACGCTGGCTGAACGCTCATTTCCTGCGGAATCGATTGCCCGAACAAAGACTGCGTGTTGACCAGGTAGGAAGTTACCAGCAGAGAATTCAAGGTCTAGGACAATTGAACTGTTATCGCCGTTGAGGTCGGTAACAGAAGTCGCTTCAGTCCATGGCGTAGAAAACGATTGGCCACTGCCGTAATTGTAGGTGAATTTGTATTGGAATGAATCGATTCGAACATCATCGAGAGCGCCGGCAAGAACTTGGATATTATTGCCATAGAGGTATTTGGAACTACTATCGGAACTCGATGAAGGAGAATAAATAGTTACTTGGGGTGGAACTGCGTCAACAGCTCGATCAGTCCAAACTTGTGTGGCTTGATTATTTGCCAAATCCTCCATTTGGACTTCAAATATCATATCTCCTGCAATGGTGGCAGTGGTGATGAAGAAATCAAATTGATAGACAGGCCCTCGGTCTGGATCTCCGGCGTTTTCTTGGATCAAAGCCATTTCTTTGATACCACTTGAAATATCACCACCAGGCACTGTTGTGATGTTGATCATTACGCTTCCCTGCATTAGGTACTCATCAAACTCAATTTGAACTTTATAGTCTCCGGCAACCAAAGACGGACTGGTAAATGCTTCATTATTATCATTCACTAGAAGAAGAGTTCCTTGAGGGGATTTGGTGTCCTCAGTCACTTTAATAGAATTCGAGAAGATCCCTGAAAAAGTTTCAGTATTGCTGTTACCCCACTTATCGGTGATGATCACTGCATACCATACCTCGCGGTCTACATCTTCGGGGATGTCAAGTTGACGGTAGAATGTGTTTTGCTCAGAAGTTCCCGCGTTAATATTGTCAATAGCCAGTTCCCATCCCTCTTCATCGATGAAACTAATTTCACTTTCATCTTCGCCAAATGGTTCACCGTAATGGCGCCATACTTGGTAGATTTCATCCGTTTCCAACTCAGAATTGAACCATTCTAGAGTCACTATATTGAGTGAGCCTATAGACTCAACGACTTTCATTGCAGGACGAGCAGGAGCGATTGTATCTTCTTTGTTATCACTCGCTATTTGGAAGACGTTTTGATCTAACCCCTTGTACATGTAGGTCCCTGAAAGATGACCATAAAGAGCTTCAGTCGTGACAAAGTAGAACGGGTTAGCGTCATTAATCCCTTCAGGCAAGTCAACATCGAAATAGCCGATACCATCACTCACTGAGCCAAGCCAGGTGAGTGAATCGTTACCTGATGGGCTCGCCCAATGTACTCCTTGAACCCGATATGATGATGTCCATATGTGGTAGCGTTCCCCTTCGACACCCAGTTGGTCGGTCCAAGAGACCCGTGTAGTCTTGTTGCCAATAAATTCAGCATAAACATCTGAAGGTTCGGCAATCCAAGGGGTGAACGCATCTTCTTCCACAGTGTCAGAACAAGCGTTCGGAGATATATCTGTACTGAATACATCGTACGAATCAACCGTGACTACACAATAATATGCAAAGCCTAAGCGTCCAGTAGGCACTTCATACACAAAGGTCTGATTACCTTCTGGAATAGTTCCGAGGTATTGAACATCCCAACGAAAGGTAGAATTAAACGGTGTACCAGACATGTAGATTCGGTAAGATTCCCCGCTTTCACCAGTAGCATCATTCCATGTAACTGTAGTTTTTCCACCACCAGTTGTTGGTTCTGCAACAAACTGAGCGTTCATCGAACTAACTTGCGTTGGAGGCATGTTGTCCTCCGAAATTGGAGAAGTCATGGCGTTGTTTGAAAGGAAGCGGGCATCCATGTAGTCAATTCCAGGTGCAATTCCATTTGGAAGCAAGTAGGTGATTGAATAATAGGCATCTCGGTCAGTTTGTTCTGGCACAGGGATTGTCAGAGTAGAGTTCCCAGCATCAAGTATGGCAATGGGTGTTTCAATTGACATCATGTTCGCACCATTTGCCCGGGTAATTGGGTAGGATGTTCTGTAGAGGTGGGTTTGGTATGCGTTGGGTCCGGTTTCAGGATGAATTTGGAACAAATCGTTATAATTGATCCATTGCAATGTGGTGTTACTAGTTTCTGGGTCGAATGAGCCAATGATGTTGTAGGGTGTACGGATAGGTGTTGTTTGTTCATACACAGGAACAAGGGTCGTGGAAGCACCCGCATCGAGGTCAAACAATTCAGTCCCATTGCCAAGCGTTGTGGTTACGGCATAATAGAAACTGTCATTCACACCTGGGGAAATGAGGAAAGAAGTCTCGTGTGTGCTTTCGCTTACCGTTCCATTGATTCCCATGCATTCGAATGCATCATTAAAAACCGCAGTCATGGAGCAGGCTATGATTCCAGTATCAAAAGGAGTCAAACTGTTAATGTTTGCAGAAGTGATGATGTCACTTGAGCGATAGACATTGTAGGTGGCAGAAAAGAGGCCTTGAAGAACTGAACCATCAAAATTGATGTTTCTCCAAGTCACCGTAGTGGTCTCAGAGATAGGGTCAAACATGGCATTGATATCTTGGGCCTGTAAATTCACAGGGTTACCGATATCTTCCGCAGATACATGGTTGAGAGGTGCCAATGCAAGAAGCATGCAAAACACAAGGAAAATCGCTTTTCTCTTGCCTTCAGTACCGGGCAATCTGTCTGTCATCATTCCTCTTGTCACATGCAACGGTTATGAGCATGTCGCACATTCAACCGTTAAACAAGGGTTTCAGCACACCCCTACGGGGTGACCACGAGGTGAAGATTATTCTTCTTCAAGAGAGTGATTTGGTTGAGGTAATGGGTCTTCGGAATCGATACGTGATATCTCAGATTTGGCTTGTTGGAAACGGACAAGAAAGGTCCACAGGCCACCAAAGGCAGAGATCAAAACAATTAGACTCATCGGGTTGATTGAAATATGGTCCAAAATACCAGGGAACATACCAAAGTCTTCAACGCCTGCGTGAATGAAAATCCCAGTGAGGAAAATTGCTACAACCGAAAGAATTGTTCGGTCTGCTCTGGAAAAACCACGATAGTTACGTGAACCGGCAACTGCTTGAGCTTGAGTGCCCATGTATGAGCCGAGTAAAGTAAGCCAAGCGGCGATCAACCCTAAGGTGAAATCCCCTACGAAAACAGAACCTGCTATGCACATAATCCAAACTGCATCCAGTAAACGGTCAAAGGTGTGGTCAAGATAGTCGCCCCAGCGAGTCACATTGCCATATTTACGTGCTAGAGGGCCGTCTAAACCATCTAAAATCATAGCCATAATAATCAATAATCCACCGCCAAACAGCATATTCGCGCCGTAAGCAGTATCATCCGCAGTCAAAATTGCAAGTCCGCCGAGTGTGCCTATGGGGAGTGCAACCCATGTTACCGTTAATGGTTTCACACCGGAAAGTGAATCTAAAATCGGATTCAATATACCTTCCCACGCTTTCCGTAGTTTCTCCAAAACCATGATTCTCAATCTCTTGCCGTAAGCGAGGGGTGTTTGTTGTTGCGGTTCTTCGTGAGCAAAAAAGGGCGTCTTACATCCACCCAATCGCTTGCGAACTGGATTCTGCAAGTGAAAGAGATGGGCATTGATTCTCCAACCATTCTACAATCTGTGATTGCATTTCTTCAATAGTTAATGAAGTGCTATCAAGTTCTAAAATCGGTGCTTCGATTTCAAATTCCAAAAGTTCAGACCATGTTCCAGAAAGTAATTCCCATTCCACATTTGCTGCAATTTTCGTCGGTGAATATGCTCTGGACTCCAATCGTTGTTTCAATTGTACAGGATTACAACGCAAAACGATGATAGCGTCGACTTCAAGAAAATGTGAAAGGTGGCCATCGATGAAGGTAATTCCCTCTCCATCGTCGTGCCATTTTTCAGCTAAAAGATGGATGTCGAGTGGCGCTGAATCATCGGCTGCATCGACTGTGCCCAAGCACCCATACTGCTCTGCTAATTCTTGCAGAGAAAGTACCGAAAATGACTCGCTTAATGCTTCACAAAGCGTGGTCTTACCTGTACCTGGCGTACCTGTAATTGCGATGCTGGCTCGTTCGTCCATGTAGCCCCATGGCCTCAGCCAAATAAACGCCAAGGCTTGATGTCCTGACGTATGAACGATTCCGAATGGGTTTTACCTTGACCGAGGCGAACAGGCAAAGGCATGATAGGTCATCACTTACAGCAGTGATTGTCGCCATGTTTGGAATGAATGACCCCGCTCAAACTCTGCTTCAATTGGAGCGGTATATCGAGGATGGGCGAATGGAAATGTCAGAGGTCATGGCAACTCAATTCACAGAGATGTTTCTCTCACAGAAAAAAAGAACTGCTGATGCACAAATTATGCTTGTCAAGGGTTTGCGAATACTTTGTGATGTTTTTTTGGCCCGTGGTAAAAATCAACGGGCGATTGCTAGTGTGAAAATTCTCCATCGTGAACGGAAAAAAATGATTGGAATACTCGCCAAAGGGGCTCCTGATTTGCTTGGAAAAATGACTGCTCCCGCTGAAGATTATCGTCGTGCTGGGAAAATTTATGCCGCTGCGGGAAAAACGCGGGCTGCTATGAAGGCTTTTTCCAAATGTGAACAACAATCGCCTGGCCATGTAGCCAGTGCGATGGAGGCGTGCCAACTGCTTGGTTTCGATAAGACACTTGTCAAGCGATTCATTT
>Ga0302122_10000522_pt1 | contig 23590 bp, 19 predicted proteins | sample CB21_SCM_MG_FD_203115 | JGI IMG/M metagenome (GOLD analysis project Ga0302122, IMG submission 203115) | Marine microbial communities from Western Arctic Ocean, Canada - CB21_SCM | ecosystem: Environmental > Aquatic > Marine > Oceanic | place: Canada: Western Arctic Ocean | collected 2017-09-28
CGTGTTTTACGCATCTATTTCCCGCAGGCTTAGACGGGGTACTCTCAGAACGTGGACGGTGTTGTTTAACTGGAAAGGGGCGGCTCGAAGTCGTCCGAGAACCCACGCCTACCTACTGTTTACTCTACAAGTCATATCAATTGACTCTTACCAACGAGGGGTCGACCATTGCACCCATGGTTCGTGCTCTTTGGCCGCAGGTCGTTTTCAAGCAGGCTGTGAGACTATTGAGCGAGGGCGTTACCAATCTCGTTCACATTAATGAGCATTAGCTCATCCTTCTTTTGGCTCGGTCCCGGGTAAGCCGCAGGGCAAGTTAAATGATTTGCTAGATAACATTACCGATCGTTCTGGTACTAAGGCCATTGACCGGGGACATCGGCGATCGATGGACCGGGGCTTGACATAGCAGGAGAGCAAGAGGGAAATAAACATTAGTCTGTGGAATCGGTGACCATTGGTAAGTTTCTATCGATAGCCCATTCACTCAACGATGCGTCGTATAGGCTGACATGGGGGTGACCGAAAAGAACGAGGAACATGGCAGTCGTACTGGCAGCGATGCCGCCGCCGCAATAAGTGATCACATGATCTGCCTCGTAGGCGCCGGCCGCATGGAAGCGAGAACGAATCTCCTCGCTGGGGACGAATTCCATCGTCGCTGAGTCCACCAACTCATTGGTTGGGACATTAACCGAGTGCGGAATGCGTCCGGGTCGGCCGTAATGGCCGAACTCTCCGTTATCAAGTCCGGCGTGTTGAACGGCACGTAGCGCATTGATGGTGCAGATGTTGTCGTCATCGATAGCGGACAACACGGTCGTTTTATCCACAAGAAGTCCGTTACGTGGTTTTGTTATCAGTGAAGCCGGTGGGAAGATAGTGGTCTCGCGCGAGACAGCGCGTCCATCTGTTTGCCAACGGGTGAGGCCCCCGTCCAACACGCACGCTCGGTCAAAGCCTATAGTTCTCAGTAACCACCAGATACGGGTAGCCCATTGCGGTGTGGTTTGGCTGTACAGCACCGCGGTGGTGTCGTCTCCAATACCCAGTCCGCCAAATCTTTTTGCAAGCTCATTCGTCTGAAGGCAGGTGAAACGATAAGGGCTAGTGGTGTCGGATAAGTCCTGTTGCAAATCTATAAAAGCGGCGCCAGGAAGATGTGCTTTATCGTAGTCATTTTTGCCTGACTGCACGACATACGGCGCATCGGACTCTGGGCTTGATTGGTGAATAAGATGTGTGGTGCAGTCGAAGACTCGAAGATTCGGATCGGTTAGGTGCTGCGCAAGCCAATCGGTCGTGACTATGGTCTTGCCGAAGACGCGTGTGTTGTCAGTCATTGAGATATCAGGAAATTGATTTTGACGGCTCATATTAGTAGGTTAAGGCGACCATAAATTCGTTTGTATGTCAGGATTGACAGGCTAACTTGAACATCGTGTGGCTGTTGCATGGTATCGGTGCTGAAAAAAGATACTAGTAAGAGTACAAATTGTGTATTGTAGGTTTTGACGACGTACACTGAAAGGCGTTTTGCTTTATATGAGAAGTGTCTACCGTCAGCGCTTATGGGACAGAATTGTAGGATTTGATAAGGCGCGGTTTTTGGCTCATCGTAGCTGCCAAGGAGCGCAGATGAGATAAAAACCCGGAACACGACGCACCGCGTCTGAGAAGACCATCAAGGACATTCGCCACGCGACGCGCAAACAATATTCACCTGAGGAGAAAATCCGTATTGTGCTGGATGGCCTGCGGGACGAGGGTAGGCTGCAGCAGTTCCGCAAGCACCGGTGGTGTGCGCCTGACAACGTGAAATTATTGATTTGAAGGGATACAGAATTTTCTTTAAACTCAGTTACGTAGTCAAGAAAAGCGCCCATAGCTCAGTTTGATCGAGTTATCCAGTGTCAAACCGGCGAAGCTAGTTGTCTGAAACGATGCACAATTTTACACAGCGTTGTGGCTTAAAACGAGTGAGGTAGCGCTTGATAAGTAATTGATTTATTGAGGATCTAACATTTACAGTGTCACTATATTTTCTTGCTGGGTCAACTGTTCTTCCTTTTGCCACCATTTGGGTTTCGTTGTGAAGTGCCGACCGGTGTTTGAGGGATTACCTCGTCTTCTTCAGGGCTCATCTGTTTTATGGTTGACAGCGCAATCACCATATCATGCAGGAGACTGCGACCTGAGCCTGTCTGAAGATATTTTGTCGCCTCTGAGGGACGAAGAGCCAAGGCTACCCCCATTATCGTAACCAAGGAGGCCTAATCGGCAGTGTACCGGTATTTTTTGACCCAACCATCTTGGCTTCTCTCAGTTACCTCTTCTCGGTGACACCATTGGCAGGCTGCACCAAAAATCAAGTAAGATTAGAAAAATGACAATAGATAAACATTTCGACTCGGTGGTAGCCAATACCATGAACCACCAGAAGGCGAGAGAGTTGTTGTCATGAAAGATCACTTAATCTTCATTCATTGGGTTGCATTCGATCTGGACGGAGCTTCACCCAAAAGAATCTTCATGAGTTGACGATTTACCACAAGGGTCACGACAGTGGTAATCATTCAGAGGATCGGATTAACTGGGAGGACTTTCTGCCTTTATTGTCATGACAAAGAACACTCGCGTCACACCAACGCAATTCCAACATTAACAATCAAAAGTATTTGATCAGTAATACATAGGAAACCGTATGAACTTTTTGCTGGTAGTCGAGCAGGACCTGGTATGCCAACTCGCTAGAAAATACCCTAATTTAATGAAAGGCGGACGTGTCAACCGCCTAGCGTCAATACTCAACCAAAAAACTCACATAATCAAACGCGAGGGGGGTGAACAGACTATATCTGGTTTCGAGATCATGGAGTATATGGTACGCGTGCTTTGTAACGGGCTTCAGCATCAGATTAAGGAGATTAACAAAACTTTAGATCGAGGCGATTTTCACATATTTAACCGGAAGACCCATCAAGCCGCCCGAGATCAGGTACGCCTGCAGATACTGTCCAAAGCAACTCTAGCGATCCTCAACAAGAACACTAACTATAATGTGTCACCCTCGTCGGGTGCCATAGGATCAAGCTCCGCCTATCATTCTGTAGCTGATGGCAACACTAATTATTATCAGACCGAGGAGTTCACAAAAATTGCTAACAAGGCATGGGAGCATCTTTATCCCAGTGATAAAGCGTTACTCGACCACAAACGTAAAATGACGATCGTCCGTAAGCAAGCGATAAAGGAGTATGAGAGACGCCAGGCAAAAGCTGGAGCTGCCGCGGCAGAATATAAAAAAAATAAGCGAAGAATGCACCGCATTATGGTTAATGACATCGATTACCGCAAGCAAGCACAAAATGATCGCGCCGACTTGTTTAACAAGATACGACAGAACAATATAGGTACATTCGCAGCAAGAATGTCAACCCTTACGGTTATCGTACAAAACAAACTCACGACGTCTTTTCAGAAACAACGAGCGCAGTTTGATACGGTTATGGACGACACAGATACGGCTTATAACCGATTCAAAGTCGCAACCGAGAAAGTGCAAAAGTCTCGAGAAAAGCACGAGGCTTTCAAGGCAGGCCTGGCGAGGGGCCTCGGTCAAGCTTTAAAACTTGCGCCTCCCCCTATTGGGGCTATTGGCTCAATAATAACAGGTGCGGCTTCTCTCGCCCTTAGTGGGATGGAAGATGGCTATAAAGCGATATCTTCCTACCTTGCCACTACAGCCACCGCATATGGTGTGGATGGTGTTCAAGAAAGAACGGACGAGATGTATGGGCAATTCAAGACGGAGGCTTCAAAAAGAGCGAAAATCTGGGAAACGAGCCCGCCACCGGATGCTGCGAGTGTTTTAAAGAGTGATTCCCTAAGGGGAATGGCAGATAAGTTTCAGAAAGCCGCAATGGACCAAGCGATAGAGATCGTCGGGGAGGTAACCAGCGGTGACCACTTCGTAACAAGCAACAGTTTAGCAACTGCACTCCAGAGAAACAGGCAAGTAGCAGACGACCTTCTGGACAAGGTCATGCCAGAAGCGAGTTTCCAAGAGCTCCGAAAAACAGGCGACGCCAAGACCGCAGTGGAATTTACCGGAATTTTTATAGGTCGGATTGAGCAAGAAGAAAATAAATTCTGTAACAAAGTCGATGGAGCAGGCATTGGCTGGTTCGAGCCAAATGGCAAAACTGGTCCGTTTTTGCAGGATTACATAGAACTTTGGCTGTGGGCTTTGTATTTTAATCACTTCCATATGCAAGAGGCGGGCAGCTGGTCGCTACCCAACATATGGCCAGCCGCTGTCGAACGACTAGAAGCACTTCGGTTTATTTCCCGCTCTAGCCCGACAACAATCCGTGCCGGTAGTGGACGTACGAAGATTCATTACAGAAAGAGCCATGCCAGCGATCGTTTTTTTGTCTACTATGTTCTTTCTAATTGGGCAAACAGCGGTCCAAATCCTTTAGAACTATTGTTCGACCGACAAGTCAGTCGCGCAAAAATGGACGAATTAATTCAAATTGAGTTGACCAGATTTTTTATGGAAGCGCAGTACGAAAGACGCATGGTCCACGAGGAGACGATGTTGTCAAGTAAGACGACCCGAGGGTGGACTTACAAAAAGCATATGAAGAGAGATATCTAGCGTGATATACGATGCCCGCAAGGCCCACTGAATCGCTACCACTAATCTAGGCACTAACCAGTCGTTCTGTGAACCGTTTTTCATACTCTACAGGCGAAAGCATTTCATTAAAACCATGCCGCCGTCGAGTGTTGTAAAACATCTCAACGTAATCCACCACATCTCTACGTGCATCGTCTCGGGTCGAATAGAGTTGTCGCTTGATTCGTTCACGCTTAAGTAATTGAAAGAAGCTTTCTGCAACAGCATTATCGTGACAGTTCCCGCGACGACTCATACTGGCTTGCAGGTTGTTTGCTTTAAAAAAAGAGAGCCTCTCAGTTGCTCTCTAAGCACCACTATGGCTTTTGATGATAAGGGATAGTACGAGGTGTATCGGTCTTGGTAAGGGGTATTAAGAGCGTCTGACGAGCAAAGTTAATATGACTCTTTTTGATGTTCAAAATCTCTCCTCTACGCATACCTGTTTCCAGTGCGAGAATGATGAGTCGTTTGAGTTCACCAGTGCCTGATAGAAGTTGTTTCTCTTCTCCCGCCTCTAATCTTCTATCTCTTCCCCTTGTGATCTTGGGTAAAAAAACCATTGACACTGGGTTTTGTTGAATAACAATACCCCACTCTTTAATAGCGATGTTTAAGACATTGCTCAAGATGGGTAGTTCCCGCTTTAATGATGCTTGGGGATATGGCCTTTAGCCTTTTATCGCGGTACTTACAGATCAGAGCAGGGGAGAAGGTAGATACCCTTTTATCTCCCAGATACTTTCTCAGGGTTTGTAAGCGGTATTTCCCTACTCGATGGCTTTTATGTAAGGGAGATACTTCTTCTTCATATCTACCCAGAAGTTCCCCAATGGTCGTGTTATCAGGGATAACCACATGAAGATTCCTTTCCATGTCTGCCTCTGTGGCGGATGCCCATCGTTTGGCTGTGGCTAGATTAGAGAAAGTCTTTGTCAGAGCGTTGTAACCCACCTTTCTGATCTGAGCATGGTACTTGCCCGATCTCTTCCTGATGGTTGCCATTTTGATACCTCACTGTGCCAAGAGTGTGCCAAGTGAGGGTTACCAACGGAGACGGCCAAACTTGACCGCTGTATGTCTTTGAATCAAGAGGAATAAATGGTGGGCGCGGCAAGGTTCGAACTTGCGACCCCGGTCGTGTGAAGGCAGTGCTCTCCCACTGAGCTGTGCGCCTAAGCGCGTAGAACAACCATTGCGCGTTGTATAAAATGCTGTCAGAACATCGTCCTCGACACCTATATTTATACTCGTTGTGACTAGATTGTGACAAGTCCGCTAGCCTATAGTTGCTGGCACTCCTTTTAATAGAGAGCCTAGTAACTTTAAACCGATATGGGAGATTCTGAAATGAACTCACTGCAAAAGGTCCCGTGGGGTGTCCAAGCGCAAACGGGCATGCTCACCGATGTGTTACTTGGTAGACCGGATCACTTCAGGTGGGTGCCGCTTAATTCTATTTCTGCAGTGACTTTCGCCAACCAGCAATCGATGAACCACCGCTTCGACAAGGAGCGCGCACTACAGCAACACCGGCGGATGGTCGAAGTCTATGAAGAAAACGGTGTGCGCTGCCATTTCGCCCAAGCGGATGAAGGCCTGCCAAGCAGTATATTTACCCGAGATTCCAGTTTCATGACACCCTGGGGCGCGGTTATTGCCTCCATCCAGACGCCGCCACGTCGCAGAGACTATGCCGTTGTCTCTGAGTTCTATCGCAGCGCTGGAATCCCGATCTGGAAGTGGGTCACGGCCGACCATTTTGAAGGCGGCGATTTCGTCATCGTAAAGCCTGGTGTCACGTTGCTCGGTTGGTCTGGCGATCGATCAACCGGAGCGGGCGCGGAGCAGGTTGCAAAATGGATGAGTGAGCAGGGTTGGCAAGCATTTATTGTTCCCATTCCGCCCCAGTTTGTTCACATGGATGCCGTGGTAGTGATGCTCGAAAAGGGGATGGCATTAGTTTGCGAGGATGCACTTCCACCGTACGCAATTAAGTGGCTCGATAAGCAGGAAATACGTCGAATATCTGTATCCTACGGAGATTGCGTGAAACTCGGCGGAAATCTTGTAAGTCTTGGGGGTCGACGGGTTCTTTCGATGGCGCACAATCTAAATGTGAATGCGCAGTTAGAGGCGGAAGGTTTCGAGGTACATGTTGTGGAGTACGATATGTTTACCTTGGGTGGCGGTGGGGTGCATTGCTCGTGCCACGAGCTGTATCGCGAGGCGGACTGAAACTTTCCCGACCTTTAAATAAGTGCGATAGAAGTCGACACTGACAACGTCGCTAGGAGATGCGAACGATGACTATAAAGATAATTAGCTGGATCACCATACTGATGCTCGGTGTATCGGCATATGCTTCGGATCTTGAGAAGGAGCAACGATGGCGCGAGGAGGTGGAAGATTCTATTATGGATGGCGAAGTGGTCGACATCAGAGTCGATGGTTATGATGTTTTTGCGATCTACACTGAAGCCGAGGACGGTTCAGATAAAGGAATGATTGTGGTGCATGGCACCGGTATACATCCGAACTGGCAGCATGTCGTACAGCCTATTCGGATCGAGATGACTGCTCATGGTTGGAATACACTTTCCATCCAGATGCCGATCCTGGACAACGAGGCAGAGTACGAGGAGTATGTCCCGCTTTATCCAGAAGTGCCTCCACGATTGCGAGCCGCTGAAGCATTTTTGAAAGATAGGGGGATGAAGACCCTGTTGATCGTTGCCCACAGCCAGGGCGCCACAATGTCGAGTTACTACCTTTCCCGGCACCCCAGTGATGTCAAAGGGTTGATCGCTATCGGGATGGGTGCGACACAAAAGGACAGCCACGTAAACAGCGCAGAGTCACTGAAAAACATAGCCATTCCAGTGCTTGACCTGTTCGGTGATGATGATCTTCCCGGCGTACTCGAGACGGCAGACCGTCGAAAGAATAGCTCGACCCATAATGCGTACTACTCTCAACAAATGATCGAGGGCGCGAATCATTTTTTCGACGGAATGGATGATGATCTCATCACTGCAGTAGCCGACTGGGCTCGGCAGTTCTAGTAGATCAAAGCAGAAACGGGCGTATATTGATGTTGATCCGACGCCCCGCTATTTTTGAACCGTTTCGGATTCCCAGTTACCGATTTCAATGGACCGCCGATCTAGTTACGTCATGGGCATTGGAAATGGAGGCCCTTGTTCTGGGCTGGTACATCCTGGTCGAGACCGGCTCTGTGCTGTTGCTCACGATGTTTGGCGCGTTGTTGTTTCTCGGTACACTGCTGTCGCCCATGTTGGGTGTTGTCGCTGATCGCATTGGGCAACGAAGGCTGATGTGTATTTTGCGGACCTTCTACGTCGCGCTTTCATCAGTCGTTATTATGGTGACTCTCTTGGGGAATCTGACATCTGAGTTGGTGCTCGCTATCGCGTTCATCTCCGGGCTGGTACGGCCATCAGAAAATGGCATTCGCTCTTCACTAATGGCATCACTAGTACCTGCCAGCCTTCTTCTGACGGCGACAAGCCTGTCGCGCACTACCGTGGATTCCGCGCGTGTTGTGGGTGCATTGGCGGGGTCTAGCCTCTTCGTGATTTTTGGAATTACAGCGACCTACCTGGTTATTTTTGCCCTGTTTTGTCTGGGGCTCGCTTTCACGTTGGCAATCGTAGTTCACGTGAATCAAAACAGCGGAGTCCGCCTACCAAAAGTATTTCCATATTTTTCCCCATGGAAGGAATTGTGTGAGGGACTGCGATATGTTTGGAAGACGCCGCATCTACAGGCAGCAATCTGGATCGCGGTGGTTGTTAACTTTACGGCGTTTCCCTTATCGGTTGGACTGCTTCCCTATGTTGCCAGAGAGGTATATGGCGCTGATCAAACGGGCTTGGGTTACCTGATGGCAAGTTTTGCCATCGGTTCGTTAATAGGCTCAATTATTCTTGGTGTTTTTGGACACAGGATCCGGCCCGCTCGAGCGATGATTATTTTTGCCATCGTATGGCATGTGTTCCTAATGTTGTTCGTTTTTGTCGATCAGTTGCCACTCGGTATGTTGTTAATAGGGTTTTCAGGCCTTGCACACAATCTTTCACTGGTGCCGCTAGTCGGATTACTGATGCGGACTTCCGAGCCGACATTTCGGGGGCGTGTTATGGGTGTCAGGATGCTCGCCATCTATACACTTCCGATAAGCCTCATGGTCGCGGGCTGGCTGATTGACACGATCAACTTTCACCGCACCATGACCTTGTATATGTTCACGGGAATCACGCTAACATTGATCATTGCAATGCGTTGGCGGAAATCTCTGCTGCGTAAAGATGCGATCGCAAATGCAATCTAAATTGAACTCTAAAGTTGTGTCATGAGTTTGCCGCCTAAGTTGCCACCTTTTTGGCTATGCTTTTTTACCCGAGTTGATAACTGGTCTGCTCGAAAGCATCCTTGTATCTTTATGTCCTGTAATGGTAGCTACCTCTACAGGGTTTAATCCCTTTTCAAAAAACCTTTATATCGCTTCATGACGAAGGTCGTGGAAGTGAAGGTTGTCTAATTTGCGCCTTCTGCAGTTCTTTAAGAACGCTCCGGATAGCCCTCTGGCGGTATAAGAGAAGAGGGTGGTTTCCCTTCCCCGATTGGAATCACCTTCTCAGACCCTCTCAGTTGCTCTCTAAGCACCGCTATGGCCTTTGATGACAGGGGATAGTACGAGGTGTATCGGTCTTAGTGAGGGAAATCAGAAAGGTCTGACGAGCAAAGTTGATATGACTCTTTTTAATGTTCAAAATCTCCCCTCTGCGCTCTGGCGTAGTCTAAAACTGCGCACCATCTCTTAAGTTCTGCCGATCAGGTCAACCATTGGGCGACAGAGCCAGATGGTTCATAGTTACTGAGGCCCACGATCAGCAGGACACAACAACCGATAAAGATCGCGATCCCCCCCCCGCCCCAGAGAATCTGAGTATTCCCCACTGCTTCACTGTGTCGCAGAAGAGCACTGTTGGGAGGATTTCCTGGACAGCACCACTATTCCTCCAATGCTGCAGAGGACTATTCCGCTTAGTCCTAGCCAGAAGGCAAATACCCCGGTCAGGTGTTCAAACAGGAGTGAAAACTTCCATCCACTGTGCTAAAACTGGAATATGGCATAACCAATAAACACGACAAGTCCTATCTGCCAACGCATCTAGTGTTCCTCAAAAGTAACTCGACAACATATATGGAGGCCGAGACGGTCTGTCGATAATTCGACCTCGTTAACGGAGTCACATCAGTTAGCAGAGATTAAATTCATGCAAAAAAAGCGCCTCCGGCAGATAACCGGAGGCGCGCTCTTAACACCTATACTTTTTTTCAGTCCCCGGATCAGTCGATCCGTGACTTTACTCCACTAGGTCTAATTCGATTTCCAGAGTTCTCGGAAACGAGGAATCTGATCTGCGACCCATTCAAACCCATGAACGTTCGAACGAGTCGCCCCAAACTCAACCGCGAAATAGATCGGCACGTAGGGAATATCATCAATTAACTTCTGTTGGACTTTGGAGTAGAGTTGTTCCCGAACCTTGCGGTCGCCAGTCTCTCTCGCCTCGTCAAGCCATTTATCCACGTTTGCGTTGCTATACCCTGTAGAGTTCGCATGACCATCACTATGGAATAGGATATAGAGAAGTCCATCTGGGTCCGGTCGCTGGGTCCAACGAGTCGGAGTAAAGTTCACCAATCTTTTTACGACCCGACCATACCATTCCTTACGAGAAACAGACTCGATTGCCACCTTGATCCCAGCTTCAGCCAGTTGTTCCTGTACAAGCTGAGCAATTTGCTGATAGATCGAAGCAGTTGAGGCGTATAGAGTCAACTCTTCTCCTCCATAGCCTGCCTTCTGCTGATATTCCTTCGACTTTGCAAGATCATACTCGTAACTCTTTATCGAACCGTCATACCACCACAACCCTGGCGGAGTCGGTCCATTCGCAATCTCCGCTTTCCCAGCCATTGTTATTCCTACTATTCTTTTACGATCAATTGCGTGAGCGATCGCGCGACGTAGGTCTAAGTTATCGAACGGAGGTTCATAAACATGCCACTGTAGCGAATACCATCGACCGACTGTTGCGCGATGGAGTTCGATGTTCTGGTCATTCTCAATCGGTCGAACATCATTTGGCGAAAGCTGGCCAACATAGTCCAACTCTCCTGTCTTAAGACGCTGAAGACCAACCACCGATCCGGATGTATCCTTAAAGTGCACGGCATCAAGATACGGTAGTCCCGTCTCCCAGTACTGATCATTCCGTTCAACAGTAATATGGCTTCCACGTACCCACTCTGAAAACTTAAAGGCGCCTGTCCCAACCGGATTACTTCCGAAGTCTTGCCCAAACTTCTTGACAGCACTCGGCGAAGCCATAAATCCCGCGCGTTGTCCGAGCATGCCAAGTAGCGCTGGGAATGGTTTCTTCAGATTGAATGCCACGGTCGCTTTGTCAACAACCTCAACAGAGTCGATTACTGGTGCAAGTTGCTTGCGCTGCGGGGACCCGACTGATTCGTCAAGGCGGCGGTCTATATTCCATTTAACTGCCGCCGCATCGAAATCGGTTCCATCATGGAACTTCACACCCTCACGAAGGTTGAATACAATCTGCGTCCCACCGTTGGAGACCTCCCAACTAGAAGCAAGCTCTGGGTTAATTGAGAAATCAGATCCAAGCTTTACCAAAGTGTTGTATACCAGATACAGCACCTGACGTTCGGTAAACTGAACCGAAAACGCCGGATCGAGCGTCTTGGTATCGGAAGGAAAGCCGACATTTAGTACCCCGCCCTTGATTGGCGTTTCCGCGCTAACCGGTCCAGAGAGCATGGCGATAAAACAGACCAAGCTTCCGAGTATTGCCGGGAAAAATTTTCGATTCATTTTCAAAATGGTACTCCTCCTATTTAAATTGTGTTCATCTACGTACATATCTTGCCCAGTTATCCCAGGCTTTGGTTAACCACATCATATTGTATGTTTATCATATGGTATACCAGTTTGGTCTGTCCACTCGAGGAGCGCAGGAATTGTAAAACTGAGAAGATAGGAGTAGTGAGCAACCTTACAGAATATCCGTCCGAATACATGCCGAAAGATGGGATTTCGACACCTGACGAAGCTCCGGTATAAACTGAGCGCACGCCGCTTGGGCATACGGACATCGAGTTCGGAAGACACACCCAGACGGTGGATTCACCGGATTCGGTACGTCTCCCTCCAGTACGATTCTGTTGACTTTTTGTCTCGGATTGGGGACCGGAACCGCCGAGAGCAAAGCCTCTGTATAAGGATGTTTCGGAGACCTGCATAGGGCCTCGGTGGGTCCGATCTCCATTAATTTTCCCAGGTAGACCACAGCAATCCGGTCTGAGATATATTCCATGACAGCAATATCATGCGAAATAAACAACAGAGATAGCCCGAGCCCCTCTTTCAGATCAATAATGAGATTGAGAATTTGTGCTTGAATTGATACGTCCAAGGCCGAGACAGGTTCATCTGCCACAATTAGCTCCGGCTCTACCGCTAGAACCCGAGCAATCCCAATTCTCTGTCTTTGACCTCCCGAGAGTGCCTGAGGTTTTCGCACCAGATAGTCGCTAGACAATGAGACCATTTCCAATAGGTCGACCACACGATCCCTACGACTTTTTTTATCCGTTATTAGCCCTTGGATTCGTAATGGCTCTTCGAGAATCTCCTCGACTGTCATTCGAGGATTAAGCGATGCATATGGATCCTGAAATACAATCTGGGCATCACGTCGAAAACGGCGCAACTGCTCAGGCGCAAGATTCCTAACCGAAACGCCTTTAAAAAGAACATCTCCCGCTGTTGGCTCGACAAGTCTTAGAAGTGAGCGCCCAATCGTGGTTTTTCCGGAGCCCGATTCGCCTGCAATCCCAAGGACTTCGTTACGTCCAATCGAAAAGGAGACATCATCAACTGCTTTAACGTGACCAACAACACGAGAAAACAGTCCTTGACGAATCTCAAACCACTTTTTGAGGCCACTAACCTCTAACAAAGGAGAATCCCTCATATAACTCCTTCCTCCCGCAATTCCTCCCAACGAAAACATCTAACCATTCGACCAGATTTGCAGGTCTCAAGTACTGGGTTTTGAGCATCGCATACTGTGGATCTAGCAAATTGACAGCGCGGGTGAAATGCGCAGCCGTGGGGCAGTGCAGAGGCGTTTGGAGCGGTTCCCGGTATCGCTTCAATGCGATAACCGGGGATAGAGGAACATCCTGGTCTCGGGATCGATCGCATCAACGCCCCGGTATACGGCATCAACGGCTGATCAAAAAGGGGCTCAACATCACTCAATTCCACAATTTGTCCTGCATATAGTACAAGAACCCGATCAGCGATTTCTGCAACCAACCCGAGATCATGCGTTATGAACAGGATCGACATACCGCTCTGCTCCTGTAATCTCTTGAGGTGATCGATGATCTGAGCCTGGATCGTTACATCGAGAGCGGTAGTAGGCTCGTCTGCGATCAGCAATGAGGGCTCGCAAGCTAAGGCCATTGCGATCATGGCTCGCTGGCGCATTCCGCCAGAAATCTCATGTGGGTAACTTTTTAGGCATTGCGCGGGATTCGGAATTCCCAGCAACGTCAACATCGCTAGCGCCCGCGCAGCCGCCTCGCTGCGGTTTATTGCCTCATGTACCCGTATTGCCTCAATGATTTGATCACCCACTCTGAAAACCGGGTTCAAAGAAGACATTGGTTCTTGGAAGATCATCGCAATTTCGTTACCCCGAATCTTTCGCATCTGATCCGCGGTACAGGTCATCAAATTGATCTCCGGCCAGATCTCAGATCGAAACTGTGCCGAACCATTCAAAGTAAGGCCGCTTTCTCCTTCAAGTAGACGCATAAGAGCAAGGCCGATCGTCGACTTCCCAGATCCCGATTCTCCAACTAAAGCTACCACTTCCCCTTGGGAAATAGAGAAATCCACTCCACGAACCGCCTGAATCTCAGCGTCTTCTAGTCTGAAGACAACGTCCAGATCAGTAACTTCTAGCAATGGTCTAGCCACGGTCCCCGACTGACCATTGTCGTTAGCTGTGTGTAGGCTCATTCGACCGAAGTTCCTATCATGTAAAAGCCAAACACTGTAAAAGCGACAGCCGCTCCTGGTGCAAGACTTACGAGCGGTTGTATCGATAAGACATCAAAACCAGCACGAACCATACCGCCCCAGTCAGGCGTCGGCGGGGGAATCCCTAAACCTAGAAAACTTAAACTTGCAGACGTGAAGATTGCGAACGACACTGTGATTGCGAATTGAGCGGCAACAATCCGAACGATATTAGGCAAAATATGCTTCCGAATAATCCACAGTGGCTTTCCACCGAGGGCTCGTGCGGCTTCCACGAAGACTGATTCACGGACAGCCAGGGCCTGACCGCGCACCAACCTCGCAACCGTTGGCCACATAACAAAGCCTAAGATCATCACAAGGTTAAACAGCGTTGGGCCAACCATTGCGGTAATGATCAACGCAAGTACCAAACCCGGCAAAGCAATAAAAAGGTCTATAGCTTGCACAAAAAAGACGTCGACACGACCACCGAAGAATCCTGCGATAACGCCAATTGGTACCCCAATTAAAGACGCCACAAATGCAGCACCAATACCTACTGTCAGGGAAGTTCGCGACCCATACACAACACGACTAAAAATATCCCGACCTAAAACGTCGGTTCCAAGCCAGTGACTAGCCGAAGCAACTTGAAGGAAGTTAATGCTGGATCTAAACGGACTATGGGTCGCGATCAACGGCGCAAGGACTGCTATCAAGATAGCTGCCCCAATCACACCCAAACCTAACATCCGCGCCTTACTCAAACCTGATCTCCCTCTTCACGTTTCTGACCCAAAAACTATTCGTTCACATCAACCCAAGCGGATTTGAGGATTGACGATGGAATAGAGAATATCGGCGACAAGATTCATGAGGACGACTCCTATAATAATTATCATGCTTATCGCAAGCATGATAGGAAAATCATGGCTTGTTATTGACTGAACGAATAAACGACCAATCCCTGGCATTGAGAAAACGGTTTCAGTCACTACTGCCCCACCGGTCAGTTGTCCCAACGAAAGCCCCATATAGGTGATGACAGGTAATATTGAATTTGGCAAAACATGCGTAAACGCAACTTTTGCCTCCCCCAGCCCCTTCGCCCGTGCCACCCGAATAAACAATTGCTTCTGAACAGCGTGAAACTCCGCCCGATATACAAGCGAAAAAGAACCATAGTAAAACGCCGACAGTGTTAGAACCGGCATACTCATATGAACGATGTGATTCCAGACACCGTCAGACCAGTCGGTCCATCCTGTTGTGGGAAGCCACCCAAGCTCGACCGAAAAAAAATAGATCAAAGAAATTCCCAGCATAAAATTTGGGACGGTGATCCCGATGACACTCAGAGTCGTACTCAAAGCGGTAAACCCTCTCTTAAAAACTGGAATGCTATTGATCACCGTAGCACCAACTGTCGAAACAAGTATCGCAAGTCCGGCTAACTCCAGCGAGACGGGAATTCGAGGCAGTACAGCATCAGCGACACTTTGCTGGGTAGTGAAAGACCGTCCGAAGTCTCCCTGAATCGCATTCCACAACCAATTCAAGTATTGCTCGTAAAAAGGTCGATCAAATCCATATTGCGCAGTCAAATCCGCAATTGCTTCAGGAGAGGCATCCTCACCTAGCATCATCGTTGTTGGATCTCCCAACAGACCGGTCACACCGTAAAAAAGCAGCAAGGTCAGGATCACGATGTTCGGAATGACAAGCAAGATCCGTCGGACGATATAAATAATCATATTTTGCGACTCATTACGATAAATTCGTCAACGCATAATGAACGCATCTGATGCGGACTTGCTTGATATATCCATCATAATTCCCTTGGTTTCCGTGTATTCTCGGATCGCATCGATTCCGGATTCTCTACTGTAACCGCTGTACTTAAAACTGCCAAAAGGAGCACTCATTGAAATAGTTATTCAACTGACTCACGACGGGAACGGAATGTTTCCAGGCATCGAAACAAGACGAGAAGAATCACTCAGGTTGTTCTCCCGATGCGGGATAACATCAATGACCACCACGCCCAAGTCCGCGTGACTGGTAACAAGAGATTACAGGATCAAATACGCTCTCATCTAGATCGATATCTAAGCATGACAGCGCTTCTGAGACGTGTTCCGGAATAGTCGCTCCAAAAATCGGTGCGGTCACCAGAGGCTGTTTAAGAACCCAAACTAACGCAACCTGTGCTGGGGTCAGATCGTGTTCGATAGCGATCTTCGAAATCGCCTCTAGAACTTTAAAATCACCCTCGCGGTAATATTCCCTAAGAGTGTAGTCATCAGATCTAGTTCTAGGAGTAACGTTCTCGGATTTTCGCCGATCGGCACAAAGGAAACCTCGGGCAAATGGGCTGAAGGGCACAACCGCGATATTCTCTGACTGACAGAATGGTAGTAACTCTCTTTCTGCCTCCCGTTGCGCGAGATTGTATTCGCACTGCATTGATACAAATAAAGGCAAGTGCTTACTCTTAGCGATTGACCGGAGTTTGCAGAGTGTCCAGGCCGGCATTGTCGTTACGCCGATATAACGAGCCTTACCAGCACGGACTACCTCGGTAAATGCATCTACTAACTCCTCTAGGTCGGCACTCGGGTCCCAGATGTGGGTCTGGTAAATATCGACGTAATCTGTTCCTAAACGTTTAAGCGAAGCATCGATTGCAGCACTGACATGCTTCCGTGAAAATCCCCGCGCATTTGGGTGGGCGCCCATCGGATTACCAACTTTCGTTGCCAAAACAATCTCTTCACGCTTTACACTTTTAATCAACGCAGTATGAAGCATCTCCTCACTTTTTCCTGCAGAATAAAAATCACAGGTGTCGAAGAAATTAATACCGCCATCCAGACACTTCTTGATAATCTTGCGGCTAGATGGTAAGTCAAGTACCCACTCTCGCCAATCTTTAGAACCGAATCCCATCGCACCCATTGCAAGCCGCGAAACCATCAAATTCGAACCACCAAAACGTACGTACTCCATTGTTATGTAATTACCAACCTCGCTTCAAGACCTAATCAGCGACCAGCGCTTCCTTTTCATGGAGTACCTGCAAGGCAAAAACTGAAGATCTATTGACATATTCGAAACAGTGTTTCGCCATCGCATCCCCGTCTCGTTCGCTTGCAGCGGTTACGATGTCCTTAAGATTTAATACCCCCTGCAACTCGTACTCCCGGCTCGATTTTTTAGAAGTAATGATTCGAAGATAGTTAATTCGGGCAAAAAGGTTATGAATGACACTCTTTGCAATATTGTTCTGCGCTCCATCCAGGAGAATGTCATAAAAATCGTTGATCGCAGTTACGTATGGCATCACATCCGGGCGCTCTACTACGTCCTGTATCCGCAAGAATGCGTTATTCAGTGCATCGACACATTGGTCAGTTGCTCTTTCTACAAACATTCGAGCAACTGCCGCCTCCAGGGCGGCTCGTACCTCATAAATTTGTCGCGCCTCATCTAGGGAAACTGCCGCGACATACAGTCCCTTGTTCTGTACTTGCTCTACTAACCCTTCAGCCTTTAACTGCATTAACGATTCTCGGATACAGGTCCTACTGACTCCTGTTTGCTCACAAAGAACTCTCTCAACCAGTCTCTGACCGGGCTTGAAATGCAACGTGCCGATGGCATCGCGTAGTTTCTCAGTAGTTAACTCTCGGAGGTTGGGGGCTGCGCGGACCACCCGCATAGAGTTCCCGATCTCTGCATTCGTTCTCATAAGCTCAAATAATGTGACGGGTTCTTTAAGTTATTTTTCGACCTGGTTTGGTCCAATCATCTAATTTTCTTGTTCATTTGAAACAACTTCCTAAATGACCCTATACGACTAAAAACAAGTTTCCTTGGGGCTGCATTTGTATTATGGTATACCACGTTACGGTAAGCAAGGAGTGGTCCGGCGATATGGCTACAGTAAATTATGTTGTCGAGGGAAACGGTCCACCTTTGACATTGATCCACGGCGTTGGAGCGAATCTCCAAAGTTGGGACCCAGTGGTGAGTCGACTCTCTGGCATGTTCACTATACTTCGGATGGATATGCGAGGCCATGGAAAAACCTCTGGAATCACACCTAAATGCACCCTCGATAGCTTCGCTGATGATGTCCACCAATCGATGGGGAAAGCTGGTTTTGAGAGGTCCCATATTGCTGGCTTTTCACTTGGAGGAATGGTCGCCCAACTTATCGCCGTCAAACACCCTGAGCGGGTCAGCCGTCTAGCCCTGTTAAACGCCGTAGCTGATCGCTTACCTGAAGAACGCAAGAAACTGCGCGGTCGTGCCGAGATTATTCGTAAAGACGGGATTGGCAGCATAATTGAAGCTTCGAAAACACGTTGGTTCACGGAAGCCTTTCAGAGGGATCATCCGGAGCTTGTTGAACGCCGCCTTCAGGAAATGAGGGATAACGACCCAGATTCCTATGCCGAGGCGTATCGAATCTTTGCAACCAGTGATGTTGGAGACCGTGTTCACCAGATCCAAAACAACACACTTATCGTAACAAGTGAATTTGACCAGGGCTCGAGCCCCAGGATGGCTCACTTCATGCATAACCAAATAAGGTATTCTGAACTCGTCATCATCCCCCGCCTTAAACACAGCGTCTTGATGGAAGCACCAGATATTCTATCGGGAATGCTCATGACTTTCTTAACTCGAAAGGATTAGTGTCTGCATGATTCTGAATACTTCTAAAAATGACTTCCAATTGCGGACGAATCAGGATTCCGAACTTTCAACATGCACAACCTCCGAACCGCTAACGTACCCGAGTGGGGAACCACCTCTCCCACATTACCTGGCACAGGTAGTCCGGTCTTTCACAGGGGCGAAAGGTGTCTCTGAGGTTGTTCGATGGCTGAGGCCGCCTAGTGCCTGTATGACCCCAGATGCACTAGGCGCCTTTAAAGCATCCCGTGTTAGTTTTAGTCAAAGCTTAGCTCGCAAGATGATAAATGAACGATGGCGTATTGAGCTGAAATGCTTTGAAACTAATCAGGAAGGAGAATCCAGCGGGTGGTATGAAATTCAAGCTGGGAGACACAATCTGACTTTTGCTTTACGCAGTTTCGCGTGGGACGGGATCGAAAAGGTAGGTCGACGAGCGGATGGTCCACTCAGAGACCTCCTTGGTGTACTCTTCGTTGGAAAGGCAAGCAAAGACCGAATCAAGAAAGAACTCGCTACGTTTGATGCTCGGGCCGAGAACGAACTGCGGACCGATGCAACTGTAGCGGGCTGGAATCCTGCTAACCGTAGTGTTCGATTCTTTGACTATACCGTAGACTCTCTCGCCAGCGGTCGCCAGCCAGACCTCGCCTATCTCGCGAGCGGTGGTGGATATCTACTGCGAAACGGCGGCTTCCAGGGTAGCGGACGTAACGGATCTCTATCATTTGAGGGCTATGCAGCTGATCATCCACTGAAGCATCCGTATTTCGCCGACCTGTTCGGTCTTTACATGATTCGACAGGTTTCGATCGATCTTGTAAACAGTCTTGCACGCGAGCGCAACCCGCAAGCAGCCCAACTATCTCCGGAAATATCAAAATTTATTGGTGTCGGTAACGCTTCTGGACAAGGCATGTGTGTTGCCATGCAGCGTTGGCCGCATTGGATCGCTAGCTGGGTCACCACCAGAGAACTCTGCCTAGCCTATGCTAAGTCAAAGTCAGTGACCGCAGAAACTGCTCGAACCGATAAATTAGTCAGTCTTATCTCGCGCGCTCGAAGACATTTCGAATTAGTCAAGCTTGAGAGTGAAGAGTTCGTTACATCTCGGTCCCGCATTGCAAGCGAGCTAGGAATTATTCGGGATTGGGTCGAAGATATCACGCAGTCTCTTAACTGCTCAGAGACGCTCTGGGGCGACGTGGTTACCCGCTGTGAGGAGAACTTTTCTCGGGAGACGGTAGAACAACTCGGCTCACTTCTCATTGAAATTTTTCCAGAATTCGCTGACGCCGTCGCTGAGTATCTCCCAATTGCAGCAAGGTTACATCGGGACGTAATTCCAGAAATGGAAGTCAGCACACTCAAGGAGATTTTAAGACTTCGATATGACTGGGCGTTGAGATGCAACATGTTTAAGGATGGCTCACGTCAACATTTCTGGTACCACTCGGAAGACAACGGAGAACAACGCCGCGGCGAGCGAATTATTGACCCCCACGAAGAGTTTGAATCTTTTATCGACCACATCGGTGCAGTGCAACGCCTTGCTTCAACTCTAGCCGAATACCATAACCACTGCCCTGTCGCGGAGGTAATTGCCGACGAACCAGACCTCGCGTTTATCATCTCTCGAGTTCAGTATCTTGCCAACGTACCCTTCAGTGAAATCCGCGGTAATCTCATTGATAGAGAGTTCATACCTGCGCAGTTAATACGTTTCATGCTTTCGTCCCTGGGCATGGAATGCGCGTCACCACTAAGTGTGCAGTACGTACGCGGCGTATTTTTCCAAGGCATGCCAACTTCAGATGAACTCGCATTGGGTGCTGATCCAGACTGGTTGTTTCCCTCCATCTCGAAGCTCGCAACCTCAGAGACAGAATTGAAATGAGAAAGCTTCCCGTATCTCTCGGTGAAATAACTCGGGAAGGCATATGGGCTCTGCGGGCGCTTGGCTATTCATATTTTATCGCCGATCGTGCCACGAGGCTTGTTGTCTGGACTGAAGCTGTTCATCAGACTGGGCTAAAGTTTCTAAGAATTGGAAATGAACAACTTCGCAAACTTCCCAAAGGCGGGCCTTTAACCACCGTCGATATTTCGGACAATTCTCGTCTTATAGACGGGGGTGGTCGCTCGATCCTCGAACTGGGTCCACCCGCCATAGATCTTACGACTGCGGCATCGCGAAAAGGAAGTTTCGGACAATCAGTGATCTGGAATATCAACGGACTTTGCTTAGCCGACGCACTTAGCGAGATCGCTATTAGCCGAGATCTTGGTGTAATACTTATATATCGCTCTGGAATGAGTGAAATACGAGGTAGTCAGTTCTCAAGATCAGGGTGGTTAGCGAGCTTTAGACATGGCGAGAATCTCCATACCTACTCTAGTAGCCTCAATGAGAAAACCGGGGCCTACTTACAGCATCTATCAGAAACTGCCTTAGATTTGGATAAAGGCTCAGTAAATAAACTCCTAGAGAACCTAAATCTAGCCAAAACTGAGAAAGCTGCTGAGGACGGATACCTCAGCATCTCCATAACACCGGTCGATCAAAACTGGCTCTCGGATGTTAACGAGAAAAAGCAGGGACTACCCGAAGTCGACTACACCCGACGCCTCAAGAAGGCCGAGAAACAAGGCGTAATGGCGGATCACAAGGATTTCTTAAACCTTTACTCCTTAGAGTATGAGACCTGGGCGCCGACTTCTGAACGCTCCAAAAAACAAGCAGCTTTCTAGGCCCTGCCCGCTGCTGTCGTCGCCGAACCTGCGTTAGAGGCTCGCTCAAAGGGATTAAAGCGCCAACATGCAAACGTCTTGTCCCCTCTAAATCACCGATGACAGACAATTAAGGCTAGACCCCGCAAAAGACGACGTTTATTGTTCCTATACCCTTATTCCTCAACATCACAAAGCAAGTAGCACTACATATGAGTGACACCAAACCCAGACGGAAACTCGCTGCCATCCTCGCTGCCGATGTCGTCAATTTCAGCATGATGATGGGGGATAACGAGGATCGTACCTTAAAAAACCTCAAGGCCTGTAGAGCACTCACAGACGAGTTCATCACTTCAAACCACGGCCGAATCTTCGGCAGTGCGGGAGATTCGATCATCGCCGAGTTTGCCAGCCCGGTTGACGCGGTGGTTGCGGCAACCGAGTTTCAAAGGAGCCTAAGACAACGAAACGAGGGCGTTGCGCCAGAAGATCAGATGGTCTTTCGGGTTGGCCTTAATCTGGGCGATGTCATCGTTGAGGGAGATAACCTGTATGGAGATGGTGTCAATGTAGCGGCAAGGCTTGAAGCCGTGGCCGAACCCGGAGGCATATCCTTGTCAGGCAAGTTCCATGAGGAGGTCTGTCGGAAGCTTGATATGAGTTTTGTCTCAACTGGGGAGCAGGAGATGAAAAACATCCGCACTCCGGTGTCTACCTATAAAGTCGAACTCTCTGAGCTGCCTGAGATGGAGCCTGCCTTAGATTCTAAGAAAACACCGGACGATAACGACCAGAGTGAGCCTTCGATACCAGAGGCTGATAACAAACCCCCGGCAATTGCCGTTCTACCCTTTGTTAATATGAGTGGCGATCCAGAGCAGGACTATTTCGTAGACGGTATTACTGAGGACATCATCACCAATTTATCTTTATGGAGGACCTTCCCTGTTATATCGCGAAACTCGAGTTTTACCTACAAGGGTCAATCTGTGAACTTAAAGGAGGCGTCAGCAGAACTGGGGGCGCGTTACATTGTCGAAGGTAGCGTAAGAAAAGGTGGCAACAGGGTCAGAATCACAGCGCAGCTAATCGATGCCGAACAGGATCATCATTTGTGGGCCCAAAAATGGGATCGAAGCCTGGAGGATATCTTTGAAGTACAAGATGAAGTTTCTACCTCGATCGCGGCCCAAGTGAATCCGACGCTCCAGGACTACGAACGCGACCGGATCGAAAGGACGCGTCCAGTTAACTTTAATGCCTGGGAAACTTACCTGAAGGCGGTGCACTTTATGAACAACCGGAATGCATCGGATCATGAGGATCCCGCACTCACTGAGGCGAGACGGATTTGCGAAGAAGCCATACGCCTTGACGACTCGCTGTCGGTCGCGCACTCTCTCCTGGCCAAGATTGCATTGAGTGAACTACTGCAGTTTTCCGGAAAAGACTCGAACGAAACGCTTGAAGAGATTCTCGCATCTTCCAAGAAGGCCGCCGAACTCGATCCCAAAAATCCCGAAGCACCGGTCAATACCGGTATCTACTACTTTTTCAAGGGCAACTTTGAACAGGCCCGGCAGTATTTCAAACGCGCGGTTGATCTGAACCCCAGTTATCCAGATGCCTATCACGCGCTGGGGCACGCTTTTGCACATGCGGGCCAGTACGCCGAATCCGAAGAGCATTTCCAGCAGGCGATTGACCTCAATCCGCTTGACCCCAACGTTGCTGAATACCGGTCGGGACTTTACTTCTCCAAACTCGGGGTCGGCGACTACGAGGCGGCCCATTGGAGCATTGAGCAATGCCTTGCCCAGTTTCCAAACCGTGGTCTTTACCGGGGATTTAAAGCCGCGGTCATGGGGTATCTAGATAAAGGTGAAGAGGCCAAACAGGCGCTTGATGACTATCTCGGGCTTCGACCCAACCTGAAAACCCGTGAAGACTTCAAGAAAATCTTTGTGCCCAATTCGGTGCTCGCCGATATATTGATTGAAGGCCTGATCAAAGCCGGATGGGAGCCCCAGGGCGGATAGGGCCTATAGGGTCAATTGATCCTATCGTATCTGGGATTTTTCAGAAAAGACAAAATATCTACAAACTTGGGCGTTTGATGATAATGACCTACAAGAACAAGTTATCTCCATAGTGAATACCGCTACGGCTAACGACACCGGACTTGGTGATGGCATTGCGACTCTTGCAAAAACTCACGGCTACCCCATCACCTCTGATGAGGTGTACGAACACGCAGACTTTCTTGGGCAAGATGGCACCTTAACGGACTGTGAGTTGGAGATGATTAGTGG
>Ga0302122_10000524_pt1 | contig 23557 bp, 16 predicted proteins | sample CB21_SCM_MG_FD_203115 | JGI IMG/M metagenome (GOLD analysis project Ga0302122, IMG submission 203115) | Marine microbial communities from Western Arctic Ocean, Canada - CB21_SCM | ecosystem: Environmental > Aquatic > Marine > Oceanic | place: Canada: Western Arctic Ocean | collected 2017-09-28
GTGCCCGGGACGCGCCTGAGCCTGTCGACGCCCCTGCGCGTCTCCTTCGCGGGCAGCCGGGCCGACGTCCTGTTGCCGATCGAGGAGCCCGACGTGAGCGCCGTCGCAATGAAAGCGATCCGGGCCTGCCTTGAGGGCGTGGAGAGCGCACGGAGCCTTCTGGAGGGCGCCGGTTCCCTGGAGGTCGTCGAACTGGGCGCGCTCATGGCCTCGGTCGGCGCGACGCACCAGGGGCTCCACAGCGACACGTGGGGGGGCATCCCGAACCGCATTGTCTTATTCGTGGCGCTGGACGATGTGGAGGACGGCGACGCCGGCGCCACGGTCTTCGCGGACCGGGCGGGTAATGTAAAAAAGAGCGCGCCGTTTGCCATCGGCGACGCCATCGCCTACGACGCGTCCTTATTGCATTTCGGCGCGCGCAAGACGTCGGGTGTGCAGGACCGCGCGTTGCTGTACTGCGCCCTGGCGCCGGCGCCGGACGCGGCGGCGCAAAAGGCGCTGCACGCGGAATCACCGACTTTGACGGCGGCCCCGCGCCTCGACGCCGCGGCGTTGGTGGACCTGGCCTCGTTCACGACGTGCGCCGTGGACCTGGGGCGGTGCCGCATCGCCTTTGATGGCTGGGGCGGCCGGGGCGTCTACGCGGCGCGCGACCTCCAGCGGAACGACGAGCTCGCGCGCGTGCCCTTCGCGAGCATCCTGGGCGCCGAGGCCGCCGCGGAGGCGCTCGGCGCGCGCGCGTTCCTCGATACTGAAACGCGGGCGGGCAACGCGAAGAGCGCGAAGCGCGTCCTCGTGGCGGCCGCGCTCGCCGCCGCGTACGTCGGCGTCGAGGCGTGCGCGTGGTGGCGGCCGCACGCGCGGAGCCTCGACTGGGGCGAAGACGCGCGGGACTCGCTCCGGGAGCACCCCGTCGAGCGATGTCGACGGGGCGATGTAGAGCCCGACGCCCTGCTGGCGGAGACGGTCAGGGGGTTGACGGAGGCGGCGGGCTACGTCCAAAAACTTACGCCGGTCGATGACGACATCGCGTTTCGCGCGTGTCTGCTCGTGCTGACGCGTGCATTGGATTTGACGCACCTGCGCGCCGGCCTGGACCCGGCTTTGGTACCGTTCGCGGACCTATTCAACCACCCGTCGGCGGCGACGCTGCCGGCGCGCATGCAGAGCGTGCCGGTGTCGGGCCTCGCGGTGCAGTCGACGGCGGACGGCGAGGACTTTGTTGTCCGCGCGCCGCGCGACTTCGATCCGCAGTGCGGCGACGAGCTGTTCAACTGGTACGGCAACGCCGGCCACGGCCAGCAGTCCACCCAAGGGTGGCGTGAGGCGGAGGACAAGTTCTTCTACCAATACGGGTTCCGCATGTGGTGACTGACGGACAGTTCAAGATGATCATACTATTTCTGTTGGAACCGAGGCGCCTCAGGAACCACCCCGATTCCATCGCCGCGCCCACGACACCGCACTATTATTGTTTCGCGTAATTCTTAAACGCACACCTCGCCCGCGGGAACGGGTCGTCCGCGGGAGAGGGGGCCTAGTCCGTCTTCGCGGCGCGGCTGGGCGGCGCCCCCCGGATGCCCTTGAGGCAGCCCTTCGTGATGGCCACGAACCAAATACACGACAGGCCAAAGAGCATCGCGATCACAAACGGATGGAAGACGAGTTCGAAGCGCATGCACAACTCCGAAGTCCTCGATGGATCGCTGCGAATATCCGAGTACCACAGGTAGAGCCACGCCGGGAACTGCACCAATCGAAACGGCACGTAGGAGAGCCACAGGAGAATGCCCGAGAAAAAGTGGACCAACGAATCCGCGCCTTTTTGCCCCCCAAATAACTTCGTCGCCGTGATGGCGTTGAGGAAGGGCGTCGAGGCCTCGGCGCACAGGGCCAGGCACGCGAAGAAGGCGCAGCGCTTCGTCGCCAGACCACAGCCGATGGCCACGAAGCTCAGCGCGTGGTGCGCGACCATCTGCAGCTGCGCGCCGGGCCGCGCCCGCAGCTCGAAGGCCGAGAGGGGCACGTCCACGGCCATCTTCGCGCAGTAGAGGAGCGAGCCCCAGCGCGAGTTCCACGACGTGCCGTGCCAGCGCGACTCGAGGTTGCCCTGGAGGTCGAGCGTCGCATTTATAGCGAGGTAGGCGATGCACGTCCAGAACGGCGTCAGCAACAAACGCTCGCCGGCCGCGATGCGGTCCTCCAGCGTGACGGTCTTTTTCTTTTGCAGCGTTTTGACGTCGTATATCGGCAGGAAGCGCGCCACCACGTGCGTCGTGAGGGAGACCGCGACGATGATCACGCAAGCGGTCCCAAAGTCCTGTTGCAGGGCTGGGTCGATGCCCCAGCTGGGCGGCGCCGGCTCCGGTGCTGAGCTGAAAAAGGGCATGGCTGCGATCAGCTCTGCTCGTTTAAACGAGCGCTAAGGTGTAACTGAAGGCTCAATTTGCTTCGACCATCTCACAAAGCAAATACGAGCCAAAAAGCAGGCCTCCGCAGACGTAGTCGCGACTGGCGACATCTAATTCAGGGGTTTCGTACGACGTCATTGATGCAAAATGGTGCGCGGGTTTAAGAGGACGGGTTTTACAGGGCAAAACCCTCGCTCTCTGGGGAAAACACGCTCAGTGGTTAAAGCGTCGCCAAGCTGCGTGTTCCGACTCACAAAACCAAACAGCTTCCGCATCGAGCGACGCCGCCGACGCCGCTGCTAAATACGGGGTAGTACTCTGTCTAGGGGAGTGCGAGGAAGAAGTATACAAGTAGGAGTCACCATATTTAGAACAGCCCGCCCCCGCGCTCCTCGAGCTGCGCCAGGTACGCCTCCGCGTTGGGCCACAGGTCCGCGGGCAGCTTGGCCAGGAGCGGCCCGAAGGGCGAGTGCGGCAACAAAAACTCGTCCAGGCACACTTCTAGAAAAACGTCCCGGTCGATCTCCTGGACCTCGAAGAGGGCGGGGTCCCAGGGCGGCGTCCACACACTGGCCTCGTACGCCACGGAGTACCAGAAGTAGGCCGCACTGCTGTCCTCGGGATCCTCCGCGCGCGGCACATCTATGAGAGCCTTCTTCGAGAACTTCCGGGTCATGGAGGGCAATTGCTTCTTGCTGCGCGTGGTTTCAAATGCAGGCTCGATGCCCCTGAGTAGCTTGGACAAGGAGGGCGGGTCGTCCGCGGGCTGGTTGATATTCGCCACGCCGTCCACCAATTCGTGCCGCACCCACAGGCCCCGGAATTCCGACTCGATTTTGTACCTTTGTAACTTCCTACAATCGTCGAACATGCGCCGGATGTCCTCCTCGTCCACGTAGGGGTCCACTTCCCGGATGAGCGCGTCAAAGGCCTCGAAGGGCATGGCCGCCACGAGCTCGGGCCTCGCTATGACCTGATCGTTCTGGCTCCGTCGCGCGTCTCTCGCTGCGGCCTCCGCTAACAACTCCGCGACAGGATCCTTGGGCAGGCCATGTAAAGGCCTCCGGGCATCTCTCAAAGTGTAGTTTCTTGCTTTCTCTTCTTGCACGAGGACCACGTCGGCACTTAGGACACCATTATCATTCGCGAAGCGCATTTCTTCCTTCACCCGATACAAATTCGCGTGCCTTCCATACAGGAACTCCAAATGGGTCCGCCAGTTACACGAACAACTCGCCCAGGTCTGGTGGCCCAGCTCCAATAGATCATCTAAATCAATGCATTTGACGTTGCGCGTGACGGAAGGTGGCGACAGGTTCTGCACCCGATGCAAGAGAGCCGCGCCCTGGTCCGGCAGAATGGGTCGAAAGCAACTGCGCACGATATCGACAGCCCTCTTCCGGTTGATGTCGATCTGCTGGTCCTTGTCCTGCAGGACCGCCTCCGTGAACTCGTTCGCCTTCCGCAGTGCGACCAGGAGGCCGAAGACGAAGTTCCCGTCTCGCACGCCGAAGCTCGGCGGTCTCCCGAAGTCCGCCATGCCCAAATACTCGCCGAATAACCGGACCCGTTTGGACGCCTCCTTGTGGTAGGCCACCGCTGCTACCAATTGGGTGCACTGTTCATCCGCGAGATTTTGCAACCCAAACTTCTTTAGTAAGTACTTGTGGGGGAAGGCGCCCAGCTCGATGCGTCTCTTCTGATTACTATCGCAGAGCTTGTCGTACATGAGCTTCTCCAGGTACAGCGACAAGATGAGCCTTAACGTAGCTTGCAGCGACGGGATCCGTTGCGACGGGGGAAACTCGTGCATCTGCCTTCGCAGTAACAACGGCATCGTCAGGCCTTCTTCGACCGGTTCTTCTACGCGCGGCGGTGGTAAGGATTTATTGACGCGAACCCCTTCCACTTTTATGGAGACGTGCTGGCAGCCGACTTGCGTCGTAGGTTTGGCTTTGAGCTTGAAGGAGTGCGTCACCTTGAAGTCGTCGGGGTCCACCGAGGCCACCAAACCAGTCAGGTCCCTTAAACCATGTTTGAGCTGGTCGTGGGACCGCTGGCACTTCGCCAATAGCTCGTCCACATTATCGTTCGTCTCGAAGACGCTCTTCAAGCGCTGCCGCGCCAGTTTTTCGATCTCCTCCAACGGATAGGCCTCGCCCGTCGCCGGGTCCTCCTCGGTCATGAGCTTCATGCGCTCATTTTTTAAAGCTTCGTGCCTATCGCCCAGGTCGTCGACGTGGCCTTCGACGTACCTTCCCACCTGATCCCGCATTTCTATGAGCTCTTCTTGAAAGGACTCCTGCGCCGCTTGAGCTGTTAAGCACTCGGCCTCTCGTTCCCGTAAAGCTGCTTTGCTCACCGCCAACTCAAACTTCACTTCGCTGAGTTGCTTTTCGACGGCGCTGATGGCCGTTCGGGCCTGCGTTACTAGCTCAGAGCGCTCCTCCTGCGCCTTGACTTGCGTGGCGTGCACTTTGTGCGCCTCTATGCTTAGCTTGTTGAACAGCTCGTCCTCGCCCTGCCAGACCTTGCCCAGCAGCTTCGCTAATTGGGGCGAGTGGACGCGCACCTGGCGCCGCAGCTCCTCGAAGACGGCGCTATGGCGCGCGCGCTGCGTGCCCACGGCTTCCGTTATTGTATCGGGCTCCTCATACATCTTCTGACGGAGGTCCGGCTTGCGGTGCAGGGCGTCGTCCATCCAGCGCGGCAGGCGCGTCTTGTCCCTATTGAGTTCCCTGTGGGTCGTCGTGCCGCCGGGGCCCAGGGGCGGGGCCACGAGAGCCGTGTCCTCGAGGGTGCTCTCCATGCTGGCGGTCCGGCCCTCCGGCGCGACGGCGTAACGTCCTCGCGCGGCAGTAGTCCTCGGACTAGTATGGTTCCGCGCGGTGCCTCGGGCAGCGTTTCGGCACGGTTTGCGTCTGCCTCTCTCGCGTTGCGAGGGCTCCCGCGCAGCGCGCCCGAGTGGAATCCTAGCGGGCTCCGTTGCCAGCTCTGCATCGTTCCGGCCACGCCGTGGGAGGACTGTTGGCGCTTGGACGCGACGGAAAAATCACTCTGGCGCGCGAGCCCGCGCGGCCGCACCGCGCGCCCAGCGCCTCGGAGAGTTTGCGGGCTGGGAATACAGGTTTATACAGCAACAGCGGGCTGGGAATACAGCATACTCGGAGGGAAGAAATAGTTAAACGGGCACGCGCCCTAGGGGATATATGCACAGGGTCAGCGGCGCCTAGTTGTAGTTGTCGCCGATCATCGTCTTTTGCACGATGCCGTACACGGCGGTCCAGGCCTCCTTGACTTCCGACGTGAAGCCGTCGCCCAGAGCATCGGAAATCGTCGCGAGCAGCGCCTCGCCGACGACGTCGTAGTGGGCCGGCAGGACGCCGTAGCCGACGTGCCGCTTCCCCAGCTTCGTCAGGATCGGGACGAGCTCGTCGAGCTTCGACAGCATGCCGACGACCGTCGCGACAGTGGCGACGACGTTCTTGCCGTGCGCCTTCAGCGCCGCGGACTCGAAGAGCGCGTTGTTGACCGCCGCGCCCTCGACCTTCCCGAAGGAGAAGAGCGGCAGCGCCTGCGGCGCGATGCGGTAGATGTGCTTGAAGAGGATGACTCCCGCGGCCTCGAGGGTCACGCCGGATTCGACCTGCGCGCGGCGCGCGGTCGCCGCGTCCGTTGCGTCCGTTGCGTCCGCGTCGCCGGCGTCGCCGGCGTCCGCTTGGAAGAGTCCGACGTCGAACGCACCGCGGCTGCGCGCGCCGCCGCGCCGCGACAACGCGGTTTTCCGCGGCGCGCAACCTTCGGGCGGCCCGCGACGGTCGCGGGCGGTCGCCGGGCAAGTGCTCTCTGCTCGACGCGCGTCAAAACGCAGCGCGAGCGGCGATTCTCCGCCAAAAACTCAATTATTTGGTTGTCTTCGCACGCTGGGTCTCGCAATCTAATTCCACGACGTCTGGACAATCTCGGCAATCTCGGCCGTCTTCGCTAAGTCAGACATGACTGATTTTGGGCGGTTTGCGTATGATGTCAGACCTTACAGCAATTTTTCCGGCGAAAAAAACCGGACACAAGCAACTCGATCCTCGGTCCCTTAGCGTCGCACATCGCCCCCTCCCTCCTCCAGAGCCCGTCGCCCGGCCGCGCCAGTTCTCGACCCGTTGGGGCTAGTCGCAAAAAGTAGTCACACACACAATGCCCCGCCATCGTGTATACAGCAAGTTACACTCTTACGACAACACCAGCCCCCGCTCCTCGGGCGAGAGCTGCGCGAACACTTCGGCGAAGTGCGTCAAGGCCGCCCGCGCGTCCGCGACGCGCGCGGCGCTGGGGTCGCGTTCATCCGTCTCCACGTCGCCCCCGTCAAACGGCACCGCCGCGTCGTCGACGTCCATCGCCTCTGGCAGCGGCGGTGCCGCTTCAGCAGGTGTCGGCGCCTCTAAAGCCGCGGGCGCCGGCGTCGCGGGCGCCGGCGTCTCTAAAGCCGCCGGCGCCGGAGCCGCGGGCGCGCGCCGGCGGGCACCCTGCGCGGTCCTTACGGCCGTCCATGACGCACGCGCCCTGGAATCGGTCATCTTGCACGCCTTATTCGCGGGCGGCTTCGCGCCCGGCTCCGCGCGGCACTTTTTCGCGCGCGGCACTATGAGGTCCGTCGCGGGGTCCAGCGCGTCTATCGTGTTGCACGCTTGGAGGCGCAGGTGGTCGATCAGGTCGTGGCGCGCCCGCGGCGAGCTGCTCCGTGGCGAAGTGGCCCACATTGTGCTGCCGCTTCTTCTCGCGGTCTAATAAATAATAATACGCCACCCACACGTGACTGCTTCTGGACCAAACCACGCCGGCGAACAAAGAAGACGCCGTACCGTACGCGGGCAACGGGTCCGGGGGCACCGCGGAGGCGCGGAGGCGCACGGCCAACACCCTGGGCGGTGCGGCCCGGTCCTTGGGCGGCGGGAGCCCGAGTCGCTCCCGGAGCATCGCCTCGCTCCCTCCCGACTTCAGCCCGCGCTCACGGCACTGCGCCAGGAGCGAGTGGTACTCGTCCATGCCCGGCCTTGAGAGCTTCGGCTTCGGCGTGGACTCGTCCCTACTGGCTCACCAGACCCGCACGGCGTCCCGCTCGCCGGCGGCCTTGGTGAGCGTCGCGACATAGTCCGGGCGGTGTTCTACTAAAGCGCAACACGCGGCAAGCGCCTCCGCGACGCCGGCGGCGGTGATGTCCTTCCCCTTCACCAGCAACTCCCCGTCGCTGTTGCGAACAGCAAAGCAGGCGCTCAGGCAGAGCGTCGAAGCGTGGGTGACGTACCTACCGTCGATAACATGGAGCCGCTGCCGCACGAACAACTCCCGCAAAACACTGGCGTACGGCAAATGGTCCGGCTGCCCGTCGCCGGAGCACCGTAAACCGTTCTGCAAATCCAAACCGGCGGCGAGTTGTGCAGCATCACTCAATAATGCTCGCGCGCCGTCGTGGTCGCGGGAGAGCCGCGCGAGCTCCACGTCATCCCCGCCCTTGACCTTGACTAAAAAGTTTCGATCAAAAAAGTAGCCCTCGGGCCTGCGGGGCCGGGAACCGTCGCGGAACTGCCGCGGCTCTCTTAAAGCGCAGCGTGCCTCTTTCGCGGCCGGGCCGACGGCGTCGCGCCGACGCGTCGATGGCCACGCGTCGAAGGCGTCTTCAAGTTAAAGTGGATTTCACGCGGAGACGCACAAAATCACTCAAGTCTTAGGACACTGGATGTACAGCGTCAGCCCGGCGTCCTCCGGGCCGTCGAGGACCGCCGCGATCCACTTCCCAAATTTGTGGGAGAAATACCGATTCTGGACGTACAATTCGTGGTCGGAGCGCAAATAGGAGAGGGCGCCGCACGCCTCCAGGGCCTGCTCCGGCGTCGGCGCATCGTAGCGCATCCGCGTCGCCTTGTTCCGGAGCTGGTCGATCGTGTTCTGGTCCCGGTCCCCCCCGAAAAAGCACCCGGGACCGTTGCAGTCGCTGCTGTCCAGCCCCGACAACAAAACAGCATCCCTTGAACACGTCACGAGATCGGCGCCGCCGGGGACTGTCCCCTCATACTTCAACAGCTTCGCCCCGCAGCAGAGCGAGAAGTCCGCATTCTGCTTGTAGAGGCCGTTGCGGACCAGCGCCGCTAATATGCGCACATTGAAGGACTGGTCCGACACGTCCCCGCTAAGGTCTTTTTTCTCACTGAACGCCCACAGGGCGGCGCGGACCAATGCCAAGGCAGTGGCGAAGGGACCATCAGTCTGGAGGCGGTTCCACTCCGCGACCTGGCGAGCGCTTCGCTGCGGGCCTTGGGATCAGCTAAGAGTTTCAGCACTTCGAGGCCAAGTGCTCCCGTCTGCTGCAACGCGCGCGGCGGCTCTTTCTCGCCCGACACGCAGCGCAGGATTTTGTCCGTCGCGCTCGTCCCGAGCTCGAGGCGTCCTGCCCATTTTTTTTGCGTGGTTGTTAATATTCTCAGCCATGGTTGCTTTTCGACCAAGGCTTCGAGCTTTCCTTCGAGCGATGACGGGCTCGGCTTGCGCTGTGCCGCCTTGTTATGAGTTGTCGAGCTCAGCGCGACCCTAATTTGCTTCATTTGCCATCTACCTGCGAGGTCGCGAGCACAAAACGGCCAATTGGACCGGGTGGATCCGAGCCCTGAACGAGGTACTAGGAGGCATTAGCATCTTTAGTGGCGCCTCTGGAGGCTGTAGAGGCTATTTTAAGTGGGGCAGTGTGCTTCGAATTTTTTGGCCCCCCACTCGTTGCACAGGTGCCGCGACGTTTGAATGCAGAAGTTTCAGAGTGAGGGCGCCAGGCTCCAACGGACCGGGGGCGATTTGGCTCCGGATTTGCAAACCTGCTGCTATTTCGGAAGCCCGCGTACGCAGCACGACAGACCTAAAACGCTGCTAAGAGACCTTGGAGGGACGGTCTACTACACTTAGAAGCCACAGCTGCGAAGACACGGCCTCAAACGACCGCGAACTCGCGCATTTCAAGATGGCGCGCAGCAGCTGTACCGCTAGCTGCAGCGCTTTCACCGCTTTGCTGCTCATATCGTCGGCCCGGGCCCTCGCGCCGCCACAGCCCGCGCCCTACCACGTCCACGTCGGCGCCGGCAAGCTCGGCTTGTCACTCGTGGTCCCCGCGGTCGCGGCCCGGGGCCGGGACTTCGCCGTATTGGACACGCCCAAGGACCCCGCCTGGGCGGAAATGCTGGCGAAGGGCCGCCAGGACATTGACGTCCGAGTGAACGACGCGCACGTCACCACCTTGAACTTCCACGACGGCCTCTCCGCGCCGGACGGCGCGCCGCGCCTGATCGTGACGGACGACGTCGACGCGCTGGGCGCGACCATGGCGCGCGCGACGACCGTGAGCTGCTCCCTGGGCCCGCACCTGAACGCGGTGATGAACCATTTATTTGAGTGCGCGGACGAGTTTAGTTCGGCACCGAAGACGCTCTACTGCTGCGAGAACGACCACAGCGCCGTAGTACAGCTGCGGGACGACCTCGGCGACCGGGTCAAAGTGGTCGACTGCATGGTGGACCGCGTCTCAACCCAAAGAGTAGTGGACGCCGAGGAAGGTACCATACACATGTCCTGCGAAGCCTGGGGCGGCGTCATCGCGTCCTTAGATCCGCGCGTGAACGAGGTCCAAGACCCGCCCTTCGGCGATAAATATGGCGCGGAGGTCCGCGCACCCCGGACAATGGCAGCAGCAGCGTTTTTATCGGATCGGAAGCTGCAACTGGTGAATGGCATGCACACTACGTTAGCTTTCGCGACCATGCGCCTGCACAATAAGGACGAGCCCAGTGCGTTAGCGTTAGGACGGCCGCGCGAGCTGGACGCACTAGAACTGAGACATTGGAGCCTCGCGCGGTGCGCGGGGCTCGTCGCGGCGCACAGCGTGCCCGCGGTCATGGACGCCTTCGACGCTTCTTCAGAGGAGGAGGCCTTCGCGGCGTTGGAGGCCTATGCGAGGCAAGCATTACAACGTTTTGACGACGCGCCGGACGACACAGTCGCGCGCGTGCTCGGCGGCGGCGTCGCGCTGCGGTGGCGCGGTCGCCTGGCCGCGACGGAGGGCGACCACGCGACCGCGTTGAGCGGCGACGCCGCGGCGGCGCGGTTCTTGACTACGTACGCGGACGCCGCGGACGTGACGCGCGCCGTCTCGGGTCTCGTGAAAGCCACGCGACCAGCGTGCGAGCTCGACGACGCGCGGCGGAGCGCTGTGCAGGAGGCCGTGGCCGCCTAGACCCTGTCCGTCTCCGGCCTCACGCGCGGAGACGCATCGATCGCTCCCCACCCCCTCTCGGTCTACGAGGCGTCCGCAACGGGCGCCCGCACCGTAAGCAATGTTAATCGTCAACTTAGGCTCCCTGTCGCGGCGGCGGCGTGTCGCGGGCGCGGAGCGCGGCTCGGGACTTTTGCAGTTGCCCCTCGATTTGCACTGTGAGCGGGTGCGGGCTACCAAGCACGCGCCGCGCGATCCGCACCGTGTCCTCGAGCGTCGCCACGGCCTCGCGGAGATCATCAAGCATGCTGTTGTCCTCAGAAAGCGCCTCCGCGTAAGACGACCTCATCATGAGCGTGGTCTGATGAAGATCACCAAGAACACGTCGCGCCAGAGGCATCGTTTTGCACATTAGTGCCTTGACTTCTTTGTAGCGACTTGATCGTCTTAAAGTTACAGCGTAGTTGCCGGCTGCTTTGAGGGTGTCATCATGTTCCTCACCGTTGAGTTTCAAATATGCGAAGTATACATCGTGTTCCATCATTAGGGACTCCCCAAATCGTCCTAGCGATCCATACGTCATCGCGAGATTGCTCTGCACGAGAAGCATGTCTTCTTCTGACGTGCCAAGGCGCTTTCCCATAGACAACTCGGCCTCTCTTACGGACAGTGCGTCCTCGTGTTGTCTTGCCTGGGATAATCCCTCCCCGAGCACCGTCATCGCACTGTTCCGAAGCCGGTCCCCCTCCGGCCGACCCAAATATGTCTTCCAGCATGCCCACCCAAGCGCGCACAGCACGACGCCGTGGTGATACTGCTTGCACAGGCTGCACGAGTACCACCGTGCCCACCTCGGGTTCATGTCCAAATTGTTCTCCTCACTCTCCTCGATCAAAATCTTTGCCTGCTCCGCCAAGCACGACACGTGCGCGAAACCCGCCGTCCCACGGCACGAGCACCCGCGCACGAGGCCCTCTTTGGTTTTCCAGTGGACGGCCTCCGTGCAGATGTAGCACGTCTGACCTTTTGTGTCCTCCGCGCATTTCTCGACCGCGACCGCGACGGCCTCCTCATATTTTTTGCCCGCATGATACTTCTCGGCGCCGCCTGCTTTCTTAATCTTTTTGCAGAGCTTATCATGGCCGCATTCCTTCCAGTGCTGCGCCTGGCAGGCCGGCCCGCAGTAGCGTGTGCTGCAGCGGCTGCATTTCTTCCCCCAAAAAAGCCAAGGGGGGCAGCGCAGGCAGCGCATTGCGTGAGGATCATCTAATTATTTATTGCTATCTCTTGCCTCGATGTTGATCAATGGTTAAATGGTGCCGCGGAACAGATTTTAATGCTATCTCTTGCTCGAAAAAGGTCAAAGTCCAAATGCTCTCATTTGCGGCTGTGCTCACGATCTCGCGCGGTACAGATCGTCTGGACTGTTAAAGCACTGTGCGGGCAGCCCATCCTGGTCCTCAAGTGCGTTGCACAAACTTGTGCCGGGCAGCCCAACCTCTAAGCCTGTTTTGCACCGGAGAGTCTTGCACCAAGAGAGCAGAACAGCACAAACCACCAGCACCACCTTAGCCGAGAGCAGAACACCACAAACCACTAGCACCACCTTAGCCATGGCCCTCTCGATGGGCGTCTGCCCCTGCTGCGTGCCACCCGTCGCGCTGAGCTTCCTGACCGCCGGGCTGGTCGTCGTCGTTTCCGCACGCATGTTGTTCCCTCGCAAGGGTCGCGTCGGGAAGGCACTCAAGGGGGCGAGCTACGTCCTCGCCGTGCTCAACGTGGCGATGTCCGTATTTCTGGTCGCGCTCAAGTCGAACGAGGGCCTGCGCCAGCGCTTCTTCTCCAAGCTCTGTCAGAAGCTTGCGAGCGACCCGGCCATGCTCCCGCCGCGCTGCGAGAGACTAGGGCTCTCCACCAAGCTGGCCGGATTAAACGTGATCGAGTTCGGCCCCGGCCCGGGCACGACGTTCAAGTGTTTTGAAGACGGCGGAGCGCCGGCTTCCTGGGTCGGCATTGAGCCCAACCAGCATTTTCGTGAGGCGCAAGACGAAGCGGCGAAGAATCTCACGTTTCCGCGGGAGGTCAAGTGGTACCGCGGCGAGGACCTTGATGTCGCCGCGGGCTCGTTCGACGCGGCCTATATGACGCACGTGCTCTGCTCCGTCGACGACCCCGCCGCCGTGCTGCAGCAGGCTGCGCGCGCGCTTAAGCCGGGGGGCTCGTTATTGCTGATGGAGCACGTCGCCGCCGAGGAGGGCACCTTGCTGCGCGCGGTCCAACGGGCCCTCGCGCCGATCCTCGAGATCGTGGGGAACGGTTGCCAGTGGCGCGAAACCGCGGCGATCCTCCGCGCCGCGCCGGGCTTCGAGGACCTGCGCGTCGAGAAGTTCTCGGCGGACGCCATGCCGCCGCCGTTCCGGCCCCACATCCTCGCCACGGCGACGCGGCGGGCCTAACTATTTTTTTTGCAACTCCGAGTCCTAGTGGCATATGTGTAAACTAGGCAACTTAGAGGTCCCCCGGCGCCCGTTTTCGCGCCCGCTTAACGGTTCGCCTTGGCGACGCGCTCGATCTCGTCCTTCTTCTTGATCGCGTAGGAGTTGGAGGAGCCGCGCGCCGCGTTGATGATCTCGTCCGCGAGGCACTCGGCGATGGTCTTCACGTTCCGGAAGGCCGCTTCCCGCGCGCCCGTGCACAGCAGGTAGAGCGCCATGTTCACGCGGCGGAAGGGCGACATGTCTACGGCCTGGCGGCGCACGACGCCCGCCGAGCCGACGCGCGTGGAGTCCTCGCGGGGGCCAGACTGGATGATGGCCTGCACCAAGACCTGCATCGGGTTCTGGTCCGTGAGGAGGTGCACGATCTCGAGCGTCGACTGCACCACGCGCACGGCCTTGAGCTTCTTGCCGTTGTTGCGGCCCTTGCGCATGAGGGCGCACGCCAGCCGCTCCGTGATGGGGCAGAGCGCCTTGCGGAACCGCTTCTTCTGGTACCGGCCGGCCGTGTGCGGCAGGTACACGGAGTGCTTGCCCTTGACGGCGATGTAGTCCTCGAGCGAGATGTCGTTCACCTCCACGTCATCGTACGTCCACTTGCCGAACAGCTTGATCTCCGACGCGGTCTCGGCCATGGTGCCTGCGGGGTCGAGGGGTGAGTAATCTTGTGCGGCTGCGCGCTCCAGTCCTCTCGTCGTCGTAGCAGCCGTCTCGGCCAGCGAGCGGCCTTGCGGCGGCGGCGTCGCAGCCGCTTTTAGCGCTCCAGCACTCGTCTCGTCTTTTGGCTAATAAGCGAGCGCACGGGCCGCCGCGGCTATCGCTGTCGTCTCACGGCCTTTGAGGTGTGTCCAAGACGCTGTCCACGCGCTGTTGTCCGTCGCGGCTGCTACGGAGGTGCTACACGACTAATAAAATGTGGGCGAGGTGTAATCGCCACGAAACCCGCGCGGTAAAGTAAAAGCCGATGCGTCGCGCGCTGCGCGCTGTGGGCGTGTAGATGTGTCGGCAGACAGCTAGGCGTTCCAAAGTCAAAAGTCATCAAGGGGTAAAACCCGTGCTCGAGCCAAATCAGGGCCAAATCAGGTCCAAACACAGCTAAGTGCCTAATAACACAGGCCTCGGCTGCGGCAGAAGACCTGACCATAAGGTCAATGCTGCTGGCAATAGTTCAAGCGCTGGACCTGCCAACCCTGGTCGGGCTAGCAGTGGTTTTGGCATGCAGCCTCTATTGGTGCTTCTGCCAGTTCGTGGTGAAAGCTTTAGTCGTGAGGCGACTGCGCAAAGAACTCGGTACCGACGTGCGCATAAAAGAACTCGTGGTGAGACCGCTCGCCGGCGTGTTCGAGCTGCGCGGCCTCGCGATCCAGGGCGACGCGACGCCGTCGGGCACCGTCTTCGCCACGGTCGAACGCGTGCGCTGCACGACGACGGGCCCGCTTGGCACGCTGTCGCTGGCGGGTCCCCAGGCGCTGCCGCTGGGGATGCACGTCCCGTGGGTCGTGGGCTTCCGCGGCAAGATGATCGAAGGCGTGTCGATCGAAGGCGCGACAATCGTTGTCGAGGAGCACGATGGCGTGAGCAACGGCGCGTTCCTGCGGCGAAGAGCCGTGCGAATTAAGGCCAAGTCGGCGGCGAAGAAGCGGCGCGTGCTGGAGACGGAGTTGAGGTGGCGCCTTTTGCATGTGGACGACAAAGAGGCCGTGCGAAGCGAGCTGGACATCCTCAAGTCGCTGGACGGCGACTCCGATAGCGACGACGAGCACGAGGCGTACATGGAGAGCGCCCATGCGGAATGGGACGCTGACGACGCGCAGGCGGCGCCGAAACAGTCCTACGCCGAGCGGCTCCAAGCGGCGCGGGAGCGCGTGGCCCGGCGCGTCGCCGCGCGGCAGAAAGCGCGAGCCGACGACCACGCGCGCCAGGATCTACAGGAGGACCTGAAGCAGACGTACGCGACAATCCGACCGGCTTTCAACGACAGCCTGATCCACATCGGCTCGTTATCGGTGGAGCGGTGCGCCGTCACTTTGCGCGGCCGGAAAGTCCGTCTCGACCACCCCGTTCGCATCGCCGCGTACTGCGGCACGATGCGCGCGTTTCAGAAACTCGTCGTCAAGCGTGTGATGACCCAGGCGCTGGCGGACTCGGTGCAGCACAAGCGCGCGAAGACGCGGGAGCGGATCAAGGAGCGCGCCGAGGAGGCGCGCGCGTCCCTCAAGGTCACGAAGGCGGCCGTGCGCGAGAAGCTGTTCGGGCCGAGCGAGGCGCGCCTGGATTCGTGGGCCGTGCCCGATAAAACCTCTTTAATAATTTTTACACAGTTTGCAGCTGTATAGCCGGAGCTCGCGCCTTGCTGCTCGTGAGCCTTGTGTACGGGTTTTGCGCTCTCATTTTAAGCTATGAGTGTGTGTGGAGCGTGCACTTAACAAGCATGGCTCTCAACTTCACGAGCAGGAGATCCCCAGTCCTGTGCACGCATGGAGTATGCTGCACATCACAGCCGTTAGCAAGCGAGGCAGGCCTGCGCATCCTCAAAGCTGGTGGCAACGCCGCCGACGCGGCCGTCGCGGCCGTGGCTGCGTTAAATGTGACGGAGGCGTGCATGTGCGGTTTGGGCGGCGACACGTTCTGCCTGTACTATGACGCGTCGACAAAGACGGTGCGCGGCCTGAACGGCTCGGGTCGAGCGCCGCAAGCTTTGACGCTCGAGACGGCGCGGGCTGCGGCCGGAGATGGCAATCGCTTGCCCGCGGAGAGCGTCCACTGCGTGACGGTGCCCGGCGCGGCGGCGTGCTGGGCTGACTGCGCGACTGAATTTGGACGGCTGTCGCTGAAAGATGTGCTCGCACCCGCAATCGAGATGTGTGAAGGAGGTGTCCCCATTCACGCCATAGCGGCGCAGCTGTGGAGCGACAACGCCCATCAGTTATTAGATCGCTGGGGTGGATTGGAAGGCAACCCGGGCGCCGCATCCTTACTGGTAGACGGTCGGCCCCCGGAGCACGGCGAGGCCCTCTACAACACCGAGCTTGGGTGGACTTTCAGAAAGCTCGCAGCGCAGGGCGTCGAGGGCTTCTACAAAGGCGCGGTCGCGGAGGCGATCGTCAAATGCGTGCGCGACAAGGGCGGCGTCTTGTCTCTCGATGACCTCGCGGCGCACGTGACTGAGCGCGTCGAGCCGTTGTCGACGACGTTCCGAGGTAAGACAGTATACGAGCTGCCTCCGAACGGGTCGGGGCTCGTGGCGCTGATGGCGCTCGCGACGCTCAACGAATTGCCGCCGGCTAGGGACGGACCGGAGGACAGGGGCCGACCGGAGGACGTCCTGCGCCAAGTAGAGGCGCTCCGGCTGGCGTTTGCGAAGGGCCTCGCAGATATCGGCGACGGCGTGCCGGCGAACGCCGACGCCCATCTTAGAGAGGCGCGCGCCGCCGCCGCGGCGCTCGAGAATTTGGGGACGGACACGACCTACTTATGCTGTGTCGACGCCAACGGCAACGCGTGTTCTTTCATCTGTTCGAATTATGAGGCGTCCGGCTCTGGACTCGTACCTGGTGGCTGTGGATTCTCGCTCCAGAACCGGGGCCGGAACTTCTTGCTGCAAGAGGGGCATCCGAATTGTATCGGGCCCGGGAAGAGGCCCTACCATACCATAATACCAGGGATGGTGACTGATGGAGATGATTTCCATGCGGCGTTCGGGGTAATGGGGGGATTTATGCAGCCGCAAGGACACGTGCAAGTCTTATGTCGGCTTCTCGACCACGGCATGGACCCCCAGGCGGCTCTGGACGCGCCGCGCTTCTGCATCGCGCCCGCCTCGGGCGACCTTCAGGACAAGCGATCGGACACACCATGGACCGCAGACGGCTCTCTCGTTGTGCACTTCGAGGAGGGCTTCTCGGACGAAGTTGCCGACTTCGTCGACAAGGCTGGCTACCGCGTCGTAAGGGGCGTCTCGGGCCACGCCCGTCGGATGTTCGGCCGCGGCCAATGTATTGTCGCCCGGCCGGACGACTCTTATAAGTGGAAGGGGCCCGGAGGTGGCCACGGTTGCATCCTCTGGGCCGGATCCGACGGCCGCGGCGACGGGTGCGCCGCGGGCTACTAGGTGTGCATTTGTGATAACATGTCAACTATTTACACAAACTAGAGGAACTCCTCCCGGTAGTACCGCTCCACCTCCCCCAGGTAGGCCCCGCGCCGCGCCGCGTCGCACGAGTCCAGCTCGTACAGGCCGTGGTGGTGCACGGCGCATTCCGCCGCGAAGAGGGCCGCGACGGAGCGGCACAGCATCTGCCGGCCATTGTCGCCGCACAAATTGGTGATGTGGCGCGGCGAGCCGTAGGTCGAGACGATGCCCATCTTTGTGATATGATCGAGGCACGGCACAAGGCCGCCTCTCACTACGGACCCGGGCGGCTCCAGGTGGGGCAGCTTGAAGGCCACGCCCGGCAGGAAGACGCGGTCGAGCCACCCCTTCAGGATCGCGGGCACGTTGTACCACCACGTGGGGTACACGAAGACGACGGCGTCGTGCGTCTTCAGGGCGTCCACGTGGAGCGCGAGGTCCCGCGGTATCGTGGGGTAGGGCGGCAGGCGTGGGTGGTCCGCCGTCGGGCCGAGGTAGCGCCGCCGCTCGTCCGTGCTGAGGCGGGGGTCGAACTTGAGCGCGTAGAGGTCGAGGGCCGTGACCCGGGCGCCGCCCTGTTCTAATCCGCGTCGCACCGCCGCCGCGAGCGCGCACGAGAAGGAGCCGGCCAGCGGGTGCGCGTGCACGAGCAGCACGCGGCGGGTCGGCTGCAGGACCTTCGGCGGCGGCACCCAGCCCTGCGAGACCTGGTTCGCCACGGCATGCGGACCGGCGTCCTTGACTTGCTGCAAGATGTGCTTCAGGGTTTCCATGATGCGGCCCTGGCTCATTAATTCCACGGGTTTGGCTGGCGTGTCGACGGCGCTGCTAGCTGCACTGTTTTGACGATGTCGCTGATGCCAGAGGTCACGAGGGACCAAGGCGCAGGAGTGGCTAGGGTGCTCGCGCTACGCCTTTTTTCGCGGTTTTCGACACACAACACAAGCTCTTCAAGAACGTCCTTATCAATCACCAGTTAAGAGCTCGCGGTGATTGTCGAGAGGCAGCGCAAAGTAGTGACATTGCACGATAAAACCCGTGCGCACAGATGCGTCCGGGACGACGGATAGGTCCCGGAGGAGCGGGGGCGCCTAGGGGGCCGCGCGCCGTAATTGACCCGAACCCAGGAGGTACGCCACCGACGGCGGCACACAGGTTAATCAAAATCATGTTATCATACAACCTCGGGCCGTTCGGTGAAAACGGCCCGAGACCCCCAACGGACACGAGATGGAGGGAGGGAATTTTGCGGCGCGCGTCATGCGGCGCCTGGTGGGGAGGGGGGCGGGCTTCGGAACGCAATGAACTAGCACGCGTGCGGCACGGCGGAGTTCCGGTCCCAGCCGGCGCCCGGCGTGGGCCTGTCGGCCGCCTCCAGGATGTCGCTGGCCGAGACCTTGCTGCGGCGCAGGAACCCGGAGGACCCGGCACCCCTTATAATGGTCCCGGGCGGCGCCATGGTCTCCGCGACGGCCTCCCGGATCACGGCCTCCTCGACCGGTAAGAGGTAGTTCTGGTCCACGTTGAAGAGGCGCCCGATGTCCTCTAAAAGAGCCATGACCGTGCCCTCCTGCGTCCACGTCTTGTTGTAGGGCAGCTTGGCCATGATCTGAGTCACGGACTGGTCCGCCGGGACGACCGTGGGCAGTTCGTACTTCGCGCACAAGTCGACCGTGCGCTGCACGACCCCGTGGTCCGCCAGGCCCATCTTCACCGCCACTCTAGCGGCGATGACGCAGCCAATGGCCACGGCCTGCCCGTGCGAGAGGCAGCACAGGCTCCCGGGCCTATGCGAGATGGCCTCGATGGGGTGGCCTAGGGTATGCCCATAGACTAATACCACGGCCTCGCGCTTCTCCTTGGGGTCGATGTCAATGACCTGGCACTTCAGCTCGATCGTGCGCCGGACCACCCGCTCCAAAAAGGCGGGGTCTCTCAGTGAACCGTCGTAGTCGTCGAGCATCTTCAGTAAAGTAGCGTCCTGGCACAAGGCGTGCTTCACGATCTCGCCCATGCCGTCCGGCAGCAGCCAGTCGTCCAGCGTCTGTAAGACGTCGGGATCCACCACGATCCTGAGAGGGGCGTAGTAGGAGCCCACCAGGTTCTTGCCGTGCGGCGCGTTCACCGCTTGTTTATGACTAATAGCGGCGTCGCACTGCGCTAGGAGCGTCGTGGGGAAGTGGATCAGGCCAATTCCCCGATGGAGCGTCGAGGCGATGAAGCCGCAGACGTTCGCCACGGCGCCACCCCCCAGCGAGATGAGGATGCTGAGCTTGTCGATGCCGACCGTGAGGACGCGGTCCGCCAATTCCGCATAGACTTCTAATGTTTTGGCGTCCTCGCCGTCCGGGATCACAATTCTATGGACCACAAAACCTAACTCTTCAAAACCAGCCACGAACCTATCTCCGTAGAGGCCGTCCACCGTCTCGTCCGTGAACACGAAGAGCGGAGAAGACGCCGAGGCCATGGGAATAATCTCGAAGGCCGCCTGCTCCGGGTTCTGAACCACGCCTCTCGCGACTAGAATTTCCGTGGTCACCGGCGCGCCCGTCGTGAAGGAGTATTTTGAACACTCAATGGGGCCCTTGGACTTGTTCGCCACCGCGGCCGTCGCCTCCTGCACGCGCTCCACCCGCTTGGCCCGCCGCTCCGCGAGGCCCGTCCGCAACCGATGCCGCGCGTCGAGCTGCACCCGATCTAACGCCGCGTCGCTCGTGGCGAAGGACGCCCGCACCGCATCCAAATCCCGCGTCGACCGCGTGAGTTCTTCGACCTGCCGATGGGCTGCGTGTAATTCCTCGGTCTTCCTTTTCAACGCCTCCGTGAGCTCGTACTCCCGCTGAATAAACGCCGCCTTGTCCGACTGCGGACAAGGCTGCTCGCCCTTGGCGCCGCGCATGGCGCCTAAACGGTAGGACGCGTAGTCCAGGCGGTACGCGTCCAACGAAGCCACGTCCGTGCACTTCGCGGCGCACGCCAAAGCTTCGCCCAGCATCTCCCGGCTCGCGCTGCGCTTCATGACCAGGGTCTGCGCCGCCATGCGCCGCGGCTCGTCCGCGTAGGGGTCGTGGCTGCCTTTGCCCATCTCAGTGTAGGCTGAAAACTCCGGCTCCGGGGCTAGACTTCCCACCGCCAAACTGTAAGGGAAAAAGGAGCGGCTCCTGCCGCTGTTCTCTTTAAGAGGCGCTTGTGCGGCTGGCACTCGCTGTGGCAATAATGACGACGCGTGAAACCAGATCGAGTTTTTCGGAGCCGAAATGATGGCGCCGGCGCCCGGGGAGCCCTCGCGGGCCCTGCGACGCCTTGTAGCGACGCCTGGGGCCCAGCGCGGGCCGGCCGAAATGCTCTCACGGGTTTTGAGCTCGATTTCGCCCTTTTGTTTACGGGTCGCATAGCGCTCTACAGGGCTCGCCGCACGACGCAAGCCAGCGCGGAGCTCGCCACACGAGGCCGCTCCGCACTCACAAGAACACAGCGGCTCGAGAGACCGCAGCTGCCGTCCCGGAGGCGACAGCACCACATTAGGAGGGCCCGAGAGCCGCCCGGACGCCGCGTGCGCCCGAGCGGGGAGGCCGAGCCGCCCGGACGCCACATCCGAGCGGTGCACACCGCACCATGTCGGGCGTCATCCCCGCGGCCGAGCAGGGAGAGCGCGCGAGCGAGACGGGCGACGCGGACCGCATCCTCGGCGTCGTCGACGCGATCAAGTACTTTGATAGCGGCGAGGGCGGTTTTGGGTTTCTAAGAAGGCACAAATCTTCTAAAGCGAACGCGCGTGAGTTCCACGTGCACTTTCGGAGCAGCGAGTGCGAGGACTTTGGCAAGCTCGAGCCGGGCGCGGAGGTCGCGTTCACGCTGAAGGACCACCGCGGCCGGGCGAACGCCAAGGACTTGAAAGCGACGGGCCGCATTATTAAGGTGCCGCCCCGGGAGGAGAAGCCCCTGGAGCCCCGGCGCCAGCCCGCGAAAAAAGTCACGCCCGACACGTCGGACGCTGCGCCCGTTTCGGAAACCTCGCCCTCAGACGGCTCGGAGAACTCGGAGCGGCGGGCCCAGCTCGACCGCCTCGCGACCTTCGGCATCGGGCCTTCCGCAACTCCGGCGCCGCCGGCCGCGCCGCAGGCCGCGCCGCCGCCGCCGCCGGCGGCCGCGCCGCCGCCTCCACGGCGGCCCCCGAAGCCCGCGCGGGAGTCGGCCTACGAGAAGACGGAGCACTTGTTCGCCCAGGACGCCGTGGGCCAAGCGAGGGCCTGGGCGGGCGGGCAACGGGTGCACGCGCACATGCCCGGGTGTTTGTGCCCGGATCGCCCGCGGAACATGCCGCTGGACAGCGTCGCTCTGCGGAAGGAGCGCGGCTCGTGGGTCGGGACTTTTGTATTACAGTGCGACCCGATGAAGTACGCGGACGACCCCTTGGCTGCTGAAAGAGAGCTGAGCGCGCGCCTGGACGCGGGCGTGCGCGTCGAGTGCTGGGGCCGGGAGGCGCTAAGCACGCCGTTGACGGCGGACACGGACGCGCGCCGGGCCAACGAGCATTTTGAGGACGTGGCGGCGCCCTCGCTCTTATTACTGGGGTCCAAAAAGGAGATGGAGCAGCTGTGCGACGTGGGGCGGGAGCTGGCGCCGGTGGCGCGCGCGGCGCCGTGCGCCGTGCCGTGGTCCGTGTTGGCTCGTGCTACGGATGCTTCTGATGACGAGTTCGGGCGGGAATTGGCGCGGTTGGAACTCAGCGCTTATCTAGAAGCGCAGGGATTGGCGGTGGTGCGGAACGACGCGCCGCCCTTGGTGGAGCAGTCGTGCCCGGACTTGGCCGCGTGCGCGCCGCTGTTACCCACCTTACGGGGCGACGCGAACCAGCCCCTGGCGGACCTGCGCGTGTTGCTAGCGGCCCATTTAGTGGACGGGCGCCTGGTCGTCGGTTTACCTAGAGCGCAACGCGCACGGCTGGGCGAGCCCCCGGCTCATGCCGCAGCGAGAGGTGCCCATGAAATACTAGCATTGCGCTTAGGCGTCTTGGACGACGCGGGCACCTCTCTAAAGACGGTACAGGCCCACGCCAAAACGGTCGTGGCCGACGCGCGGTCGCGGCCGGACGTGTGCTTTTTAAGGTGCTTGGCCGTGGACGACGGCACGGCCCCCACCCAGCTAACGGTGCAGAACGGCGAGTTCGTGCCCCAGCTCTTCGTGCCGCCGCCCCTACCGGTGACCAACGCCTACGCCTACCAGTACGCCCCGGCCCCGGGCCGCGGCTACGGAAGAGGGAATCCCGGAAGAGGTAGAGGCAGAGGCCGGGGCCGCGGCTTCTACGAGCACCCGAACCAACACGAGGAGAGCCCCGAGCCGCGGCGGCGGAATAAGTTGTTTCCGGTGCAGACGCGGTCGGCCTCGATCAACGAGCGCCACCGCCAGAACTTCCCCGAGCCGCCTAGAGCAAAACAAGTCCGCGAGAAGAAGCGCTTCCCGCGGAGCTTCAACGAAAAGAAGGCCGACCCCAAGAGCGTGGTCTGCTGCTACTTCCTCATGGACAAGTGCCGCAACGGCGGCGCCTGCCGCTTCTCGCACGACCGGGCCCTGCCGGCGTGCTCGTGGGGCGCGGACTGCCGCTACGGCCACGGGGCCTCCCAAAAAACCGAGTGCAAGCCCTGCGCGGACGGCGCCTAGGCCCCTCCCCTTGTCGCACCCCCTAACTCTTTCACACACGCAATTTTTACTGGTCGGCGGCGTATTATGGGCTTGTACATGCAACATAGTAGTATATGAATTGAACCATTTTTTACATCAGGATGAAAGTTCACGGGAAAACCCGCTCGCTTCCATTCAGACGTAGAAAATGGTTCAATTCAATTATATGGGGATAGAAATCGCCGGTTTTTTTCGGTCGATTTGGGGGGTATAACAAAAAGTAGTACTTTTATGAATATTTATATAAATCTTGTGTTATTTGGAATATATATATGAAATAGAATAGTTTTACCATCGAAACGCTTCACTGCGTTCATCGTTTGGATGATAACACTATTCTATTTCATATAATCTATTAAGTAACGCTCATATAATAATTAATAATAACCCTGTACCCAATTTTTATATAAGCGTTACTTAATAGATTGACCCGTACCGTTAACGGTACGGGTCACACAGGTCCTAGTAGGTTTTGCGCCACTAGCCCCTAGTGTGTTTTGCGCCGCTCGCCAGAACGCTGTTCTTCGCCGCTCGCCTCTTCGCCCCACGTAAAAACGTTTCTCTCGGCCCCAGCGTTCCGATGAGC
>Ga0302122_10000525_pt1 | contig 23542 bp, 13 predicted proteins | sample CB21_SCM_MG_FD_203115 | JGI IMG/M metagenome (GOLD analysis project Ga0302122, IMG submission 203115) | Marine microbial communities from Western Arctic Ocean, Canada - CB21_SCM | ecosystem: Environmental > Aquatic > Marine > Oceanic | place: Canada: Western Arctic Ocean | collected 2017-09-28
CGGACTGCGGCCGGCTCGCGCGCGGCCGCCGGCCGCGCTGGCCCGGGCGGGCGCTTAATGGCCGCGCGCCGACGACAACATGTGTCGTCGGCGGCGACGCCACGGAGGACGGCGACGCCACGGAGGCCGGCAATGCCGCGCACGCGAAGAGGGCGCCGGGCGCCGAAATGGCCGTAGGACTCAGCGTGTGCGGGGCAAAGCTCCGCATCGGGAGATTGGGCGCGCGGAGCACGGGGGCGAGCACCGCCGCCGCGGCGGGCAGGCGCATCGGCGCGAGCGGCTCGGGCGCCGACTTGCGCCTTGGCGCCTCGCGGGCGGCGTGCGAGGTACGGGGCTCCCCGAGGACGTCGAGGCAAAGCCGCTCGCGCGCTGACGAGACCGCCGGCGCGTCGCGGGCGCGCGGCAGACGGAGCGCCGACAAAGAGCCCGCTTTACTCAAGCCGGGCGCGCGGAGCATCATTTGAGACCCGGGAAGGCGGTCTGGGCCGGCCCCGGAGGCTCTGTGGTGCTGCTGGAGGTCCTGCGCGGGCTTGGGCAGCCGCGGGGTGCTTAATTGAAGTCCCCTCGCAGGCGCTAATTTAAAGTTGAATTGTTTTCCCCTGATGTCATCGCGGGTTCTGATCATCAGTGGGGTGTCGTCGCGGGCGGCTCGCTCCAGCGCTGCGGCCCACGGCTCCCGCGCGTCAAGGGGGTAGAGCGGGTAGGAATGCTCCCTTGGCAAAAGCCACTAGGCCGCAGCCAGTGTGCCGGTTTGGCAATACGCGGGCGTCTCTACGCATCAGCCACGCATCAGCAATTACGCGCCAGCCTCAACGACGACCGCATTTGTGCCGGGCCGCCTCGGACGCCAGTCGCCGCGGGAGCAACGAACCACCGCAGCCCGGTCCCAGGGGCTGCCCCAGACGGCGCGTCGGCTGCCTAAAAAGAGCAGTTACACGACACAAACGACGTCTAAAAAGAGCAGTTACAGGACACAAACGCCATGGCCCAATCGACGACCTTCCGGTTCGAGGAGCGCAGCGCACCGGTCGACTGGCCGCGCGTCGCGGCTTTGGATGTCCGCCGCCTGGAGAAGCTCGGGGACGTCGTGGCATTACGCGAGTTCCTGGCGGACGTGTGCGTCGGGGACGTGGACGACGGCTTCGTGGATTATGACTCAGAGCGGAGCCAAAGGGAGCGGACCGCGTTGCGTACGGCGCAACTCACGGCCCAGTACTTGTTGTACGCCCAGCACGTCCTCGCGTCGCGCACGGCGGTTCTTGAAAAGGGGCACGCGCGCCTGCGGAAGGCGGAGGCGCGGGAACGGCGGCGCTACGAGACGCGGCGCGACCGCGTCGCACTCCTCGAGGAGGAGCTCGCGACGCAGCGCCGCCTCTGCGAGACGCACGCGGCCGTCCTGCGGTCGGTGGACCCGGTCCTCGCGTCGCGCGTGTCGCACAAGGACGGGCGCGTCGTCGTCGCGGACGCGCCGCCGCCGCCGCCTATGCCGGACGACGCCGACGACGCCGCCTCGGACGTGTCGTCCGTGGCCCCGGCCCCGCTCTTCGCGCGAGGCGGCGGCAACGGCATGAGCCTCCTGTCGCTCGCGGCGTGGCAACCCGTCGCGGCCCGGCCCATGGACCTGACCATTCCCGCGGGGACCGAGCTCCCACTCGTCGCGGGGGACCCCGAGGCGACGCTTCGGCTTTAATAGCTTTGCTCTAATTCCAGTTTTGGGGGAGGCGTGACTCAGGCGTCGACTAGCTCCTGAGATACGCGCGGGTTTCTTTTAGCAGCGCGCAATTGAAAACTGACGCTTACTCACACGTCGCGGCCAGTCTTAGCCGGAGAGACCAGCGCAGCAGCTCGGAATCCACTTCCGTTCGGTCCGACAACAGAGCGCTGCTCCATCGCGGGGCACCACTTTGCCTAGGACTGCGATCCAGGCAAGCCACAAAAAAAGACGGCGACGCGCAAGAGGCCGCCGTCGGCGCCGCGCAGCCGGCCGCAGTCGGCGACCCGCCCCCGGTCCCCGGACTCGCCGCGACCCAGGCAAGTCGAACCTCGGCAGGCCCTCGGCGTCTACCCCGCGCCCCCGACCGCGGGCGACCCAGGCAACGTTAAGGCGTGGGGCAAGGCGCCGCAGCGCGAGTTCCGGCGCGGCGAGGGCCACGTGAACGACTACCGGTCCGTGCAGTACGTGGACCGCAAGTACGGCGAGGGGCCAACTCCGAAAGAGGAGCACACCGTCCTCTCGTGGAAGACTCTGCGGGAGGCACCGCCGGACGAAGCGCCCGGAGCGCCTGAAGCGCGGGAGGTCGCGGTCCTCGACGCGCCGCGCGGCGTGCCAAGTGACGTGCTGCTCGAGAAGGTCGCGCTCGAGGCCGGCGCGACGTTCGCCGATCTGCGGAAGAAGTTGCTGGGCCGGGCCCCCGAGGGCACCACCCTATTCTCGGTCGAAGCGGAGCAGTTCGTCCTGCCGGACCTCGAAGCGAGCAAGGTCGTGGCCACGGACCGCGTCTGGCTCGCGCGCGACTTCTGGCGGTCCGACGCGGCCTACGACAACGCCCGGAAGCATGCACCGTAGGCGCGGCGTCGGCGTCGGTGCTATCAAGCGGAGGCAAAAGGACCAAACGGACTTCCGGAAAGTCGCCGAGGCGGAGCAGCGCGTCGACGCCGCGTCCGTGGACCGGGTCCTCGGGACCTTTAAGGCGTCCCTGGCCGCGTTCGCGGCGAAGCACCGCGCACGCATAAAGCAGGACGCATCCTTCAGGGGCGCCTTCGCGGAGATGTGCTACGCCTCGGGCGTGGACCCGCTCCGCTCGAGCAAGGGCCTCTGGAGCGCGCTGGGCCTGGGCGACTTCTACTACGAGCTGGGGGTCAAAGTCGTCGGCGTGTGCGCCTCGACGCAGAGCGAGAACGGGGGGCTGATCGCGCTCGAGGAGGTGCTGGACCGCCTAGACGACGATCAAGTCACGGCCGACGACATTAAAAGAGCCGTCGCGAAGCTGCAGGTGCTGGGCGACGGGTTCCGGGTGGTGGGTCATGCCGTCCTGAGCGTGCCGGCCGAGCTCTCGGACGACTCAGTGCACGCGCTGGACGCGGCCACGCGCGACGGGAGCGTGTGCGTGGAGGAGCTCGTAAAGCGCCTCCCGGGCGGCGACCCGACCCTGCGGGCCCGCACGGCCCTCGACCAGCTCCGGGACGCGGGCTTCGCCTGGGTCGACGCCGTGGACAAGCGGGTCTACCTGCCCTCGCTGTGGCTGGACGCGCGGGCCAGGTGGTAGACGCCGTCGGCTCGGCTGCGTCAGCGGTAGACGACCTAATTTTATGTGACATTACCCGCCCCACATGTAATCTACTCGGGCACGCGCCAGTAGTTGGAGTCGACGAAGGGCATCTTCGTCACTTTGGTAGTGATCTTCTTGCCGCGGATGTCCACCGTGAGCTCCGTGCCGTTCTTGGCCAGGGGCGTCTCGACGTAGCCCATGGCCACGGGGCAGCCCAGGACGGGGGAGACCGTGCCCGACGTGACCGTGCCGACCTTGGTCGTGCCGTCGGCGCTGAAGATGTCGGCGCCCGGCCGCGCGGGCTTGGTGTGGCCCATGAAGCCGACGCGCTTCCGGCCGAACTTCTTGGGCTTGCCCTCGCTCGTGAGGCAGTTGGATGCGCCGGGGAAGCCCTGCTCGACGCGGCGGCGGGCGCCCACGGGGCCGATGGTCCATAATAAAGTGCCTTCTACCGGGTTCACCGTGTCATCTAAGTCGTTGCCGTAGAGGCACAACCCGGCCTCCAAGCGCAGCGAGTCTCTCGCGCCGAGGCCGCAGGGCTCCACATTAGCATTGGACAGCAATAATTCGGCCACGGCGACCGCGTCCTTGGCGTGCGTGACGCCGATCTCGAAGCCGTCCTCGCCCGTGTAGCCGGCGCGCGTCACGCGACAGGCCATGCCGCCCACGGTGGTATCCACGCCCGTCATGAAGGCGAAGCGCTCCATGTCGAAGCCGTCCGGCAGCAGGGGGTGCAGCGCGGTCTTGGCCCCGTCGCCCTGGAGCGCGACCAGCGTCGCGTCGTCGCCCAAATAATTCATCTGCACGTCCATGTCCGAGTTCTCCGCCATCATCTTCTCGAGGTAGGCCATGTCCGTGATCTTGCAGGCCCCGTTGACGACCATGTAGATGTAGTCGCCCGCGTTGGTGATGATCGTGTCGTCGAGGATGCCGCCCGCGTCGTTCGTGATGAGCGAGAGGCGCCCCTCGCCGGACCCGAGGCCCTGGATGTCGCCGACGACGCACTTCTCCAAAAAGGCCGCGCGGTCCGCGCCGGTCCACTTGATCTGGCCCATGTGCCCCACGTCGAAGACGGACGCCTTGCCCGGCGCGCGGCAGTGCATGTGCTCCTTGAGCACGCCGGCGCCCGCGTACTGCACCGGTAATTCATACCCGGCGAACGGGACCATCTTGCCGCCGCGCTCGACCTGCGTTTTGTTCGCGTGAATTTGGCGCGGCGACGGCGTCTTGCGCGTGCGTTCCTGATTGCGTTTGGTGCGCGGCCGATTTATGTGGGTGTTGCGCAAGGGCGTCGCGGTGCATGCGTGCATTCCTGGTGGCGGTTGGTGCGCGCGCGGCCGATGGATCATGCATGCTTACAATAAGGACTCTGGCTGCATGCGTGCAAGTCGTAGAGCATGGTCTTCAGAAGCGTCTCCGACGACGCCCATCGGCGCTGCGTAGACCGCGTGACTGCGCGAGACAGCATCATTGTCGTGTTTGCAGCCTCGATAACAATGATTGCGGTGATGTACACACGTTTTTGGGAAGCCGGGGTCAGCCTCAATCAAGCGAGCTCTCCGTTGCAAGGCAGCTCTGTTTGGACGTATAGAGAGGCCTGGGGGGAGCTAGACAAAGAAAACAAAATCCGCGGGTTTTTGGGCTCGATTTTGCCAGGCTTTCACCTCGCAGCAGTGCGGTACGCCACCAAACGTTCTGAAACTCGGCCATCGCAACGTTAGAACATATTCTCGAGCCTGCACAACTTTTCGTGAGCGGTGGAAATCCGTAACCCTTTCTGCAGGGAGGCCACTGCGCCGCACTGCTCTGCAGCCGCATTGCTCTGCAGCCGCACTGCTCTGCAGCCGCACGGCTCTGCAGCCGCACAGCTATGCGCGAAATATGCACCGCATCGCCACCCTCAGCGCCCGCGCCGCCACCGCCTACGCCACCGCGTGGCTCGCCGCGGCCCGCTGCGACGGGACCGACGACGCGAAGCGGATCTTCACCATCTTCCTGGACATGGACGGCGTGCTCAACAACGCGACGAGCCGCGCGGCCGGCGACGAGCGAAAGCCGGACGCGCCGATGTGCGAAAGGCACGCGCCGGAGCACGCGTTAGTCCAGAACCTCGCCCAGCTGATGCGCGACGCCGAGGCGCAGACGGGCCGCGAAGGCAAGATCGTGCTCTCGTCGACGTGGCGCCTCAAGCCGGAGACCGCGGAGGCCGTCGAAGTTAAACTCAGGGAGGCGCACCTCGCCATCGACGGCGTCACCCCTGATTACGGTCCGGAAGCCACCACGACGCTTGTGGACGCGAACCTCTCGTCCTTCACCGAAGGTGCCATCACCTTAGTCCCCACAGCCAGCGAGGGCGGCGGGTTAGATAGAGTCGACGAGATCTTCTCGGAAATTAGGAGGCGGAAGCTGGACCGGTGCTATTTGGTCCTGGACGACCTGAACCTCCCGTGGAATAACGCGAGGTTGCGCCGGGAGCACTTCGTGCGCACCCGGGACGACGCCGGGCTCACCAAGGAAAAGCGGGACGAGGCGGTCGCGAAACTTTTGGCCTTGCACGAAAACAAGCCGTATGCGAATTATGTCGTGGGCACGCCCAAGTTCGCGGACCGCGCTTTGTTGTTTTTGGACAACGGGCGGCACCCGGTGGAGGAGGACTTTGCCGTGCCGCGAACACGGTTAGTAAGGTTCGGCGGGGACGAGCGGGCCTTCAAAAGGAACTATCGGGAAACGAAAACCATCGGCCAGGGCGCCTTCGGCACGGTCAAGGTGGCGACGCACGCCGTCACGTGGCAGCAGCGGGCCGTGAAGCGCATGAAGCCGGACCACCCTCAAGCGAAAGCGTTCCGCAAAGCTTCAGGACCGGCCGGCGCGGCCTGGGACCGCGCCTTCGCCATGTTGGATGGAAGGACCGGGGGCGAGGACGAGCCGGAGTGGGACAAGTTCCTGGCGTTTCTCGATAATAATAGGGGTGGTATAAATGAGGAGGAGGAGCGCCAGCCGCGCCCGCCGCGGCCCGCATCCGTACCGGCTGAAGTTAGAAGATTGTGTGAACTGGACCACCCGCACGTCGTGAAGCTCTTCGAGTATTTTGTGGATAGTTCTAGAGACGAGTTGCTGTTGGTGCAGGAGTTCCTGAGCGGCGGTACGTTACTAGATAAAGTGCGGACGAAGAAGCGCTTCACGGTCCCGGAGACCGCGACGACGCTGCGGGAGATGCTCTCGGCCGTGGCCTGCTGCCACGCGCACGGGTTATTGCACGCCGACCTGAAGCCGGACAACTTCGTGTACGACTCGCCCGAGAACGGCTCGTTGAAGCTCATCGACTTCGGCCTGTCGCGCGACGTGGCCATCGACAGCCACGGCATCCGGGCCGGGAACCTGACCTTCACGGCGCCCGAGACCTTCGCCGAGAAAGGCTTGTACGGCCAGCCCGCGGACGTCTACTCGCTGGGCTGCATGTTCTTCCTCTGTCTCACGGGCGAGCACCTGATCGAGGGGCTCTGCGGGGGCGAAGTGGTCACGGCGTTCGGCGGCGTCAAGGTCACGGCCGAGGACGACGCGCGCAAGGCGGTCTGCGACGCCAAGGCCATCGCGAAGCGCCTCGAGAAGAAGGCGCGGCCTTTATTACCGGCCGCCGGGTACGACCTTTTGTTGAGGATGCTAACGCCCGATCCACAACAACGCATCACGGCGCTCGCAGCGCTGCAGCACGCCTTCGTGGCGCGGGAGACGGAGTTCGACGGCGACTGCGTGGCGAAGATGCGGCGCTTCGCCGCGCTGCCGGCGCTGGTGCGCCTCGCTATTTTAGTGGAGGCCCACGAGGCGGCGGGCCGCGACGTCGCGCAGAAGGAGTGCAGCACCTTCGAGGCGTTGGATCGGGACGTCGACGGCGAGGTCGACGCGTATGACCTGCGCGTCGCTCTTTTGAAGCACGGCGGCGTCGTCGATGGCGACCTCGAGGACGTGTTCAAGCGGTGCGACCTGTCGCGCAACGGGAGCTTGTCGCAGAGTGAGTTCATCGCAGCAACGATGTCCGCGGGTCTCTTCGGCACGGAGACTTATAGGGACGCGGCGTTCGTGGCGCTCGACGCCGACGCCGACGGGCTCATCACGCCGAAGGACGTCGCGCGGCTCCTGGCGCCGGGCACCGCGGCCTCGGTGGCGCGCGACGTCCTGGCGGAGATCGAGGCGGGCGATGGCGTCGATCGGGCGACGTTCGACGCACTGGTCCGGGCGGCGGCGTCCGGAGGCCGGTGAGGTTTGTGTTTTTGTGATCCTGTTTTAAAATGCCCGCTATTAACTAAAATATATTACATGCATGCTATCAATCATCGTCGCCGAACGACGCGCCCGAGCCAGAGCGTTCCCGAAGCGAGCGCCTCGCTGTGTTTCGCCCACGCGCGCAGGGGCACGAGGCGCGGCGTCGATGCGCACGCTATATCCTCTAACGCGAGGTCCCGCTCCGCCAGCGCCGCGTCGACGGCCCTAAACGTCTCCGGGTTGCGCACCGCGTTCGCTAGAAAAACGTCGGCGGACCGTTCCACCACGTGGCGGAGGACTTCGGCGAACGGCTGCGCCAGGGACGGATCGTACAGGCAGTCTGCCGCTAACACGACGTCGAAGGACTCGTAATCGTCCCAGAACTCTCCAAAGTCTTCCTCCCAGCGGAAGTGCCGCACGACGCACGGCGCACCGTCGCCGTCGCCCAGGTCGTTCAGCGCGGCGTTGTAGCGCAGGTTGGCGCAGACGCGCGCGTCGCCGTCCGTGAGCGTGACGCTGAATTCCTCCTTCGCGAGCGCCAAACCCACGAGGCCGAGGCCCGCGCCGAGCTCGAGGATTTTGAGAGGAGGCCGCAGCGCGTCTAAGGCCCACTCGACCAGCACTTCCGCCGCGGGCCACAATCGCAGTCCCACTTCATTGGCGCGATCCACTGTCCGCAGAACGACGCCGCCCAGCGCGACGTGGCTCGCAGCGTCGACGTCGTCGTCGCAGACCACGGCCTGCGCTAGTTGTTCGCACAACGCGTCGTCCGAAAAGCCCGCGTCCGTCGCCGTGCTCACCGCTTTCGCGAGGATCTGGCGGAGGTAGGAGGTCTTCGGCGGGTGTATGAGGTCGTTTCGTAACGCGCGCGCGAAGGCTCCCAGCGACGGCTCGTCGACAGTGTCGGACGGCCAGAGCGTGGCGAGGACTTCCTTGCAGCTCGCGCCCCGCATCATCTCGCGCACGGCTTCGGTCGCGCGGGTCTCAGCGGCGTTGTCTGGCAATTGGGCTCCAGTGTCGTCCACGGAGACGCTCATGGTGCTCATGCTGTGCGATTTGCTCTGAGCAGATTTTGAGCAGCTCTGAGAGTCCTCTGGCTCTACGCTGCTGTGTCTTTCGCACTATTCGAATGTCAGCTTGACGCTTCGTACGGTAGTCTTCGTGGGCAATGCCTGGGCCCAGCCGATCTAAATCCATGGGATAAAACCCGTGCGAAAAACCCGGCTGGCGGTTCAGTTTTTTTTGCCGCGTGAGGCCAAGCACGGGCAGTGCGCACCGCTGTGAACACGTCAAGAGTTCTAGAGCCAGACACAGCCATGCGCCGCGCTGCTGCGGTACTGCTAGTCGCGCGCTGCGCCGCGGACGACCTCGACGCCAACTACGATAGGGCGTTCCCCGTGTGTCCCGCGACGGATACGGAGGGAGGCACCGCGACGTGCGGCAGTCCGCCCTTCGAGAGCTGCGACGCCGGCGCACGTTGGTACGAGGTCTGGCGCGCCTTCGACGCGCGGACGGCGACCGTCGACGGCACGTCGCTCAAGCGGCTCAAGGTCCAGCACCGGTCGCTTGATAGTTCGTTAGTGGGCGCCTTCCACGCGCTCGGGAATGTCCTCGTCCACGTCGAGCTCGGCACCGGCAAGTACGAGGACCCGCTGATGGGCTGCCCCGCGCCCTGGGCGGCGGAGGCCACGAAGTGCGTTCTGAAATTGTCGCCCTTTGGGGAAGCCTGCGTGCGGGTAGCACCGCGGCCCCAGGTCCTGGGCCACGTCGGCAGCGCGTCCGTGGCGTTCGGCACGTCGAACACGCGACGGGACCTGCGCGTGGCGGCGTTGGTGGCGTCTATCTTGCTCCATCAGACGGCGCCGACGATCGGCGAGTCCGCCGTCTTGCACTATGGCGTGGGCGTCTCCTTCGGGGTGCTGTTCGGGGCCGTCCTCCTTGTGTGTGGCGCGCTGTGCGTTATGATCTCCTCGCCGGCGAAGCGCCGGTCGGCTGTGGCGCTCAGCTTCCTGGGCTACTCGGCAGCAGTGATGCGCCACGCGCGGCGCGTCGTCTGGAGCCTCGTGACGAGCTACCCGCGCTTGATCGCGACCTACGCGTGCGTCGCGATGGCGTTCTCCGTCCTCGGGACGCGCGCCGCGCGGTCCACAGACATCTTCTTCGACGGCGTGCGCTACGCCGTCCGCGCGGCGGCCACGGTGCTGGCCTTCCACGCGACGCGCTCCGTCGCCGTCGGCATGCTCTTCGCCGGGGGCTTCGCGGTCGCGCAAGTTGTGAGCGGGTCGTCGCTCGGCCTCGTGTGGTCCGCCGTCGCATCCAAACTGCCGGCGTCCCCGGCCGTGAAGCCGTCGCCGCGGCCCGACTGCATGCTGGCGGGCCACCGCTACCTGACGGAGGAGGAGTACGCCCAGCAGGCGAGCGACGCGACGGCCGCGGCGCTCGCGGGCCTCGTCGAGACGGACGAGTACCGGGCCTGGGTCGCAAAGAACCACCACCGCCTCGGCGCGCGCGTAGAGCCGCTGGACGACGAGGGCGACGGCGGGTCGGACTACTGACCCCAATGTGTTTGTGATGCTCTACTAGAAGTAAGAAAAAGTACAGTACATCCGGTTTTTCTAGGCAGGCAGCACTGGGGGAAGTTCGAGCATCCAAAATTCCTTCGGCGTGGACAGGACCCTGACGCTTGCTTTGAGCGTGCGGGGTTCATAAAATTTCAATCGTCGACGCGAACGCACCGTATACAGGCTGTAAGACGCGACCACAAGTTGACGACGTTTTGTTCAGGCAAACCGACGCTGCAGATCGACGTTTTGTTCCGGCCGACACGATGGGCAGCCCCACACGGCTGCTGATCTGGTGCCTCACTGTGACCAGCGCCCTCGAGCCGCGAAACAAGCCCCAGACCCAGGCCTGCGTGGACGACCGGGGCGACGCCGTCGAGTGCGTCCAACCCGAGGAGGAGGGGCCCGGCAGCATACAGGAGCAGTTCGCCGAGCACGTGCAGACCGCGCGGCGTTTGAAGGGCCTCGACGCCAGTGACGCGCCGGCGACGCTCTCGATGACCCAGCGCAAGAACAAGGAGCGCAAGGCGCGCCAGACCGAGCGGCGGCGGAAGAGCGGCGTCTGCCCCAACGGCGGCATCTGCTCGGCCACGGAACCGTTCTTCTCCCCGGAATGCGCGCCCGGCGACGCGCAGTGCCTCGCGGAGAACCGGCGCCTGGCCGCGGAGCAGGCGGCGCTGCGCGAGGACCTCCAGCGGAAGCTGGACGCGGAGTACGCGAAGCTCGACGCGGAGGCCGAGGCGCCGCCCAACGACACGGCGCCGCCGCCGCGCTACTACGGGGACACCGAGCTCGCGGCCGCGCTCGACGGCGACCAGGCGGCGGCCTGGGCCGGCGAGGGCCGGCCGCTGCGGGCGCCCGTCCACGCGCCGCGGTCCTTCTAGCCGCCTGTAATGCGCCTCCCTGTGCCCTACTAGTACGTGCGCCCGGGTTCCCTCTACGGGTTCCCCCCCTAGAGCAGCGTGCACATCTATGCGTCCCTCGGGCGGTTGTGACGGTGCTAGGACTCGCGGGGGGGAGATACCGCATTCGCGAACGGGGTTATACTTACAAAACGGGAGAGGTAACCGGGTCTGCACACTTTACTAGCGAAAGTGAGCAAAACCCAAGTTGGCTTGCAAAACGGGTTTTGAAGAGAATGCATTATACCTGCGGCGCATACGCGCGCAGATTACCGCACGGCTATTATCGTGGCCTGTCTCGACTACTAACGCACGACGAACGCTCGCCATTGCACTCGTGGGCGTACAGACATATTTTGAGTTCCAGGGTCAAAACTGAAACCGCTGTGCCTAAAGCGATCATGCCGCGACGCCGCCTCGTCATAGTCCTGGCGGCGCTCGCCGCCGGCCTAGGCGGCAACAAGGGCGAGGCGCCCCACCTCGACGCCTCGGTCACGAATCGGGACGCGCTCGCGCAGGCCGGCATCAAGCTCTTGGGGAGCACGAGCGCCGGCGAGCAGCGCGTCGGCGTGGCCTACTTCGAGCGCGCGCTCGCCGACGACGCGACGCCCCAACCGTACACGGTGGACGAGGAGCAGGGGCGCATCCTCGCCATGTGGACCGGCCGCTGGTACCAAATATCTCGGGGGGCGGTGGACGAAGGCTTTCTACGACATTTTGGGCGTCTCGGACGCCGTCGCCGCGGACGAGGACGACTACGTGGCGCTCACCGTCTCCATCGCCCGCGACGCCGCGAAGCGCGACGCTATTAAAGCGAAGATCGCGTCGCACATCCACAAGATGTGGCGCTCCCAGGATGCGGTCGACCACTAGACCGACGTGCTGCTGCGGCTCGCCCACGGGAGCGGGCCGGGCTCGGAACTCTAAATACCAACATCATGATTACAAGAGACACTAACAAGGGGGGCACATTCAACCTGCACTCGGGAGCACGAGCACGTCGACGTCGTCGCGGCGCTCAAGGGCGCCCTGGCCGCCGATGATCACGACGGCAACGCCGATGCGTGCGGCCGAGGCGGCGACTCGCGACCGCGACTCGCCCGCCGTGTCGAAGGGCACGGGATCCTCGCCGGGGCGGAGGACGTAGGCGTCGGTGACGCTGTGGCCATTTTCGATGCCGCCGACGACGAGGATGGAGCCGTCTCCGAGTGCGACGGCGGTGTGATGCGCCCGCCGGACAGTTGCACGGCCTCCAGGTAGACTCCACGGCGCATAATCCACGACGTACTCGTCAAATATACGGTACAGCGTAAAGCCCTCTGCGTCATTCAAAAAGTAAGTCGTATCTATACCTCCAACAGAATCTCTCGTCCGCCCGCCGCAGACAACGATCTTTGAACCAACGATAACGGCGGCGGCGCCGTCGCGCGGGCTGAAGGGCAAACCAATAGTGTTCTTGGCTAATTCCCATGCACTCAGAGATGCAAGGTCGCCCCTGACCAGGTGTTCAGCGTCGATGACGTAAAAGGTTCGGTAGTTGTCCTCGACCCAGACGACGTGAGGCCGGCCGTCGATGTCCAAAGCCGCGAGAGTGCAGCAATCGCCCCACATAACAGTCCCGTTTGAGCTCCAGACTCGCGACGACAGGTCAAGGACATAGAGCGATGCTGCCAAAGTATCGACGACAAGGTACTGGCGGCCGTCCAGCAACTCTACGGCTGCCATCCGCGCGTGTTCGGCGGCCGGCGGCTTTGAGCCCGTCGTCTCGAAATGCACCCAGCGCGCAACGGTCCTGTCCACCGCCAGCTCAAGGACGTCGAGCGCATTGGTCGGGCCGTCGTCACCCAACCCGCCAAAGCTGTATATGCGGCCACCGACCACCGCCGTGGCGTGCTTGACGCGCGGCGCGAACGGGTCGCGGCCGCGCGCGACTGAGAACGGCCGGCGCCAGGATCCGCCGGCAGCCAAGAGCTGCGGCGCGCCTGACGGCGCCCAATCCGGCCGCGCGAAGCCCTTGGCGCGGCACAAGACGGCCGCGGCGGCGTCGGCGATGGTGACCAAGCCCTTGGCGGCGCTCCGGAGGCGCGCGAGGTCGGTGCCGTTGGCGAATGCGAGGGCTGCGGTGAGCGCGTCGTCGGGCAGAGACTGCATGCGGTCGACGGCATGGCCACTCGTCGCACGCCAAGCAGGCACAGACACGCATTCTCTCGCCGCCGCCTCCTCGGCCCGGCAGAGCGCCACGCCGCGCGCCACCGAGAGGGCGCCGCCGGCGACGCCGAGTAGCTCTCGTACCTTAGTGATATTGGCACGGCGCGACACAGAAGCCCCGCCCACGGGAAACAAGCCTTGCGTCGCCGCGGTGGCCTCCCGTTCCGGGCCGCGCACCGTCGCGCCGCTCCCGCCGTTGACGGCGACGAAGCCATCGTTCGTCTCGGTGTAGTCGAGCGCCGCGCAGAGCCACGTCGCCGCCTCGGAGACGTGCGACGCGTCGCCCTCTAGTGGAGGACGCGCACGTGGCTCGACGATGGGCACGCCACGCAGGAGTTTCCGCAGTAGCGACGCAGCGGCGCCGGACGGCGCCGCGCCGCAGCTGACATCGCCGCCGTAGATGTCGAAGAGGCGCACGACAACCGCGCGACCGTCAGAGAGTGCGTTCTCGCGCGCGGCCCACGGCGTCTTCGGCTCGCACGCGCGCGGCAGGAAGTCCGTCTCGACGAGTGGGCGGTGGCACGCGCGCACACCGTCGTAGACCGCCGAAGACGACGCAGCTGCCACCGGTCCGCCGCCGACGGCCGCGCGGACGGCGAGGGTGCGCTGTCTTTCCGCGGCCGGCGTTTGGAGCGGCGGCGCACAGTCGACGGCGGCCACGCAGCCGCGTGCGGCGGCCAACTCCGTCACAACGACGGCGCCACGGCGCTCCAGTGCCGCGGCGGCGCGGTCGCGTGCCGGCGCTATGGCTGTGACGCGAAGGGTCGTGTCACCGGCTTCTATGACTGACCCGACGCGCAGCGCTTGCGGCGCCGCGGCGCCGTCGACGCAAGTGCCGTTCGTGGAGCCCGCGTCCCGAACTATAATGTCAGTCCCGGTCTGCTCGATGCTGCAGTGCCGGCCGGACATCCCCAGATCGTCCGCGAACCGCGCGTCCGCGCCGTCGCCGCGGCCGACAAACGCCGTGCGACCGTGCCCGACGGTGAGGACGTAGCGCGTCCCAGCCGCCTCGACTTCCACGGCGGTGAGGCTCTCCGTGTCGTCTGCGGTTATCAGCGCGACGCACTCTCTGCCGGCTGCGAGGAGTGTTCGGCACACTTCGTGGCCGAGCGGTGTGGCGGCGCCGGTGATGAGGACTGGTTTGGAGGGTGGCATCCTGCTCGTTGTGTCGCGCCTGCTCCTGCTTCGCAGCACAGCTGATACGGAGCAGTGTAGTACCGTATACGTCGCAGTGATGTGCTGCTGCGCTTCAAGGCATACGTCCTCGAAGCAGTCACTGGCAGTGATGAGCGTCGCCAGACGTCTGGCAGTGCGTACCCAGCGCTGGGCCGAGCTCCATGCTCTCAGACGGGTTTTTGGTAGCCGATTCGCTTCCACCCAGGCCTTCGTGCTCAGGAGCCTTCTCTGGCCTCGGAACAGAGTCGTGGAGCGATGACTGCGCATTTTGTCGGGCGCTGCATCAGACTTGCTGAGATGAGATGCTGGCTTGATATATTCTTCCGTCCGGCAGGCGCCGACATTACTTATCCAAAAGCTGGCGAATTGAACCACAGTATATATAGTACTCTAGATAGCAGCGATTGGCAGCTTTTAACACCCGTCGAGCGCACAAATAAGCAGTGCTCTGCCTCAGAGCAAACAAGAAATTTGACACGATGGCCACCCTCATCGCCGTCTCGAACTATACTGACACCAGCATCCTCGCGCACACGCCGAAAGGCACTGAGAACGACGAGGGCGTCTCCTGTTACTGGCTCGACCACGCGACCGGCGCGCTGAAGCCGGCCGGCTCTTTAAACGTGGGCCCGAACCCGGCCTTCCTGCTCCAGCATCCGGACGACCCCGCGACGCTCTACGCCGCCACCGAGCGCATCGACGAGGACGGCGAGGTGCTCTCGCTGCGCTTACACCGGGACGGCGACGCTATTCAACTGAACGTCGCGGACCGCACGTCGGCGCGCGGCAAATCCACCTGCTACTTGGCCCTGGACGCGTCCCGGAAGTGGCTACGCGCCACGAACTACTGGGAGGCGTCCGTAGTCGTCCTGCCCGTGGCCGGGCCGGCGCTGGGCGAGAAGGCGGCCGACCACCACGCGTTACCGCCCAAAGCCGCGCTCCGCGCCGCCGGCAAGGACATTGCGCAAAGATGCGCCGAGCCGTCCTCCTACTGCGCCACGCAAAACCCGTCGCGCGAGGAGCACTGGAAGTACCGGCAGCGCTGGCCCCACGCGCACTGTGTCGTCACGGAGCCCTACGCCCAGAAGACGCACTTTGTAGTCGACTTAGGCGAGGACGCCGTCTACCACTACGGCTTCGACGACGCCGTGGGCCGCCTGACGTGCAGGGGCTCCACGAGGTTAGAGCGGGGCAAGGGCCCGCGCCACGTCGTCTTCCACCCCACGCGCAAGGCCTGCTTCATCGTCCAGGAGCTCTCGTCGACCGTGTCGGCCTTCGTTTATAACGACACCACGCACGAGGGCGTGCTGGACGCGACGGACCCAAAGGCCACGCTCCAACTGCAGCAGTGCATCTCCACACTCCCGGACGGTTATGACAACGCGCACCACTGCGTGAACGGCATCTGGAAGGCGCAGAGCCACTCGTCGGAGATCCGGTTGGACGCGACCGGGTCGTGGCTCTTCGTCGGCAACCGGGGCCACGACTCCTTGGCGGTGTTCGAAGTGACGTTCGACGGCGCATCGCCACAACTACGCCGGGCCCACGTCGTGCCGACGGGCGGCAAGTGCCCGCGGAACTTCGCCGTGCTGGACTCCCATATTGTCGTGGGCAACCAGGACACGGACGAGCTCGTGGTCTTCAAGCGCGAGGCCGACGGCGACCTGACGGAGGTCTCGCGAGTGCACCACCGCTCGCCGAACTTCCTCGTGCCGCTCGTGGCGCCGCCCGTCGAACAGGCGACCATCGACAAGGCCACGCTCCCGCGCGTGCGGTCTGGTCTTGCCGGCGTCTTCGAGCCGCCGCCGCCGCCGCTCGCGTCGCCCGCCAAGCCGGTGGTGGCCCCGCCGAAGGTGTCGCTCCGCGTGCTCGACGCGGCCGCGGACGCGCTCGCATACGCCGGGGCGATCGGCGCCGTCGGCTGCGCCGTCGCGTACTGGGCGCTCTGAACCCCTCCCTCCCTCCCTTCCTCTCCCCTCCTTCCACGTGTAGAAGTGTAAAAGTAAGAAGCCAATATCAACCACTTGCTTGGTGCTCGTCTCAGATCTTGACATCAGGATGATGATGTGTGCGTCGATGGCATGTCTTGGTTCGGGCCCGCGGGTTCGGGTCTGGACGTGCACGGGTTTTTTGCTCTGCGAGTTTTGGCAGCCGCATCGGAGTGAAAGAGAGATTGTGCTAGTTTACGAGCAGCTTAAAGAGCCTGCCTAAATAGCTGCACCAGCTTGCGTGGTGTGGGAGACGCCACCGCTGAGAACAGGAGACGAATCCCCAGCACTCCCGCCACAGTGCTCCAGCGCTGTGAGGAGGAGCCTACCCTACACTACCACAATCTCCGTGCTCACAGCTCCAGGAACCTTAATAAACAATGGAACACGTCAGCGCCGCCTATGAGTCGATCGTCGGCAGCCCTCTGCAATACGAGCGGAAGACCTACCTCGACGGCTTACAGGAAGCCAAGCGGAGCGTCACCAAGCAAGAAAACGCCCTGACCAACACACACACGGTCCCCTTCAACAAATACAAGGTCTTCTTCGGCTTCATGAAGAGCTACGTCACGACCTACATCTTCGGGCACTGCCCCCACGAATTCCCGGCCTGGTACGCCCTGCAGATGCTTGTCCTCGTGCCGGTCCAGGCCTACCGATGGGCCAAACTTAAATGGCTGATCTTCTTCACGGAGTTCTGCTGGATCTCCAACGTCACGTTGGCGCTTTACTGCATAGCGCTGCACGCGCGGCCAGCGCTCGTCCCGCCTGAGTTTCGGACGACGATGACGCACTTTTTCTTCGCCGTGGCCGCCGGGCCGCTGCAGGCCGCCGTCATCGCACTGGGAAACGCGCTAGTGCCGCACAGCGTCGACCATATGATGTCACTACTGATTCATTTGCAACCGGCGATGACGGCCTATTGCTTGAGATGGCTCGACGTAGATAGAGAGTTGTTTCCCGTCGATCCCTCCGTGGACTTCCAGACGTACGCGCTCCCGCCCGTGATCTTTCTGCTCGTGTGGGCGCTGTTTCATTCCGCGTTCTTCTTGATTTGGGGATTAGATCTGGGCGAGAAGGGCTACGCGACGACGTTCCACTACAACCTCGGTGCCTCCAAGGGCAACAACATGTTCACGTCAGTCCTGGGCAAGCTCGGCGACGGGAGTGATCGCATTCGATTCATCCGCTACGAATGTTTTAGCGTCGTGTGCAACGCCCTGACCCTCTGCTCGACCTTCCTCCTCTTCCAAAGCTCAATACAGATCCACTTCTGCGTGCTGGGGGCGGTGTGCGTCATTTCCGCCTACAACGGCGCGAGCTGGTACGCCTGCCGCTTCACGAAGTTCTCGAAGGAGCTCGACCGCCTCATCGCCGACGCGAAGAAGGACGAGTGAGCAACAGGATGACTAATCTTTTTGAATCAATGGTCATTTAACAGGCGACTATCTCAAGCGACTAGGACCAAAACGATACACAAGCAAACGTGTCAGGGCGAGGCCGCCCGCGCGCCCAGCTCGACGTCCGAACGCCGTGCACACGTTTCAGGGCGAGGCCGTCCGCGCGCCCAGCCCGACGCGCCCGAGCGCCGACGCGATCCGCTCCTCCTCGTCGTCGTCGTCCTCCCCGCCGGGCGAGTCGGACTCGGTGACGGGCGGCGGTGACGCCTCCCCGCCTTCCCCGAGAGTGCTGAGGGCACCGCTACTCCCCTTGAAGCCCAGGCGCCGCGGGCGGCGTTCGCCCTCGTCGCCCGAATAGTCCGACGACGACCCGTCGCTCCCGTCGCTGTCGCTGTCGCTGCCGTCGTTGTCGTCGTCGTCGGACGAGTCCGCGGCGCCATCGTCGTTGCGCGCCTCGTCGTCGTCGGCCTCCTTCTTGCGGCGCAGGGCCAGCCCGGCCGGCGACGACTCGCCCTCCCACCAGTGCTGGTGGTCGCGGGCCTCCTCGAGCACGCTGTCGTCCGCGGCCGCGACGGCGGCGGCGACTGCCGCCGTGCGTGCCCGCCGCTGGGCCGGGTCCTCCCTCAAGCCCAACAATGCCGCGGCGTCGCCGCGGCGTCTGTACCGGGCACGTGAGGTCGCGCCGACGACGTCGCGCGCGTCGCGGCGCTCAGCGGACCGCGCGCGGCGGCGCGACGGCGGCGCCGCGGCCAGCGACGCGGCGGGCGACCCGGGCGCCATGCGGAAGGGCCCGCCTCGCGGCCAGGGCGGCGCGGGCGGCGGGCTCGTGGGTAAGGGCAACCAGCCCCGGGACGGCGGCGGCGACGCCGGGGACGCAAGGAGCGGCGGCTCGTCGAAGATGCGCGGCGAGAGGCGCGGGCGCCCCGAGGGCCGCTGGGCAGACGACGGCGCCGACCGCGACGCCGGCGGCGCCTCCGGCAGGCGCGGCGGCGGCGTCACGGGCCGCATCTCCGCCTCCACGACGTCCGTCGGGAAGGTGTCCGCCGTGATGGTCTGGAGGTGCGCGTCGTCCGGCGGCAGCACCCCAGAGTTGGCCCGGTGCCGCCGCGGGACGAAGGGCCCCGTGGACTCGTCGAAGGCTTCTAAGACATCCGTCGTGCGGTCCGTTAAATCTTCTGAAGGCCGCCGCGTGCGCCTTACCGAAGACGCCACGCGCGAGGCCGCCAGCGTGACGCGCGCCATCGCGGCCGCGGCCGCCGCCGCCAGCGTGGCGTCCCGCCGCCGCAGCGATTCTAGAGCCCCTCGGTTCTCAATGGCATGGAACAGATTCGACAACTTGGCCACGGCCTTGTGCGTCAGGTAGCTCAAAGCGTGACTGGCGGACCAAAAATGAGGCGTGTCCATCTTGCGGGCGTGCTCCGGCCGCGCGATGCGCAAGACGCGCTGCACGTCCACTTCAATACCATCCAAGGCGAGGCCCATGTTGTCCCTGACATAGATCAGTAATCTTCCGAAGTGCGCCTCGCGCGGCCGGTAGTGGCCGGAGTGGGGGAGGATGCGCTGCACAATACCGTCCCGGGCCACGACGATGCCCGCGGCGTCGACGCACTCGCCCCCGAAGAAGCTCGAGTGGTGGAACCTTGCTTTTCCGGCCGCCGTGCCTTTTCTTCTCGCATAAAACCCGCCGTCGTGGAGGACGAAGATCCAGCCCTTGGGGCCCGTGTTCAGGGGCGCGTAACCACTGGGTGCATTCTTTTGAACCTCCGTCGGCTCCCGCGGCGGTGACCGGTGCCGCGGCTTCTCGCGGTCGTCGAAGCTCCTTCTCGCCACGGGCGACCGGTGCCGCGGCCGCACGTCCCCATCCTTGTGGCGCCTTCTATCGCGCGACGCGTCCCGCTCCCGACCAGACAGGTGGTGGTGCTCGTCCGTCTTCAGGTGGTACACCAAACCGCCGACGCAGCGCAGCCGGTACTTGCGCGCCTGGTCCTTGGAGCAGTACCGGACGACCTCCGTCTCGAGCTTCTCGCGCGTGCACGTCTGGAGCGGCTCCTCGTGCGCGTCGAGCCACGCGAAGAAGTCGCCCTTGGGCCGCTCGCGGCGCACCCACTCGTAGTGGTACCGCCTTAAGTTCTTCGCGTAGCGGTGGCGCTTGTCCGTGACCTCGAGCCAGCACCGCTTGTCGAGGCGCGCGCACATGTAGCGGCCGCCGGCGAGGCTCGCGAAGGCCTCGCGCTCATCGATCGCGTTGCGCTTGTAGACACGTTCCGCGAGCGCGGCGCGCGTCGCCTTCGACAGCGCGCGCCCGACGCGGCCCCGCAGCGGCCCGTCCGGCTCGCCCTCGTAGACGACGGGGTCGCGCTTCGGCGCGTCGGTGGGCGAGCGCGGCTCGGCGTCGTCCTTCTTCTTGGGCGACGGCGAAGGAGACGGACCGCGGGCGCAAAAGCACCAGGGCCCGCTGCGGCCGCGCACGCAGCGGTGGCCGGAGCACGCGCCGACGGACGGCGGCGCCTCGATCTCCGGCACGTAGCCCGAGGCCGCATCGATAATCAACGGCTTCTGCGGTATTTTAGGCGAATCCCGCGGCACGCGGCCGGGCGAGCTGTCGCTCAGCTGCGTGAGCGGGAGCGCGTCGTCACCGGGCGAGGTGGCCGAACGTGACCGCCGCGCTGTGGCAGGCGGTGAGAGCGCGTTGTCCGCCGGATGTGGTGAGGGCGCCCACTCCATGGGTGCGCGCGCGTCCGCAAGATGCGGCGGTGATGGTGGAGCCTCCGGCCGCGCCCCCTCTAAGGGCGCGGCGGCCGTCATGCTAGAGGTCTCTCCTCGGTGAGCTATGGCGGGAGCTATGGCAAGGCCTCCGAGAGCTTCAGCTATGTCAGGGCTGCGCTGCGGCGGGTTTGCAGCGCGCTTGTTTTTGAGATCCCGAATAGCAAAATGGCAAATCGTGCGTACGTGCGGGTTTTATGTCGCTAATCATGCTTTACAGCCGCTGAACAGTAAAACCCGTTTTTTGGCCAGCCGGCGTGCACCAGAAGGACAATGGCCTACGAGGTCGCCGGGGCTAGCGACCAGGTTCTCCCCAAGGAGCCGGAGTCCACGCGAGGTCTACTGAGTTAGTCTCGAGATTGTATACTGGGGATGGGGGGTGAGATAAGGAGCGCCGTCGCCGCCTCCTAGTTCCCGCCGCGGCGCCAGTTGTCCTTGCCGTCGGCCTCGCCGTCCGTGCGACCCTTGGGCTTCGACTCCTGGCGCGGCGCCTCGCGCCGCGGCGCCGCCGGCTGGGCCGCGCCGCCGCGCTTCCACATGCCGCCGCCGTCGGAGGGCTCGCCCTCGCCGCCGGCCGGCGCCCGGCGCGGCGGCGGGCGCCCGTCCTCGAAGCCACCGCGGCGAGGCGGGGGGCCCGAGTTGTCGTACCGGTTGTCGCGCTGCGGCCGTCCGTCTTCAAAGCCCCCGCGGCGCGGGGCGTCGTCCATGCCTCCGCGGCGCGGCGGCGCGTCGTCCATGCGCACGCGCTGGGGCCGACCGTCTTCGAACCCGCCGCGCCGAGGCGGTCCGTCATCACCAAAGCCGCCGCGGCGCACGTCGCCGCTGCCGCGCGCGTCGCCGCCACCAAAGCCGCCGCGTCTCGGACCGTAGTCGCCGCCAAAGCCCCCACGGCGCGGCGCGTCGTCGCCGCCGAAGCCGCGGCGCGGCGGCGCGTCGCCCCCGCCCCCACGGCCCCACTTCGCGTCGCCGTCTACCTGGGCGCGCCGCTCCCGGTCCGCCGCGCCGGCCGCGTCAGCCTCGGCCCCGCGTTCGGCCCGTAATCTCTCAGCCTCGGCCCGATGTTGGGCGATTTCGGCCGTTCTGCGAGCTTCGTCCTCCTGGCGCGCCTCTTCATCGATTTGGCGCCTTTCGGCTTGCTCGGCTTCGTACTTGGCCTCCTCTTCAGCTCTTAAAGCTGAGGCGGCGGCCTCGTAGGCCATCTCCTCATCCTCCCGAGCTTTGCGGTCGACCTCGTCCGCGTGGTCCTCGGCGCGGCGCCGCGCCCGCGACACCTTGCGCGCGATGGCGTCCTGCTTGAACTTGGCCTCGGCGTCCGCGCGGTCCGTGACGTACTGCTGCTTGCGCGCGGCCAGGACCTGGGCCTCCCACTTCTCGCGGTGTGACTGGACGCGCGCCAGCCGTTGCTTCTCCAGTAAGGCCGCCGCGTGGTCGACCTTGCCCTTGGCCACGGCCTCCAAATATTGCTGATCGTGGCGCGCACGATCCTCCTCGAGGTGCTTGGTGTAGCGCGCCTCGAGCACGGGCAGCTCCTCCAGGCGGAGCGCGCGCGTGATGTAATCTAATCTGCGAGCTTGTTCGAGCGACTTGCGGGCCCCGTCGATCTCTTTTTGCATCGCCTTGTCGCGCTGGTCCTGGATGAGCTTCTGGCGCTCGTCTTCCTTCATGTTGACGATCTCGTCGCCGACGTCCTGGCCCAGAGCCCTCATTTGCGCCTTGGCCTCCTGAACCTGAATCTCGGCGCGCATCTTCTCGATCTTCTCGCGCTCGCGGTTCTTCGCATCTCTCGCGAGGCGCGACTCCTCCTCCTCCTTGCGGACGGCTTCGAGGCGGCGTTCTTCCGCATCTTCCGCGGCCTTCTTCTCCTGCTGGAGGCGCTCCTGCTCCTCTTTGCGCCGTTCGATGACCTGCTTGCGCTCCAGCGCCGACTCGTGGTCGCGCGCCGAGGCTGCCCGCGCCATCTCGAAGATGCGCGCGCGCTTGGCCACCCGGTCCGGGTCGCGCATCTCCTCGGGCTTGTGGTCGCGGGCCGCCTCGGCCGCCTCGGCCACGTACCGCGCGAGGTTGCCCAGGTGGCGCGAGGCCGGCGCCTGGACCGCCTCGTCCGGGAAGCGCAAGACACCTAGGCGGTGGTCCACGCGGGCCAGGGCCCCGCCCGACGAGGCGCCGCCGCCCGGCCCGCCCGCGGCCCCCACGATGAGCTTCTCCACGTCGTCCGCCGGCACCTGCAGGGGCGCCACGAGCTGCTCGAAGTTGTCCAGGGTCACGACGGAGTAGACGCGGCCGAGCTGGGCCACGACGCGCGACACGGCGACCTTGGCCAGGGGCTCCGCGTAGTGCGCGAGCTTGGGCGTCGACGCCGCCAGCTCCTTCAGGAGGGGCGCCACGGTCGAGGCCAACTTGCGCGGCGCGAAGGTGTTCTCCAGGGCCTCGTGCAAAGCTCTGACGTGCGGGGGGAGGTCGTGGCCGAAGACGTCCACTAGTTCATCATCGGCGGCGATCTCCGCCAATAACGCGGCGCGCGTGGGGTGCCCGCGGAAACCCAGTAAAGTCGCCATGCGCGCCATCTTCTCGGCGTCGACGTCGTCGGCCTCGCCCGTCGACCCGAGGCCCTGGGCGTCGCCGGCGCCGTCCGACGCGTCCGGGATGGCCAGGGCACTTAAGAGCACGGCGCAGGCCCGCCGCGTCTGCTCCTCTAAAGGCGGCGGCTTCTTCTCGCTCTCCTTGGTGAGCTGCGCGTGGCGCCACCACGCGTAGGCGTGGAAGAGGTAGTTGCCCGAGACCCAGAAGATCTTGGTCAGGCGCTCGTAGTACTTGGCCATGAGCTTGGCCTTGGGCGGCCGCTTGCTCAGGCGCATGACCTGGTGGATGTCCTCGACCGTCCGGAAGCCCTCGGTCCACAGCTCCTGGGCGCTGGCGGCTTCCAATTGCGCAAATCGAGTCGCCAGGTGGAGCTCGATGCCCTCCTGGGTCCAGCCCTCCCAGCCCCGTAATCTATTCGTGTTGCCCTGGGCCGTG